>Ga0066683_10000958_pt1 | contig 10694 bp, 7 predicted proteins | sample GraSoiAngelo_132_FD_62296 | JGI IMG/M metagenome (GOLD analysis project Ga0066683, IMG submission 62296) | Grasslands soil microbial communities from the Angelo Coastal Reserve, California, USA - 14_0929_02_40cm | ecosystem: Environmental > Terrestrial > Soil > Grasslands | place: USA... | reverse complement strand
AAGCAGCCGGATTCCAAGTGGGACAATGCAAGAGGCGGAATCTTTTATCCGCGCACTGCCACCGTAGGCGGTTGCACGGTTCACAACGCGATGATCACCATTTGCGGGCCGACCGGCGATTGGGATGAGATCGCGAAAATCACAAAAGATAATTCGTGGAGCGGCGAACGAATGCGCACCTATTTCGAGCGCCTGGAGCATTGTGACTATGTGCCCCGGCCGGACGGAAACCATGATTCTTTCTTCGAGAAGATCTGGGACAGAATTAGAGGCATTTTCGGAATCGGGCCCAGGGACAACCCCGGTCGCCACGGCTTTGATGGCTGGCTGCATACGACTGTGGCCGATCCCGAGCTTGGCCTGAAAGACCAGGAGTTGGTCGAGGAGATCCTTTCCGCTCTCGCTGCTACTCTTATCGACCAGGGCGTAGGCGCCATTGCTACGATCGAATCCTTCCTTGTCGATCTTTTCGGGGACAAGATTAAGGCGCGCTTTGATCCAAATAATTGGGAGACAATGAAGCGACGTCCCGAGGGAGTAATGCTGGTTCCCATCGCGGTTCGCGACGGCCAGCGCAGCAGTCCGCGCGATTGTTTGAGCCAGGTGCAAAAGGAACACCCGGAGCGTCTGATTATTTGGCCGGAAACACTGGTTACCGAAATCATCTTCGATCGGGAGCCGGGTCAGGCGGGAGAGCCGGCGGCAATCGGCGTGCGATTCCTTCAAGGCAAACATCTTTACAAAGCGCATCCCGAACCCAGCTCCTGGGCCGGCACTGCCGGTGAGGTGTATTGTAGGGGCGAAGTAATCCTTTGCGGAGGCGCTTACAACACGCCGCAACTACTAAAACTCTCCGGCATCGGTCCTAAAACGGAGTTAGACTCAGCCAAACTGCAAATTAAGGTGCGGGTAGATTTACCCGGTGTAGGTACGAATCTGCAAGATCGCTACGAGATCGCTGTTATCTCGGAAGTAGAGAAAGACTTCCTGCTTCTTAAAAACCTCGCGATGGGTGAGCCAGCGCCAGGACAGCAGCCCGACGCTGCGCTGAAGGAATGGCGCGAACAGAAAACCGGTCTTTACGCAAGCAACGCAGTCATAGTCGGGATTCTAAAGAAATCCCGGCCCGGGCTGGCTGCGCCAGATCTTTTCATCTTTGCTTTGCCGGGGTTCTTCAAGGGTTACTACAAGGGTTACTCTGCAAACAGAGCCAACCCGGACCTTGCTACCAAACACAACCTCGTGACATGGCTTGTGTTCAAAGCCCACACCAAGAACCGCGCTGGGACAGTTACACTCCGCTCGACGAACCCGCTCGACATGCCCGAAATCAACTTCCACTATTTCTATGAAGGCACTGATGCTGGTGAGGGTGAAGACCTCAACGCGACCACGGAAGGCTTCAAGTTCATCCGGAAAATCAACACGGTCGCAATGGAGAGGGGCGTGGTAAAAGGCGAAGTCTGGCCGAGGCCGGAGGACAACGTTCAGGATGAAGCGGCAATTCGTGACTTCATAGCTCGAGAAGCTTGGGGCCATCATGCTTCCTGTTCATGTCCAATCGGCGCGGACGGGGATCCAATGGCCGTCCTCGACAGCCGTTTTCGCGTGCGCGGAGCGCGAAATCTTCGCGTGGTGGATGCCAGCGTTTTTCCCCGCATCCCGGGGTTCTTTATAGTTACCAACGTCTATATGATCTCCGAGAAGGCGAGCGATGTAATCGCGGAGGACAATCGGAACCGAATAGGTAAGTGGAATCGATGAAAATTCCCCGTGGCGCGATTGCGGGAAGCTGGGCATTGATATTTTCCCTGGCGCTGGCGGCTTGCAAGAAGAGCGAGCCACTGGACGAGGCGAAAGCGGCTGGAAAAACGACTGCCGATTTCCCCCAGATCACTGCTGACATTTTCAAACCAATGGACGGCGGCATCGATCTTTCGCCTGAGGAAATCATGGGTCGGAACGCTTGGAATCTTTGGAGCGCGGGCAACCAGTGTTTTTGGAACCGCGCGGCGCAGGACAGCTATGGTCTGATCGATCTCCTGAAGATGCTCGATAACCGCAAATACCCGCGTGGTGAGCGTTTCAAAATTTTGGGCTTGATGAATGAGCCCGGATTTCGCGCGCGCGCTTCGACCGAGCCTGACGAATTTGGTTTGTGCCTCGATGAACAAGTCGAGCCTGAGCCAGCCGGAATTGATGAAAAAGTTTACGGCAAACCTTCCGGGGTCCTTGGTTTTCGGATTTTTCCAAACCCGGAGTTCAACGAAGAAGCGCGCAAAAAATGGGACGGCAAACGTTTCTACGAGGACCCGACTTATTACAACAACAATAAGCTGGTTAGGCCGTATCGCGTTGGCGTCGCCTGCGGCGCCTGCCACATCGCGCCGTATCCGAATAATCCGCCAGCCGACCCGGCAAACCCGCGCTGGGAAAATCTCGCGTCGGCGATTGGCAATCAGTACATCAACGAAGGAAAAGTCTTCGCCTGCAACGTCGAAAAAGGCGGATTTTTTTATGAGATGCTGGCTGCGCAGCCGCGTGGCACTTCCGATACTTCCCGGATCGCGACCGATCACATCAACAACCCAAATGCGATTAATCCAATCTTTTTGCTAGCCGAACGGGAGCGGATCGCAATCCCGGAAAAAATGGCGGGCGGAACGCTTGCTTTGCCAGGAGAAAAAGAGGAGATGCCGGTGCCCCACATTTTGAAGGACGGCGCGGATTCCATCGGCGTGGCTGGGGCGGCCATCCGCGTTTACGTCAACATCGGGATGTTTTCAGAGTATTGGTTGACGCTTCACAACCGGCTTATTGGCCTCACGCCGCAAAAACCGTTTGAGATTCCTTATGCGCGCGAGCATTCCGTTTTCTGGCGCGCGACGGAGGAGCGTCTGGCAAATATCGCTGCTTTTTTCCGTTGCCTAAAACCGTTTCATCTCGCCGACACTCCCGGCGGGCAGGCTTACATCACGACGGACTTAGTCGTGATGACGCGCGGAAAAGAAGTTTTCGCCGAGAGCTGTGCGGCGTGTCATTCGAGCAAACAACCGTCGCCAAATATCGATCCGCGCTCCGGCGAGGGAAAAGCCTGGTTCCGCGCAGCCGTGATGGCGCCCGACTTCCTAGAGAACAATTTCCTGTCAAACGACAAGCGCTATCCGTTGACCAAAATCGAGACCAATTCCGCGCGCGCATTTGCGACCAATGCGAAGGCTGGTCACGTGTGGGACAACTTTTCCTCGCAGACTTACAAGGAACTTTCCCCAGTCGATGAATTGGAATTTTTCAATCCATTCGATGAAACGCATCCAATTAAGTTCCGTCCGAAAGACAAAAATGTTGGGCCCGGTTATTATCGGACTCCTTCACTCGTCAGCATCTGGAGTTCGGCCCCGTTTTTGCACAACAACATGCTGGGGAAATTTACCGGCGACCCGTCTGTAGCAGGGCGCATGGACGCATTTAACGCCGCGATCGAAAAGCTGCTTTGGCCCGAGAAACGCAAAGGACCAGACTCGATATGGCGGACAAACCAGCGCTGCTGGCTCCATATTCGCAAGGAATACGTTCCCTGGGCCTTGCGCTTCCGCTGCGACAAGGACGGATACCTCAACGTAGGCCCGATTCCCGCAGGAACGCCAATCAACCTTATCGCAAACCTCGAGCCAAGCTTTTGGGATATGCTGACGCTAGTTCCAAGAATTAAAGCGGACTTGGACAGGATCCACGATAAAAAATTGGACGATGAAGCGGCGAAAAGAGTATTCGCCAATCTTGTTCCCGATCTCACCAAAGCAAACAAATGCCCGGATTTTATCGAGGACAAGGGTCACTACTTTGGCACAGATCTGACCGATGATGACAAACGCGCGTTGATCGAGTTTTTGAAAACGTTCTGAACCTCAGAAAACTGTGCGGACGAAATTGTGAATTCAGAAGACGAAAGTCAGTGGTGTCCATTTCGGCCCAGCGCGGCGGACTTGGAAGCGATTGGCAAGGATATGGCCGAGATTCCCGACATCCAGCGGAAACTTCTGGCCAATGATGCGGATCTCAAATTTCTCGACCGTGTGGCGCACCAATACCAAATCGCTGGCAGCCCGGTTGTTTTCCAAATTGCGAACGATTTGCCTGAACCTTTGTGTGGTGTCGGGCTTTTTCAGCCTGGCGCGCAGCACCGCGGCGTTGGCCGAATCTCCACCGGGCTGGGCACGCCGCACGTGGAAACCAATCCGGATTTCCTCGGCATCATGGTCGCCTTTCAAACTCCAGACGGCCAGCGCGTGGATTTTCTCGGCATCAACAATCCGACGGCGCCCACTGATAATCACCGCGAGTTCATGTCGGTTCTCTACGCGACCGGAGAGTCGGCGAGTGCCGACGTCCCCTTTGTCGGAAAACTGGGCGCGCATGAATTCGTGAATCTCGGCGCTCAGCAAACCGAATTCGGCCTTGCGCTAGCGCATCGCATGGGCGTGATCAAAGCCGGCGAAACTTTGCTCCACTTGACCAAACAAACACTCCCCACCGCTCTCTCTAGCACCGCGTATCAGAGATACTGGACGGGCATCGTCGAAGTCGGCGGCACCGGCAGCAAATTCACTTTCGTTCCCACCCGCGAGGAAAACCACGCTCCCGGTTTTCACGCTGGCCCACGCCACCTCACTGACGAGTGGAAAAACAGACAAGTGCGAGGAGACATCGAGTTTCAATTATTTTGGATTCCCTTTTTGAGCGAAGAAAAAACCCCGACAAAAGCGCTGACACAGTCGTGGCAGGAAAATCATAAGCAATTGGTCGGCATCACGGTGTTTCCCCAAACCGACCTCGACTCGGAGGACGCTAGGCTTTGGGCAATTCTCGCCACTGAAATGGGCGCCAATCCAGGCAATTGGGTTGCTGACAAACTAAACAGCATCCAACAACCGGCCAGCGAATTTGGCGTGGCTCGAAAGATCGCATACCAAAAAAGCCAGGAAGGCCGAGGCGCTTTAGAGCCGAATTTTTATCAATCGGTTTTCAGCACCGCGCAAATCACCCCTGAACTGGCGCAGGAGTTGAAAAGACGTCACAACACGAAGCTGAAAGCCGGTCACATTTGCCAAGCTCCATAGTCGGGACGTGGCAGTTTCAAGCCAAAAATCATTGAATTTATCCGCGTGATGCCGTCAGACGATCAACTGGCGGGCGCTGCGGAAATCTGCTTCGCATAAGGCAGCCGAATTTCTTGCGATAATTTCTTGAGAAATTCTTTTCGCTCGATTTCTTTGACAGATCGGTGGCCGGAGTCATTGGGTCCGGCCTTGGAGGGCGGCTTGGCGCGGAGAGGATGGGTCTGCGCCTGCGTCGCAACGACAAGAGAGGACTCGACAAACCCGCGTTGATCGAATATCTGAAAACAACGTAATTCACCCCTAACGGAAGGAACTAATTATGGCCATCACCGTTGCCGAAATGTTGAAAATGTCACAGACACAACTCGATGATCTATTCACACAGAGTCCCGCGGGTGACATCCCGCAGGGCGAGGCGAATGGCACGGCGATCGTCGCCCCCGGCACAACCTACTCGCAGAACATCGCCAGTTTTATCAATCACTTCGCCTGGCAGGGCAAAGTGTTCGATCCGCAAAAAGGCGTGCTCCGGAATCGCATTCTGCCTTTCGGCCTGAACGCGATTATCGCGAAGGTTTATAAAGGTCCGAGCTGGCTGGATGGCAAGGAGTGCATCGTGCTCGATTACTCCGAAACCTCCTTGCTCGCGCATTGGATCCGCGATGAAATCCGCGCTGTCGGACAGGGTGTCTATCTCGGAAAAGTTTACTGGAGCAAAAAACGTCTAATCGACTTCGCGCTTGAGTTTCCAGCGCCGGCATAATCGCGCTCTGCGGCCATGCATCCCGCGAACGCCTTCGGTGTCTTCGCCTAGAACCCTTCCAGCCGTGAATTCAAACACGAGTCGCCCAATGCCACGCGCTAATACCGGCTCGCGGTTCTTAAACTGCACAAGCGATACCGTCATGTTCCTTTTGCAAATGGAACGCCGGGTCGATCACTGGCTGCGCCCGCCGTTCGACGCCACTCTTCGCGATCCGATCGCGCGCTTGACCACAGCGCTCATCAACAGGCAGCGCAAGGACGAAGGGTTGAAGATCGCCGAGGAAAAGCTGCTGCCGAACGAGGAGGAGCATCTTAACTCAATCATATCGAGCTTTACCGCGCAGATGCGTGGACTCTGGAAACCTGGTGGCTTTGAGCGAGGCGGAAACACCAAGACGCACGGTATCGTGCGCGGCGAGTTCATTGTTCACGAGAATCTACCGCCACAGTTCCAGCGCGGCATCTATGCCAAACCGCAAACCTTCCGCTGTTGGGTTCGTTTCTCCGGGCCGGGACCCTACATCACCCCGGACATCGACGATGTGGGCTTTATGAGCATCAGCATTAAGCTCATCGGCGTGCCAGGGCCAAAGTTGATGGATGAGGAGAAGTTCACCCTGGATATGTTCGGCGTTTCCACACCAACCTTTGTAACACAGGACACAAAGGCGAATGCGCACCTGCAAAAATGGAGCGTGAAAAACGCGCAGATTTTTCACTTCGTCAATTTTGAGCAGCCACACATCCTGGACATGATCATGCAAGGGCTGTGGACCAAGACGCAAAGCAGCCCGTTTGAAGCTCCTTACTTTAGTTGCGTACCGTATCTCCTGGGAGAAGGCCAGGCGATGCAATACTCGGTCTGGCCGAAAACGAAGAAGAAAACTCCGATTCCGCGGCTTCCTCTTCGACCGCCGGACGATTATCTGCGCGATGCGATGGTCAAGGCGCTGAACGAAGGAGACGTGGAGCTGGACATCCGCTTGCAATTGCAAATCGATCCCTTCCTGATGCCCATCGAGAACAACGGGGTACTCTGGCCCGAGAGACTTTCCCCACGGGTCTCAGTGGCAACGCTGCGTCTCCCGAAGCAGAAGTTCGACTCTTCGGCTCAAATGGAATTCGCTAAAAGGCTATCCTATAATCCCTGGCATACGATCGCCGAGCATCGCCCGCTCGGTAATCAAAGCCGCGCCCGGCGGCGGATGTATTTGGAGTTATCAACCCTGCGGCATAACATGAACAACGTGCCTCATTACGAGCCGACGGGAGACGAGGTGTTCGAGTAGGAGTCTGTTGAAGAGGCCATGACTCCGCAGTCGACCTTCATGGTTCTCGCGCCGATCGATTCGAAGCGTGAAATGGAGCTTCGGCAGTTGCTTGATGCGATGAACCGCGCGCCGGGTCGCGTGGATCCCCACAACGACCTGATATCTTTGGCGGAATTCGAAACGCTGCATTTCGCACGGTTTATTATTCTCGACGATAAGACCACTGAAGATATTCGTGTCTATGGATTGGCCCCTCGTAGTTATCCGCTGTATCTGGCGTTCCTGGGAGATATCGACGGCGACGTAAATGCGTTTTTGGGCAAGTTGATCAAGCGCGCGCGGAAGGGCCTCGGCAGAATTTTTTCGTGCTGCGAAGGGTTCACATCGGATACCGATCTCCTCGCGTGGATGAGGCAACACAATGCTCCTGCTATTGCAGTTTACGTGAATTGGAGGGGGCGAACGGTGCGCCAGATTCGCGAGGAGGCGGCGCTTTATGAAGCGTTAGAAAGCTACATCGAGGAGAACCCGACCATCCTTCAGGATCTTGCGCCGCAGGAGCTTCACGCAAAGCTAAGGGAGTTCGTTAACGGGGAAAAATCGGCCGGACGGCTAAGCTTGTCTGAGGAGAGTCCAACGCCGCGAGGATGGCAGATTAAAAACTTGCTGCATCTAGTTGGGCTGCCATTTCTGGTTTTGATTGCATCGCCACTGCTTATCCTTATTGCGCCGTTTTATATCATTGCGCTTCGCCGTTTGGAGAAGACCGACCCTGAAGTCTGCCCAATGGCGGATCAGAAACATTCTGAGAACCTGTCGCGCTTCGAAGATCACGACGTCACAAACCAATTCAGCGCCATGGGGAGTCTCAAGCCCGGTTTTGTGCGCCTCTTGACCGCAATTGGCGTGCTTAAAACTGTGAACTTTGGCGCACGGCATATTACGCGACGCGGTCGTCTGGGTCGCATCCGCTCGATCCACTTCGCACGCTGGGTGTTTGTCGCCGGGACTGAGCGGATGATCTTTTTCAGTAACTACGACGGCAGCGTCGAGAGCTACATGGATGACTTCATCAACAAGACCGGCTTTGGACTGAACGCTTCTTTTAGCAACGGCATCGGTTATCCCAGGACTAATTGGCTGGTGCTGGATGGTTGCAACGACGAGCGAGATTATAAGGAATACCTCCGCCGCCATACATTGCCTACGCAAGTTTGGTACAAAGCGTATCCAGGCTTGAGCGCGGTTGACTTGGAGAGGAACACACGCCTTCGCCAGGGGTTGGAGTCGTCGTCCATAAGCGATGAGAAGGCCCGCGAGTGGGTTGCACTGCTATGAACGACGTGGACTACGCCGACATGCAAGGTCTGGTGCGCTTCGGCTACGGCCACATGACGCGCGCCTCCTATGCTCTCGTGAAAGTGAAAAACGCGGCGGCGGCGAAATCCTGGCTTCGCTCCGCTCCCGTAGCCAGTGCTGTTGCAACAAAGCCACCGCCTGCTACAGCGTTGAACGTCGCATTCACGGCGCCCGGCCTCGAAGCGCTCGGAGCGCCCCAGGCAGTAATTGCTGGCTTCTCGCACGAGTTCCGTGGAGGGATGGCGGAAGAAAGCCGCTCGCGGCAATTGGGAGATGTTGGAAGGAACGCTTCATCAAACTGGGCCTGGGGCAGCTATGGACGTGAGCCGCATGTTCTGGTGATGTTCTTTGCCGAACCGGGGCAGTTCGATTCCTTTGTCGAAAGCGCCAAAGGCAACACGTGGACCGATGCATTCGAGGAGCTGACTTCGCTTGGCACCAGCGATCTCGACGAGAATGAACCGTTCGGTTTCGCCGACGGCATTAGCCAGCCGCAGATCGACTGGGAGCAGCGGTGGCAAACGCCGTGCAGTCAGGTGGAATATACGAACATCGTCGCGCTGGGTGAATTCCTGCTCGGCTATCGCAATGAATACGGAAAAATTACCGATCGACCTTTGCTGGAACCCGATGCCACCAGCGCAGGCTTGCTTGCCGCGCAGGATGCGCCGGCGAGAAAAGATCTTGGCCGTAACGGCACCTATCTCGTCATGCGGCAGTTGGAACAGGATGTTCGGAAGCTTTGGCAGTTCCTCTATCAGCAAGCCGATGGAAATCTCGCGGAGACCGACAAGCTCGGCGCGAAGATGGTTGGCCGCACGAAAGCAGGCGACCCTTTGGTGCCAATCCAGGCACAACCGATCCCCGGGATGGATCCGGCCCGGGCCCAGCAGAATCAATTCACATACGAAAGCGATCCGGCGGGCGTACGCTGCCCTTTCGGAGCACATATTCGCCGCGCGAATCCGCGCAACAGCGACTTTCCTGAGCGACGCATTGGTGCCCTGAGAAAACTCATTATCATGCTGGGTTTTGGCCCGAGGGGCTTCCACGACGATCTGATCTCGTCCGTTCGTTTCCATCGTATTCTCCGGCGCGGACGCGAATACGGCCCCGAACTGTTACCTCCGGACGCGCTGGCGCCCTCGCCAGCGAACGACCCTGAGCGCGGGTTACATTTCATCTGTCTCAACGCAAACATCTCGCGCCAATTCGAGTTCTTGCAAAATGCATGGATTATGAGCACCAAGTTCTCCGGCTTAACCGGAGAGAGCGACCCGCTCCTTGGGAATCGCGAGGCGATCCCCGGCTGCCCGGTTACCGACCGCTTCACGATGCCCCACGACGGCAATCTGCGGCGCCGTGTTTCGGGCCTGCCCCAGTTTATCACTGTGCGCGGCGGCGCTTATTTTTTTCTGCCAAGTTTACGCGCCTTACAGTACTTCGCCGGAGGTGGAAGTGCATAGAAGCATTGCAGCGGTGAGGACAAGGAGAGACTGATCGAATATCTGAACACTTTGTGAGTCAGCGGCGGTCGGCGCCCGCGGCTACAACGACGCGCCATGAAAAGCGCTTCCGCGGGCGGCGGATCTATTCGCGATTCGACGCTCGCCGGTCGTTTTCGCTTTACTTTTACTTAGTGGAGCGTGTAACTGATTCTTATGTTCGCCTCGAAAGTCGGAGCGATTCGTTAGGCGTTAGGAAAAATGATTTCACCCGAGGAGTACATCGAGCAACGTCTGAGCGATCAGATAGGTTGGTATGACCGCAAGAGCAGCACGAATCAACGCTGGTTCAAGCGGCTGCGTTTTGCCGAGATCGTTGCCGCTGCCACGATTCCATTCCTATCCGGCTTCGCGGGCGACTCGTTCCCGATCAAGATTGCGATCGGTGTGTTGGGCGTTCTCGTTGCCGTGGTCGCATCCCTCCTCGGATTACTGCAACTTCAGGAACATTGGATTGAGTATCGAGCTACAGCGGAGTCGCTCAGAAAAGAGAAATTTTTGTTTCTGACCCAAACGGACCCTTACGATAAGGATGATGCCTTCCGTCTTCTCGTTCAGCGTGTCGAAGCTCTGTTGTCAAAGGAGAACACTGATTGGGCGCAATCCATGATGAAACCACCTATAGAAGAGAACCGTGCTTGAGATTCCGAAATCAGCGCCCAGAGCTTTGCTTC
>Ga0066683_10000956_pt1 | contig 10696 bp, 9 predicted proteins | sample GraSoiAngelo_132_FD_62296 | JGI IMG/M metagenome (GOLD analysis project Ga0066683, IMG submission 62296) | Grasslands soil microbial communities from the Angelo Coastal Reserve, California, USA - 14_0929_02_40cm | ecosystem: Environmental > Terrestrial > Soil > Grasslands | place: USA... | reverse complement strand
GATTCGCTCACCCTATGCGTGGGCGCAGCAATCGCTTGTGCGGCAATCATCTCGACTCCTTCGTTCAAGATGTTCGGGTTTTTTCTGTTCGTTCCGATGATTGTTGAATTCGTCCTGAAGGCACGCGGGCGTTTCCGGGCTGAAAACTACAGCACGCTTCTTCCCGACGGAAGGCTGTTATACCAAGGTCGCATCGAGTCTCTCACCCACTTCATTACCAGGACCGGACGCTACCGTGAATGGCAGGTCGTGTCGATTCTCTGGGGGGCCGAGTCGCTTCTCGTTGCTGTCTTGCTGGTCGGCGCTCGCCTTTTGGCGACTGGTTGACGGGATGAGCATGCCGACGGACCTCCTTCATGAGTACCTCAAGAGCCGTGATAGTGGTTTGGCCCAGGCCTTGCTTGAAGGAGCTCCAGGGCGGCTCCTAGATCTGGGAAGCGGATCTGGTGAGGACCTTCGAACCCTTAGGCTTCGTGGCTGGGATGCAATCGGACTCGAACCATTCCAGCGAGTTCCCGGTATCCGGACCGTTTGTGGCATCGCCGAACGACTTCCGTTCCGTGATACCAGCTTTGACGCCGTTACGTGCGTCTTGGTTCTCCCCCACCTCGAATCGGCAGTCGAGGCACTTCAAGAAGCGTTCCGGGTTCTGCGCCGCGGGGGCCAAGCCCTGTTCGTCGTCTTCAGCAAATCACCACTCAACGTGCGGATTGCAATTTCGGAGTATCGGCTCTCCCGAAACGGTGGTTCGGTTCACACCAGGCTGTTTTCGGCTCGGGCTCTGAGCCGACTAGTCCGTTCTGCCGGGTTCAACGAGGTCGCGCAATTCAGGACGGATTTCCTTCCTTGGATGTCCGAACACTTGTTCCCCAAGGACTCCAGAAAGCGGGTCTTCATGCTCTTGGGGAATCTCGACGCAACGCTCTCGCGAACCCCCGCCCGCTTGATCGCGCGCAAGCTAGTCCTAAGGGCCGTACGGCCATGACTCGCCGGCCAGAGAGTCCTGTTATCTGCCATGTCGTGTATGCACGGTACCCCGCAGATCCACGCGTCCGCCGTGAAGCCGAGGCTCTCTCCCGAAACGGTTTCGACGTGGATCTCATTTGTTTGAGAGGGCCGGGGGAGAAGGCTCACGAGACAGTGGGGGGAGTCCACGTCACACGACTGCCGCTTCGCGCAATTCGCGGGTCCCGTATGAGGTACATCTATCAGTATTCCCTCTTCTTTCTGCTCGCCGCGACCTGTCTCGTCACAAAGCAAATTCGGCGATGGTACGACGCCGTGCACATCCATTCGATGCCCGATTTTATCATCTTTGCCGCTTTGCCTAGCCGCCTTTTGGGATGTCGGCTCGTTCTTGACCTGCACGAGTCCATGCCGGAGCTCTACCTGGCCCGGTTCGTCGATCGCGAGAGATCTGTTCTGCATCGCCTCACCTTGGTTGCGCAGCGCGCTTCTTGTCTGCTCGCTACGCGCGTTGTGACCGTTAACGACCAGATTGCCGCTCTGCTCGGACGCCGCGGGATCGCGCCGTGGCGTGTGTGTGTGATTGAGAACGCTCCGGATTGGAGGCTAGTCGATTTTCAGGCGCCGGTCGCGGCCTCGGGAACGCCATTCACAATCGTGGTTGTCGGAGGACTGAATGAAGAAAGGGATATAGGACTGGTGATCGAGGCGGCGTCCGAGGTCGCGCGGCTCGCGCGGACGCGCTGGCGCTTGATTGGTCACGGCAGTTCCTCGTACTTGGACGCACTGCGTTCCAAGGTTGGCGAGCTGGGGCTCTCTGAAACCATCACGATTGAACCTGAAGTTCCTTCAACCGCTGTTCCCGCCCTGATTAGTGGGAGCGCGATCGGGATTGTATCGTACGTAAGGAACCCGCTTACAGAGATCGCGACGCCGAACAAAGCCTACGAATATGCGACCGCCGGAAAAGCGATGGTCGTCGCTGACTTGCCGGCCTTGAAGACCCTGCTCGGTGACACTGCGACATACTACGAGCCAGGTAATGCTATGGATCTTGCGCGGGGAGTGTCGACCCTCCTTTACGATGATGAGCTGCGTCTCCGGCTCGGCCGAGAGGCGCGCGCACGCATCTCAACGCACGCTTGGCCCATCATGGAGATGCGCCTTATTCGAATGTACGAGAACATGAATCGTCGGAATGCGGTCACATCCGCCCACGATGGAACGGACGACCGGTCGCCCGGAATCAGGGAGGCCTAGAGCGTGCGTGCACCCGATCGGACCGTTGTAGTGAGCGTAGATGTCGAACCGGACGTTGCGTTGTTTGTCGACGGCAAACTCGGACTGAAAGACGGACTCGACGCCCTGGTCAATCTCTTTCGCCGTCTAGACATTCCTGTCGACTACTTTTTCACGCTCGATGCAGCACGCATAGTGCCTGACTTTGCCCGTGAACAGGCGCGAGAGAGCGGCTGGGTCGGCTGCCACGGGTTGCTGCATCGTCCCCCCTATTATTCACGTCGTTCCAACAGGTGGCAGAAACAAACAGTGACGGAGGCTACACGGGGGATCAAAGAGATCGCCGGAAAAAATCCAGAGATGTTCCGGGCGCCAAATTTCAGCGTGAGCCCAGCAATTCTGCAGGTTCTCGAGAGTCTTGGATACCAGGCTGATTCGTCGATTCTTCCAGGGCGCTACAAAAAGATATACCACATGCTCAGGGCAACTGACCATCGGACTGCCCCTCGCACGCCTTACCATCCGAGTTCTTCGGACCCATGCGCCGAGGGGCGAATGAAAATCTGGGAGTTTCCTGTGACAGAGAATCCAACGTCGCCCGGGGCTCCGATCGGTCTCGGTTTCGTCAATTTTTCGACCGTCGCGGTCGCCCTTCAGGCTATAAGTGCTAGCGTTGGTCCTGTTGTTACGGTTCTGTGCCACCCGTGGGAGGCGATTGACCTCCGGACCGCCTACGCAGGGTTGCCGGAGTGGCTGGCTTCATCGTGTCGAAGTGACCTGCGCCCGTTCGAGGCGTTCCTGCGCGGAGTGGCCAAGGATTACGACTTCGCGCGCCTGAGAGACTTCATCAGCGACCGAATAACACCTTCAAAACCAAGTGGGACAGAGGTTGCGGTTTCGTGACCCGGCTTCCCAAGGCTACAGTACTATTGCTTTTACTTGGCCTGACGTGCGTGAACCTGATGTTTCGCTATCCTACGGCGCAGCATGAGGGTGGGGCGGATTCGTTCGTGTTTCAGGGACTCACGCAACTCATCCTTGACGCGAAACATGCGGATTGGTTGATCAGCCCTCTTTCTGTGCTCGGCCTGTACCCGCTTTCACATCCATCCGGGTCGATTCTCTCCATCTCAGATCTTACAGAAGTTGGCGGGGTCCAAGCGGAGGGGTCGATTCTCTTGGTTGACATGCTCACATCCATCTTGGGTGTCTTGGGCGCTTTCGTGATGGCCCGCGAGATTAGAACGGACGATCGGTTAGCCCTTCTCGTTGCGTTCGTTTTTTCGACGGCACCACGATTCGTGAGCAGTCTTGAATGGCAAGTCCCCACTCGCAGCCTATTCACTGCAGTCATCCCTTTGTTTGTTTGGGGACTCCTCAGGATGCACAAACGAGTCGACGTAGCTCACATCGCTGTCCTCTCCACGACCCTGCTGGTAATGATGACTGCTCACCGACTCGCGGTCATGATGGCGATTGTGATGGCTGCCTACATTGCGGCGAGCATCTTCGTCGCTGTCCTGCGCATACTCCGGACGACGTATGCGTCGGTCTTCTTGGCTCCTCGCCTGCGGTTGGTTTTGAGATCGGGTTCGTGGTGCGTCCTGGTGATTATTGCAGTTTACTTCTTGCTCTTCTCAGGGACGCTCGATGCATATGAGAAGGGCCAATTTGGCACCCAAACGGGCTTCGTCGGTCAACTTGAGAATCTAGGAGTCAGTCTAGCGCGAACAATCGGGTTCTTGATCCCTTTGGTTGCGGTAGGAGCAGTGGCCGTCCTTCGCACTCGCGGAAACGATGTTCGGCAGCCCTGGCTGATTGCTGTCCTGATTGGAATTCTCCCGACGTTGTCACTCCGACAGTATACCGGATGGTACTTGCTTCCGTTCGCCGCCATATACATCGCCCTGGGCGTACAGTACCTCCACGACAGACTCCGAGCGCGACCCGGCGTCCGCGTCGCGTTCATTGCGGTAGTGCTTGTTACCTCCTTCGCGTCAACCGTCTACGTCGCGAACTATGAACGGCAACTCGAGCAGTACCTGTCGTCGCCCGTTTATGATGGCGGCATTTACATGCGGCAGGTTTCAGGAGGTGGTTTCATCGCGAATTCCGGTGCGTTGGGCGTGCAGGTTCATGCTGTGTCCGGACTCCCATACCTTCCAATCGGCGGATCCACGACAGCGTTCCAAGGGCCCGAGATTCTCGCTTTTCACTTCCTGCGTCCCAACGACGTCCGACCAAGATTGATTCCGATCGGTTCGTTGACGATTGAGGATGATTCGTTCTTCGTCCTCGATGATGTGAACTTCGAAACAATCTGGGCGGACACGCTTGCCCGACCTATCTCCGACTCGTACGTTTCACAACAGCTCAGCACCTATGGCATTCAATTCTTCGTCGAGAAGAGTTCCTTGTCGAGTAGCTTCGAGGCCTATGGAAACATTTACGATTCCCAGTTCGCGAGGAGCTGTGCTCTCGAGCGATATGTCGTCTTCAGCTCTGGTACCTTTTCAGTATTTTACCTTCAGGGGAGTTCGGGCTAGGAGAACCCTTCCATGTCCGATGCGAGATACAAAGTCGTCCACATTACGCCCTATATGCCGCCCATTGTTGGCGGGATTTCCACATATGTTTCAGGACTGACTGCCGCTCTGGCTGACCGGGGAGTAGAGGTAATAGTCATGGCGCGAGAGGGGCGCGAGGCCCCAGGCGTGATGGTTGGACCATACCGGATTCCTGAGTTCATTCGCTGGTGCAGACGTAATTTGCGCTCCATGAGGGCCTCTGCGGTGCATGCGCATGGACACTGGTATTGCCTTGCCGGAGCGCTCTCACGGACGCGACGCCCGATTGTGAGGCCACTCGTTTTCACTTTGCACAGTTTCCCGATTTTCCAATCACGTCTCCGAGGACGGCTCTTTCGAAAGTTGATTAATCGAGCTGACATCGTAACCTTCGTTAGCGAGAAGTCCCGCGTAAATTTCCAACAGGTCTTCGGTCTTCCCCGTCGATGGGAGGTGATATACCCCGGCGTGAAAAGAGATGTGCCAGGGATCGACCAGTCCTCGGGGATCATTCCCCCTACAAAGTCTTCCTTTCGCGTCTGTGCGGTTAGTCTTCTGTCATGGCCAGAGAAAGTTGACGGAATCCGGCTTCTCCTCGATGCGATAGCGGAACTCTCGAAGGATATCGCGGATGTGGAGTTGTCGATTGTGGGTGACGGTGAGTACAGGACTGAGCTCGAAACGCAAGTTGCGCGCCTCGGTATCGGCAACCATGTTCGATTTCTTGGGATCATCCCGGATCCGAGCCCGATACTAATGCAAGCGGATGTCCTCTGCCATATCTCGTTCAAGGATTCTTTTGCGCAAGTGGTTCTGGAAGCTCTGAGTCACGAGGTCCCGGTGCTCGTAAACGAAGGAATATTGGATGACCTTCATTCCCTCTCTGTCGAGACTGGAGTCATTCGAACACCATCAGATGCCCACTCGTTGAAGCTCGCACTTGCTGAATTGGCGGCGAATCCGGAGAATCGACGAAGACTCGGGAAGATTGGAAAAGAGTTTGTCGAAAAGACCTTTTCGTGGTCACGCCAGGTTGAGAGGTTTCTCCAGGTCTACGGAATCGACTGACTACTCGAAACGGATTCGTACATGGCCATGTATTTCGCGCACATCTGTTGATCCGTGAATGCTTCGTGCACGCGCTTCCGGGCGTTTTCGCCCATCCTCATTCTGTTACCTGGGTGGTCCAGCATCCAGGCAATGGCAATCCGTAATTGCTCCGCGTCGCCTGGTCGAACCAAGCGCGCCTCGACGCCGTCTCGAGCGGCTTCGGGAATGCCGCCGACGTCGCTCGCGACTATTGGAAGCCCTTCAGCCATAGCCTCGAGAAGCGTGAGCGGAAGGCCTTCAACATATGAAGGGAATACATAGAGGTCCGCCCCGTGGAGGTATTCACGGTAGCCTCGAGTGGCCCCATACACGCGCGCTCTCTCCTCAAGTCCCGCGTTCCTAATTAGTGCCCGCGTCTCGCTTTCTTCCGCGACGAGGCCCCCTCCGATCAACACAAGGACGAGGTCGCGTCCTTCGGACACGAGTGATGCGAACGCCCGAACCAAATCATTAACTCCCTTCAGGCGTGAGAACCTTCCTGCGAACAGGAGAACGACCTGATTGTCACATCGCCATTCGGCGCGGATTCGAGTTCGTGCTTCTGGGCCTCGGTGTTCGTCTCCGATCTGAACCCCGTTGTGGATTACCGTTCCCCGCTTTGCACCCAACGGTTTTGCTGACTCTGCTGAGACGAGTACGACCTCGTTTGCGCATTCCAAGACGGTTCGTTCGCACCACCGAAGGAAAGCTTTTCCCACGAGTTTTTTTGGACGCGGGAGAACCCCATGAAAGGTCACAACTACAGGTACGCAGGTCAGCAGAGCGAAGAAAATCGCGGCAATGGTTTGCAAGTGAGGCTGATGGGCATGAACAATGTCAATCGAACGCCTCCTGGCGAGCAGGAATCGGAAAGTGCCAATCGCCAAAGCAAGATCCCGACCGTGGGCGAATCTCGCGACCCGGACTTCTTTGACATGTGTTCCTTGGGGCGGATCGTGGAACGGCTTGTCAGCCGAATCTGGGACGACCCACGTGACCTCGTTCTGTCGTTCCTGCAGGAAAACGGTCAGGGTTTGAACGACTGACCCGATTCCGGTCATCTTTCGGAACGGGTACGGAAAAGTGAATGCAAGCCTCATGGGCGGTTCTCCGCTGCCTTCGCAAGGAGTTCAAAGAGACAATCTGATGTCCTCGTGAAGCTCATATCAGGTCGCGCAGATGCCGCAAACTGTCTGGCTACCGTCCGGTCGATGCGGAGGGCTGCTTCCATTCCTTCAGCGAATGCAACGGGCTCAGCTTTTGCTATTACGCCAATCTCGGGCCGTACAACCTCGCTGGCAACTCCCACATTTGTTGTGACCACGGGAAGCCCAAGGGCGAGAGCTTCGAGAAGAACTGTTGGGAGTCCTTCATATCCTGAAGTGATGGCTAGCAAATCGCACTCTTGCATCAGTTCGAGGACGCGCACACGCGGCAAGCTTCCGAGGAGGTGAATGTGAGGATTCCTGCTCGCTGCTCTCTGCAACCAGGCTGCTAGCGGACCCTCGCCAACAATGATCAGTTGGAGTCCAGGCGCTCGCGTCTGTAAGCGTCTAGAGGCTGAGAGAAGAAGCGGCAGTCCTTTCTCTCGGGACAGTCTCCCTACAAAGAGCACTTTCGGTCGCGCCGAATCGTGCGGCGATCGTGTTGAAAATCTCTCCGGAATTCGCGGGATCCTCGAGAAATCGATTCCCATCGGAAGTCGGATGATTTTCGCACGAGAGCTCGGGAACCTTTCAGCGTAGTACCGAACCGTCTCTTGGCTCACCGCGGCTATTAGGGAAGCACGGGCCACGGCGCGTCTTTCGATCCCTTGTTCAAAGACGAATGCTTTAAGGCGCCCCTTCACCCGGGCGAGTGTCGGAGGCACGGCCCCATGGGCGAGAAGAAGGACGGGCTGCTTCGTCGAAAGGAAGGGCCAAACATAATGTTCGGCGTTCGCGAGAATCACTCCGTCCGATGGGACCAAGAACCCGTCCGATCGCACACGCCTCCTGAGAGCGCGAACGAATGCGAACTCTGAAACGGCATGCTCGACTATCGGCCTCACTGTAACGGATCCTAGATGCAGCTCTCGATTCCCCGTCGAGAGGAGGACCAGAGGAACCGATCGCTTTTGCGCTTCCGCGGCCAAGTCGCGCAGGAAGGATTCCAGCCCTCCTCCTCGAGAGACCTCCCAATTCATCGTCGTCGGGACGACCACGGTGGGAGCAATCGCCCCTGTCGTCCTTTTGTTCATGGATTTCCTGATCTGAGTCGAGCTACAAGTTTGATAGCGTTCGAAACGAACGTGGGACCCTTCCTCAACTCAAGATAGACTTCAAGTCCCGGGTTGAACTTTGCTTTGAACTCGGCTATTCTCTTTGTGTTCGCCCCCATGAGCTCAAATTCCCGACAGCCTGTTTCGCAACCGAATCGAATCGCATTCCAGACAAGGATGTCGTTGACGGGGAGCCCCGGGGTCCCTTTGAACGCCCCTTGCCAGAGGATTAGTCGTGCCCGAAACCGAACTAAGGCCACTGCGCCGAGCCATTCGTCAGCGCGTCGAGCAACCATTAGTACAAGACGCTCCCCAAGTTCCGCACGCAATGCTTCGATGTATGTGGCCGGCAGCGGAGCGGTGAGACCCTGATCTGTGTATCTCGCTCTCGCTCGATTCTCGAATATCGACCAATCCTCGTCCGTGCCGACGGCTGTAGAGATTGCTTCTGAATGGCGCTTAATGTGTAGGCGCGCTTCTTGCTTCAATCGTCCCCACATCAACTTCTCATCCGATAGAGGCAGAACGTAGCTGTACCGCGGAAAAGTCTCGAACCCGTGCCATTGAAACGCTCTCGCATCAGCCAATCCGGGTGTCCATCGCATTTGGCAGAATCGGCTCCGAGTGCTGTGCATGTGTTGCATTACGGCGCCCGCGATTGAATCCAGCCGTCGCTCCCGTTTGTCTTGCTTCATGCTGTCGAGATGTGGGAATAACGGTCCGAGGTATTGCATGCCCAGTCCAGGCGGAGGCGAGAGGATCATGCGAAGGGGGCCGCGGCGGAGGTGAACGTGGGGCAAAACTCCGATCGTTTCCTGACCTTGTGCTACTCGGAGGATCTGAACTCTTTGAGGGACGATTGATGACGCTACTTTTAGCCATTCCGAACTGTGAAAAATCGTCGCATGCTGGCTGGTGGATGCGAGCTCTGGGTAGTAACGGGCCTCCGAAAGTGTTTCCTCTTCGGAGATCCATGTGGAGGTCAACTCGTCCACGCTTCCAACATGTCTTCCGCTCCTCCGATCCATGCCCCGCGCGTCTTGGCTTCTCGCAAGATTTGCTCGTAAAGTTCCGTGTATCCTGGGTAGTTTCGGGAATCAAAGTACCTCTGATGGAAGAGAACGGTCATCACCCCTCCGACAGAGGCGACTTTGTCGAGAATGCGAGTACACTCGGTTGCTGGATCCTTTGCTTGCTCTAATGCGGCTTCCATAAGATGCAGAGGCAGCTCCCACAGATCGAGTCCGCCTTCGCGTCCCCATAGTCGGAATGGGAACGCTGTCCCAGAGCGGAATCCCCATCGGTCGCTGAACCCGTAAGAGGTGTCATAGGCGAAGCCTGCATCTGCGAACTCTTCCCATCGTGCGGGCAGATTCAGCCGGAGATAGTGTTGTCGAACCCCGACAGTCGTGGCGTGCAGTAGGTCTTCAAGCAAACGCTTTTCCAGTGAGAGTCGGCTGGGACAAGACACGGACGAAAGGCTCGCATGAAGTCCGATTTCCCAGCCGTCTTCAGCCAGTGATCTCACCTCCTGCGCCAGCTCGGGATCCAGGAAATCTGCGAGCCCCCACGAGAGCAATCGTCCGCGGATACCACCCATTTCACCTTCGTGCCCTTCATGGAGGACAAAGACGGTTGATCGGACTCCACCTTGTTTTTCGACTCGTCGCAATTCTTCGAATCCCCAGTAGGGGCGCTTCACCGAAGGGTGATGACGGTTTTCGATATGTAGGCGGGACTTCGGACCGAGATGCGTCAGATATTGGAACGTTTTACGGATACGGTCAACATCATGGGTGAGGCAGAGAGCGAAGGGCGCGTTGCTTCGCCATCGATGAGTTGGTCGAACCTCTACGCCGAGACTCGCGAGTTCGGCAGCCAAGCGGTTCGCGAGGCGATCCACCCAAGGAGTCTCAGTCAAAGATTCGAAACCAGACTCTGCCAACAGAGACCGCGGAGGGATTCCCATAAGACCTGCCCCCATGCAAAGCCACGGATCGAAACCGAGGTCCATCGCTCCTCTTCGAACCGTCGCCGCCGGACGTGGTCCTGTCTTGGAGATGTACGACAAGATCTGTCGCCCATCTACTGGTTGGACAACTTGGAAAGTCGGCATCATCATGCCGTCGAGGACCACTCGATCACAGTCCAACTTAATCTCCTGGGCGTGTGGAAACTCAATCGGAAGTTCGTGAATTCCCTCTTTCGTCTTCAGAAGATCCGCTTTACCATCAAAGAACCTGCTCGAGAAGTATCGAATTCCAACCTCCCGGGCGACATCCGTCTGTGACGGGATCATTCCGAAGGTTCCTCCCCGTGTCGTAGGCCCAGTGGCCGCGCCGGAACCCCAGCCACTGTCGATCCCGCCGCCACATCTCGAGTGACAACCGATCCCGCACCCACAATGGCGTTGGAGCCGATCAGCACGCCGGGAAGGATAACACAGTGGACTCCGATGAAAGCTCCGGCTTCGATTCTGGTTTCGGTAACCTCTTCGCCGCCCCGGCCGGTGTACGCTTTGGATTCATCATGTGCGAGGATTGTGGATCGAGCAGAAACCGTTGCATGACTCCCG
>Ga0066683_10000954_pt1 | contig 10703 bp, 7 predicted proteins | sample GraSoiAngelo_132_FD_62296 | JGI IMG/M metagenome (GOLD analysis project Ga0066683, IMG submission 62296) | Grasslands soil microbial communities from the Angelo Coastal Reserve, California, USA - 14_0929_02_40cm | ecosystem: Environmental > Terrestrial > Soil > Grasslands | place: USA... | reverse complement strand
TTGAGGCCCACCTCACCCTCGACCGTACCCAGCGGTGCTACGGCGCGGAGCGCGGGCGAGAAGTCCATCTTTCCCGAGAAGTGACCACGGCCGACGACGAGCTCCGGCCCATCGGTCGGGTTGTCGCCCGGCACGACGACCGTAAACGTTCCTCCGAAGTTTCCCTTCCCGAAGGTAACCGTATCAGGGTTGAGATTGATGTTATCCGAGCCCGTCGCGTTGATGACGCAATATCCCGCAGTGTTCACCGCGGTCGCCGGGCAAAGCGGCGTCCCAGGGAGGGCCACGCCGAGCAGCTGAGAGGTGGCCCGCCGCTGTCCCTTCTGAAGCGCTTTCAGGCTCAAGTTTTCGGTCATTTCGTACAGGACCGCGCCGGACGCGGGCACCGGCGGCTGTGCTGCAGCATAACTCGGCGCCACCACCGCCACGGCACCGACCAGCAGCAGGATCCCTGTCCCACGAATCCACGTGATCATTTGCGGTACGCCTCCAAAGTCGGTCCCCCGTTGGGGGGATCGCAGTCCCCGCTGATACGGAGACACCCTACGAGGAGCAAGCGTGGTACCAAAACTTTCCCTAGGTCCTAACTAGTTGAATCAAATACTCAAAATAGATGATTCCGAACACGCAGACGGGCTCTGATTTGAGTGATTCCTGTTCGATTGGGCGGCGCCCGATGGCACCGACTGGGTGAAAACCGACCGTCGGCTTTAGCGGGGTACTCGGGTCCAGGCGAGCCGGCTGATGCCGGCCAGGAAGGTTTCGCGCATGTCGAGGAGCTCGAAACCGGCGGCACCAACGGCCGCGCGGAAGTCGGCCTCGCTGAGATAGCGCCGCTCGACGTGCCGGAGCGTTTCGAAGATCGCCGTCGGCAACAACCAGCGCAGGGCGCGCACCGCATCCAGGCGGCTGCCGTTCGCGCCAACCTCGCGCAGGGTGGAGAGCATCCGTGCCGGCCGCCCGTAGGTCAGGAAGATCGCATGGCCACCCGGCTTGAGCGCGCGGCGGCATCCGGCGAGCAGCGCGTCCGGCCGTGGATGCCAGTAGAGCGTGTGCATGCTGACGATCACGTCGAACGAGCCGTCGGTCGGCGCCGGCTCCGCGGCGATGTCGCGATGCTCGAAGCTCAGGCCGAGGTCGCGCGCGCCCCAACGCTTGCGCGCAACGTCGACGAGGTGGCCGACGGCGTCGATGCCGGTGACCCGATATCCGAGTGCCGCGATACGCGCGGCCACGGTGCCCGTCCCGCACGAGACGTCCAGCACGCTCGCGGCGCGCCCCGGGGCGGTTGAGCGGGTGACGAGCGTCGTGACTTCCTCGAGCAGCCGCTCGTACGGCGGGAAGCCCGACACCACGGCGTCGTAGGTGAGCCCGTAGCCCACCGCGAGCAGCCGCTCAATCGCCGCGCGCACCGATCCGTGTCGTGCGGCGCCGCCGGCCAGAAGCTCGCCGCGCGTCAGGGCATCGGGCCCGACGGGAGGCCGCCTCATTCACGACTCCTCGACATCTCGTCGCGCCCAGACCAGCACGCTCGCACCGTTGAGGAACGTGCGGCGCGTCGCCAGGACGGTGAAACCCGCCGCGGTCAGGTTCTCGGCGAACTGTGTCTCGTCCCAGTAGTGTGGTCCGATGCGCTTGCGCGCCAGCTCGAAGATCGAGTTCGGGATGAGCCAGAGCAGGCTCGCAACCGCCGGGCGCACCCCGTCGCGCTTCTTGATCTCACGGAACGTCGACCACTGGCCGACGTGACGCGTGGGATTGACGAACACCGCGTGGCCACCCGGCTTCAGCACGCGCCGCGCCTCGCGCAGCAGCGTCACCGGCTCGGGGTGCACGTAGATCCCATGGATGTTGACCACTACATCGAACGAGGCGTCACGGCCGCCCGAGCCCGCGGAGAGCTCACCGTGGCGGAATGCGAGATTCGCGAGCCGTTTGGCGCGGCGTTTCTCGCGCGCGAGCTCGACGAGCGCGCCGTAGGCCTCGAGGCCGATCGTCGAGAAGCCGGCCTCGGCGAGCACGAACGTGAAGTTGCCCGGGCCGCAGCCCACGTCGAGGACCTGCACGTCGCGACGCGGCGCATCCGGCGCGCTCTTCTCGACGAGCTCGAGGACTTCGCCCTGCAGGTCCTGATACGGCCGGAAGCGCTCGAAGATCGCGTCGTAAACGACCCCGTATCCCACGGACAGCATCCGATCGAGGCCCCACTGCAGGGCCCGCACCACCGCGCCCATCACGCCCTCCGCCGCCGCCCGGCCGCCGGTCTCCGCGCCCACCGACGGCATCAGCGTGAGTCCTGCTTGCGGTCCGTAAGGACCTTCTCGACGGTTCCACGCAGCTCTTCGGAGGTGAACGGTTTCAGGAGGATCGAGTCGAAGCCGAGACGGTTGGCCTCGGTGACGACCTCCGGCGAGCCGTGTCCCGTCACCAGCACCACGGCGAGCTCGGGGTGCAGTGTCTTGGCCTGGTGATAGACGTCGAATCCCGTCATGCCCGGCATCTTGTAATCGAGGACCATGAGGTCGAATCGCTCCTTGCGCAGAAGCTCCACCGCGGTCTCGCCGCGGTTCGCGCCCTTCACGGCGTACCCGAGAGCCTGCAGCACGTTTACGCAGAGAACCACCACCGGCCCCGCATCGTCGACGATCAGGATCCTGAGTCTGGGCTGGTTCAACTTGCGCGCGCCAGCTCTCCCTCACCGATCCGCAGGGGTGCGCTGACGAGCGACTCGTAGTGCCGGGTGATCTCCACCAGGCGCTCGAGCGGGATGCTCGCGAAGGCGTCCGCCACCGGCGGGTCGAAGTGGGTTCCCCGGCCGCGCGCAATCTCCTCGCGTGCGGCCTCGACCGGCAGCGCGGTGCGATACGGGCGGTTCGACGTCACCGCGTCGAACACGTCGGCCACCGTCACGATGCGCGCCAGCAGCGGGATGTCCTCGCCCTTGAGCCCGTCCGGATAGCCCGAGCCGTCGAATCGCTCGTGATGGCTGCGCACGCAGCACGCTTCGCGGTGCAGGAAGCGGAGCGGCTTGAGAATGCGCTCGCCGACGACGGGGTGCGCCTTGATGATGGCGAACTCCTCGGCGGTCAGGCGGTCCGGCTTCCGGAGGATCGTGTCCATGATCGAGAGTTTACCCAAATCGTGTAGCATCGCGCCGCGGCTTACGACCTGGATCGTCTCGTCGTCCAGGCCCATCACCGACGCGATCTCCGCCGCGTAGAGGGCGACGCGCGCGGAGTGGCCCTTGAGGTACGGATCCTTCGACTCGATGGCGTTGACGAAGGCCGTGATCGTGTCGACGAGATGGCGCTCGAGGTTCTCGCGCAAGACCAGCTTCTGGAGGGCGACCGAGGTCGTTTGTGCGAAGCCCAGCAGCATGTCGCGCTCGTCGGGCAGGAAGCCGCCGTTCACCGCCAGGCGGGCGAGGCAGACGACGCCGATGCAGCGATCGACCCCGGGAATCGCGGCGGCCACCACGTCCAGCCGGTGCCCCGGCCGCGTGAGGGCGAGGACTTCACGCCCACCGGTGGCAACCACGCGATCGAACGCCAGCTGCAGCAGGCCGAGCAGCTCGCTGACGACCGCCGGCGCGCCGGTCTGTGCGGAGGTGAAATGCCCCTGCTCGTCGCGCAGCAGCAAAAGCCCACCGTCATTTCTCAGGCTGTCGCTGGCCAGGCGCAGCGTCTGCTCGAGGAACGCCTGCGGCTCCAGGCCCTGCAGCGCGAGATCGCCGAGACGCAGCAGCATCTCGACCCCCGCTTCGCGGCGGTGCAGCTCCTCGGCCAGCCCCGACGGCAGCGGCGTCTGCCCGTTCCACTTCGCGCGATCGGCACGCACGCGCTCGACGAGCCCCTGGACTTCCTTGATCGAGAATGGCTTCGGCAGATAGTCGTAGGCGCCGTGGCGCAGGCCGAAGACCGCGGAGTTGACCGATGGCGCTCCGGTGATCAGCACGACCGGCGTCGCGGGCTGCTTGCCTTTCACGGCGCGCAGCAGGTCCAGGCCGCTCAGCCCGGGCATCTTGATGTCGGAGACGACGAGGTCGAACGTGTCGGCGTCGATCCGGTCGAGGGCCTCCTCGGCGGTCGGCGCCGCCGTGACCGCGCAGCCGCTCGCGGTGAACGCGGAGACGAGGAAGCGCAGGAGCGAGGAGTTGTCGTCGACGGCGAGCACGCGAAGCGCGGTGGCCGAAGTCATGGCGTCCTTCCCTGGCTCATTTGCCCGAAGCCATCTGATTCAGGAACTCCATCCACTGGCGCGTGAGTACGCCATCGTTCGGGAATTTGAGACCCTCGAACTCCTGCGGCAGGTTCTGCGCCGCTGTCTCGGCCGCGCCGGGCTTCGCGTCGGTCGCCGCAGCGGCGGCCGGCTTCGCCGCGGCGACCGCTGCGGCGGCCGCCGGCTTCTGCGCGGGAACGCCCAGCTTCGGCGCAGGTGCCGTCGGCGTGGGCGCGGGCGCGATCGGCTTCAGCCCCTGGGCCATCGGCTTGGGCGCCAGCGCAATCGGCTTGGCAGGCGCGATCGACTTCGGCGCGGGCGCGATCGGCTGCGCCGCCGGCGCGATCGGCCTGGGTGCGAGCGTGATCGACTTCGGCGCCGTGAACACCGGCTTCGGCGCAACGGGCGCCTCGACGGCAACCGTGCCGTTCGTTTTGGTCACGCTCTCGGCCGCCGCGGCGGCCGCCTCCTCGAGCGTTGCGCGGGTGATCGCCTCGCCCGCCGTCCGGCCATTTGCGGCCGCGCCTCCCAGCAGTTCCTTGGCGATCTCGGCGAAGGACACGCGCGGCTCGGTCTGCTCTTGCACGGGCGCCGCGGTGGCCACCGGCGCCGGAACCTGAATCGCCTCGCGCAGCGACACGCGGCCGACGGGCGCGGCGACGACCGGCGCCTGTATCTCGGGTGCGGGATGCTCGATTCGCGGGGCGACCGCTTCCGCGCTCTCGAGGACGGGCTCGGCGGCCGGCGTGACGATCTCATCGCGCGGCATCTCGATCACGGCCGCGGGCGCTTCGATGCGCTTGCTCGGCTTCTCGACGCGAGGCGGTTTGTCGATACGAACCACCTCAGCGCGAGGCGCGGTCGCCGCGGGCGTTTCGATCCGTGCCGCGGCGGTCCGACTGGCGATGTCGATGACCGGCGCGCCGCCGTTCGTGTGGCCGCTGGTATTGAGCATCTTCTGCAAACGCACGCTCGTCGCGCGCGCGCTGTTCGGCGCGCTCACCAGCGGGACGACCTTGTCCCCGTGCTCCAGCGGACGCGCGCCCGAGTCGCGCCGCGAGGGCTCCGACACGCGACGCGCAATGGGCGCCGGCTGGAACTCGGCCACGCTCGCGCCGCGTCGCAGCCGCGCGATCGTGTCGAAGTACGCGACCTGCGTGCCGCTGACATCGAGATGCCGGAACTCCACGCAGTCGACTTCGCAGAAGCCGAGCTGCTTGATCTTGCGGTGGAACGCGTCGGGCATCCGCTCCACCACGAACATCAGCCGCGGCGGCCGCGCGGCGGAGACGTCGACCGAAGGATAGAGACGGCAGATCGCCTCGGGGTACTCAAGGCACCAGGAGTACGCTTCGACCGCCCTCATCAGCATCTCCTCGTCGGCGGTGAAACCGGCCGTCACGAGGACGAGCGCGCCCTGCGAGTCGACGGCGACGATGTCGACGGTGGCGTGGCCCAGCAGCAATCGCGAGTCAAGCATGGTGAGACCCGTCTCGATGCCGTCGATGTGCTCGACCACCAGCGACTGCAGCTGGTCGAGATTCACAACGTCCAGCTTCTTGACCTCCAATCTCATCGCCCGCTCCTCGCGCCGGATTTGCTCATGTCGCGGGGAAAAGGGAGCAAAGGGGGTACCAAAGCCGGAATCGAGACCTAAGACTCTGAATCGACTACATAAACGCGATCAGATCGCATGGCGAAAAGCCCGAATCCGGCTGATTCCTAACCGCCCGGACCCGATGGCAAGCGGCGCTGTGGTCAGGAGGTGACCAGGGCCGCAGACGCTCGGAACTACGCTTCGCTCAGCTTCTTTCGGAGGGTTTGCCGGGTGATGCCGAGGATCTTCGCGGCCTCGCTCTTGTTGCCCTTCACCTGCTGCATGACCTTCAGGATGTACGACCGCTCGATGGCCGCCAGCGTGCGCGCGGTGGGCACGGCATCCTCGGTCGGCCGGCCCTCGATGAGCTGTGAGAACTGCGGCGGAAGGTGGTGGGCGTCGATCGACTCGCTCGTGGACAGAATCACCATGCGCTCGACGAGGTTTTTGAGCTCGCGGACGTTGCCCGGCCAGGCGTATCCGAGGAGCAGTACCTCCGTCTCGGGCGCGAACCGGCCGATCATCTTGTGGAACGTGCGGTTCGCCTCGGACAGGAAATGCCGCGCCAGCGGCAGGATGTCCTCGGTGCGGTCGCGCAGGGGCGGGATCGTGATCGGGATGACGTTGAGCCGATAGAACAGGTCTTCGCGGAACTTGCCTTCTTTGACCATGGTCTCGAGTGAACGGTTGGTGGCGGCGATGACGCGCACATCGACTTTGATGTCACGCGTGCCACCGACGCGCTTGAACATGCGCTCCTGGAGGCAGCGCAGCAGCTTGGCCTGGCTGTTGGGCGCCATTTCGCCGACCTCGTCGAGGAAGAGCGTGCCGCGGTCGGCCAGCTCCATGAGTCCCTTCTTCGTCGCGCGCGCGTCGGTGAAGGCGCCCTTTTCGTGGCCGAACAGCTCGCTCTCGAACAGCGTTTCGGTGATGGCCGCGCAGTTGACCTCCATGAACGGAAAGTTCCGTCGCGCGCTCTCGTAGTGCAGGCCCTTGGCCACGAGCTCCTTGCCCGTTCCGCTCTCGCCATGGATCAGAATCGTGTGCGCCTCGCTGCGCGCGAGCTGCCCGATGATGTCGCGCAGGCGCCGCGTCGAGTCGGACTCGCCGATGAGCTGGTCGGTGTTGTACTTGCCTTCCTCGCGCTTGGTCAGGCGCGTGATCTCGCGCCGCGCCTTCACCTCGTCGAGCGCGCGACTCACGGAAATCCGCAGCTTTTCGAGGTGCTGGAAGGGCTTTTCGAGGTAGTCCGTGGCCCCCGTCTTGATCGCGGCCACCGCGCTCTCGATGTGACCGAAGGCCGTGATCATGATGACGGCGCTGTCGGGGTGCTTGGCCTTCAGCTCGCGGACGACCTGGATCCCGTCCATGTCGGGCAGGCGCAGGTCGACGAGAGACACGTCCGGTGAGAGCTCTTCGGCCAGTTCGAGACCTTCCTTGCCGGTGCCAGCGGTGTGGACCTCGACGTCGTCCTGGGCGAGTACTCGAGACACCAGCGTGCGGATGTTTCGCTCGTCGTCGATGACCAGGATGGTGTCCATCGTCTCTAGCGATTCTAGCCGAAGCGATCCTGCCAAGAAAATGGCCAATCGCGCGGAAAATGGCCAGCGCACGCGACGTTGCGCAACCGCTGCGCGTCGGATTCCATCTGTATCCGCACACCTTTAAGCCGTGGCACATCTCTTGTACGGGCCGGCCGGAACGACGTCCAGATCGGTTGATCGGCGCATATACTTGGGCCCCATGGAGCTCGCCGGGTGACCGAGCTCGAGATCCTCGAGTCCATCCAACGCCGCGTGCTGTGGCTGTCCACGTGGATGGTGCACCACGCGAACGCGCGGCCCGGCGCCGACGGAATCAAAGTGGGGGGTCACCAGGCCTCGTCCGCCTCCGTCGTCAGTCTCCTCACCGCGCTCTACTTCAAGGCGCTGCGGCCGGGCGACGTCGTCGCCACGAAAGCGCACGCGGCGCCGGCGTTCTACGCGATCCAGTTCTTGCGCGGCCGACTCGACGGTGCGCGGCTGGCGACGCTGCGAGAGTTCGGCGGTCTGCAGGCGTATCCGAGCCGCCGAAAGAATCCCGAGATCGTCGATCTGTCGACGGGGTCGATGGGTTTGGGCGCGGTCATGACGACGTTCGGCGCGCTGGCCACGCGCTATCTGGTCGACCACGGTGGATCGCGCGCGCCCGAGCGCTTCGTCGTGATGGTTGGCGACGCGGAGCTGGACGAGGGCAACGTGTGGGAAGCGCTCGCCGAGGAGCCGCTCGCCCGACTCGGTGACGTTCTGTGGATCGTCGACGTGAACCGCCAGAGCCTGGATCGCATCGTGCCCGACAGCCGCACGCGTCAGCTCGGCGACCTCTTCCGCGCCCACGGTTGGCGCGTGCGTGAACTGCGCTGGGGCCGACGGCTCGAGGCCGCATTCCGACGGCCCGGCGGCGATCGGCTGCAGCAGCGACTCGAGATGATGCCGAGCCGCGAATATCAACGCCTGCTGCGCCTGCCGCCGGGCGCCGTGCGCAAAGCGCTCGTGACGACGCCCGACGGCGCGCACGATGCCGCGCTCGACCGTGCGCTGGCCGACGTGGCCGACGACACGCTGTCCGCGCTCATCGCCGACGTCGGCGGCCACGACCTCGCGTCGATTCTCGATGCGCTCGCCGAGGCGGAGCGCGAGCGCGGCCGGCCCGGCGTGATTCTCGCGCACACGATCAAAGGCTGGCGGTTGCCGTCTGCGGGCGATCCGTTGAACCACACGATGGTCACGAGTCCCGCCCAGATCGCCGAGCTGCGCGACGCGCTCGGCATCCGTGCGGGAGAGGAGTGGTCGGGCTTCGATCCTGCGAGCGACGAGGCGGCGTACATCCATGGTCTCGCGCCGCTGTGGACGCCGGCGCCGCGCGCCGCGGCGCCCCGGGTTCCGGCCGCGTTGAGCGAAACGTACGACGGCGCGATGTCGACGCAGGAAGCGTTGGGCCGCGTGCTCGGCGCTCTCGCGCGTCGTCCCGAGGGCGACGCGATCGTCACGGTCTCGGCGGACGTCTCCGTGACGACGCACCTCGCAGGTTGGATCAACCGCACGGGCGTGTACGCGCTCGAGGCGCGACCGGACCCCTTCGCCGACGCTCCGCAGGCGATGGCATGGCGCGAGTCGCCGGCCGGCCGCCACATCGAGCTCGGGATCGCCGAGCACAACCTGTTTCTGCTCCTCGGTGCGCTCGGTCTCACCGCCGAGGTTTCCGGCACCACGCTGCTGCCGATCGGCACGCTCTACGATCCGTTCGTGCCGCGCGGCCTCGACGCGTTCTATCACGCGCTCTACGCGGGTGCGCGCTTCGTGGTCGTCGCGACGCCGTCGGGCATCACGCTCTCGCCCGAGGGTGGCGCGCATCAGTCCGTCATCACGCCGTCGATCGGCGTCGCGCTGCCGGGCGTCACCTATTTCGAGCCGGCGTTCGCGCGCGAAGTGGAGTGGATCCTGCTCGACGCGCTCGCCGGCATTGCCACGCGCGAGGGCGAGAGTCTGTACCTGAGATTGTCCACGCGGCCGGTGGAGCAGTCGCTGGCGCTCCCACCCTCCGCCGCGTATCAGGACGCCGTGCTGCGCGGCGGTTACCGGCTCCGAGACGCGCGCGAGATGACGGGCTACACGAGCGATCGCGCCGTGCACCTCTTCGCCGCCGGCGCGATGGTTCCGGAGGCGCTCGAGGCCGTGCGCGCGCTGAGCGCCCACGGCGTGTTCGCCAACGTCTTCGTCGTGACGAGTCCCGACCGTCTCCATCGCGGCCTTCGTGCGCCGCGTCCGTGGCTGGAGAGCCTCGTGACCGCCGACGAGGAAGACGTTCCGGTCGTGTCCGTTCTCGACGGCCATCCTCACGCGCTCGGATTCCTCGGCGGCGCGCTTGCCGTGCCGCAGCAAGCACTCGGCGTGGAGGACTTCGGTCAGTCCGGCGCGCGGACGGATCTCTATCATCACTACGGCATCGACGTGGAGGCGATCGTCGCCGCGGCCCGCACGCTGCTGGCGCTGTGACCTCAACGGCATTCCGCTTGCTTGAGACTCCGATGAGTTGCGAACGGTCCTCCGTGGTGGCGCGGCCGTCAGCGGTCCAGTCGGACCCTCGGCGTGTCGCAGCCGCCCCGGGGGGCGAAGATTCCAGCCGTGGTGACTCTCACGCACGCGTCGCCGGAGGTTGATCGACTCGACCTGGTCGAGCGATGCATCCCTGCGCGGCGCTCGTGGAACGTCACGTGAGCCCGGCCGCATCGACCGGCTCCGCCGCCGATTTCATGCCGGAGCGCCGCACGCTGCCGGCGCTGCGCGAGGCGGCGGCGCGATGTCGTGGCTGTCAGCTGTGGACACGCGGCACGCAGACGGTATTCGGCGAGGGACCGCGTCGCGCCCGCGTCATGCTGGTCGGCGAGCAGCCCGGCAACGACGAGGACCTCGCCGGCAAGCCGTTCGTCGGCCCCGCCGGCCGCGTGCTCGACCGCGCGCTCGAGGCGGCGGGTATCGCCCGCGGCGACGTGTACGTCACCAATGTCGTGAAGCACTTCAAGTGGGAGCCGAAGGGCAAGCGGCGGATTCACGCCAAGCCCAATCAGATGGAGATCGCCGCGTGCTTGCCGTGGCTCGAGGCGGAGCTGGATCTCGTCAAGCCAACCGTGCTCGTTTGCCTCGGCGCCACTGCCGCGCAGGCGCTGCTCGGCGGCAAGTTCCGCGTGACGAAGCAGCGCGGCGAGTGGATCGCGTCGCGCTGGGCGCCGCGCGTGATGGCGACCGTGCACCCGTCGGCGATCCTGCGCGCCCCCGATGACGCCGCCCGCCACGCCGAGATGGAGCGCTTCGTGGCCGACCTCAAGCACATTCCGCCGGTTCTCGCCGCC
>Ga0066683_10000953_pt1 | contig 10704 bp, 11 predicted proteins | sample GraSoiAngelo_132_FD_62296 | JGI IMG/M metagenome (GOLD analysis project Ga0066683, IMG submission 62296) | Grasslands soil microbial communities from the Angelo Coastal Reserve, California, USA - 14_0929_02_40cm | ecosystem: Environmental > Terrestrial > Soil > Grasslands | place: USA... | reverse complement strand
ATACAATCGGTCGATGTCCCCGTTGACGACGTAGGTGTTCACCTGCGCCACCGTATCCGGGGGGACGCTGGTGACCGTGTCGGCGTCGTTGTCGGACTGCCCCATGATTTCTGCCTGCAAGTTCGGGCCAATGGCCTGCGGGACCGGCCCCGCCGGAACGGCATTGTCCAGAAAGGCGGCCGGCAGCGTCCCGGCATCGATGGTCTGTTGGATGATATTGACGGCGGTGCCCACGCAGGACTCGGCGGAACCCGCCGCCGCCTCACCGGTCCGCGTAAAGCCGGCCATCCGGTTTTCCAGGCTGGTGGTCGTGATGGCCGCGATTCCGAGCACCGTCATAATCATCAGCAGGAGCACGACCGTCAGCAGCGCCAGGCCCTCTTCACCGGAGGGTGACGCGTGATTCTTCTTCATCTGTTCCCCTGCATTCTTGAACTCAGCACTCATCACTCAATATTCGTTACTCATCACTCGTGACTCGTGACTCGTTACACTCCCTCAAAGCCCCAAGTTCCTCGCATCCACGGTCCGGATCAGGACTCTCCGGCGGATCTGTTGGTACGTCGTCAGATTGAAGCCGGCATCATTCGTCGGGTTATGATCCCCTACCACCACCGGACCCGCGTTGACGGCCGTGGCTTGACCTTCGCCCAAGCCCTGATCATTCCGAAGCTGTCTGGCCACGATGCTGATTTGGACCAGCCTGATGGTGGCAGGAACCATCGGAGGCGTGCCCCACGCGTTGTTGGAGATGAAATCGGCCGTGTCGAAGGAGTTGGAGCCGTTCTGGTCATCCGGCAGTCCGTCCACTACGCCCCCGTTGACCGCCGCAACGCATCCGTCACAGGCATAGGTGAACTGAATGTCCTCGATCCCGTCCGCGATCGCGACCATATTCGTGTCGTTGTTGATGTTGGCGAAGGTCACTGCGTCACGCACACCACGGAGGAGGCAGGTAGCGGTGCCGGTGCAGGGGGGGATCGCCGTCCCGATAGCATAGGTGATGCATTGTAGCAAATAAACCTGCGTGCCGACAGGAAAGATCGTCGGCGCGCCAATGGGGTTGACCAGCGTAATGACATCACCGGCCACGCCGGCCACAGTTCCTGACGCAGCCCCGGCAATCGACACCGTTGAGTTGACCGCAAGTCCCGCTGTGGTCATGGCGGCCCCGGCGCCGGCTTGCAGCGTGATCGTATTGACGGTGGGGCCTCCTGTCACCTGAACCGCCAGCGTCCACACCGGAGCGACAATACTGGTGGTCGGCACGACCAAGGCCACAGCATCCGGCCCGGTGTCGGCCCCACCCGGAGTGTTATCCTGCGGGTTGATGGCGTTCGCGCAGGTGCCGACAGCCGCGGTCATGCCAAACCCGGCCGTTTTCACGTCGCGCGAGAGAAATTCCATGGCGATCCGCGAGTTCTGCTGCGTCTGCACGACCAGGTCGTTAATCCGAGCCGCCTTATCGGTGGTGGTGAGGGCCGTGAACCCGGCGCCCACGATCACCATGGTGACGATCAGGGCGGCCATCAGTTCGATGATCGTAAACCCGCGCTCTTCGCGCCATCGCGTTGCCATGCTCGCCTCCATGCCTGAACGCCGGTCGCTCTTCATTCGGGAGCCACGATCGTGGTCAACGTCATCGTCTTATTTCGCCTCACGATGGTCTCACTCTTCACCGAGCCCAGCCAGGTGATCGTGACGGCCACCTGCCTCTGGTTGAGAGGGGGGGTGGTCGGACCCGTCGCCGTCACCGTGACCAACCCCTGCACCCCGGTCAGCCCCGCATTGTTCAGCAGAGTCTGCCATTGAGTATAGTCCCCTCTGGCCATCGGCTCAGTGGCCGGCGGCTGCGTCGCGGCGTTCAGCGTATCAATGGCGTTGTACGCCGCCGCCCTCCCCCGATTAAACTGGATCCGCTCCATCATGTCGGCCGCCAGGTTCGTGACGCGGGTGATCTCGTTCGCGTCCACGTTCCGGCCCAGCGACATGCTCTGCATCGCGGCCAGCGCCAGGATCCCGACCGCCAGCACCACGCCGGCCAGCATCCCCTCGATTAACGTGAAGCCATCTTGGCCGGTACGTATCATGGTCCTGGGAGACCTCGATTCACCGAGCCTTCCCCTTACGGACAGGTGGCTCGGGGACACCAGGTTGACTTCCCTGCCGGGGTGACCGCGATCGAATAGGTGAGCGCTTGATTGTTGGTCAGGGTGATGAGCTGGTTGCCGGCCCCGCCGCCCACCCGCACACCGAGAGAACTGAACGTGATCGGGCCTCCCGTCACTCCCGTGACCAGAGCCAGCATCGTGTGGGTCGGCATCACCTGCGCGCCGCTCCCGTCGATGAAGGTCGCCGTGACCCGGTTGTTCAGGATCGCAGCCGTCACGGTGACCGATCTGTTCCGATTCATCGCCGACAGCCTGGCCAAGTTGAGTTCCCCCTGCAGCTCGGTCGTCGCCTGTTTTAATTGGGCGGTTGAGTTCCACCGTATGTAGTTGGGAACCGCGATCACGGTGGAGATGGCGATGACCCCCACGATCACCATCAGCTCCACTATGGTGAACCCCGCCTGAGGCGCTGGAGGTGACACCCATCGTTTCGCCGTGAGAGTGCACATGACCACCGGACAATTTAAATTAAAGCAAGCGCTGTGCCGTCCAGCCGAGAGCCGAAAAATCACTGCAACTGATTGATCCCAACAAGGCTCACTGCCCTTCAGTACTTCTCCACCCAGGTCCCCGGCGCGACATACACCAGGGGCATGCCTTGAACGATCCCACTTCGCAGTCCATAATTGTACCAAATTTCAAGCTGGCCAGATACTTCAGAAGTTTGCGTCACTTTCCCTCCCACGACCAGAGCGCCGTACATTCTCGGTCGCCCTTCGATCGTGAGATCGCCCGGCGTGTATAGCACGCCTTGGAGATGGATGCCAGTGAGCTCAACGGGAACCCGACTCCCCAGCGACGACAGACCTTCGCCGGGTGGACTGAGCACGGGCACCGACTTCCCGATCCCTTTCGGCTTGAGGTGCAGATGCGCATTGACCACGAAGAGTCCCTCCGCGTACTCCGTCTCGAGCGACAAGGTCCCCAAATTATCCGTCCCGGGCGGACGCCGATCCAGGGTGTCCACGAAGACTAACCCGTGGTGGTCTCCCACCGCTTCCGAGCCGAACACCTCATCGGCCGTTCGTCCGAGCCCGGGCTCGACCCTTCCATTCTGGTACAGCAACCCGTCCCGTTCCAGCCCATAGTAGGACCCATAGAGCAGCGCCTGCTTCTTCATGGTCTCGTAGTCCCAACGATCTTCCTTTAAACCGGGGAAGGGATCCTGACGCGGATAGACATTCGCCGGGATGCCTCCTGAAGGTTCCGACGCTGACAGGCCGAACAACGCCCCGCCTCCGACCCAGATGTCCAGCCACCGATCCTCTCGATGAGTCATGTCGGCATAGGACTGCCCGGTGACCGGCGCCAGGGCCGTCTTGGTTGGGACCTGATCACGTCCTCCGAAGCGAGCGTCCCCCTTCACTTTCAGGTCTCCCCAGTGCAGCCAGATCGGCAGCGGACCGCTCGGCGCGTGAGGCTCTCCGCTCGTTCCGATCTGAACTCCCGCTCGAAGCGGTGGGATCGCTCGAGTCCCGAGTTGGACCGAGAGGGTCCGTGATAATCCGCCCGACCCGCCCATCCCGCCACCGGTCCCGCCCGCCGTTCCAGCCGTGACCTCGACCGTGCACAGCAGGCCGGGTCGAGTCGGCCCGTAAGCTTTGAGCTTGAGGATACGGCCGAGTGAGCCGAGCGACCGAAACCACCCGGAGGCCGGGTCGTTCAGCAGCCGGTCATCTAACGGCTTCGAGGCTTCATAGACCAGATCGGGGTGGTCAGCAGTCCCGACGAACTGAGAGACCCCCTGTGCATCGAAGAAGGACGGGCCGGAATGACGCAGCTCGTAACGCTTTCCCAGCAGACTTCCGTCCGTTCCGATAGGGGCCGACTGCGGGTCGTGAAACCACTGGACCGCGAGGTCGGCGCCGGCCTCAGCCAGATGCCGCGCCACGGCCTCGTCCCGGGCCGCTCCCACGCTCTCGATCTCCAAGGCCGCGAGGTTCATCGAGACGGTCCCCAGCATCGAAAGAATCAGCATCACCATCACTGTTCCGATCAGCGCCGCCCCCTCTTGGCTTCCATCCTTCTGTCTGTCGTCCCTTATCATGGTCACCTCCTTTATCCGATATCAGAGTCAGCGTGCACGAAGGCCGATGTCTTTCGTCAAAACCCGCCGGTCACCCCCGCCCGATACCTCGACACGAACACGCGCGACGCGGGTGGGGTCCTGGGTGCGCTTGCCCTCCGGGTCCAGGTACACGAGCCGAAACCAGGTCACGTCGCCGATCAGGGTGCTGGCGCCGCCGTCCACCTGACGCATCAGGCTGGTTGTTCCGTTTTGATCCTTCCGTACATAGAAGCGAACCAGGTTGGAGACAGCGACGGAACTCCCTGCGGGAAAGGCTTGTCCCAACGGCTCGGTCAAGCTGAGCCTATGCGGCCGGCCATCGCGAGCCAAGCGGCCTTCCGCACACCGGTCTTCCGTGCAGACCAGCAGTTGCTTCCCTGTCGGCCAGTCGGACCCGTCGCCCACCGGCAGCTCGTCCTGGCTCGATGACACCGGTGACGACAATGTCGTGACCAATCCTGCCAGGTTCGCCAGAAACTCGACCTCTTGGGGTTCCGCCCTGAGCAGGCCGGTGCCGATCGCCGGTGCGGCCGCCCCAGCCACCCGCAACTCGGCTTCCATCACTCCCATCCCGACACGCAGGTCTTGATGATGGGCGATCGCGTCGTGCTGGGCCCACAGCTTCTGCTGGAAATGATTCAGCGTCTGGATCGTGGCCGAGAGCACGACCACCCCCGCGGCCATCGCGATCATGGCTTCCGCCAGACAGATACCGGCACAGTCTTGCAGCCGCCAGCCCATGGCCTCTCCCTTCATCGCACACCGACATACGCCGGGTTTGCGCGCAAGGTTCCGACACGAATCTCCCGCCTCTGACCACGGCCCGCCGGATAGCTGGCCCGCGCCTGGATCACGACCGACCCCGCGCTTCGGAGCGAGCCCACCCGATCGGGCTGCACGGTCCAGACCAGTCGGATCCCGTCCATCTCAACCCCGGCGCTGTAAATCCCGTCTCCGGCGACCGCATCCGGGTGCGTGCCGTCGTCGCGCATCGTGATCTCCGGTGTGCCGTCCGCATCCAGATCATCCGTCAACAGGGCCTTCCAGGGAGTCGTCCGTTTGGCCTCCAATCTCGACTCCGCCATCGCCAGCGCCCGCGTGGCACGCTCCCCCTGCCGCAGGCCGTGCTCAGCCCACTGGAACATGCCCATCACGCCCAGAATCGCAAACGCCAGAATGACCATGGCCAGCATGACCTCGATCAGGCCGAAGCCGCCCTCCCTACAATGGTCACCTTGGCCGGAGGCCTCGCCTGGCTTTGCTCTTCGCATGGTTGACTCTCCTTGTTTCACTGGATCGAGACCCGGCCGATGATACTCACCGTGAGTTCCCAGCGTTCCTGACGAGAATTACGGAGCGTGATCGTGGTGGGGGTCGCCGCGCGCCCGCTCGGATAGAAGACAACCGAGGAGCCGCCGGACATTCCCTCCAGGATGACGCCCCGCCCTCCATAGTCATACTGTCGCAGCGGCGCCTGCGGCGCGTCGGCCAGCTCGGTCCGCATCTTGCTCGTGTCTGGTTCAAAGACGACACGGATCCGCTCCCGCCGTTTGATCGCCAGCGCGTGGGCGGCGCGAAGCTCCGCCGCGAGTTCGGTCGTCACCGCCTTGGCGTGCTGCCTCATGGCCGCGGACACGAAGCTTTCCCCGGCGAAGGCCAGCGTCACGCCAACCAGCCCTAACACCAGGACGACCTCGACCAAGCTCGCGCCACGTTCCTGCATGCGGTCCTCCTTTGATTCAGTCGGCGGACGCAAGTGAATCCAAATTCCGTGCCGGGGCGTCGAACCGCGATGGGGCGGGACGGGACTGACGGGTGGGACTCAAGACAAACAGGAGGCTGCTCAAGCGGATCGGCTTGGCAGCAGAAGGAAAAACGGGATCTGGAAGCGAATGAAAACCCCGACTAGGGCCGGGGCATCGGCAAGGGAAACGCGGGAGATTCGTCGCCGTTCAGATACGGACGATCATCCGTTCGGATACAGGCCGCCGGTGTAGTTCGGGCTCCTCCGGCTCTCGTGTGGCCAGAGACTGCAGGGAAAAGCTGACTCAGCTGACGAGGGGCGGAGAGAGGCGGGGCGGCCAGGCCAATCCACCGTGCCCGCAGAACGTGACGAGTTGGAAGGTCGCCCGTGTCGGTCCTTTGCTCCCGGAGCGCGCGGCCTCGGAAGGCCCTCGCTCGACGGCCGCAGTTGGACCAACACGTGCACCCTTCCACTCGATTGTGGGACAAGAAGATATGCTCAGTTGGGGATCAGCCAGTCCGCCCCTATAATGTAATGAGTATGGCAATGGCGACGATCCTTCGCGCCCAACCCTTCCAGCCTCAGCTCGGTCGAGACGGCCTCAACATAAGCCAGACTACTTCCGGAAGAGCCTTTGCTTGACCACGGACGATCGGCTAGGGTGCGGCCGCGAGCAATCCGAGATACCAGCTCAACACCGCCTGGTGGAAGAAGAGGGACACGATCGCCCCGAGAGCCAGGAACGGGCCGAATGGGAGGTACTGATCCCTCCGCACCCGCTTGAGTGCAATCAGGACGAGACCCACCACCGAGCCCACTGCGGATCCGACCATGACGGTGAGCAGCATCGGCTTCCACCCCAGGAAGGCGCCGATCATCGCCAGGAGTTTCGCGTCTCCGAGTCCCATCCCTTGCCTCCCGCGAAGCAAGAGGTAGGCATTGGCGAGTCCCCAAGGAATACCGTAGCCCAACAGGGCCCCCAGAACCGAATCCAGCAGCCCGACCGGCAGAATCGTGGCCGCGCAGAGGAGCCCCAGCGTGATTCCCGGCAGCGTGATGACGTTAGGGATGATCTGGTGCGAGAGGTCAATGTAAGTGATCACGAGCAGGGCGGAGAACAGCACCGCGTAGACCAACGCCGGGGCCCCTGGTCCGAACTGCCAGAGGATCAGCGCATAGCCCGTCCCGTTGGCCGACTCGACGATCGGATAGCGGAGCGGGATCCGGACGCGACAGGCCCGGCACCGCCCCTTCAGCCACAGATAGCTCAGGAGCGGAATGTTGTCGTAAAACGCGATCGGGTGATTGCAGGCGGGGCAGTGCGACCCCGGCCACACCACCGATTCGTGTCTGGGCAGGCGGTGGATGCAGACGTTCAGGAAACTCCCGATGGCCGCCCCGCACACGAAGGCGACGACGTAGGGCCACATGGCAGACATTCTATCTCAAAAGCAAGGAGCAAACAGCCAATAGCGAGCAGCAACTAGCTTCTAATGAGTCCGCATCGAAGAGCCAATCGGTCAGAGTTCATCGCTATTAGCCATTTGCTATTCGCTATTAGCCAGGGAGGCCTGCTCCCGTTTACTTTGCCCCCTCGGCCTGATACAATTGCCTACATATTTCGCCGGGCTCGCATCTATTGCCGCTCGCCTTCCTCAACGTTTCGACTCAGCACGAGGAGACGTCATCGATGAGCAATCGGAGGTCCCCGGCGATCATCCGGGTCGGGGCGAAGAGACGAGAGACGGGCCCTCCACCCCGGCGCAAGCGCCCTGAGGCCCTGACCAACCGGGAGCACGAAATCCTCCAGCTCATCTGGGCAGGACTCAAGAACAAGGAGATCGCGCAGCGCCTCAAGATCAGCGTGAAGACCGTCGAAGCGCATCGGGCCAACATGATGAAGAAGGTCCGGGTCTCCAACACGGCTCAACTGCTCAAGGCCTCGATCCAGGGCGGCATGATCGAAGTCCGGTAACCCCTAGCCCGCATGATTCACGATGGTTCGCTGACGAACCGCTTCAAACATCACGAGCGCGGCCGCCGCCGACACGTTCAGCGACGAGACCCGGCCGAGCATCGGAATCCGGACCCGCTCATCGCACTTGTCGAGCACGCCGGCCCGGACTCCCTTCCCTTCTCCCCCCAAGACCAGCGCCAGTGGACCGCGCAGGTCCAGAGCCGTGTAGAGTTTCTTCGCGTCCGCATCCAGCGCGTACACCCAGACCCTGTCGGCCTGCAGCTCTTCGATCAGCCGAGACACATTCGGGACCCGGGCGACCCGGATGTGCTCCAGCGCGCCGGCTGACACCTTCGCCACGCTCGCCGTCAAGCCAACCGCGCGACGCTCGGGGATGAACACACCGTGGACCCCGGCCGCCTCAGCGGTCCTGAGCACCGCGCCGAGGTTGTGCGGGTCCTCGACCCCGTCCAGAATCACCAGGAACGGCGGCTCGCCGCGCTCGCGCGCATAGTCCAGGATCTCCTTCGGGTCCGCGTACCGCTTCGACGCCGCCAGGCCGACGACGCCTTGATGCCTGCCATCCGGCACGAGCCGGTCTAACACCGGTCGAGGCTGGAGGTGGACCGGAACCCCCGCGGACCGAGCCAGCCGGATCAGGTCCGCGAACTGACGATCCTGCCGGACCACCAGCAATCGCACCAGCGGCCTGGCGCCGGAGCGCAAGGCTTCCCGGACCGCATGCAGGCCGTAGATGACCTCGGACGGCTCACCGCTTCCAGCGGGTGGTGCCATCGGGTTTGTCCTCGATGATGATGCCGTGAGAGGCGAGCAAGTTACGACATTCATCTGCTCGCTTGAAATCTTTCCGCGAGCGCGCCTCGCTTCGTTCCCGCAACATTTTCTCGATCTCGCTATCCGTCAGCACAGATTTCCCCGTTATGGGCAGAGCTGTATCAGTCTCCGTGGCCTGGCCGACCGGAACGACCAACGGGCGGAACTGCCACTTGTCCAACTGAAATAATCCCAGGTTGTCGCCAAACGACCGGAATACCCTTCTCATTATCCGCCGAGCATTGGTCGAGACCCCTTGGTCCAGTAATCTGTTGACGTCGCTCCTCAGGCGTTGCAACTCCGCAATCGCGACTGGCGTGTTGAAGTCATCGTCCATTGCCTCACGACATGCCAACCGGCATCGCTCAATCGCTTCCATGAGCCCCTTGTCAGCCGTGGCTCTTCCCCCAGGCTCGGTGAGTCGCTTGAACAGATCATAGAATCCATCCAACGCATTCTTGGCTTCTCTCAACGCTTGATCGGAAAAATGTAACGGGCTGCGATAATGATTCGCCAGCAGAAAATAGCGAAGTATCTCGCCGGTAATTTCCTCGGACCACTCCGACTTCTCGAAGATTTCGCGAATCGTGAAGAAGTTCCCCAGCGACTTGGACATCTTCTCCTGGTTGATTTGCACGAAGCCGTTGTGGACCCAGTACCGGGCGAACTCCTTGCCGGTGGCCGCGCAGGACTGGGCGATTTCATTCTCGTGATGAGGAAAGATCAGATCCGCGCCGCCGCCGTGGATATCGAACGTCTTGCCGAGATGCTTCATGGACATGGCCGAGCATTCGATGTGCCAGCCCGGCCGGCCAGGCCCCCAGGGGCTGTTCCAGGCCGGCTCTCCTGGCTTGGCCGCTTTCCAGAGCGCGAAATCCATCGGGTGCCGCTTCCGCTCATCCACCTCGACCCTGGCGCCGGCCTGCATGTCGCTCAGCTTCCGCTTCGAGAGCGCGCCGTACGCCGGGAATTTCTCGACCTGAAAGTACACGTCCCCATCCACTTTGTATGCAACGCCTTTGCGGAGCAATGTTCGCACTAACCCGATGATGTCGGCCATGTGTGTGGTTGCCTTCGGCTCCACGGTCGCCTTTCGGATGCCGAGCCGTTTCATGTCGCGATAGTAGGCTTTGATATACTTGGCGGTCACGGCTTGCCAGGGAATTCCGAGTTCCTTGGCACGGTTGATGATTTTGTCATCCACGTCCGTGAAATTTTTGACGAACCTGACCTTGAATTTGCAGTACTGCAGATACCTCCGAACGGTCTCGAACACCAGCGCGCTGCGGGCATGGCCGAGGTGGCACTCATCGTACACCGTGACGCCGCACACATACATGCGGACGGTCTTCGGCACCAGCGGTTCGAACGTCTCCTTCCGGCCCGTCAAGGTATTGTAGATCTTGAGCATACGAATGGTTTGTGGTGGTTATTTGGTTCGTCTGGTTTTTTTCCGCCCGCGTTCGATGAGCGTCTCCCACCCGCGCAGCTGTTCCAGCGCCGCGTAGTGGGTGACGTCGAGGTGAATGGGCGTGATCGACACCATGCCGCGACGCAGCGCCTCATGGTCGGAATCCTTCCCTCGATCCCACGTGACCCGGGTGCCGGCAATCCAATAATACTTGCGCCCGTGAGGATCCACCTTTTCGATGATCGGATCATCGAACCGGCGCCGGCTCAGAGAGGTGATCCTGGCCCCCGCGATCGAGGCTCGGGGCCGGTCGGGCACGTTGACGTTGAGCAGCGTCTCCTCCGGCAGGCCGTAGCGAAGCACCGCTCTGGCCACGCGGACCGCATACGCGGCCGCCACCCCGAACCGGAACGTCTGCTTCCCCTCCTGGGAGACCGCGATGGAAGGCACCCCGAGGATCGTTCCCTCCAGGGCCGCCGAGACCGTGCCCGAGTACGTCACGTCGTCGCCGAGGTTGAC
>Ga0066683_10000950_pt1 | contig 10713 bp, 9 predicted proteins | sample GraSoiAngelo_132_FD_62296 | JGI IMG/M metagenome (GOLD analysis project Ga0066683, IMG submission 62296) | Grasslands soil microbial communities from the Angelo Coastal Reserve, California, USA - 14_0929_02_40cm | ecosystem: Environmental > Terrestrial > Soil > Grasslands | place: USA... | reverse complement strand
GCGGATGGGCGCCAACATGGTGCGTCGGCTGATCCGCGACGGCCACGAGGTTGTCGCCTACAACCGGACGCCGGAGAAGACCAAGGAGATCGAGGGCGAGGGCGCGATCGCGGCGTTCTCGATCGAGGAGCTGGTCTCGAAGCTCGACAAGCCGCGGGCCGTCTGGATCATGGTTCCTGCCGGTGACGCCACCGAGGCCCAGATCGCCGAGTTGATGGAGCACCTCGAGCCGGGCGACACGATCATCGACGGCGGGAACACGAACTTCCACGACGACCAACGCCGGCACGGCGAGCTGGCGGGCAAGGGCGTCAACTACGTCGACGCCGGCACGTCCGGCGGGATCTGGGGGCTCCAGGTCGGCTACTGCCTGATGGTCGGCGGGGACGAGGGGGCGGTGAAGCCGCTCGAGCCGATCTTCACCACGCTCGCCCCGAGGGGCGGCTATCTCCACGTCGGCGGCCCGGGCGCCGGCCACTACGTGAAGATGGTCCACAACGGGATCGAGTACGGCCTCATGCAGGCGTATGCCGAGGGCTTCGAGATCATGCATGCCTCGTCGTACCAGCTGGACCTCGCGGCGATCTCCGAGCTATGGATGCAGGGCTCGGTCGTCCGGTCGTGGCTGCTCGAGCTGGCGGGCCGCGCGTTCCGGGCGAATGGCCAGGATCTCGCCCACCTCCAGGGCTACGTCGAGGATTCCGGTGAGGGGCGGTGGACGGTCCAGGAGGCGATCGACCACGACGTGCCGGCGCCGGTCATCACGCTGTCGCTGCTGACCCGCTTCCGCTCACGGCAAGCCGACTCGTACGGGGCCAAGGTCCTGGCGGCTCTGCGCAACGAGTTCGGCGGCCATGCGGTGAAAACCGAGTGACGGCGGCCGCCTCCCGCGCGGTGATGCGCCGGCCGCATCGGGTCGCGATGAATGAACGTGACCGGGGAGTGGGCGCGCCACGAATCGGCGGCGTCGGTGCGGCGGGCACGTTGGTTCGTGTGCAACTGATGCCACGGACGCATCAGGCGCCTCCGGGCTGCACCCGTTCGAGGCGGCCGTGACCGAGACCGCGGTTCCGAAGCGGCGACGCACGTCGGCCCACCCCGAGTCGCCGGCCGTCGCCCCCGAAACCGCACCCGACAAGACGCCGCACCCCGCGCCGCGGCCGAAGGATGCGCCACGGACGATGAAGGACCTCCGGCTGGCCCGCCACGCCAGGCGGAAGCCGAGCCCCAAGGCGGACGACAACCCGCTGCGCGAGGGTCTTCGACTCGAGCGCGTCCCGGACCCGAACACGCTCGTCCTGTTCGGCGCGACCGGGGACCTCGCCCATCGCAAGGTCATTCCGGCGCTCTACCAGCTGTGGCGGACGAACCTGCTGCCGCACGAGTTCGTGGTGCTGGCGATCGGCCGGCGGCCGTACGACGACGAGGCGCTCCGGAAGGACCTCCGCGAGTCGCTCGAGAAGTACTCGCGCGTCCTGCCGCTCGACGAGGCCGCCTGGCGGTCGTTCTCGTCGCGGATCCGCTACCAGCGCTGCGACTTCGACGACCCTTCCGCGTTCGACAAGCTCGTGGCGACCCTCGATGCCATCGACAAGGAGCAGGGCGTCCATGGCGGCGCTCGGGGCAACCATCTCTACTACCTCGCAACCCAGCCGTCGGCGTTCGCGGAGATCGTCGGGCAGCTCGGCCGCGTCGGGCTCGACCACGAGCATCACGACGGCGGCTGGCGGCGGATCGTCATCGAGAAGCCGTTCGGCCACGACCTCGTGTCGGCGATCAAGCTCAACCGCGAGGTCGGCAAGGTCTTCCGAGAGTCGCAGGTCTATCGCATCGACCATTACCTGGGCAAGGAGACGGTCCGGAACCTCCTCGTCTTCCGGTTCGGCAACGGGATCTTCGAACCGATCTGGAACCGCCGCCACATCGACCACATCCAGATCACGGTCGCCGAGTCGATCGGCGTCGAGAACCGCGGCAACTTCTACGAGGAGACCGGGGCGAGCCGCGACTTCCTCCAGAACCACCTCCTCCAGCTGATGAGCCCGGTGGCGATGGAGCCGCCGGCGACGTTCGATGCCGACGCCCTGCGCGACGAGAAGGTCAAGGTCATCCGGGCGATCGGCGAGCTGACGCCGGAGATGATCCGGTCCGACGTCGTCCGCGGCCAGTACGGCCCGGGCTGGGTGGCCGCCAACCAGGTCAAGGGCTACCGCCAGGAACTCGACGTCGATCCGGAGTCGGAGACCGAGACGTTCGTCGCCGCGCGCTTCGAGGTCGACGACTGGCGCTGGTCCGGCGTCCCGTTCTTCCTCCGGACCGGGAAGCGGCTGCCGAAGCGGGCGTCGGAGATCGCGATCCAGTTCAAGGAGGTGCCGCACCGGCTCTTCCGCGACTCGTCGACCGAGCCCGACCCGAACCTCCTCGCGATCCGGATCCAGCCGGACGAGGGGATCATGCTGCGGTTCGGCGCGAAGGTCCCCGGCCTGGGGATCGACGTCCGGTCGGTGACGATGGACTTCACCTACGGCTCGGCCTTCACCGTCGACTCGCCCGATGCCTACGAGACGCTGATCCTCGACGCGCTGCTCGGCGACGCGTCGCTGTTCACGCGCGCCGACGAGGTCGAGGGGGCCTGGGCCCGGGTCACCCCGATCATCGACGAGTGGATGGACGAGCCCGAGCCCGACTTCCCGAACTACGAGGCCGGGACGTGGGGCCCGGAGGCAGCGGATCAGCTCCTCGCCCGCGAGGGACGACGGTGGCGACGGATCTAGGCCCCGGTCCCGTCGCGCCCGCGGCGCCGGCCCGGCCGAACGAGCCGGTCCTCCGCTGGCGATCGCGCGCCCACAGCATCGAGGAGGTCGAGCAGGAGCTCGGCCGGATCTGGGCGCAGACGAACCTCGAGGTCGACGTCAACCAGGACGGCGTGAACGACGAGCGCCACGTCGGCGCGCGGACGAGCGTGATGAACCTCGTCGTCATCGCCCGCCGGCCGGAGGTCGGCGAGCGGTGCGCCGCGATCATCCAGAAGCTCACCGGCCGGCACCCGTCGCGAACGACCATCGTCCAGCCGGCCGACCCGGACGGTCCGTCGTGGCTCGACGCCCACATCGTCGCCCACTGCATCCTGCCGCGGGCCGACGCGCCGGAGACGTGCGCGGAGACGATCCACCTGACCTGCGGCGGCGAGTCCGGGCGCCACCTCGACGCGATCATCGCGCCGCTCCTGATCCACGACCTGCCGGTCACCATCTGGTGGCCGGACGAGCCGCCGTTCGGGACGCCGCAGGCCAACGACCTCCTCGCCACGGCCGACCGGTTGGTCGTCGATGGGTCCACCTGGCATGGGACGGGTCTCACCCAGCTGCGACGGATGGCCGGCGCTGCGGAGCGCTACCCGATCGCGATCTTCGACTTCGCGCTCGTCCGCCAGTCGCGCTGGCGGGAGGCGATCGCGGCGATCTTCGACATCCCCGACTTCCTGCCCTACCTCCGCCACATCCGCCGGATCGCCGTCACGTATGGCGTCCGCGACGAGTTCGGGGCGGAGTCCGCGAACATCGTCAAGCCGCTCTACCACGCCGCCTGGATCGGGTCGCGGCTCGGCATGAATCTCGTCAAGCCACTCGGCGCGATGACGGCGGGTGGGCCACGGCGTCCGGCCGGGAAGGCGTCGGCGCTCGCCAACCGTGGTGCCGGTCTCGGCGCCACGCTCCGCCTCGATCGGACGGACGTCTCCGTCGTGATCCGGCCGGTGATGTCGGAGATGCCGCCCGGGACGACGCTCCGGGTGGAGCTGCTCGCGGACTGGCGCGGCTCGGAGCTCCGTGCCGACGTCACCGCCGAGCAGGAGGCGGTCCACGTCCGGGTCTGGCAGGACGGCGTCCACGCCCTCGAGCGCGGCTTCAACGCACCGCGCCGGACCGAGCTGGACCTGCTCGCCGAGGCGATCGAGGCCGGCGGCCGCGATCCGGTCGCGGTCGGGACGCTTGCACTCGCCGCCGAGCTGGCCGGCGGGACGGCCGAATGACCGAGCCGACCGTCGTCACCCTCGCGGACGCCGAGGCGTGCTCCCTCGCCGCCGCGGAGCGGATCGTCGAGGTCCTCGATGTCGTGATCGACGACCGCGGCGAGGCGCACTGGGTCACGACCGGCGGGTCCGCACCCGGTCCGATCTACCAGCACCTGGCGTCGGCGTCGCTCCGTGATGAGCTCGACTGGCGGAAGGTCCAGCTGTGGTGGACCGACGAGCGGTTCGTCCCGATCGACCACCCCCTGTCGAACGCCAAGATCGCGCTCGACCTCCTGCTGGACTTTGGCGCCTACAGCGGACAGTCGGGGACCGGCGAGTCCGGCGAGGACGTGATTCGCGGCCGCGCGCCGGGCGTCCCGATCCGGGCCGACAACATCCATCCGATTCCGGTCGCGGCGGCGATCGGCGAGGGTCGCGATACCCACTGGGCCGCGGCGCGCTACGTCGAGGAGCTCCGCGCCGACGGGCCGGAGGAGAACGACGACGGGCTGCCGGCGTTCGACCTGATCCTCCTCGGCGTCGGGCCCGATGGCCACATCCTGTCGGTGTTCCCGGGCTCCGAGGCATTCGACGAGGACGCGTGGGCGCTCGGGATCCCGGCGCCGACCCACGTCGAGCCGCACGTCGCCCGTGTGACGCTGAACCCCGCGCTCGTGCCGGCGGCGCGCGAGCTCCTCGTCGTCTCGCACGGGGACGGCAAGGCCGACGTCCTCCGCGACGTGCTTCGCGGACCGGTCGATCCGCGGCAGCTGCCGGCCCAGCTGGCCCGCCGGCCTGGCGCGACCTGGATCCTCGATCGGGCGGCGGCGAGTCGCCTGTGAGCGCCGCGCCGCGCGAGGAGTGATCCGCAGGAAACCTGCCTCGTGGCCGGCGGAGCCCGACCGCGAGTTCGGCGCTCGTTCGCCTGGCGGCCCACCCATCGCCATCTTCTCGAGCGGCGACGGGCCGCCAGTCGTTCTCGTTCACGGCGCGACAGCAGACCACACGACGTGGCGGACGTCGGGTCCGCTGCTCGCGCGACGCCACACGCTGTACCCGATCGACCGGCGCGGACGCGGCGAGTCGGGTGACGGCCACCTCGGCGAGCCGTACGAGATCGACCGCGAATTCGACGACCTCGTCGCGGTGGTCGACGCAGTCGCCGCGATCGACCGCCAACCGGTCGACGTCGTCGGGCATTCGTACGGTGGGCGGATCGCCCTGGGCGCGGCCCTGCGGACGGCGAACATCCGGCGACTCATCGTGTACGAAGGCGCCCCGCCCGTACCGTGGGGCCGCGGCTACCAGGACGCCGACGCAGGCGCGCTGCGACGGATCGAAGCGCTCGTCGCCACGGGGGATCGGGACGAAGCGCTCGCCACCTTCATGCGGGAGATCGTCGGCATGCCGGAGCCGGATCTGGCGGCGTTCCGCGCCGACCCGATCTGGCCGCGCCGCGCGGCGGCCGTCCACACGACGATCCGCGAGCTGCGAGCCGAGACGAGCGAGGCGGCCTCGCTCGCCGCCCTCGGCGGGGTCCACCAGCCGGTGCTCCAGATCCTCGGCGGCGACAGCCCGGAGCCGTTCGCCGAGGCAACGCGCGCCCTCGACGCGCGGCTGCGGAATGGGCGGGTCGTCACGATCGCCGGCGCGCGGCACGCCGCGCACCACACCCACGCACCGCAGTTCGTGGCCGCGATCGAGGCCTTCCTCGGCGATCCGGACGTGGCAGACTCCGCGCCATGAGCGATCTCATCTACTGGATCATCCTCGGCTTCATCGCCGGAGCGCTGTCCGGAATGGTCGTCGGCGGCCGAACCGCCCGCGGCTGCCTCCCGAACATCGTCGTCGGCGTTCTGGGGGCGATCGTCGGCGGCTGGATCGCGACGCAGCTCGGCTTCGAGCGCGGCCCCGGCTTCATCGCCGCCGTCGTCGTCGCATTGATCGGGGCGATCGTCGTCCGGGTGCTCCTCGAGGTGATCAGCCCGAACGATCGGGCCTGACGGGTCGCGAGCGACGACCTCCCTCGCCGTCGCTGCTCCGGCCGATCCGACGGCGATCATCGCGACCGACGGACTGGCGAAGCGATACGGCCGTGTCCAGGCCGTCGCCGACCTGTCGATGCGGGTCGGGGCCGGCGAGGTCTTCGGCTTCCTCGGCCCGAACGGGGCGGGCAAGACCACCGTCGTGAAGCTGCTGCTCGGGCTGACCCGTCCGACCGGCGGCCGGGCGACGGTGCTGGGCGCTCCCATCGGCGACCGGCTCACTCGACGGAGCATCGGCTACCTGCCCGAGCTCTTCCGCTACCAGCCGTGGTTGAACGCTCGCGAGGTCCTCGAGCTGCACGCGAGCCTGATCGGCGGCTCCGCCGGGCCGTCACCGTCCGACATCGGCCGTGGACTCGAGGAAGTCGGCCTCGCCGATCGGGCGAACGACAGGGTCGGAACCTTCTCGAAAGGGATGCAGCAGCGGCTCGGGCTCGCCGTCGCCCTGCTCGGTGGTCCGCGACTCATCGTCCTCGACGAGCCCACGTCCGCCCTGGACCCGGCCGGCCGCGCCGACGTCCGAGGCATCATCGCCGGCGTGCGGGACCGCGGGGCGACGGTCTTCCTGAACTCGCATCTCCTGAGTGAGGTCGAACGGGTCTGCGATCGGATCGCGATCGTCGACCGCGGCCGAGTCCTCGCCAGCGGCTCCCTCGACGACCTGCTGGGCGGCGAGGTGCTCCGGCTTCGGGTCACCGGGCTCGCCCCGGACGCGCGGTCGGAGCTCGCCCAGTTCGGGCCGGTGACCGCCGGCGGCGACGACTGGTTATCGATCGGCGGCGTCCCGCCGGACCGCCACCCGGACGTCGTCGCGTTCGTGGTCCGGCGAGGGGGTCGCGTTCACGCCGTCGATGGCGGACGGCGAGGCCTGGAGGATCGCTACCTCGAGCTGATCCGCGGGAACCAATCGTGACCATCGTCACGATTGCCCGCCTGACGATCGCCGAGGCGGTCCGGCGTCGGATCGTCCTCGTCCTGATTGTCCTGACGCTGGTCAGCGTCTCGCTGACGACGCTCGGCGTCGAGAGGCTCGTCTCGCTCGCCCGAGCGAGTGGCACGAACGACCTCCAGGTCCAGGTCGGCGTCTCCCAGATCCTGATCCTCGTCGCGTTCATGTTCAGCTTCGTGCTCGCGATGACCGCCGCGTTCCTCGGCGCACCGGCGATCGCGGCGGACCTCGAGTCTGGCGTCGCCGCGGCGATGCTGGCCCGACCCATCCGCCGCGCCGAGCTGGTCCTCGGGCGCTGGCTGGGCCTTGTCCTCGTGGTCGTCGCGTACGCGGTCGCCTCGGGGCTCCTGGAGATCGCCGGCGTCGATGCCGTGAGCGGCTCGGCGCCGCCGTATCCGTTCCTGGCCGTCGGCTTCCACGCCGCGCAAGCGGTCGTCCTCCTGACCCTCGCCCTGGCGCTCAGCACGCGTCTCCCGGCAATCGCGTCCGGCGCCATCTGCGTCGTCCTGTTCGGGCTTGCCTGGATGGCCGGCGTCTTCGCCGGGATCGGGGCGTTCTTCGGGGCGGGACCGCTCGTCGGTGCGGCCGAGGCGACGCGCTGGCTGCTGCCGACCGATGTGCTCTGGCGGGGGACGGTCTACGGCCTCGAGCCGTCCCTGATCGGGGCCATCGCCGGCCAGCGGGTCGGCCCCGCGGCGAACGCCAACCCGTTCTACGCGAGCGCGCCCCCGCCGACCGCGTTCGTGGTCTGGTCGGCGGTCTGGATCGCGCTCGTCCTCGGCCTGGCGATCTGGTCATTTTCGCGGCGCGATCTGTGATGGGCGTTGCTGAGCGGCTCGCGGCGCCGGCCGTCGGCCCGCACTACCATCGACGCATGACGAACTCCCCGGCCGCCACCCAGCCGGCCGCGGACGCCCCCGACGATCGCCCCTACTCCCCCGGCCTCGAAGGCGTGATCGCCGGCGAGACCGCCCTGTCCAAGGTCGACGGCGCCAACGGCCGGCTGACCTACCGCGGCTACCGGATCGGCGACCTCGTCGAGCACGGCACGTACTCGGCCGTCGCGAACCTGCTCTGGACCGGCGACTGGGATCCCCGCGCCCGCCTGTCGACCGCAGCCGTCCCCGAGCCCGTCCTCGCCGCGCTGCGGGCGCTGCCCCGGACGGCAAAGCCGATGGACGCGCTCCGGACGGCCGTCTCGTCGTGGGGGGCGACGGAGGGCGTGACATACCCGCCGACCGTCGAGCAGGCCCGGGCCCTGACGGCCTTCTCGCCGTCGGCCCTCGCCGCGTTCGCCCGGATCCGCCAGGGCAAGGACCCGGTCGACCCCGATCCATCGCTCGACCTCGTCGCCGGCTTCCTCCACCAGCTCAAGGGTGAGCCGCCCGACGCCGGCGATGCGCGCGCCCTCGACGCCTATTTCATCGTCGGGGCCGAGCACAGCTTCAACGCGTCGACCTTTACCGCCCGGGTCATCACCGCGACGAACTCCGACATCGCCTCGGCCGTCTGTGGCGCGATCGGGACGATGAAAGGGCCACTCCACGGCGGCGCCCCGTCCGAGGTCGTCGACCAGCTGTCGAAGATGGGCTCGGTCGAGCGGGCCGAGGCGTGGCTGCGCGGAGCGCTCGACCGCGGCGAGCGGCTGATGGGCTTCGGCCACCGCGTCTACCGCGCCTACGACCCGCGGGCGGCCGCCCTCCGCAAGGTCGCCGAGGGCATGGAGCACCAGCCCGACTGGCTGCAGCTCGCGATCCAGGTCGAGGACATGGCGCTCAAGCTTCTGGCCGAGCGCCACCCGGAGCGACCGCTCAAGACGAACGTCGAGTTCTATGCCGCGCCGGTCCTCCAGGGCGTCGGCCTCACGCCCGACCTGTTCCCGGCGACCTTCTCGCTCGCCCGCCACGCCGGCTGGACGGCCCACATCCTCGAGCAGGCCGCGAACAACCGCCTGATCCGCCCCGACGTTCGCTACGTCGGCCCGCCGGAGCGCGACCTGCCGGTCTGATTCGCTGGGGTTCGGGCGCCCGGCGACCGAACGAGCGAAGGAAGGCCGGAGGAACCTCTGTTTCGGGCTACCGGCGACCGAAACGGGACCGGAGCGCGCTCTGCTTGGAGTTCCTTCATCCGTTCGGTCGCCCCACGCCCGAGCCAAAGCTGTTGCCGGGGTCGAAAATCGACGCCATCGTTACGGGTCGGACCTGCCGACGACTCAAGGCCTCATTGGCACCGCTCGGGAACCCACCGCACCCACAAATGACGCAGGCGCCCCGCACCTTCACTGGGCCCATGGCGCCCAAACGCGTCGGCAACGCGCCGGGTAGCGATGGCATCGATCATCGAGGGCGCTTGGCTCCGACAGCGAGGGCTTAGAGCCAGCCGCGGCGGCGGAACAGGATCGTCAGCCCGACGAGCATCGCCCCCATCAGGGCGACGACGACCCAGAACGAGAACGGCTCGTTCTCGCCCGGCACGGGCACGTTCATTCCGTAGATCGAGGCGATCAGCGTCAGCGGCAGGAGGATGACCGAGGCCGCGGTCAGGATCCGGAACGAATCGTTCAGCCGGTGGGTGATCACCGACTCGTTCGTCGACTCGAGGGCCTCGACGACCTCCTTGTAGTTCTCGAGCGTGTCCCAGATCCGCTCGGCGGCGTCGGAGATGTCGTCGAAGTAGATCTCGAGCTCTTCGGCGAGGTAGCGCTGCTTGGTCCGCTCGAGGTCGCGAAGCACGGCCCGCTGGGGCCGGACGATCCGCCGGAAGTTGATGATCTCCTGCTTCGCGTTCGAGATGTCGCGGACGATCTCGCTCGAGCGGCCCTCGAGGATCTCGTCCTCCAGCCGGTCGAGCTTGGTGCCCATCTTGCGGAGCATCGGGAAGGCCGCGTCGACGTTCGTGTCGACGATCTTGTAGAGCAGGTAGCCGGAGCCCTTCGAGAAGGTCGACTCGCGGAGCTCCTCGCGCTCGCCCATCCGCTCGAACATCGCCGCCAGCGGCGGTAGCGGCGTCTCGGCCAGGGTGATCAGGTAGTCGGGCCCGACGAACAGGTCGAGCTCGGCGGTGAGCAGCCGGCCCGACGCCTTCTCGAAGATCGGGAAGTGGAGGACGATGAACAGGTAGTCGTCGTAGACATCCAGCTTCGACCGCTGGTTGCGGGAGTAGACGTCCTCCCAGTCGAGCGGGTGGAAGTCGTAGCGCGCCTCGAGCCACTCGCGATCCGCGAGATGGGGATCCTCGATGTGGATCCAGCGGAGGCCGGCGGCCTCGACGACCTGGGGCTCGGCTACCTCGACGGCGTCCGGCGCGACCGAACCGCCGACCGGAATCGATCGGCGCAGCCGCGGGCGAGGGAGCGGCGGCAGGTTCGGCATCGACTGGGAGGCTTCATGTACGGTCGCCGCATCGTAGCCTGCCGGCGGACCGCCCCGCCAGTGGGTCTGGACAATGCTCGCCTTCGGATGCGGACCTGCGTCTCGCGGAGAGCTGTTGCGTGACGATGGACCTGCGACCGAGAAATAAGCGACGTGGGATCCGGAACTCGTCGCTATTTATCGGCAGGCTGTTGGATCGAATCCCTAGAGAAACGATCGGGGCAACAATGTGAATGTTGATGACCTAATTGCAAGCCCAGCTGTCCGCTTGTGGGGTGCGATGCTTGTCCCGTTTTTCGCGCGACTATCCGCCGACTGGACGATTTGGACGCGGGC
>Ga0066683_10000941_pt1 | contig 10729 bp, 6 predicted proteins | sample GraSoiAngelo_132_FD_62296 | JGI IMG/M metagenome (GOLD analysis project Ga0066683, IMG submission 62296) | Grasslands soil microbial communities from the Angelo Coastal Reserve, California, USA - 14_0929_02_40cm | ecosystem: Environmental > Terrestrial > Soil > Grasslands | place: USA... | reverse complement strand
TGCTGCGAGCACAGCTTCATCGTCAAACCCAATGCCAAGGACAAAACCGTGCTCTTCATTAAGCCGAAGCAAAACCTGTTTACGGCCTCTCGAATTATTTGACCGGCCCGCTTCGACAAGCCTTTCTTGCTTTAGCAGGTGGCGCACCAAGCCGGAGATTGCGCTGCGTTGAAAATGAGTAAGGTCATGGATCTCCACTTGGGAAAGAGGACCTAGCTTTCGAAGCAGAGCCTCGATTACAAGCAAGTCGCGTTCGCGCTGCGTCTTGCAGTGCTTCATTCGGTACATGCAGAAATCCCCCTGATGGTTTCCACACAAAATTCTGATACTAGAAGTAATTAGCTCCCTAGGGGAAGATTGTGCACTAATTAATTCTAAAAAGTAAAACAAATTGCTTGACAACGGGTTCCTTCCATTGTTAGCGTTCCCCCCAACTTGTCGAGGAGTATGGGGCGCTTTCCAACCGAGAGAGCGCCGCCGTCGGGCGAGGGCTCGACTTGCAATAGTGTATGAGCAGCTTGGCATGACGCCATCGGTTCATTGAGAGCTAAGGAGGGCAGGGGTGATGTTTAGAATTAGATTGAGTGGTTTTTTTCTTTCTGTGTTTGTCCTCGGTTTCCTCTTGCTGGGATTCGTTCAGCGCGCCGACGCGCAGGTTTTGTTCGGGTCGGTGAGCGGCACGGTGACAGACCAGAGCGGCGCAGGTGTGCCGAAGGCACGCATAGCGCTCGTTAGTAAGGCCACAAGCGTTCAGAAAGAAGCGGACGCGGACGAGAGCGGACACTACACGATTACGGATGTCCCCCCCGGCAGCTATGACCTTACGGTCAAAGTCAGTGGGTTCAAGCCCCTCACTCAAACAAATCTGACGGTAGCAGCCAACGTTGTTACGAACGGAGACGCCAGGCTGCAAGTCGGAGCGGTTTCGGATCAAGTTATTGTAGAGGCTGCGGCGGTATCCTTGCAGACAGAGAAGACCGACCTGCACACGGAATTGACCGAAAAGGCCATTCTGGACATGCCGCTCAATCAGTACCGCAATTACCAGACGCTCATCAATCTTGTGCCTGGCGCAACGCCGGGTGTTTTTCAGAACGCGATTGCAGACACGCCAGAACGTGCCCTGAGCACAAACATCAACGGCACGAACCGCAATAACAATAATACGCGCGTGGATGGAGCTTCGGATGTGTTCGTTTGGCTGCCGCATCACGCTGTTTATGTCCCGCCCGCAGAAACGATTCAAGAAGTGAACATCTCCACAAACAACTTCGACCCCGAACAGGGGATGACCGGTGGTGCAGCCATCACCGTCATCACCAAGTCTGGCAGCAATCAGCTTCACGGCGTCTTATTTGAGTACCACCAGGACCAGGCCCTGCGGGCAAGACAGTTCTTCGAAACTCCCGCGGTGAGCCCGCGCAAGGGCAAGAGCATCCTTAATGACTTAGGCGGCACTTTGGGCGGCCCCATCAGGAAGGACAAGTTGTTCTTCTTCGGTAGTTACGACGGCACCTTCGAGCGCGACAACCGTGGAAATCTGCAAACTCTTCCGACTGCAGCTCTTCGTGCAGGAGATTTCACCGGCACTGGGACGACGATCTACAATCCCCATACGGGGAACCCGGACGGTACTGGACGGACTCCCTTTTCCAGTCAAGCTGCCATCCCCATTGACCCCATCGCGGCCAAAATTATCGCTCTGCTACCTCCGACGAATGTCACCGTGAATGGCGTCACCCCTCAAACGAACAACTTTTTCTCCTCTGCTACACAGCGTCTCAACCGTAACGACTTCGACGGGAAAGTGGACTGGAACCGCACGTCGAAGCATACGATCTTTGCGAAATACAGCGCCATGAAATCTGTGTTCCACGGCGAGCCCAGCTTGGGCAAAGCCATCGGAGATTGTAACTGCGACGGTGGCCTAGGGGCTTTCCATTCGTTCGTTCAGCTCGTCACCGTTGGGCATACCTTGACGTTGTCGCCCACCCTTGTGGTTGACGGTAATGTCGGCTTTACGCGCATGAGCGAGTATGGGCAGACTCCCGACTTTGGAACCAATATCGGGTTGACTGTGCTGGGGCTTCCCGGCACCAACAATCCGAACGACATTCGGGACAGCGGCATACCGTTCTTCTCTGTCACCGGGTATGCGGATCTTGGCAACCCTGAGGGATGGAACCCTGCCTTCCGCAACGACTGGAGCTTCACCAGCAACCACAATGTCAGGTGGTCCCATAGCAAGCATCAAGTGAGCGCCGGAACGGACATCATCCATCATCACCTGAACCACTGGCAGCCGGAGCTTGGCTCTGGCCCGCGCGGGGAGTTTGATTTTGGTGGCGGTGTAACGGCATTGAATGGCGGCCCTGCACCCAACCAATTCAACGCCTGGGCGCAATTCTTGCTTGGGCTGCAAGACGGTATGGGCAGGAGCGAGCAGTTTATCAAAGCCACGGCGCGCGAGTGGCAATTTGGGTGGTTTGTTGGAGATCGCTATCGAGTCACGAACAAATTCACCGCCACGGTGGGCCTGCGCTACGAATACTACCCGCTAATGACCCGGAACGGTGCTTTCCAGTTTGATCGGCTTGACTTTACATCTCTGAATGTACTATTGGGCGGCATTGGCGGCAACCCCAGCCACTTGGGAGTAACGACCAGCAAGAAACTGTTCGCTCCCCGGGTAGGCTTGGCATACCAACTTAACGACAAGACCGTGGTGCGCAGCGGCTTTGGGATCACCGTTGATCCGCTGCCCCTGGCCAGGCCGCTTCGCGGTTTCTATCCGTTAACCGTGGGCTCAAACTTTGCGGGAGCAAACGGCTTCGCTGCGGCTGGGTCGTTTTCACAACAGGCTGCCGCGCTTCCCGGCGGAGCTGTCCCGGTTGGCGTCCCAGCGATTTGTTGCCCGAACATCAGCAGTGGGACAATTCCTCTCCCCCCGCAAGCATTGGAACGCAGCGTCGGGCCCGGCTTGCTCAAGCGCGGCTACATCGAATCGTGGAATCTGATCGTAGAGCGCAAGCTTCCCTCTAACTTCCTTGTGTCTTTAGGGTACGTTGGCACGCAGACCGTTCACCAGTTCGCTGACCTCAACGTCAACGCATCCCTTCCAGGCACGGGGGCGGCGGGACAACCCTATAACAAACCTCAATTCGGGAATCGCACGGCTGAGACCGATTTCTGGCAAGGCTATTTGAGCGCCAACTATCACGCTCTGCAGGCCTCCATCAACCGCCAGTTCTCGCATGGTCTAATGGTCAAGGGAGCCTACACATACTCCAAGGCGATTGACTTCACGGATGACGATGGCTGGGCTTCAGTTGCCTGGAATGATCCAAACGTCTTCCGACGCAACCGCGCTGCGGCGGGCTTCAACACCCCGCACATTTTCCAATTAGCCTATGTCTATGAGCTGCCAGTTGGTGAGGGCAAGTCCTGGGGGAGCGGGGGCGGGGCGGTTACGAAGATCCTCAGCGACTGGCAGGTAAGTGGCATCTTGAGTGCCATTCATGGCCAACCCTTCTCTTTGACCGCTTCTGGCGCCTCATTGAATGCAAAATTTCAGCGCCAGAGTCCGAACCAAAGTGGTACCGTCAAGAAACTAGGAGGAGTCGGCACGGGCCAGCCTTTCTATGACCCCACGGTGTTCGCGCCCGTAACTACCGTTGCCTACGGAAACGTGGGCCGCAACACGCTATATGGGCCGGGCAGCGTGAACACCGATTTCAGCCTACTCCGCACATTCAAGGTCACTGAGCGCCTCGGCTTACAATTCCGCGCCGATGCAGCGAATCTCTTCAACGCACCGCACTTCTGCAATCCAGGCGGTTGCAGTACCGGTGGCACAACGAGCCGTGCCAGCTCAAACTTCTTAACGATCACGGCCGCCAAGAACGACGAGCGTCAGTTCCGTTTCGGTTTGCGCATGTCGTTCTGATTCTTATTCCTCTATCTAGCTGGGGCACGTCACCGCGTGCCCCGGCTTTTCAAACTCGCTTCTCCGGCCCGCAGCGTGATAATGTTTTTCTCCTGATGCGCGCGAAAATCCAAAGCCAAGTGGAAGTGGAGAGTTTGCTGTGAAAAACTACAGCCTCATTTTCGCATTGCTCTTGTTCCTCGCGCTGGGTGCAGCCGGCCAGGTTCCTCCAGTAGGCCGCTGGGTTCCCCTCTTCAATGGCAAAGATCTCACGGGGTGGAAGAAGAATGGCGATGAGAAGTGGATCGTCGAGGAGGGAACAATCCTCTGCGAAAGCACTGCTAACAAGTACGGTTACCTGACTACAGAAAAGACATATAAGGATTTCACGCTGCGCCTCAAGTTCAAAGGCGAGGCGGCGGGCAACAGCGGCGTATTTGTTCACGCCAAGATTACGGGCATCGACCCGCAGCATGGTCCGGACATTGAAGGAATGCAAGTAGAGGTCGACCCAAAAGTAGGCAAACATACGGGCGGTCTATACGAAAGCGGGGGACGCGGTTGGGTGGTGCAGCCCACGGCAGAAGGCGAGCGGGCGCTGAAGTCCGGCGACTGGAATGACCTTGAAGTGTCCGTGCACGCCGCCCACATCGTGACTCAACTCAACGGCACAAAGATTGTGGACTTTACGGACCCTGCGCCCAAATTCACAGATGGCGTCATCGGCTTGCAGATCCACACCGGCGGCGGTGTGAAGATGCGCTGGAAGGACATTTCCATCAGGGAGCAATAAATTAGGGCAACGGGTTTTGTTTAGTTGAACCAAGCACACGCATGTCAGGCAACCATGAATAAACAGAATCGGCGTGCTTTTCTGCAAGCTTCCACAGCAGCAGCTTTCGCCGCGCCTCTCGGTGGAGTCGCGATAGCCGCAAAAGGCGCGTCTGTTCCCCTCATTTTGTCAACGGAGAGCCTTAGTCCGCAAAGCGCGCCCAGTGTAACCGCCAATTTAGGCAAGAAACCGCTGCGGCTTGGTTTGATCATCGGTATTGGCAAGGACCCCGATGCGGCCATGGCCAAGGTACGCGACCTTGGGCTGCCCACGAGTCAGGTCTTTGTCGACGAGATTGAACCGGATCTTGTCGGCCGGCTGCGTCAAGCGCTGGAAAAACACCAGATTGAGGCGACATCCGTGGTCGTTGGAGGACCCGGGAAAGAAGTCTGGGACTTTTATCAGGGGCCGCTCACGATTGGCTTGGTCCCGCGTGAGACACGGGCAGCACGGATCGCACACATTAAGAACGCGTCGGATTTTGCCAAACAATGTGGCATTCAGGCCGTGCAAACACACTGCGGATTCATCCCTGAAAATCCAAACGATACGGTATATAAGGAAACGATCGCGGCGATGCGGGAGGTAGCCGCCTACTGCAAGCGCAATGGCCAAAACTTCCGTTACGAGACCGGCCAGGAGACACCTATCACGCTGGTGCGCGCAATTCAGGACGTGGGCCTGGACAATCAGGGCGTCAACTTCGATCTCGCTAACCTGATTCTCTATGGCAAGGCTAATCCCGTGGACGCTATTGAGCTGCTTGGCCCCTACGTACAAGGAATCCACGCCAAGGACGGGATGTGGCCCACCAACCCGAAGGAACTCGGCCAGGAAGTTCCCATTGGCAAGGGCAGAGTAGATTTTCCGCGCATCATCGAACGTCTGAAGCAACTCAACTATCGCGGTGCTGTCACCATTGAGCGGGAGATTTCGGGCCAAAAGCAAGTGGAAGACGTTCGCGATGCCAAGATGTACCTGGAAAAACTAATAGGGTAGTCTGCGGACGCAGGAGGGTAACATGGCAGGGACTGCAAAGCGGCCAAATTTTTCGGATGAAGTCGACCGCCGAAAATTCATTGGTGTAGCCGCGGTTACGGCCGGGGCGATGTTACTCAAGCCGTCGTTGGTACTCGGCACGGCCGCGAATTCCGCAGTCCGCGTAGGTCTGCTTGGCTGCGGCGGGCGCGGCACGGAGGATGCCTCGAATATGGTTGACACCGGCGGCGCTCGCGTTGTTGCGCTGGCCGACATGTTCCAGGATCAACTGGACAGCGCCAAAAAGCACTTCGACGAGATGCAGCAGGCCAAAGGTTATGCAGCGATTGGCGCTTCGCAGATCTTTGTTGGCCCCAACGCCTTCCATCAGATGGCGGCCTCGAAAGAAGTGGACGCCGTGGTGATCGCCACACCGCCTTATTATCATCCTCAGCATTTGGAAGCGGTCGTCGCTAGCGGAAAGCATGTCTATTTGGAGAAACCCGTGGCTGTGGACGTGCCGGGCGCATTAAAGGTAATCGAGATCGGCAAGCGCGCGGAAGGCAAAATCAGCCTGGACGTTGGATTCCAGATCCGCGATTGCCCCCCGTTCGTGGAACTAGTGAAGCGTATCCACAACGGGGCGATCGGTAGTATTGTCTGCGGAGAGGCGCACTATCTGGCGGGTTACATCGACAGGCCACCCTGGCCCAACGCATCTCCCGTCGAGAAACGGCTGCGCAACTGGGTTTACGACCGCGTCCTTTCCGGCGACATCATCGTAGAGCAGAACATTCACGTCATTGACATTTGCAACTGGGTGCTCAAGAACCATCCGTTGAAGGCATCCGCGACGGGAGGCCGGCAGGGCCGTCCGACGAATGATGGCGATGTCTATGGGAACTACAACGTCATCTTCCACTATCCGGATAAAGTGGACGTGACCTTCAGTTCTACACAGTTCGCCAAGGGCTGGTGGGACGTAACTGAACGTTTCTTTGGCACAAAAGGCACATCGCAATCTCCATACACAGGACCGCTCGGCATTTGGGGCGACGAACCTTGGCAATCTCCGCAAACCGTTAAGCCGGGCGCCGACCAACAAGCATTTTCTGTGACGGGAAGCTTCACGTCCAATTTGGAATTCGCTGACCGCGAGAAAAAGAAAGCGTTCGTGGAAAGCATCACCAGTGGGAATTTTCATAACCAGGCCGCTAAAGGGTCCGAATCCGCGCTTTCCTGCATGATGGCGCGTACCGCGGCGTACAAAGGAAACGAAGTCACCTGGGAGGAAACCATGAAATGCACCGAGGTGTGGGACCCGAAAATCGACTTGAATAAACTGCGCTGAGGTGAACTTATGCGTCATCCATCGCGTCGCGAGTTCTTGAAATCCTCGGCTACGGCCGTCTGCGCAGCGAGTTTCGGCCATGGAGCGTTGGCCAACTCGCAGGCGGCATCCTCTGCGCCTCCTCCCTTTCCCCCAACACTCTCTATCAAGAAGGGCGTCTGGTTCGAAATGTTGCCCGCGAAGCTGAGCACCGCGGACCGCTTTAAACTGGCGCGAGACGTCGGCTTCGAAGTCGCGCAGGTACCGACAGAACCAGATGAGCGAAAGGCGGAGGAAATCAAGGAAGCCGCCGAGGCAGCGAACATCCGAATCGATTCTGTGATGAACATGGATCATTGGAAGTATCCATTGTCATCGAGCGACCGTGCGGTCGTGGAGAAGAGCCTCGCAGGGATGCGCACCTCTCTGCACAACGCCAAGCTCTGGGGTTCGGATGCCGTATTGCTTGTCCCAGCAGTGGTGAATCCGCAAACGTCTTACCATGACGCCTGGACGCGCTCACAAAAGGAGATTCGCACGCTGATTCCGCTCGCGGAGGAATTGAAAGTAGTTATTGCCATCGAGGAAGTTTGGAACAAGTTTCTCTTGAGTCCGCTCGAGATGGCCAACTACATCGACGAATTTCATAGCCCTTGGATTAAGACCTGGTTCGACGTAGGTAACGTGCTGCTCTACGGGTATCCACAGGATTGGATTTACACTCTTGGAAACAGAATCGTCAAGGTGCACCTCAAAGATTTCAAACGCAAGAAAGACGGATACGCCTGGGTCAATCTGGGTGACGGGGACGTGGACTGGCCCGCAGTACGGCAAGCGTTTGGGGACATAGGTTACTCTGGCAGCGCGGTAACTGAGCTCGAAGGAGGCGACGAAAAGTATCTCCGTGACGTGTGCAAGCGGTTCGACCGGTTAGTCCTCGGCCGCGGTTGAGTGCCTATGCGAAAAGATCCGCGCAATTCCCGCGCAAACTCTGATGTGGGTCTCTGCCCCTGATGTTTTCTCGAAGAGATTTCCTTGGCGGCGTCTGTACCTTTCTGCTCTCGCAGTTGACTAGAAAAAGTACGGACGCGAAGTCCTCGTCCGCACTTTCGCCTATTCGATTTCGAGAGATTGCCGAACATGCTGGTTTGGACTTCGTGCTTCAGAACAATCCGACACCGCGTAAGCACATGATCGAAACCATGGCGGGCGGGGTTGCGGCCTTTGATTACAACAACGATGGACGGATGGACATCTTTTTCACAAATGGTGCGTCAATTCCTTCGCTGGAAAAGGATTCGCCGAAGTTTTTCAACCGGCTCTACCGGAACGATGGTGGTATGAAATTCACCGATGTCACGCAGGAAGCCGGGGTCGCTGGTGTCGGCTATTCGATGGGCGCTGCGGCGGCGGACTACAACAATGATGGCTATAAGGATTTGTTTGTTGCAGGCGTCTACCGGAACATTCTTTATCGCAACCTGGGCAATGGAAAGTTCGAGGATGTGACGGAGAAAGCGGGAATCAAGAGTGACAAGTGGTCGGTTGCCGCCGGCTGGTTCGACTACGATAACGACGGCTGGCTGGACCTGTTCGTGGTCAATTACGCTCACTGGACTACCGATTTTGACCGCTACTGCGGTGAGCGCGACCGCAATCTGCGTGTTTACTGCCACCCCAAGTATTTCGAAGGATTGCCCAACACACTCTACCGGAACCGCCGCGATGGGACCTTCGAGGACGTCACGGCGAAAGCCGGCATTGAAGACCACATCGGGCGCGGCATGAGCGTCGCTTTTGCCGATTATGATAACGATGGATTCTCGGACATTTTTGTCACGAATGACAATTTGCCCAACTTCCTGTTCCACAATCGAGGTGATGGGACGTTCGAGGAGGTAGGGCTCCAGGCTGGCGTGGCGTTAACTAACAATGGGCTGCCCGTGGCCAGCATGGGAGCGGACTTTCGCGATTTTGACAATGACGGCCTTTGCGATCTCAGCGTTACGGCCTTGGCGGGCGAGACGTTCCCCTTGTTTCAGAATCTGGGCAAAGGCTCGTTCCAGGACGCGACCCACAAGAGCCGGTTAGCAGCGCTCTCCACGACGCGCAGCGGCTGGAGCAACGGCTTCTTCGATTTCAACAATGACGGCTGGAAAGACCTGTTCACGGCCAACTCCGACGTTAACGACTTGATTGATCTTTTTGGATCCACGCACTACAAACAGCCCAACAGTCTCTTCGCGAATCTTGGAAACGGCACGTTCCGCGACGTTTCTTTGGAAGCGGGCTTTGATCTTGCGCGTGCGCACCGCGGCGGCGCCTTTGCGGACTTTGATAACGATGGAAAAATCGACGTGGTCGTTAGCGCCCTTGGTGAGCCGGCGGAACTTTGGCAGAACGTCAGCCCCGACGCGAACCGCTGGCTGAGCTTGAAGCTGACCGGGACGCAAAGCAACCGTGACGGGATCGGCGCAAAGGTCCGGCTGGGCAATCAGGTCAATCACGTCACCACAGCGGTAGGTTACGCTTCGTCGAGCCCCTCAACCGTACACTTCGGAACCGGCAAGCTGGAGAAGATTGACCGGATCGAGATTCGCTGGCCAAGCGGCACAGTTCAGGTGTTGCGAAGCGTCGCGACCAACCAAGTCCTCGAAGTCTACGAGCTCTCGAAATAGTTTGGGCACTTCCCACCCTTTACGGAGCTGTGATCTCCGTTTCCCGCTTGGCAGACTCACGCACGGCCGCATCCGAGCGTTGAATCGCCTGATACTCAGCAAGGGTTTTCTTGGCAAGTTCGGACTGGCCACTCGCCTGGTAGGCCTGCGCTAGCTGGTAATGCAGGCTTTCATCATCATCGGTGCGCAGCGCTGCCTTTAGGTGGGGGATTGCTTCGACGGGCTTTCCCGCGGCCAGTTCGGCTCGACCTAAGGATTTGTGTGCAGCTAGGAATTTTGGGTCGCGAACTACGGCGCGCTTGAGCAGGGGGATCGCTTCTTCAACGCGCTGCAAATCGAGCAGCGTGTCACCCACAAGGTAAGTTAACTCCGCCGATGCGGGCTGCTGCCGGAGAAGGTCCTGAAGCACTGGTAGGGCCGCGCCGTAGTCCTGCCCAAGCTTTAGGCTGATGGCGAGCTGTTTCTTGATCTCCGCGCTAGAAGGTGAAAGCCTCAGCGCTTCGCGCCACTCGCCGGCGGCCTCGCTGTATTTTTTTTTACTGTCGTAAATGCGGGCTTTAAGCTCGTGCAGCTCCGCAGAACGCGGTAACTGACCGAGCCTGGTGAAGGCGTTGATTGCCAACTCGTTGTAGACTCTTGACCGCCAGTAAAACGAGTCCGCCGTATTGTCCTCTTTTGCAGCGGCGATCAACTCGTTGTAGCGTCCCGCCTGGTAATCACATTCCTGCGTCTGAGCGCGACAGTCCGGCGAGGGAAGTGACTCTTTTTTTTCTTCCGCTTCTGCCCAATCCGGATGTCCGGTTTGCCGATAAATCTCTGCTACCGGCTTGTGAAGGCCGCGCAACGTCGGTTTCGCTTCTAGCGCACGACGATAAAGATAAAACGCGCTCGAGAATTGCTGTTCTCGCAAACGCGTTTCCGCTAGTAGACTCAGTGAGTAGGAAGATTGTGGAGCAGCCTCTTGCAATTTGTCGAAAGCGCGGCCA
>Ga0066683_10000939_pt1 | contig 10741 bp, 9 predicted proteins | sample GraSoiAngelo_132_FD_62296 | JGI IMG/M metagenome (GOLD analysis project Ga0066683, IMG submission 62296) | Grasslands soil microbial communities from the Angelo Coastal Reserve, California, USA - 14_0929_02_40cm | ecosystem: Environmental > Terrestrial > Soil > Grasslands | place: USA... | reverse complement strand
CCAGATCGGCACTCACCGGAAGCTCCGTGGCCTCCACGATGGCGCGACAGTTGTCGAGCACCTCGGCCCGGCTCACCGTCATGGTGCCGTCGACGCGACCGAGCATGTTCGACAAGCCGAGACTCGTCGTCGCCAGCGCCTCGAACCCCAGCGAGGCGAGAAGCTTGGCGGTGCCCGCGTCCCAGGGATTCGGAATGATGAAGGCGCCGGCCCGCTCGTGCAGCGCGCGGAACGCGTCCGCCTTCTGCGCTTGTGTGCTCATCGTTTCTTCAGGGTGAAGCTCGCCAACTCAGTTGAACGTCAGCACGGTGCGCGCGACCTCGCCGGCCTTCATCGCGCGGAACGCGTCGTTGATGTCGTCGAGGCGTCCGCGTCGGGTCACCATTTCGTCGAGCAGCAGCCGCCCCTGACGATAGAACTCGAGATACAGCGGGATGTCGAGGCGGAAGCGGTTGCTGCCCATGCGCGAGGTCTGCACGCGGCACTCCAGTCGGATGGCCATCCACGGGAACTCGATGGTCGCATCGGGCGGCAGCACGCCGACGATGGTCGCCGTGCCCCGAATGGCGAGGCTCTCGATGGCCTGCCGCACCAGCTTGGCGTTGCCGACGGCCTCGAAGGCGTGATCGACGCCGGCGCCCTTCGTCAGCGTGCGGACCGCCTTGACGGGATCGTCGTTGGCGCTGTTGACCACGTGTGTGGCGCCGACGCGCTTGGCCATCTCGAGCTTGCCGTCGAACACGTCGATGCCGATGATCTGGCGCGCGCCGCCGATGCGCGCGCCCTGCACGATCGCGAGCCCCACGCCACCGCAGCCGAACACGGCGACGGTCTGACCCGCCTGCAGTCCCGACGTGCGCAGCGCGGCGCCGACACCGGTGAGCACGCCGCAGCCCACGAGCGCCGCGCGATCGAGCGGGAGATCGGGATCGATCTTCACGAGCGAGTTCTCGTGCAGCAGCATGCGCTCGGCGTAGCTCGCGATCCCGATGAACTGGCGCAGCGGCGCGCCGGCCTGCGACAGCCGTGGCGCCGCGGAGTCGGGCCGCGTCACCAGTCCGCCCGTGCAGAGATTGGGATGCCCGTCGAGGCACTGCGGACAGGCGCCGCAGAATCCCGACAGGCACGCGACGACGTGGTCACCGGGCCTCACGGTCGTGACGTCGCTGCCGATGGCCTCGACCACGCCCGCGCCCTCATGTCCGAGCACGATCGGGCGGTCGAGCGGCCAGCGCCCCTGCCCATCGACGACATGCAGGTCGCTGTGGCAGACGCCGCTCGCGGCGGTGCGCACGAGCACCTCACGGCCCCACGGCTTGTCGATCTCGACGGACTCGATCGTCAGCGGCGCGTGCGTTTTGCGAAAGATCGCGGCTTTCATTTCCATGAGACGTTCCTCACGACGGCAGGTCCCAACCGATCCACGCGCACACGCCGCGGCCCATCACGAGCTCCGCGTCGCGGCCCTTCAGCCACGGCAGCTCTTCGGTGAACATGGTCACGCACTGGCGGTACGGGCAGGGCATGCGTGTGATGTCGGTGCCCCAGAACATCCGTGCGGGTCCGAAGGCATCGAAGATGCGCTTCAGCTTGTCGTGGATGTCGCGGAATGGGTAGGCCTCGGCTGAATAGCTGGGCGCGCCGGTGGCCTTGATGGCGATGTTCGGATAGTTCGCGAGCGCGAGCATCTGCGGCAGGTTGTCCCACGCGCCCTCGCCGGTCTCGGCCGGCGAGCGACGGCCGAGATGATCGATGATCAGCTTCAGGTTCGGGTGGCGTTCGGCGACCTGCCCAACTTTCGGCAGAAAGTTCGCGGCGAGCAGCGCGACCGGTAGCCCTGCGCGCTCCGCCGCGGACCACAGCCACTCGATCGTGCCGTCCGTCGGCCACGATTTCATGTGTGGCTGTAAGAACGTGAACCGCAACCCCAGCATGCCGGGCTGCCGCTTCCACCCGTCGATCAGCGCGCGACTCTCGGGCTTGTCGAGCGGAAAGTTGCCGAGGATCGCAAACCGATCGGGATGCGTGCGCGCGGCCTCGATGGCGAGCGCGTTGGCGTTGGGGTCCCACGACGTCGGCGGGTGGATCACCGCGGCATCCACGCCGGCCGCGGCCATCTCCTTCAAGAGGTCGTCCTTCGTGAACGCGGGAATCTGGCGATGCCGAGGGTTGCCGGGCTTGCCGCCGGACCAGATGTGAACCTGCGCGTCGACGATCTTCATCGCTTACTCCACGATCGCCTGGTACACGAGACCGCGCAGCAGCTGCTGATAGTGACGGCCCAGCGGCGATTGCGTCATGAACACCACGACGATGTCTTCCTTCGGATCGGCCCACCAGTACGTCGCATACGCGCCGGGCCAGAAGAAATCGCCGGGCGATCCCGGCATCGGGGCGAGGCCCTTGTCCTGGCGGACGGCGAGCCCGAGCCCCCACGTGTAGCCGGGCGTCGCGCTGAAGGCGCCGCGCGAGATCGAGCCGAGATGATCGGACGTCATGAAGTCCACGGTCCGCGAGCCCAGCACGCGCGCGCCGTCGAGGCTGCCCCGGTTGAGCAGCATCTGGGCGAAGCGCGCGTAGTCGCTCGCCGTCGACACGGCACACCCCCCGCCGCAGTCGAACTTTCGCGGCACGCTTGGATCGGCGAGCTTGTAGTCGGCGCCGGTCTCGGGATGCGTCGGCAGTCCCTGCGCGATGCGCGCGCGCTTGTCGGCGGCCACGAGGAACGTCGTGTCCGCCATCTTCAGCGGCCGGTAGACGCGCTCGGCCAGGACCTCGCCGAGCGGCTTGCCCGCGACGATCTCGACCACGCGCCCGAGGACATCGGTCGACAGGCTGTATTCCCACCGTGTCCCGGGCTGGTAGAGCAGCGGAGCCTTGCCGAGCCGCTCGATGAACTCGTCCATGGTCAGCGTCAGCGAGGCTTCGTTCGAGGACTGCGGATACATCTTGTAGATCTCCGTCGTGCCGCGGTTGCCGTAGGTGAGGCCCGACGTATGCCGCATCAAATCTTGAATCGTCATCTCCCGCTCGACGGCCGCGCGCTCGAGCCCGACCTTTTGCTCCTTGAAGGCGGGGATGTATTTCGACACGGGGTCGGACAGCAACAATCGGCCTTCCTCGTAGAGCGACAGCGCGGCCACCGTGACCATCGGCTTGGTCATCGAGGCGATGCGGAAAATTGCGTCGGCCGTCATCGGCGCGCCGGAGTCCTTGTCACGGAAGCCGACGGGCTGCAGATAGGCGACGCGGCCCTTGCGGGCCACCAGGACCACGGCGCCCGGAATGCGGCCGCGCTCGACGTCGGCGCGGAGGACCTGCGTGATGCGGTCCAGACGCTCGGACGAGAGCCCGACCTGTTCGGGCTTGGCCGCCGACAGCTCCGCCGCGAGCGCGCGGCCCGCTGCGACGACGATGAGCAGGAGCGCGAGGGCGATCGAGCAGCGCTTCATGACCCACCTCCCGGCTGGAGAACTTCGGCGCCCGGCGCCGCCTCGAGCTCGCACGCGTTCACCGTCATCGCGAGCATGCTGTAGTAGCCGATGGCGCCGGTGAGCTGGATGAAGCCGTCGTCGCCGAAGCGCGCGCGCAGCGCCTTGACGGTGGCGTCGTCGACGCGATGCTGGCGCAGCAGCGCGCGCGTGAACTCGACGATCTGCGCGTCCTCGGGCGGGAGCCCGCGCGCGTGCTTCTCGCGCACGGCGGCGATCGTCGTCGCCGGCACACCGAGCTTGCGCGCCTGGCCGGTCTGGGCACCCCAGACGTAGATGGCGTCGAGCTCGCGCGCGACGGTCATCGCGGCCAACACGCGCACGCGCATATCGAGGGAGCCCTCGAACCGAACGAACGCGCCGAGGTGGGCGAGACGGCCGGCCAGCTCCGGGCAGTGCAGAAACATCGTGAACGGCCCCTGCAGCGCGCCGCGGCTGGCGACGATGCCGTCGACGATCGCCTGGTTCTTCGGGGCCACCTGGTGCTTGCTGGTGATGGGCGTCAGCCTCGCCATCGTTGTCCTCCTATGTCCACAGCCGGCGCGTGGCGAGGTCGGCCCCCTCGCGCAGCGCGCGGAGCTTCGTCCACGCCACGCTCTCCTCGACCAGCTGCGAGCCCGCGAATGTGCCGAAGCCACAGTCGACGCCGGCGATGACGCGGCTGCGATCGCCGATCGCCTCGACGACGGCCACGATGCGGTCCGCCACGACCTCCGGATGCTCGACGACGTTGGTCGTGGAGTCGATGACGCCGGGCACGAACAGCATCCCATCCGGCAGCGGATGCCGGCGAAATGCCTTCAGCTCGTGCTGATGGCGCGGGCTCGCCAGCGGCAGCGAGAGCGCGCCGACCTTCGCGCGGTAGACGATCGGCAGCAGCGGCTCCAGCGGCACGTCGTGCGTGTGCGGCCCGTCGTAGTTGCCCCAGCACAGATGCAGGCGGATGCGCTCGCGCGGCAGACCGGCGACCGCCTCGTTGATGGCGTCCACGTGCAGCGCGACGGCGGTCAGGAAGCCCTCGAGCGGCTCGTCCTGGAAGAAGCGCGCGCGCTCCATGGCCAGGTCCGGGCAGTCGAGCTGCAAGACGAAGCCGCGAGAGACGATGAACTCATACTCTCGGCGCATCTCACGAGCCAGCGCTTTCAGATAGCGCTCGTGAGAGCCGTAGAACGCGTCGAGCATGATGGTGGCGATGACGCCGGGCGAGGCGGCGGTCATGAAGGCCTCGGGGAACTTGTCGGCGCCGGGCGCGCGGCGAAAGAGCTCACACTCCGCGGTGGCCTCGCCGAGATCGGTGTACGCGACCTCCGCGACCGCCTGCGGCGCATCGTTGATGCGCGCGGCGCCGGCGCGCTGACGCGACAGCCGCGCCGCGTAGTCGGGATGCTCGGCGATGTCGCGCGAGAGCCGCCGCTTGCTGGCGCCGTCGAAGCCCCGCATGCGACGCGCCGGGTACGTCGAAAAGCCGACGCGCGGCGGCTCGCCGTCGTTGCCGACGTCGATCCCGCACTCCAGCTGGCGCGCGACCACGTGGCGCACCGCCGCCTCAGCCTCGCGCGCGAGCGCCGCCGGATCGATCGTCTCGCCACGGTCCTGGCGCACGAGCAGATCGCGCAGCGCGGGCGGGCGCGGCAGGCTGCCGGTATGCGTGGTCAGGATTCGCGACTCGCTGCGCTTCATCTGCTCCTCCCGCGAAACGCGGTTTAGGCTACACCATGCGATAACCTCTTGCGGATTTCCTCGCACCGCGCCACCCTTAGCGTCGCCGACAGGGCACCATCGGTGCAGTGGGCACCGGTCGCGACCGATCCGCGCAGTCCGAGGCCTTATATGATTCATGCTCGTCTGATATTGATCGTGGGCATTCTTGCCGGGATGGTCACAAGCAGTTGCGCGACACGCGGACCCGGCGAGGAGGCGATGCGTCGCCGCAAATCCGAAGCCGGAAAAGTCTGCGGCCAGCAGTATCCGAATGTCGATTACTACTTCGACGTGTGGACCGGCGCGCTCATGATCAACGTGAGGCCCCGCGACTACGCTCGTCTGTCTGCGGAGCGGTCCGCCTTTGTGGCATGCATCGAGGCGGAGCTCAAGCAACGCATACCCGGTTCCTCTGGACGTCTGTCAGCGACGGTCCCCTCGCAGGTGATCGTGCCTGTGGACGTGGAGAATGGTGCAATCCTGACGCCCGTCACCATCAACGGCACCGTGCAGGCGCGCCTCATCGTCGATACGGGAGCGTCCTTGACCTTGCTGGCGAGCGACAAAGTCCGCGCGCTCGGCATCACCATTCCCCCGGATGCGCCGCATGTGAAGTTGCAACTCGCCGACGGCAGATTCCTGTCCCTTCCGGTGATCAAGATCGCCTCGCTGCGCATGGGCGAGATGGTCGTGGAAGACCTCGACGTCGTGGTCAGTGAGCGCAGGTTGCGCGGTGACGGTTTGCTCGGCCAGAACTTTCTTCGTCACTTCCGCGTCGTGCTCGAACCCGACCGGCGGCGCGTCGTACTCGAGACCGCACGCGTGGCGCCGCCAGCCGTGGCAGCAAAGCCTATACGGATGTGGGCGGCGCCGGTCTCCGCGTGGTCGGTCGGTGACACGTGGCGCTATCAGTGGCGCGCGCCGGGCGTTGAGGGCATATCCGTGCGGCATGTCCTTGGGGAGGAAATGATCGACGGTGTTCGGCACTTTGTCGTCGATGAGGGCGTCCGACAACTCGCCGTCCGAGCCGATTCCGCCGCGGTGTCCTCGGAGCGGACTGTCGGCGGTCGGCTCATTGCCCGATACACGCCGCCGGTCGGGTATCCGTGGCCCCTCTATGTCGGCGCCACCTGGGACGTCGACACGGAGCGGGTCGATAACGGTAGTCAGCACGGGCGACGAACCTTTCTCAGGTGCGCCGCCACGGAAGAGGTGACACTGACAGTCCCGGCCGGCACATTCGAAACCCTGCACGTGACGTGTCAGAACCGTGCGGGCAGCGTCGTGGAGACGTGGTGGGCGGCCGAGCCCCGCACGTGGATCCGCGAATTCCGGCGCGTCGACGGTGGTGACCGCATCGAGGAGCTCGGCTCGTATACCGTGAAGTGAGTGTTCCACTCCCGCGGGAAGTCCGAGCGGCTCTGCTCAGGCCCCCGGCGGCTGCGCCACGACGTCTTCGTAGCGGTGGCGGCGCGTGATCAGCCCCGCGTGCTGGAACACGTCCAGTGTGACCTCGAACGCCGGTCGCGTGATCTCGACGTGCGGTGTCCAGCAGCCGAGCTGCTGGTAGGTCGCGATCGTTCGCGTCAGCACGGCGCGATCGACCTCGGGGAAGAACGATGCCTCCGCCTCCGCGACCTGCGACGGCGGCGTCGCGAGCAGCCACGCGCGCGCCTGGCGATAGGCGCGCGTGAAGCGCGCGGCGGCGCCGGACTTGAGCCACTCGCGCGTGGCGGCCAGGCTCGAGAACGCGCACGGCCCGATCGCCTCGCCGACGGACGCCACGATGTGACCGACGCCGTCGTGCTCGAGCTGCTGCGGCGCCGGCCCTTGCTGATGGATGTAGTCGCCTTCGCCCTTGCGGAACGTTTGATCCATCTGGCCGCTGGGGACGTCCACGGCGGTGAGGTCGCCGTACGGAACGCCGCGCTTGTGACACGCGTACTTGAACATCGCCAGCGGCTGGCCGCCGTGGTCCACCAGCACGCGTTTGCCGCCCAGCGTGTTCCACGTGAATGCGGGGTCCGGAGCGCGCGCGGTGAGGAAGAAGCCGTCCATCTCGTTGATCTGCGCGAAGTGCACCGCCGGCGGCGCCTGACCCTTTTCGAGCGGGCCGAAGCCCTGCGAGGGCGCCGACTGGCAGACATCGACGCTGCCCGCGACGACGCCCTCGATCGCGGACTTGCCCGGCGGCGCGATCGAGTGCCTGGGCGCGAAACCTTCCTGCGCGAGGAAGCCGCCCGCGATCGTCGCGATCAGCGGCGAGTAGAACGCCGAGAAGCGCGTGAACTGGATGCGGATCTCGTCGCTCATGCCGACCGCACCCAGCCGCCGTGCACCGGATGGTGCGAGCACAGGAACTCGACGAAGGCCGGCCGCCCCCTGGCGTTCTCGTCGAGCGCGCGCTTGAGGGCGGGAATGATCTCCGACGGCGTGTCGACGTCTTCGCTGTGAAAGCCGACGGCCTTGGCCATCGACGCCATGCAGGCCTTGCTGTGATCGGACACCTTCCACGTGTACGGATCGTGCCCGGTGCCCCAGAAGCCAGGGCCATAGCCGGAGTAGCCGCCGTTGTTGATGTGCAGCGTCGTGATGCCGATGCCGTAGCGCGCGACGGCCTCGAAGTTGCCCATCATGTAGCACACGCCGGCGTCGCCGGTGATGTGCACGCACTGGCGGTTGGGATACGCGAGCTTGGCCCCCACGGCTCCGGCCAGGCTGAAGCCGAGCGTGGAGACATTGCCCCAGCCCAGGAAGCCGCGCGGGATCTGCGCCTCGTACACGGTGCTCGTCTGATCGCGCGTGTTGCCGGAGTCGGCGGTGACGAACGAGTTCTTGGGATCGAGCACCTTCATCAGGTCGCCGAGCACGCGGTAGGGATTGAGCGGCGTCTCCGTCGATTCCATCCACGGCCGGAACTTGGCGAGGAATTCCTGCTTCGCGGCGCGGATCTCCTCGACGAGCGCCGCGTTCTTCTTCGGCGCCCCGCGCCGGGACAGCTCGTCGTGGAGCGCCTGCAGGGTCAGCTTGGCGTCGCCCACCACCGCGTGGCGTGTCTCGTACGAGCGGTTGAGATCGAGCGTGTCGACCGTGCACTGCACGATCGTCTTTCGCTCGGCGTCGGGGATGGCGTGGCTGAAGCGGTTGGGAAACAGGCTCGCGCCGACCGCAAAGAGCAGATCGCACTTCCGCAGAAAGCGCTCGGCCAGCGAGCCGCGCACGCCGACCGAGAGCGGATGGTTCTCCGGGAACGCGCTCTTGCCCTTGAGCGTGGTGAGCACCGGTACCTGTGCCGCCTCGGCGAACCGCAGCAGCTCGGCCGTGGCGTCGGCGTACAGCACGCCCTCGCCGACGAAGAGCAGCGGGTCCTTCGCCGCCGACAGCGCCTTGATCGCGCTCGTCACGTCGTCGGGATCCGGTCCCGTGCGCCAGCCCTTCACGGGCGAGTACGGATGCTCCGCCTCGTCGTACTGGCCGAGGTCGCGCGGAATCAGCAGCAGCACTGGACCGGGACGACCGGAGCGCAGATGCGTGAATGCGCGACGCAGGTAGTCCGGCACCAGCTCGGGGCGGCCGATCTCGCCGACCCACTTGGTGACCGACTTGAATGCCTCGCCGATGTCGTAATGCGTGTGCCGCGTCGCGCCCGGTCCGACGCCCTCGGCGATCACGAGCACCGGCGACGAATCCTCCCACGCCTGCGCGACGGCGCCGTACGCCATCTGGATGCCGGCGGCGTTCAACCCGGCCATCACCGTGCAGGCGCCGATCTGCTTGCCGCACGTCACGCGTGAGAACGCGTCGGCCACCGCGACGGCGAAGCGCTCCTCGCCCATCATCAGAATGGGCACGCCCTCCTCGCCGAGCGCGTTGTTCACGGGGCTCGTGGGATAGCAGCTGACCCACGGAATGCCCTCGGCCTTGAGGATCCGCGCGAAGCCGTTGACCGCGTTCACTTTCATCGGGCGCCTCCCGTCAGGTATTTCTCGAACCACCCGAGCACGCGCTTCCAGCCGTCGACCGCCGCGTGCTGACGATACTGCGGCCGGTCCACGGCGAAGAACGCGTGCCCTGCGTTGTCATAGGTGTGGAACTCGAAGGTCTTGCCGTGCTCCTTCAGCGCCGCTTCGGTCTTGGCCGTGTCGTCGGGCGACGGACGCGTGTCCTCGACGCCGAAGAGCCCGAGCAGCGGGGCCTGTAGATTTTTGGTGAGCTCGATCGGTGCCGTCGGCTGTCGCGGCGTGAGCTCCTCCGGCTTGGCGACCACACCGCCGCCGTAGCAGTCGATCGCCGCGTCGGTGCCGCGCAGCGTGCACGCCGCGAGATAGGCCTGACGCCCGCCGGAGCAGTAGCCGATGACGCCCACCTTGCCGTTGAGGTAGGGCAGCTCGCGCAGATAGTCGATCGCGCCCTGCACGTCACCCATCGTGCGATCGTCCGGCATGCCGCCCGCGGCGCGGATGCTCGCGCTGTTCTCCTCCGGCGTGGCTTTGCCCTCGCGGAAGTGGAGGTTCGGCACGATCGCCACGAAACCGTGATGCGCGAAGCGCCGCGTGATCTCCTTGTTGGGTCCGTCCCAGCCGGGCATGTGATGGATGACCACCACGCCGGGATACGGCCCGGCGCCGAGCGGTCGCGCGAGGTAGGCGTCGATCCGGTCACCGCGGTGCCCGCGCATCAGGACGGTCTCGGCCAGCTGCGCTTCGTAGGCCATGGCGGTTCTCCTAAGCCTTGTCGACTTTCTCGAAATCGGTCCGCTCGTACACGGGCAGGCCTTGCAGCTGGCGTCGCAGGCAGTCCAGCGCGAGCTCGACGGCGCCGAGCCGCACCCACTCGCGGCCGCCGACGATGCGGCTGCGGCGCGAGGCGACGTCGTCGGCCGTCGCGATCGCCAGGCAGATCGTGCCGCCGAACTCGATGCGGTCCCCGCCCTCGTCGAGGTCGATCAGCACGGCCAGCGCGTAGGTCGTGCCCGTCTGCTGGCGCACGGCGCGCGCCACCGCCTCCGCCGTTTCGCGCGTTGTCTCACCCGACGGCGCCTGCACGCCGACGGCAGCGTAGATCTCGGCGAGGTCGCGCGAGAGCAGGCCGCGGCGGAACACGTTCTCCGCGCCGGGCAGGTGGGCGAGCCGCGCGGCGATCTGGCCGCTGGTGAACGTCTCGACGATCGTCAGCGTCGCGCCGCGACGCGTGAGCTCCGCGAGGACGACGCCTTCCAGCGTCTGGTCGTCCTCGGCGAGGATGAAGTTGCCGAGCCGCTTGCGAACCTCGGCCTCCACCGGCGCCAGCTTGGCGCGCACGTCGTCGATGTCCCGGCCGCGCACGGTCAGCTTGGTCTCCAGCTGCGGATAGTGCGCGCGGAAGCCGAGCTTCACACTGCCGTCGGGCACGAGCGCGTCGACGCCGCTCAGCAGCGCGTCGACGTGCGACTCGCCGAGCCCGTACGAATGGAAGCGCTTGAGATGGATCGTCGTCTGCAGCCCGCTCTTGGCGAGCAGTCGCGGGATGATCTGCTCCTCGAGCATGCGCTTGAGCTCGCGCGGCACGCC
>Ga0066683_10000935_pt1 | contig 10772 bp, 6 predicted proteins | sample GraSoiAngelo_132_FD_62296 | JGI IMG/M metagenome (GOLD analysis project Ga0066683, IMG submission 62296) | Grasslands soil microbial communities from the Angelo Coastal Reserve, California, USA - 14_0929_02_40cm | ecosystem: Environmental > Terrestrial > Soil > Grasslands | place: USA... | reverse complement strand
ACATCAAGGATTGGTGTATCTCTCGCCAATTATGGTGGGGGCATCGAATCCCAGCCTGGTATTGTGATCGTTGTGGCGAGATCAATGTCGCCCGGGAAACTCCGCGATCTTGCCGCAAATGTAGCCACCTACAGCTTACTCAGGAAACCGATGTGCTGGATACCTGGTTCAGTTCTGGCTTGTGGCCCTTTTCCACTTTGGGCTGGCCTGAACAGACGGAAGACCTGAAGAAATTTTATCCAACTTCGGTTTTGATTACAGCATTTGACATCATCTTCTTTTGGGTGGCACGCATGATCATGTTGGGATTGAAGTTCATGGGTGACGTACCTTTTCGAATTGTTTATATCCACAGTCTGGTGCGCGATGCTGAAGGCCAAAAGATGAGCAAATCGAAAGGAAATGTCATTGATCCCGTCGAAGTGATGGAACAACACGGCACTGATGCGGTTCGATTTACTCTAGCTATAATGGCTGCGCCCGGCACTGACATCGCTCTCTCGCAGGAGAAGATGCTCAGCTATCGTGCCTTTGCCAATAAAATTTGGAACGCGACTCGATTTGTGCTGCTCAATCTGGAGAGTATCTCCACTCAGGTTCAATCTGAATTCAGCGTTGCCGCTGCTCAAGAAAAATTCGTTACCAGAAAAGGCGAGCTCTCGTTAATCGACTGCTGGATCCTTTCCCGTTTGAATGGAGTTATTCAAGAAATTAACGACTCGCTTGAAGCCTTTCGCTTCCACGAAGCGTCTCATCGCCTCTACCATTTTTTCTGGCATGAGCTCTGCGACTGGTACCTTGAGTTCATCAAACCGAAGATAACAGACGAGCAGAGAACGGAAGTGAGCACGCTCTCATTTGACGTTTTGTTCTTTGTTTTTGACCAGGCGCTGAAGCTTCTCCATCCTTTCATGCCTTTTATCACAGAAGAGCTCTGGCAGCGCTTACCCCATCAGGGCCTTTCTATTACGGTCCAGCCTTTTCCCAGGTCCCGGAAGGAATTAATCGATTCTGAAGTCGAAAGACAAGTGGAGATCCTGGAAGAGATCATCATCAAAATTCGCAATGTCCGGGCGGAAATGAATGTTGATGCTGGAAAGCGAGTTCACGTAAACCTGGCCAGTTCTGTGCCTGGTCTTCGCGCCTTGCTGATACAGAGTATCCCTTACATCAGGAATCTGGCCCGTTGCGAGGAGGTAAAGATTCTCGCCGCTATTGGTCAAGACACCTGTTCTGCCAGGACAGTGGCCTCAGGGGTCGCAATCGAAATCCCATTGGCTGGCTTAATTGATCTAGGTGCAGAAAAATCCAGGATTCAAAGAGAAATTTTCAAAATCGAGAAAGAAATGACTCCCATTCAACAAAAGCTTCTCGACCAGAATTTTCTGGATCACGCCCCCGAGCAGGTTGTAAGACTGAACCAGAACCGGCTATTCGAGTTTCAAGAAAAATTGAACAAGCTCAACGAGAATCTGAAAAGGCTCTCCTGAAAATGCCTTCGTGGCAGGGAGCTGTGAAAAATTGGGAAGCCGAGTCTGCTGGCGAGCCGTCGCCCCAGCAGATCCTTGGCCCATGAGGCTGGGTGGGAGCCGCGCCCTCCCGATCGCGCCGGTTTTGAATTTTTTCACAGCTCTAGGCAGACGATCTGAGACCAACGAGCTCCGGACTCACGAATTTTTTTACACCTTCAGGGGTGGGTCGTCTGCGTCGTCAACGACCCACCGCTGGGGCTGTTGGTCTCGCCCCCCTCGCAGGAGGGGAAGGCTTCTTGGTGATTGCCGGCGCAGACGGCATGAGAGTCCCTTCTGAAGCTGGTTTTTGGATGTGGCCGATGTCCCCGCGGCGATAAGGAGAAGTCCGGTCCGGAAAAGGGCTCCCGCCTTCTTTTGAACTTTAATCCCCGGTGCTGCCCCCGGGTTGAAGGAATGGCGACTTGTCAACCATGGTTGAAATGAACCGGGAGATTTTAGACCAGATCATCTCCAATGCCCTTGACGAGGATTGTGGCATAGGCGATTTGACGACTGAGTCTATCGTCCCACCCGATCTCATAGCCCAAGGAGAATTTCTAGCCAAAGAGGATCTGGTGCTGGCCGGATGGCCGGTTGCCGTTCACACCTTCCAGAGAATTTGCCCTGTGATTTCGGCTGAAGCAACTTTTGTTGATGGAGATTCGGTTCAAAGAGGCAGTGTCGTTGGCCGGGTAGGAGGTCCTGCGGCTAAGCTGTTGACAGGTGAACGGGTCGCCCTTAATTTCTTGCAACGGTTGTCAGGAATCGCAACCCAAACTCGAAAATATGTCAACGCTGTCTCCGGAACCAGGGCGGTGATTTTGGACACCCGAAAAACCACTCCGGGTTTGCGAGTTCTGGAGAAATATGCAGTTCGAGTGGGCGGAGGTAAGAACCATCGCTTCGGCCTTTATGATGGAGTCTTGATTAAGGAAAACCATATCACCGCAGCTGGGGGCGTCAGAGAGGCAATTCGTCGCGCACGGAGCCGAGTGGACCATCTCAAAAAAATTGAGGTAGAAGTCACCAACCTGCAGGAATTAAACGAAGCTTTGGACGCGAAGGCCGAAATCATCCTGCTTGATAATATGACGGTGCGGCAGGTTGAAGCGGCTGTTGATCAGGTAAACGGCCGGGCGCTTCTGGAGGCTTCTGGAGGCATTCATCTAGAGAACGTCAGAGAGTATGCCTTGACTGGAATTGATTTCATTTCAGTAGGCGCGCTTACCCATTCGCCTAGGGCTGTGGATATCAGTTTAAAGATCAGTCTCTAAAAAGGGCCAAGATCGGGTTGCAGCATAAGACGGCAGTATGACGTAGTGACGCCCGCACAACTTCGGGCCTGCTCGCATAAGAAAGCCAGGCGACCAATACGCCTAAAGTTTTCTGAGTCCGAATTCCGATCATGTTTCAAGCAGAGGAAACCCGCAAGCTGGACCGTTTCATTCAACTGCTGTTGGCCAATGCCACGGTCTTTGTTTCAGGAGAAAAATTGGCCGAGCCATTGAATGTCTCCCGCATGACCATCTGCAATTGGGTTCATCGCCTGCGAGAACAGGGGATGGTTATAGAAATTAAACCTAAGACCGGCTACCGCCTGACCCAGGTTCCCGATCTTTTGCTTCCTCAACTGATTAAGCGCGAACTCCGCACCAAGGTGTTGGGAAAAAGTCTCTATCATTATTTTCAGGTCAGATCCACTAACGATGTCGCTCATCAACTGGCCCAGCAAGGCGTGGCGGAAGGAGCGCTGATTATGGCAGAACAGCAGACCCATGGGCGTGGCCGGCTAGGCCGAGACTGGTACTCAGAAAAGAGCGTTGGTATTTATCTTTCCCTGATCCTGCGGCCCGATCTCAAGCCGCGCCACGCGTCTATAATAAATCTGGCAGCTGCTGTGGCCCTCAGTCAGGCGATTGAGAACACTTGTGCCTTGACCACTGATATTAGATGGCCCAATGATGTCTTGGTTAACAATAAAAAATGTTCTGGAATTCTTACGGAGATGAGCGCAGATTTAGATCAAATCAAATATATGGTTGTCGGGATCGGAATCAACGTGAACCATCCGTCATTTCCCAAATCTCTCGAGGGGCGGGCATCTTCACTGTTTCTGGAGGGAGGGCGACGGTTCTCCAGGATTGAAATCATTCTGGCTCTGCTTAGGTTTTTCGAAGATCTGTATTTCCAGTTGCAAGAGCAGGGAAGCGACGAGGTGCTCAGGCAGTGGATTCGGCGGTCCTCATTTGCTCGGGGCAAAGAGGTATCAGTGGATCTTGGCGACAAGAAGATTCATGGTACGACCATGGGACTGGGAAAAGAAGGAACCTTGCGGGTGAAGCTCAGGAGCGGACTGATAGAAGATGTCATGAGCGGGGATGTTGTCATCTGGGAACGGGCCAATGACAGGCCCCGGGGTTGAACAAAAAACGTCACCCTCGAGGTTCATCACAGCACGAGGCAATCGAATGTTACTTGTCATTGACATTGGCAATACCAACACAGTTCTGGGCGTCTACGAAGAGAGTCGCTTGATCGTTCATTGGAGGTTGGAGACCAAGCAGAGTCAAACTGCAGATGAATACGGAATCTTGGCCCGCAATCTATTTGCCCTGGCCGACATCGAATTCACCAAGATCCATGCCATTGTCATAGCCTCAGTGGTTCCTCCCTTGAATTCCGTCCTGGAACAAATGGCTTTGAAATACTTTAGGGTCGAGCCCCTGTTCATTGAACCCGGCGTCAAAACAGGCATGCCGGTCCTGTATGACTCCCCTGCCGACGTGGGTGCCGATCGGATTGTTAATGGAGTGGCCGCTTATGACAAGTACGGCGGTCCCTGCATTGTAGTTGACTTTGGAACTGCAACCACCTTTGACGCCATTTCTGCAAAAGGAGAATACCTGGGAGGCGTTATTACACCTGGTCCGGGAATCTCGGCGGAAGCACTTTTTGCCAGAACAGCACGGCTGCCCAGAGTGGAGATCAAAGCCCCTTCTAAAGTTATAGGTACCTCTACGGTAGGAAGCATTCAATCTGGTCTTTATTATGGTTACATAGGTTTGATCGATGGCGTTTTGGAGCGTATGATCCACGAGCTGGGTCCTAAGACGACCGTCGTCGCCACCGGAGGACATGCTTCACTGATTGGCGGGGGAACCCATCGCATTCAACACATTGACCTCAGCTTGACTCTGGAGGGCTTGCGTCTCATTTACGAAAAGAACAGGGTCAAATAATTTTCATGGAAAATTACTTTAACTATTTCACTGAAATCGAGGAACATTTTCAAAAGTGCCGTGGGAAAGCCACCCTGCTTTCCCCCTTGGACTGGTCATTGATCGAGTCCTTTCAGGAAGCCGGAATTCCTGTGGAAACGGTTTTACGGGGATTAGACCGAGTTTTTGAGAAATACGAAAGACGGAACAACAGGGTCAGGAAAATAAATTCTTTGGCCTACTGTACTCAAGCCATTTTGGCTGAATATGAACGTCAAAAAGAGAGCGTGGTTGGAAGGGGCTCTCAACCGCGGACCGCCAACGGAGTGACCGATCGGGAAAACCTCGTCCAGCTTGTTGAAAGCGCCCGCCAAAGATTGAACTTAGCCATTGACCAATTGCAGGCTCGAGCGGCCGGCTCCCCCGTCGTGATTTTGGAAGACGTCATGAAATCTCTGGAGAACATCAAAACGGAACTAGCCACTCAGGGACGTGTCGATTACGAGAACTTGGAGCTGAGGCTTACTACATTAGAAGATAAGATTCTTGCTTCCTTGATTTCTACGCTGAGTGAAGAGACTCTCATGACCCTCCGCGACCAGACAAACCAGGAAATCGGCCGGCATAGGCGTGGATTGAAAGCGGAACAGATCGCCATGCTGGAAAGGAAAATGATCAACAAAAAGATCTTCGAACAGTTTGGAGTACCGCGTTTGAGCCTCTTCTACCTCCCGTTAAATTGAATGCCCAACGCTCTTTGCCGTTGAATGCGCTGACTAAGGCCGGCAACTCGATTTTAGGTCCCTAAATTGAAAACCTCATTCACGGTAAATATCGAGCGGATCATTGCAGGCGGTCATGGCTTAGCTTTTTATGAGGGACGTGCCACCTTCGTCCCTTTTTCCGTACCTGGAGACAGAATTCTCATTCAACAATTTGAAGATCGGAGACATTATCTTAGTGCTCAATCCATAAGAGTGGTGGAAGCCTCTCCCCACCGTGTAGCCGCTCCCTGTCCCTATTTTGGCAAATGCGGTGGATGCGACTTCCAGCATATGAGCTATCAACGCCAACTGGTAAGCAAAAAGGAAATATTGATAGATGCGCTGAAACATATTGGTAAGATCGACTTCCCGACTTCTAAGGTTTCGCTGATTCCTTCACCTCCTCTGGGCTATCGCAATCGCCTGCAACTCAAGATTGCTTACAGCGGTGCTGAGTTTTCCTGGGGTTTTTTCCAACATGCATCCCACCAAGTATTTGCGGTGGAGAATTGCCTAATTGCTTCTGAAGAACTATGGAGATTTCTGTCTTCACTTCAAGAAGTCCTCAAAACTTCGCCTCTGTTGCGGAAAAGGCCGGCCGAAGTGGAGATATTTCAAGGCAAACCGAATCAATATTTGGTGGAGTTGCAGATTGGCGCCGGAGAATTAGATCTGGAATTGCTTTGGAAAGAATTACAACAGTCAGGGTTGAACTGGGCAGGAGCAGGAGTCAGCTTTTTCTTGTCGTTACCGTCGGGAAAAGCTCTAAAGATTTCGGGAGAAGACTTCGTTTGGAAAAAGGTTGGCAGTTTGGAATATCGAGTGAGTCGAGGCTCTTTCTTTCAAGTGAACGATTACTTGCTAGAGAGGTTAAGAGACTGTGCGGTGTCAGGGTTTTCAGGAAAGCGAGTTTTGGACTTGTATTGTGGAGTCGGATTTTTTTCTTTGGCGTTGGCGAAAAATTTCGAGGAAGTCTGGGCTGTGGAAATGAATCCCTCTGCAGTTGAAGACTTTCAGGCAAATGTTAAGCACAACCAGGTTGCCAATTGCACTCTCTTCGCCCAGGAATTGAGAACTTTCATCCAAGAACAAGATTCTTTATTGAAGGGATCAGACTTGATTCTGATAGATCCTCCTCGGATGGGTCTGGCCAAAGAAACGGTCAACCAGGTGTCGGCCATCGGTGCCGCTAACGTCGTGTACGTCTCCTGTGACCCTTCGACTCTGGCCCGCGATTTGAGAACCTTTCTCAACCATCAATATGAAATCTGTTCTGTGCACATTTTAGACCTGTTTCCGCAAACTCATCATCTCGAAACCGTTACAAGATTGCGAAAAGTACGTCCATAGGACGCCTCAGCCTCTATTCAGAAAGTGAGCCCGATGTTGGAGTGTCAAGGTGAGCGATGCTACGGAGGTGGGGAGGTGTGAAAATCGCCCATCCCTCGGGCTACTGTAAGTCCCCTGCAAATCAGTACCGCGACCGTCAGGAAGCGGCCATTTCCGCACCGACACCAATTTTCTTCACACCTTCTACGCGCAAGGGTCCCGGTTAAGAAGAGCGTCGTTGGCAAATCGAGATATCCGCTCTTTATAGCAAATGAAATGTCCGGTTGAGTTATAGAGTTGACTGTTGGCAAACATAATTGTACTATTTCCCTGTCTATCAAGAAGTTGGGAGTTTCTTAAGCATCAACAGGAAAAGCTCAGTTCGTCCTAACAACCCCATTTTTTCAGTCTCTCAAATTTAGGTATCCTTTGGGAAATGACTATACTTTTTTATCAAGAATTGTCGAAAAGGATTTTGGACAGATAGTGAATCGTTAGTAAATATTTCTTGGTGGAGAAACATGGAATGGACAAATTGAGGAGACCCCTCTGGGGACTGATTGTGCTGTTGATAGGAATCGGCTTAGGGTCGTGTAAAACCACTCAGCCTAGAACGTCTACAGCCAAGCCTCCAGTTGAGGAATCCCCTAGAATATCGATACAGCCAGAGTTGCCTGTTCTGCCCGAATCCGCTTCTCAGCAGGTGATAACAAGAATTCAACAAAAAGCGCCTTTCGACCCGATTGAGCAGGTCATCCAAGAATCTCAAGCTCGTTTCTTACAAGGTGAAAAGGATCTCAAAGCGGGCTTCTTAGAAAAAGCTCGAAAAAATTTTGATGAGGCTTTGGAAATCATTCTTCGCTCCGGATTTGTCATTAGCCAGGAAGAACGTCTCGAGCGTCACTATGAGGGCCTACTTGATCGTATTCATAACTATGAACTTGCTGCATTGAAAGAGGGTGATGGCTTCACTGAAGAACGCTATGAGTCTGCGCCCATTGACGAAATTTCCAGCGGGGAGTTGCCTCTAACCTTTGATCCGAAGTCCAAGATCCTGGCAGAACAAACTTTAAAGAAGGTACCTCACGATATTCCGCTTGCTCTCAATGATACAGTGCTGCGATTTCTGGATTACTTTCAGAATAATGGAAGAAAGGCAATGGAGGCGGGAATGCAGCGTGCAGGACGCTATCGGAGGATGATTTCTCAAATTCTGGCGGAGGAGGGAGTGCCTCAAGATCTCGTTTATCTTTGTCAAGCCGAAAGCGGGTTCAAGCCTCTGGCTTACTCCAAAGCGAGATGCAAAGGACTCTGGCAATTTGGAGCCGCACGAGGTCAAGAATATGGCTTGAGGCAAAACTGGTGGATTGACGAGCGCTCCGACCCTGAAAAATCCACGCGGGCGGCGGCGAAGCATCTCAAAGACCTTTATCAACAATTTGGAGATTGGCTGCTTGCAATGGCAGCTTACAACACAGGGCCTGGCAATGTTGAAAGAGCCATCGAAAGAACCGGTTTTGCTGATTATTGGCAACTAGCAAAACGGGGCACTATACATCCCGAAACTCAAAAATATATCCCGATCATTTTGGCTATGGCCATCATTTCGAAGGATCCTGGGAAATACGGTTTTGAGGTCACTCCGGACCCGGCCGTCACCGTGGATAAGGTGCATATTGATAGCGCTATCGATTTACGTTTGGCAGCCGAATCCTTAGACATTGGACTATCGCAAATTCAGGATCTAAATCCCCATGTGAGACGTTTAACGACCCCTCGGAATGACCTGGAATTTACGCTGTATCTGCCGGAAGGTACTAAGGAGAAATTGCTGCACGAGTTGGCTGCTATTCCCGAAGATATGCGAGTTAACTGGCGCCTGCATCGAGTGGACGAAGGAGAGACCCTCTCTGCTATCGCCAAAAAGTATCGAACCACTCCTTCCGCCATCGCCCAGGTCAATAGTCTTAACGAAAGGCGGAATATTCAAGTCGGTGAGAAGTTGATCATTCCTGTGACTCCTGACAGGGGCAGAGGAGCTTCTCCTATTATTGCTGGCTCATGGGTTCGCTACAAAGTAAAGCGTGGCGATACGATCGCCAGCGTGGCCAGAGATTTCGATGTGACCAGTGCTCAGATTCGCAAGTGGAACAAGTTGGGCGTCAATACGAGGTTGAGACTTGGCCGAGTTCTGGTGATTCACCCTCCTGAACTCATGGCCAAGTCGAGTCCTCCTGACAATACTTCTCGCCAGGAAGCAAGCCGGCATTCGGACGGCGCCAACGAGAAGCGTACTCGTGTTGTTCACCGGGTGAAAAAAGGCGAAACCCTTTTTGCAATTGCAACCAACTACAAAACCACGATCAGTTCCATAAGAGATTGGAATAATCTTTCTCAGAACGAGAGCCTGAAGGCAGGAGACAGGCTTACGATTTATCTTGGTCGGTGACAGGCTGCTGTAGCGCAGACTTCAGATCCAGCCAGGATTCAGCTCTGCTCCTCTTGAAGCTCCAAAGGGATCATCACCTGAAAAGTTTCTACTTAGCTTTGGCCGCCAAGGCGCTAATCTGCTGGTAGATGGTCTTAATCTTTTCCCGGTTTTCCTCTTTGCTCTTGACCAGACCGGCCTCAAATCGAAAGGTTTTATTCTTGAACTGAACTTTGAGCTTGTCGCTGGACTCGGCTACAATCATTTCTGACAGCCTACCGCTAAACCCATCTTTTGAATTCCCCGAGGGCACGAAGGTAAACACATAAGCATTGAACCTAACTCTTCCCGTGCAGCTTCCGATGGAGTGGTCATGCACTACCGGGTAGGCGTTGAATTCAAGTTTTTCCATCTCAGCTTTTAGTTCAGAGGCGACAAAAGGGAATCGGCTTTCATACGTCGACAACTGTAATAAAGAGGAATAGTTCTCGCGGGCTTCATCAAACTTCGCCTCGTTAATGTATTCTTTGGCCTGAGCACTTGCCCTGCTAAGACTTTCTTTCTTGAACGACAGGGCCTTCTGATTTTGAGGATCGATCGTCAGGACTCGATTGGAATAGGCATAAACATTGTCATTCGGAGGCGTAACGTAACGACCGGCTACTGCGGCTAATTCTGCCTTCTGCATCCAAGGCGATCGAGTCTCCAATTGTTTCGATTCCTCTGCCTTCAGAGTGTCACGGAGATTTTGCAATTCCACGCTCTCAGGGAAGTACACCTGAATCTGACGAACGAGGGCTCTGGCACTCTCAAAATCTTTAGTCTGGATTTTGCGCTGAGCCTGGGCCACCAAGTCTTGATGAATCTGCTCAAGTGTTTCCTTCCCCAAGGGATCGCTCGGCGCGAGGGCGATGAGCTGATTGATCAGGTCCAGAGCATTCCCCTCATTTGGCGGAAAGTAGTTGGCAGAATTCACAGCTACAGAAATTTGTCGATGTATTTCCTGTATTTTGTTTCTTAGTTGAACTTCACTCGAGTCTGTCGCGACAACAGGTGTCCTGAGTTTCGTCTTTAAGACTTTCAATTGGCGAGAAGCTTCCGGGTCTCTTGGGGAAACTTTGAGCGTATTTTCCAAAGTGACTCGGGCTTCTTCCCATCGCCCTTTTAGCATCGCGCTTCTGCTCTGTTGTAGATAATACTTCCGGATCTTGTCTTTTAGCTTAAGGGCAAAACGATTTCGGGTGTCCCTTTCTAACAGGGTATCGCAGGTTCGATTAGCCTCCAGGAGATTTCCTCTGTCGAAAAGAATCTTGGCCGCTTCTTGTAAGTCCTCCTGCTTGCTGGGCTGAATATTTAATTTCTCCAGTCGGACCGATAGCCAGTTAGGGGCACCTTTTTCAATAGTGAGCTTTTGAGTCAAGGGTGCATAGCCCTCCTTCTCAACGCGAAGGTCATAATTTCCAGCGGCTAAGGCTCCGATATGGAGACGGGTTTGCCCTTTTGGTTCTCCATTGATAAAGAC
>Ga0066683_10000934_pt1 | contig 10778 bp, 9 predicted proteins | sample GraSoiAngelo_132_FD_62296 | JGI IMG/M metagenome (GOLD analysis project Ga0066683, IMG submission 62296) | Grasslands soil microbial communities from the Angelo Coastal Reserve, California, USA - 14_0929_02_40cm | ecosystem: Environmental > Terrestrial > Soil > Grasslands | place: USA... | reverse complement strand
GAGCCGCCGCGGAAGATGACGCCCTCACGGCGGATCCAGTCGAGGATCGACTCCATCGAGTCCTCGATCGAGAGGATGAAGCACGCGGAGCACTGCGGCTTCTCCTCGAAGCCGACGTTGAACCAGACCGGGCTGTTGAACGCCGCGTACTGGTTGACGAGGATCGCCTTCAGCTCGGCCTCGAAAGTCTCTGCCTCCTCCTCGTCGGCGAAGTAGCCGCCGTCGCGGCCCCAGGCACCGACGGTCGCGACGATGCGCCCGATCATCTGCTTCACGCTCGACTCGCGGTCGGGCGAGCCCATGCGCCCGCGGAAGTACTTCTGCGCGACGATGTTCGTGGCCGTCTGCGACCAGAACTTCGGGAACTCGACGCCCTTCTGCTCGAAGACCGGCTTCTCCTTGCCGGGGATCAGCGCGTCGCGCAGCTCCCAGTCGACCTCCTCGAACGGGTCGCGGCCGGGGATCGTGAAGTAGCGCTTGACTGCGACGTTCTGCGCTGCGTCGACGACTTCGTTCGTGACCTCTTCGAGTGCGGTTTCTGCGGGCTTCGCGGACGCCATTCCTATACCTCCTGGTCTAAGCCTAGTGATGAGCGCCCAGGCGGCGGAACGGCCGTCGTCGAGCGGACCTGCGAGGTTAGGAGATGCGTCGGACGGTACGGGAAAGTGCTGTTATCCAGCGACTTTTCGCGCCTTGAGGTGGCGCGACGCGAGCCCGACGGCGCCGGCGGCGACCATGATCAGCGCGAGACCGGCCAGGATCAGAAGCGGTAGCGGCATCGAGTCGGAGTTGGTCGGGCCGAGCTTGTCGATCGCAGAGTTGTAGACGCTGCTGTCCGGGTCGTTCGGGTTGGCCTCGGCCTGAGCCGGCGGCTGGTTGGTCCCGAACAGGACTCTGCTCCTCGAGGCCCGCTGTCTGGCCGCGTTGATGTCGTCGACGATCCCGGTGTACTGCTGCAGGTCGTTGGGGACGTGCCTGGTCGCCTCGCCGTAGCAGTGCAGCGGATAGACGCCCTGGATGACGCCGTCGTCGACCCAGTCGTCGATGATCTGCTTCCAGCATGCGGGCTTCGCCGACGCGGGCGGCGCGGTGACGGTTAGCGAGAACACACCGAGTACGACGGCGGCCACGCTGGCGGCGATGAGGCGAGCCGATCGGATGGTTCCGAGCCTACCTGCTGGGGGTCGCGGACATTGGCAACAGAGTCTCATGGACGGGCTTGATGCCCCGGTTAGCCGCTTGTTAAGCCTTTGTAAGTCGATTCCTTGGTGGAGGCGGTGTTTTCCACCGGTTCCGGCGCAGGCCATATCCTCCGCGAGTGGTGGCCGCGTCGCGCCGTTTCAGCTTTCTGTGTGCGGCCGGCGCGCTGATCGCGGCCGCGCTGCTCCTTGGCGGGGGGTCGGGCGGCGGGCGTGTGGCCTGGATCAGCGGGGCTGCGCTGGTGGTGGGTCTGGGTGCGTGCGCGCTCGCGTTTCTCGGCTTGCTGCCGCTTCCGGGACTGGGGCGCGAGGGGATCGCGTTCGCGCTCCTCGGCGGCGGGTTCGTGGTCTGGGTCGGCGTGACGGTGCTCTGGTCGGCTCTGCCGGATCGGTCGTGGGACTACTTCAACCGCGGGCTCGGGTACTTCGCGTTCGCCGTGGTCGGGGCGTTCGCCGGGTCTGCGCTCTCGGCCCGGGCAGGGGCGTGGCTGGTCGGCGCGCTCGTCGGTGTGACGTGTCTCTGGGCCTTGGCCGGGAAGGCCGTGCCCGGTTTGTACGAGGACTACGGGCGCTTGGCCCGGCTCCGCTCACCGGTTGGGTACTGGAACGCGCTGGCGCTGGTGATGGTCTTCGGGGTGCCGATCGCGCTCTGGGCGGCATCGAGCGGGCGGCACTCGCGGATCGTGCGCGCGGGCTCGGTCGTCGGCCTGTACGCGCTCGGGATCGCGCTCGTGCTCACATACTCGCGCGGGGGCCTGCTCACGGCGCTCGTCGCGCTCGCGTGCTGGTTCGCGCTGACTCGTGAGCGGTTCGAGAGCCTGGTTGCGCTCGTCGGCGCCGGTGTTCCGGCGGTGGTCGTGTGCGGGGTCGCGCTGCTTCTGCCGGGGATCGCGCAGGACGGGCAGGCGCACAGTGTGCGTGTGCACGACGGTGCCGTCTTCGCGGTGGTCTTCCTGCTCGGCGCGGGCGCGGCGTTCGCGGCGGCGTACTTCCTTCGCTACCGGCCGGGGCCTGCGCGTGAACGGCTGCTGCTGCGCGTGGCCGCGGGAGTGGCGCTCGCGTGCGTGGTTGTCGCGATCGTCGCCGTGTCGGCTCGCGGCAATCCGCTCGGCGGCACGACCGCAGTCGGCTCGGGGCCGAGCCGGCTGGGGGAGAGCAGTCTCAACAACCGCTGGGGCTGGTGGAAGGAGGCGTGGCACGGCTTCGCGGGCGAGCCGCTCGGCGGGACCGGCGCCGGGTCGTTCGAGGTCGTGCACCGGAAGTTCCGGGACTCGAACGTGGACGTGCGCGAGACGCACAACGTGCCGCTGCAGTTCGCGTCCGAGACCGGGATCGTCGGGCTCGCGTTGTGGGCCGGGGCGATGGCCGCGGGGCTGGTCGGCGCGTGGCGGGCCCTCGGGCGGCTCGCCGGCGACGAGCGCGAGGCGGCGCTGGCGCTGGGGATCGCCTTGCCCGCGTTCCTCGTCCACGGGCTGCTCGACTACGACTGGGATTTCGTCGCGCTCGCCGGGCCGGTGCTGTTCGTGACCGGCTTTCTGTTGGCGGCCGGGCGGGAGCCGGTGCGGGTCGGGCGGCACTACGTGTGGGTCGTTGCCGTCGGGCTCGTCGCCTGGGCCGCGCTGTACTCGATCGCGGCGCCGCGCGTGGCTGCTACACGGGTCGACGACGCGTACTCGGAGATCGAGGGCGGGTCGCTCGACAAGGCCGTGTCCGAGGCGAAGAGCGCGCACTCGCTGAACCCGCTCTCGATCGAGCCGCTCGAGGCGTGGGCGTCGGCCGAGGAGGGCGCGGGCAGGCTCGCGCGCGCGCGTGAACTGTATGCCCAGGCCGTCGACCTGCAGCCTTTGAACTGGACGAGCTGGTACGAGCTCGGGCTCTACGACCGCGAGGTGCTCGGGCACGACGAGGTTGCCGCCCGCGAGCTGCGTCGCGCGTTGGAGCTCGATCCGCACAATTGCCAGCTGCTGAAGGCGCTCGGGCGGGCTTGCACCGGCTGAGTCGAATGGACTAGGTGCCGAGGACGATGACGACTTGCGCGCCGTGGAGCTGGCGTGGCGTGATGCCGTCCAGCGGGCCGACGAGCGGGATTCCCTCGTCGCGGGCCAGGCGTCTCGCTTCGGGACGGTTTCCCGGGCGGTAGAGGACGACGCTCTGGCCGAGGGTCCGCGCCGCGTTCCCGGTTCTGGAGACCCTGTACCCGCGCGCACGCGCGCGCGAGGCCTCGGCCGCAGCGGCACCCGTGATCCCGTTCGCGTTCAGGACGAGCACCTTCGTCTGGGCACGAGTGAGCGTCGGCCGCCTCGGCTCCGGGCGTCCCGGGGCGCGGTGCTTCGCGGCGGCGCGCTTCGCATCCGCGGTCGAAGGCTTGGACATCATCGCCGCAACCACGATCAGCAGCAGGACGAGCGCAAGCGCCGCTACGCCACACACGACGAGCGTACCGGTGCGCGATTCGTGCTGGCGGAGCTCTGGGGCCGAGATCTCCACTGGCAGACCGGATTCGTTCCGGCCCGCGGCGTTCCTCCCTACCCGCGGAAGAACTCGTACGTCTCGCGGAGCCCATCCTCGAGGCTGTACTCGGGCCGCCAGCCGAGCTCGTCCACGGCGCGGCTGATGTCGAGCACGCTCCGCTGGATCTCGCCGCTACGCGCGGGCATGAACGTCGGCTCGACGCTCGTCTCCGCGATCCGCTGGCAGAGCTCGAGCAGCTCGACGACCGACGTCTCACGCCCAGTCCCGATGTTGTAGATCCCCCCAACCCGCTCGGCCGCGGCGAGACTCGCCCTAGCGACGTCGCCGACGAACACGTAGTCGCGTGTCTGTGCCCCGTCACCGAAGATCTTGGGCGTCTCCCCTATAAGAAGCGTGTCCAGGAAGATCGAGACGACTCCCGCCTCGCCGTGCGGATCCTGTCGCGGCCCGTAGACGTTCCCGTAGCGGAGCGCGACGTGCCGCGTCTCGTAGAGCCGGTTGTACGTCGCGAGGTACTCCTCGGCCGCGAGCTTCGACGTCCCGTAGGGCGAGATCGGCAGGCGCGGCGCGTCCTCGGGCGCAGGGCCGTCGCACTCGCCGTAGATCGCGCCGCCCGTCGAGCTGAAGACGACCTGCGTCCCGTGCACGAGCGCCGCCTGGAGCAGGTTGACCGTGCCGAGCACGTTGATCTGCGCGTCGTGCTGGGGCCGCGCGACCGAGACGCGCACGTCGATCTGCGCCGCGAGGTGGTAGCACACGGTCGGCTTCACGCCCGCGAAGAGCTCGTCCTGCGGCTCGCGCACGTCGCCCTCGACCAGCTCGACACCGACCGGCAGGTTCTCCCGCTTCCCCGACGAGAGGTCGTCCAGGACCACGACCTCTTCGCCGCGTGCGACGAGCGCTTCCGCGACGTGTGAGCCGATGAACCCCGCTCCTCCGGTGACGAGCACCGCCACGCTCGTATCCTAAGCCGGGTGTTTGTGACGTTCGAGGGGCTCGACGGCTCCGGTACGACGACCCAGGCCGAGCTCCTGCGGCAGCACCTCGAGGAAGCGGGCCGGGACGTCGTCCTAACGCGTGAGCCCGGCGGGACCGAGCTCGGGGAGCGGATCCGCGAGCTCGTCCTCGGCGGGCCCGAGATCTCGCCCTGGGCCGAGGCGGCACTCTTCGCGGCGGCCCGCGCGGAGCTCGTCGCGGAGGTGATCCAGCCCGCACTGGAGCGGGGCGCGGACGTCGTCTGCGATCGCTACCTCGATTCGTCGCTCGCGTACCAGGGAATCGCGCGCGGGCTCGGCGTCGACCGCGTGCTCGCCCTGAACGTGAACGCGATTCGAGGCATCCTTCCCGACGTGACCTTCCTGCTGCTCGTCGATCCCGAGGAGGCTCAGCGCCGCTCGGGGCCGCCCGGTGACCGGATCGAGCGCGAGGGCGACGAGTTCCTGCGCGAGGTGGACAAGGCCTACCGGGAGCTGGGCTCGGCGTTTGCGGGCCGGATCACGATGCTCGACGCCTCGGCGTCCGCGGACGAGGTTGCGAAGGAGGTGCGTGACAGGCTTCCAGGGCTTTCCTGAGCAGGCCGAGGCGCGCCGCCTGCTCGACGCGGCCCTCGCCGAGGGGCCTGCGCACGCGTATCTGTTCCACGGGCCGCCGGGCGTGGGAAAGCGCCGCGCCGCGCTAGGGTTCGCCGGGGCGCTGCTGGGCGGTGCAGGCGGCCGCGCCGGCAAAGCCGCCACGGCCTCTGAACGCATCGCAAGCGACCGCGTTCGGGGACGCGTCGAGCGCCGCGCGCATCCCGACCTGTACGTGCTCGAGCCGCTCGGCGACCAGATCCGGATCGACGCGATCCGCGAGTTGCGCCGCGACCTGCACATGCGGCCCTTCGAGGCGGATCGGCGCGTCTACCTCGTCTTCGGGGCGGACACGCTGAACGAAGAGGCGGCCGATGCGCTGCTCAAGGACCTCGAGGAGCCGCCGCCGTACGCCGTGGCGGTGCTCGTCGCCGACGACCTCGGGCCGCTCCCCGAGACGATCCTTTCGCGGTGCCAGCTCGTCCAGTTTCGGCGGCTGTCCGAGGCGACGGTTCGCGACGAGATCAGGGCGCGGGCGCCCGAGCTGTCCGACCACGAGGCGGCGGCCTTGGCGCGCGTGGCCCGCGGGAGGCTCGACCGGGTCGACCGGCTGCTCGACCCCGATTCGGCGCGTCGGCGCGAGGCCTTGCTCGAGGTCGCGCGTTCGGTCTACCGGGATCCGGCGTTCCAGCCCGGCGAGGCGGCCGGCGTCATGATGGGCATCGCGTCCGAGCGGGCCGAGGAGGCGAAGGAGCGCGCTCAGGCCGAGAACGAGGAGCTCGACCTCACGAGCCGCGAGAAGGACCAGCGAACGAGGCGGGCGATGCGCGGCGCCGAGCGGGACGAGATCCTGCTCTGCCTCGAGGAGCTCGAGGCGTGGTACCGCGACCTCGTCGTCGTCGCGGCAGGAGCCGAGGTGGCCGCCGCGCACGTCGACCGGCTTGCCGAGTTGCGCGAGGACGCGACCCTCGAGCAGCTTCCGGGCGCCGAGGCCGCCGCGGAGGTAGTCCGCGAGACGTGGCGCCTCTTCGAGGAGCTCCAGCTCCAGGCCGGGCTCGCGCTCGAAGCGCTCTTCGTCAAGCTCCACCGCGCGCTCGCCGGCGCGGCGTCGCCCGCCTAGTTCGACGCGTTCTGGTCGAGGGCGTCGAGGACGTCGTCCGCGGGTCGCCAGAACGCGTTCTTCGCGGCCGGCGTCGTCTGCATCGGCGCGAAGTGGTCGGCCGTGAACGCGCCGTGCGACTGCACCTGTTCGACCTGGATGTTCTCGCCCGGGAACCCGCCCGCCTGCAGGCGCTGGCCGAGGTAGGCGGCGCCCGCGGACCCGACGACCTGATCCTGGTCGCCGACCAGAATCAGCAGCTCCGTGAAGTGCCGGAGCGCACTGAGGTCGACGATGTTCTTCTGGTTCCCGTACGGCGCCGGGAAGACGCTCATGATCCAGTCCGGAACGGGCAGGCCCTTTCCGCCCGCGACTGCGCCGTACTCGACCGCCTCCGCACCGCCGCGCGAGTAGCCGATCGTGAGCACCGGAAGCTTGTCGACATTGACGCGCTTCGTCGCCGCACGGACGCCGTTGACGATGAACGGCATCGGGTCGGCCTCATACGCGATCTCGTACCGCGGGTAGACGACGATGCTCCCGCGGCTGACGAGATGCTTGATCCACGGTAGGTGGTTCGCCGGCGTCGCTTCCTTCGGGCCGCCCTGGCCGTGGAAGAAGACGACGACGTCCTTCGGCTTCCCGGCCGGTGTGTAGATCCAGACGCCCGACGCGCCCTTGCCGATCGGGCCCTCCGAGGTTGCCTTGTTCGAAGCAGTGTCCTTGCCGCCGCAGCCGGCAAGGGCCAGGAGCAGGATCAGGGACGCGAGGGCGGGGCCGATCCTCATACCGGTTCCGACTCCGCGGGCGCCTGCCGGTTAGTCAAGCGAAAGGGCCAGACCCTTCGGCTCTGGCCCCCGGTGCTGGTCAGATGTCGATCGTCTAAAGAACGTAGAGCACAAGCAGGACGATCAGGATGATCAGCAAGACAGTTCCGATACCGATGTACAAACCGACCTCCTCTCGTGTGCTCACCGATGTTCCCGCGGAGGCGCGCGCCAAACATCAGCGACCCTTTACAGGGTCTGACCCTGTTAGGAGGCGGCCAGGGCTTCGTCGAGCTTCTCGAGCCCTTCGTCGAGCTCGTCGCGCGTGATCGTCAGCGGCGGGGCGACGATGATCACGTTCCAGTGCGTCATCAGGTAGAGGCCGTTCGCAAGCGCGGCCTTCGAGATCTTCGCCATCGGCGCGAACGCCTCGCCTGACGCGTTGAACGGAACCAGCGGCTCGCGGGTCTCGCGATCCTTGACGAGCTCGACGCCGTAGAAGAGCCCCAGTCCGCGCACCTCGCCGATCGACTCGTGCTTGTCGGCCAGCGCGGCCAGCCCGTCGCCCAAGACCGCGCCCATCTCGGCCGCGTTCTCGACGATTCTTTCCTCGCGGAAGGCCTCGATCGACGCGACGGCCGCCGCACACGCGAGCGGATGGCCCGAGTACGTGAGCCCGCCGGCGAAGTACTTGTCGCGCACCCAGTCCGCGATCTGCTCGGAGATCGTCATCGCGCCGAGCGGCACGTAGCCGGAATTGATCCCCTTGGCCATCGTGATGATGTCCGGGACGACGTCCCAGTTCTCGCACGCGAACCACTTGCCTGTGCGCCCGAAGCCGGCCATGACCTCGTCGAGGATCAGAAGGATCCCGTGCCGGTCGCACACCTCGCGCACGGCCTGGAGATAGCCCGGCGGGGGCGGGATGACGCCGTTCGTCCCGGTGATCGTCTCGATCAGCACCGCGGCCACGTTCTGCGGCCCCTCGTACTGGAGGATCTCCTCGAGGTGCGGCGCGCCCGTGCAGACGGGGCACGGATCCGGGTGCCCGGCCGGACAGCGGTACGTGTACGGGTCGAGCATCCGCACGATGCCCGGCATCCCCGGCTCGGCGGGCCAGCGCCGAGGGTCGCCCGTCGCCGAGATCGCACCGGCGGTCGCGCCGTGGTACGAGCGGTAGCGCGTAAGGACCTTGTGCCGCCCCGTGTACCAGCGAGCGAGCTTGATCGCGTTCTCGTTCGCCTCGGCGCCGCCGTTCGTGAAGAAGGACATCGTCAGGTCGCCGGGTGTCACCTCCGCGAGCAGCCGCGCCAGCTCGGAGCGCTGCTCGTTGGCCATCATCGGCCCGATCGTCGTCAGCCGCTCGGCCTGCTCCTTGATCGCGGCAATCACCTTTGGATGCTGGTGCCCCAGCGAGACGTTGACGAGCTGGGACGCGAAGTCGAGGTAGCGGTTGCCGTCGAAGTCCCAGAAGTAGCGTCCCTCGGCGCCCGCGACCGGGATCGGGTCGATCGCCGAGCGCACAGACCACGAGTGCAGGACGTACTTCGCGTCGTCCGACTTGACCCGGCTGGTGTCTGCGACTGCCATTACTTCGGGAACTCCTTCGGGATTGTCGCAGGTGGCGTGCCGATCACGATCGCGATCTCGCGCAGGTCGCTGAGCTCGATCTGGGCCGGATCGCCGGTCTCGAGCTTGCCGTCGACGTAGATCTTGATCGGAACCGCCGGCTTGCAGTAGCCGCCGATGCAGTTGGGCGTGAGGCGGACGGCCCACTCGGTGAAAAACTGGCCGAGGCGGTTCGGGCTCCGCGTCTTCGTCTCGGTGTGCAGGAGGCCGGACAGGTCGTGCGTGTGCAACGGCGAGATGCAGGGCTGGTCGCACACCTGCTTCAGGCCCGCGCCGTTGACGAGGCCGTTCGGCGATCGGTCTGCCTGGACAGCGGGGTTGTCGATGTCGATGCCGATGCCTGCCGGGACGAACAGGACGCGCGCGTTGACGAAGACGTCGAGGTGCGCGTGCACGTGGTACTGGAGGAACTCGGCCTTCTCCGGGACGAGGCCCGCCTTGCACGTGAGGGCCATCGGGTTCTCGGGCGCGGGCCAGGGTGCCTTCGTCGTGCGTGGGGCCGGAGCTGTGCCGAACTGGGAGCACACGTCGCTGCCGCCGCTCGAGCCCTTCGACCCGCCACCGCCCCCGCAGCCGGCGAGCGCAAACAACGCCAGCAGCCAGACCGCGGTCGCCCTGAGCGCCATCCGGCAACCCTATCTCCGCGGCGCTACGCTGGATGCATGGCGGAGGTCGCTGAGCGGACGGAGGTGCGGCGGATTAGCCACTGGATCGGCGGCAGGCCGGCGCCAGGCGCGTCCGGTCGCAGCGGGCCTGTCTACAACCCGGCGCTCGGAGTCCAGACCGGAGAGGTCGACTTCGCGGCGGCAGAGGAGGTCAGCCAGGCCGTCGCCGCGGCGAAGGAGGCATTCCCCGCCTGGCGCGAGGTCTCGCTCTCGCGCCGGACGGAGTTGTTCTTCCGGATCCGCGAGCTCGTTCACGACCGGCTCGACGAGATCGCTGCCATCCTCACGGACGAGCACGGCAAGGTGTTGTCCGACGCGAAGGGCGAGGTGCAGCGCGGGCTCGAGGTGATCGAGCACGCGTGCGGGATTCCGACGCTTCTGCGCGGCAACTTCTCGGAGCAGGCCTCAACCGGGATCGACGTCTACTCCATCCGCCAGTCGCTCGGGGTGGTCGCGGGGATCACGCCGTTCAACTTCCCGGCGATGGTTCCGATGTGGATGTGGGCGCCGGCGATCGCGTGCGGGAACACGTTCGTGCTCAAGCCGTCCGAGAAGGACCCGTCCGCTTCGACCTACGTCGCCGAGCTCTTGAAGGAGGCCGGACTGCCCGACGGCGTCTTCAACGTCGTGCACGGGGACAAGGTCGCGGTCGACGCGATCCTCGAGCACCCGGACGTCGCCGCGGTCAGCTTTGTCGGCTCGACGCCGATCGCGAGCTACATCTACAGGACCGGCACTTCGCACGGGAAGCGTGTCCAGGCGCTCGGTGGGGCGAAGAACCACATGGTCGTGCTCCCGGACGCGGACATCGAGATGGCGGCCGACGCGGCGGTCAGCGCGGGCTACGGCTCGGCCGGCGAGCGCTGCATGGCCGTGTCCGCGGTGGTCGCGGTCGGCGACGCGGCCGACCCACTCGTGGCCGCGATCGAGGAGCGGCTGCCGACGGTGAAGGTCGGCCCGGGAACCGATCCCGAGTCGGAGATGGGCCCATTGATCACGGCCGAGCATCGCGACAAGGTCGCCTCGTACCTCGACTCTGGGCGCGACCAGGGCGCCACGGTTGTCACCGACGGGCGCGAGACGGCCCCCGACGGCGACGGCTTCTTCCTCGGCGTGTCGTTGCTCGACCACGTCACGCCCGAGATGGACGCCTACCGCGACGAGATCTTCGGCCCCGTGCTCTCGGTCGTCCGCGCCAAGACCTATGACGATGCCGTGCGCCTCGTGAACGAGAACCCGTACGGGAACGGCGTCGCCATCTTCACGCGCGACGGCGGTGCTGCGCGACAGTTCCAGTTCGAGGTCGAGGCCGGCATGGTCGGCGTCAACGTCCCGATCCCGGTGCCGGTCGCGTACTACTCGTTCGGCGGCTGGAAGTC
>Ga0066683_10000933_pt1 | contig 10785 bp, 6 predicted proteins | sample GraSoiAngelo_132_FD_62296 | JGI IMG/M metagenome (GOLD analysis project Ga0066683, IMG submission 62296) | Grasslands soil microbial communities from the Angelo Coastal Reserve, California, USA - 14_0929_02_40cm | ecosystem: Environmental > Terrestrial > Soil > Grasslands | place: USA... | reverse complement strand
TGAAAAGCTAATCGTAAATGCTTGAATTCTGTCAATAAATTCCACTGCACCCGGCGACCGTGCCTGAAGTAAACTGGCCCAATCTTCTCCCAGTCGTTTCCTGAAGTAGTCGCGCGGATAACAGCATCGTATAACGGGCTGTCCATTTTTGCCAATATTCGCGCTTGTTCTGCCATAGGGCAAAATGCTCGCTGCGTGGCTCATATTATCGGTTCGATGTCCTACTAGCTGGCGTTTACGGCGATATAGTGTGCGTCTAACAAACGGAGATTCAAGAATGAAGCGATTTCTTCTCGGTACAATCATCTTCCTTTTAGCGGCCCACTCTGTCTTTTCGCAGGCTAAGAATCCGTCGGCCGGTCCGGAGGCGGCTCCAGAAACATTTGCGGAAGCTAAACGTGCGATCGACAAGGGCAATGCACAGTGGATTGAGGCCTGGGAAAAGGGCGACCCGGAGATGGTCGCCGCCATCTTCACGGATGATGCCGTCATGCTGTCCCGAGGTGGATGGATTTTCAAAGGTCGCCAACAGATTCTTGAGCGCCAAAAAGAGGCAATGCAAAGTGTCACGCGCCCGATCAAGGTCTCGATTATTACGGTGAATGTATGGTTGGACGGCGAGACGGCTTATGAGACCGGGAAATATAAATATGAGTACACAGAAAAAGGGAAACTGGCGACGGAGGAAGGTCGTTATGTCACGATGTGGAAACGCCAAAGAGACGGATCATGGAAATTATCCATGGATATACCAGTCCCGCAGCAATGACCCACGCTCAATCCCAGTGTTGCAACGCAGTGATATTCTCCTGAGGGCTGTCGGATAAACGCAGGTTAATGCTGCAGATCCAATGCCGGCAAGAAACATCTCGCCTTCAGTTTCGTAACGGTGGCATACAAATTCGCCTCGAAATTTCACCAGTTTAGCCCTTGCCCATTTGAAACGAGTGCGTCTCCTGCGCCGCGGAGGACGGGGTACAGAGCCGTGCTTTACTCGGCGGCCTCTCTCGTGCCGGAAATGCAACCGCCCGTATCTCAGACAGAATCACCGCCGCCAGGACAAGATAAAGGCATAGCCTAATTATTCAGTTCATCATATATTCAAACCTTCCCGCTTTAGTTCAAATAGCGCAGGTGTTTGTCCTCGAAAAGGAATAGCTCGCGGCCCCCAGATTCCGCCGTCTGAATTTCATCCGCGCGCGCTGCTGTTCCCGAGCGGCGACCGCATGTTTCGCGCGGTAATTTTTATTTACCGCCGGCACCGGGCACAACATGCATAGCCCTGCCTGCTTGTACCGAAGCTGATAACGACGCGCCCGCGAAATGTACCCGCCATTTGAAACAACGCCACTGGTCATCTCGCTGGCCTCCGATTGATGTGAAACCCCTGTTGGTATACCTTCACCAAAACTTTCTTCGCCGAAGTCCTCCGTCGAGCACGATAGGTGCATGGTCGAACGCCGACATGGCGCTCGAAAGCTTTACTAAACACATCCGCACTTTTGAAGCCAAGCGAGGTTGCTATACTCTCAAGATTGTTTCGAGGGACCAGTACCCGCTGCCGCGCTTCACTGATACGGGCTTCGGTAACAAACTGCGAGGGGGCTTTGCCAAAGGCTTTATTGAATAAACGCGTGAAGTTCCGGCGTGACATGCCTGCTCTCTCAGCGAGGGAGTCGACCGAAAGATCGCGGCTGAGATGGGATAGGATCCAGGCAGGCAAGTCAGCGAAGCGGTCGGACGATTGAACCTGAAACTGTAAGGGTTCGGAGTACTGCTCCTCTTCGCCGGATCGCTTAAGATGAATAATGAGCTCCCGTGCCAGCCTCAAAGCCATCTGCCGTCCGTAATCCTCCTCAATCAAAGCGAGCGAAAAATCAACGGTCGAGGTTCCTCCCGCGCATGTATAAAAAAGTCCATCTTTTACGAAGAGGGCTCTGGGATTAACGCGGAGTTTAGGAAACCGCGAGGCAACATCTTTGGCGAAGCGCCAGTGCGTTACGACCTGCCGGCCGTCGAGCAGACCGGTCGCTGCAAGCGCGTAGATACCAGTGCCAAGGGCCGCGATACGTCTTGTGCCGGGCGCTCGGCAATTTAGCCACTTTGCGATGACGTTGTTGAGTTTCGGATCGTGAATTCCACTGCCACCAGGCACAATCACTGTGTCGAGCTGCGGCGCGTGCTGCATATCCATCTGTGGCTTTATGACGATGCCCGACTCCGTCACCCCAGGTTTCGCGCCGACCCCAATTGTCACGACCTGATAGCAACTGCGGTCCCGTCCATGGTCCGTTGGAATCGTCGATCGCGAAAACGTCTCCGCTGGCCCAATTAAATCGGCGGCCGTCATTTGTTCGAATACTATGATGCCAATCAGTTTCGCCTTCGCTGTGTCATCAAACCCGCTCGCATGGCGCAGGGGCGCCGAAGGCTGGCCGTTAGATGTACGCCGCAGAAACGGTTTGATGATCCGAACGGATCCAGAACGGTTCGTCGTCCAAGCAGATGCGTGCGAGTTGCTGGCAATCGTTCTCTCCACATAAGGATAAGCCACAAATCCGAGAAAAAGGGCTCATCGATTAGCGAACTGGACGGGTTATCGCCGTCAGATTACAGTCTCTCCGTTATGGTAGGCGAGCACGTGGAGGCCGAACACGCGCCAGCTCCCCCTGGAGATCGAAGCCATAGCTCGGATACCGTTGAGTTGCCGGCCGCAACGTACGAAAAGCTACGCCGTCTAGCCGCAGAATATCTCAGAAGCGAACGTGCGGGTCACACCCTGCAACCGACAGCCTTGCTGCATGAAGCTTTTTTGCGCGTACTCAAACGCCCGGATCATCCTTGGCGCAGCGAAACGCATGTCATCGCGTTCGCAGCGCGGGCGATGCGACGCATTTTGATTAGCTATGGAATCGCTCGCACACGTGACAAAAGAGGCGGACCCTCAGTAGTACGATTGCCGCTGGATGAAGCTCTTGATTTTTGCGTTGAACGCGACCTTAACATCGTTGCAGTGGATGAGGCGCTTGAGGAACTTGAATTGGAGGATCCGCGGCAAGCCCAAATTGTTGAGCTGCGATTTTTCGCTGGTCTCACTGTCGATGAGATCGCGGCCACTCTTAAAATATCACGTGCGACGGTGAAGCGGGATTGGGCCACTGCAAAATTGTGGCTGCGTAGCCGATTATGCAACTGATACTGTGAACTTGCCAATACTGTGAACGAGAAGACTGAGCCAGGCACGACGCGAATTGAGTCGAATCCGGCACGCTGGCAGCGTCTCAAAAATATCCTCGCCGACGCGTTGGAGCAGACCTCTTCCGAAGAGCGTACGGCAGTGCTCAAACAATCGTGCGCCGATGACACGGCGCTCCTTCGTGAGGCTGAAAAGCTCCTCGCCCACGATACCAGTGTTTTCGAAGAATTTGCAGAGTTCGCGGCGACGCGCCTTAGGCACGACGAACGCAATCGAATCGGCGAACGAATCGGCGCGTATGCGATCATCAGCGAACTGGGGCGTGGAGGCATGGGAGCCGTTTACCTTGCCGAGCGGGCCGATGGACAATTTGAGAAGCGCGTCGCGATCAAAGTACTTAAACGGGGTACAGATACCGACGAAGTGCTGCGTCGTTTTAGAATCGAGCGGCAAATCCTCGCCAATCTTGAGCATCCGAACATCACGCGGCTTCTAGACGCGGGTACAACGAATGACGGCTTACCGTACTTCGTGATGGAGTTTATCGAAGGCACACCGATCACACATTTCGTTCAGCGGAAGAACGTCGATTTACGAGGCCGGCTTAAGCTCTTTTTGAAGGTCTGTTCTGCAGTGGATCTCGCGCACCAAAACCAGATCATTCACCGCGATATCAAACCCACTAACGTGCTTGTGAAACATGATGGTGAGCCAAAGTTGCTCGACTTCGGCATCGCCAAGTTGCTTAGCGTCGATTCTGATGATGGTAAAATCACTGTCGCGGCCGAGCGCAGGCTTACGCCCATGTACGCTGCCCCAGAGCAGAGTGTGGGGCAGCCGGCCACAATCGCAACCGACGTATACTCGCTCGGTGCACTTCTCTACGAACTGCTGACAAACAAGCCGCCAAGTAGTAGGGCGGATGGCAACCCTTCGCGGGACGATGTGTCGAGGCATCTGATGGAGCCGCAGTTACCCAGCCAGCTTGTCGACGATCCCAGAACTAAACATCAGTTGCAGGGTCAACTCGATCGAATCGTAGCACGGACAATGCGACACGATCCAGCACAGCGCTATTCCTCCGTAACTGCCTTGTCGGAAGACCTAGAACAATATCTCAGCGGAAGAGCGCCTCGTTCCGAAAAGTTTTCAGTGCATCCCTCCGCTGCGGAGAGCAGGTCCCAGCCCTTAATTGTCGGAACCATTTCTCGGCACCGCTGGTACATTGCCGCTGGAGCTTTCGCAATAATTGTGCTCGGGGCTGTGGTGCTCCTAAGCCTGCCAAAGGGCCGGCTGCTTGAGAAACATAGGGTCGAAAATACGGCTGCCGCGGCTTCGTCGGGAACCGTCACGGCTACAGTTCGCTCGATAGCGGTGTTGCCGTTCGAGCCGCTCGGGCAGGATATGAATGATGAGCTATTGGGGCTTGGCATGGCCGATGCAGTAATCGGCAGAATGAGCAATCTCAAGCAACTCGTCGTTTTGCCAACCAGTGCTGTTTCGAAATACAATGGGCCAGCAAAGGACCCGCTCGCGGCGGGGCGTACTTTGCAAGTAGATGCGATCATGAGCGGAACTGTCCAGCGATCCGGCAACCAGGTGCGAGTTACCGTGCAACTTGTCAACGTCCGCAGCGGCCGCGTTGTTTGGTCCGAAAAGTTTGACCAAACCTTCACCGACATCTTTGGCATCCAAGATACGATTTCCGACAACGTTGTTCGATCGCTTGCCCTTAATCTTACTGCTGCTGAGCAGAAGCAGCTGGCAAAACGTTACACGACGAGCGCCGGGGCCTACGACGAATATTTGATGGGTCTTTATTTCTGGAATGCGCGATCGAGAGATGAGCTAAAGAAGGCGATCGACCATTTTGGACGCGCAATCGAGAAGGATCCAAATTTTGCTCTCGCCTACGCATTAATGGCGGACTGCTACTACCTGCAATACTACTATTACTACGATCGTCGACCGGATCGAATCCAGGATGCTCAGACGGCAATCGAACGCGCGCTGCTCCTCGACGATACGATTGCCGAGGCTCATGTCGCCGCGGCTATGGTTCAGTTTTACCAGAGAGACGATGAGAAAGCCATGGATTCGCTGCGCCGCGCTATCGCCTTAAACCCCAATTTGTCTGTCGCTCACCAGCGCTACGGCTGGGCGTTGGCCGCGTTAGGGCATTTGGATGATTCTGTTCGAGAGATGAGGCGTGCTCAAGAGCTCGACCCACTCTCGCACGTCAATAACACAGCTCTGGGAATCAGTCTTGTTTTTGCCCGGCAGTATCGCGAGGCTCTCGACTATTGTTCTAAGGCGGCAGAATTAGCTCCAAACCTTGCCCCGGTACAGGGCAACCTGGCATTCACTTATGTTCTCAATGGCATGTATCAACAAGCGATTGAACGTTATCAGAAGGTACGTGAACTCGATCCTGACGGAAAAGGCGACGTTCTTGCCTCGATCGCGACTGTTCTGGTTTCTGCGGGACGCAAATCGGAGGCGGATTCGATGATGCCGGAAATTTTGCAACTAGCGGCTGCGGGCAAGGCTGATCCCTACTACATCGTTGCGTTATACGCTGTCCGAGGTGAGAAGGACGCAGCGTTCGAGTGGTTCGAAAAGGCGTTACAGAGCAGTGGTGAGACACAAACGAACGGGAACGATTCGCGAATGATCAGGTATGACCCCATGTTGGATCCGCTGCGCTCGGACAGCAGGTTTGCGGCGTTACTGCGGCAGTACAATCGAGGCTCGCTTCTCGAGGCTCCTAATAAGTAGACCTTAGCTGTAAGCAACGTGTGGCGTCTGGCGGCTTCATGCTCCCGGACTACGTCAAGCCGGGTTGGTCCTGACGTTTCTGATTGTTTGGGCGGCCGCATTCAATGCCATAATGTTGTTTGCCATGCGATATTTCGTGCAACGCTGGTGCTGGGCTCGGTAACGAATTGTCGGAACTCAAGAGTGCTTAGCAAATGGACGCACTAATAACCTCTGCGGTTATGAGTCGTTGATTTCTGAAAGCTACGCGAGAACGTTTGTGGACTGGACCACAGGACATTCGACCAACGCCCGTCAACCGAGGACAGATTGAAGGCCGATTTGTTCAAACAAGCGCGGCGGAACTAACTGCGGGCTGAACAAGCCCAAGCGACATTTACCAAAGCATCTCCCAAGTAGTCGCAAACCGGCTGGCCCAAAGTCTCGTTTCTTTGTCCTAACAGCAAAACTGCATTTTGCGTTATACCGCCAAATCTATGGAGAGACCTATGGACAAACTAATAACAAAACACGTGCTAGATAAGTTTGAATTCCTTCGCATTGCTCTAATAGCGAGCGTTGGTCCCGCAGTGGTGGGATCAATTTTCGTGTCAAGCGCATTTGGTCAGGAGCCAGCGCCACCTCCAGGGGCCGCCCCGGGTCCGGCGCCAGGCGCTGCGGAGGTCGAGCGAGTCGTTGTGACCGGTTCGAACATTCCAACCGCGGAAGAAACCGGGCCGAACCCGGTGGATACCTATCGTCAGGAAGACATCGAGAAGTTGGGTGTGCGCAACGCAACCGACCTGCTCAACAAACTGCCAGCCGAGGCGGGCGCGACCGTCAACCAGAACATCGCCAACGGCGGTGACGGCAGTGTTATCCCGAGCCTGCGTGGCTTGCTGCCCAAAGAGACTTTGGTGCTCATCGATGGGAAGCGCGTCGCCTCCATTGGGTTGGGCAACGGCACTGCGTTTGGCGGCGGCGTGGACATCAACCTGATTCCCTTCTCGATGATTGATCACATCGACATCCTGAAGGATGGCGCCTCGGCCGTTTATGGCTCCGACGCGGTGGCCGGTGTGTTCAACATCTTTTTGGTCCACAAATTCCGTGGCGTCGAGATCGGTGGCAGCGTTGGGAACACGAACATGGGTTCGTCCAACGACGCGCGTGAGCTGGAGGGCTGGCTCAAAGCGGGCGTGGGAGATGACAAGACCGATATACTGGTCATTGCCGATTTCTACGATCGTGCCGACATCTTCAGCCGCGACCGCAACATTACCAGTAACGGGCGTGCGACTCCCTTTGGTGGATTTGATGTTCGCAGTATCAATGCCCCCGGGTTCATAGATGACTTCACCGCCGCCAGCCCGCTGGGCTTCCGTTTGAAGCCAGGCCTCCAAAAGCCGACGCCACACTCCGCTGCGAATGCGGCAACATCACCGCAATATACCGCCAACGTTCCTTTTCCGGATGGCAACTTCGCGCTTTTCAATTTCGCGGCTCTGACGCCGTCGATTCCGGGGGCTGATCGTCAAGTTTATTATGGGTCGTTGACGCGCGACATTTGCGACAAGTACCTGACGTTGTTTGCCGACTTCAAGTACGCTCGCTCCTATTTCCGTGCGGATGCGGCGCCTACGCCGTTTGTGCCCGATGCATTCCACGGCTCGGTAGCAGGCTCTGGCTTTAGTCCATTCGGCATCAGTGTGCCACTCTCAAATGCGTTTAATCCGTTCACGGTAGCGAACGCGACTATTCCGGCGGACAGCCAGACCTTTCCCGGAACCCCTGTATATACCGGGGTTGCCTATCGCGGGTTGGAAGCTGGTAACCGATTCGCTCCGACCACCTTTAACGACATTCTCTTTGATGTTGGACTGCGCGGTCAGATGGGAGAATTTGGGGATTACTTCAAGACCTGGAACTGGGAAGCGGGTTTGCGTTATTCCCGGAACGACGAAGAAATTCAATCGCGAAACGTTGTTAGCCAGTCGGGATTACGGGAGGCTCTCCTGGATTCGAATCCGGCCACAGCGTTTAATCCCTTCCTGGGCTTGAGCGGGACGAACCGCCAGACTCCGACGGCGATGAGCAGAGTCTATGTTACTCTGCACAACTCCGGCCAATTTGAGTTGCCTTTGGGCTATCTCACCTTTAACGGCGATCTGTTTACCCTTCCGGCCGGACCAGTCTCGTTTGCGGTCGGCGGCGAGTACCACGGGGAGCGATGGAGGAATGATCCTGATTCGCTGAACACGACGTTTAACACGATTGGCTCGACGGACCTGCAAGCCTCGGAGGTGAACCGCGATGTTTGGGGCATGTACCAGGAAGTGCGGATTCCCATTACCAGCCCGACTTGGAACTTCCCCGGGTTTTATAGCCTGGAGGTGGACTTTGCCGAGCGCGAGGAATGGTACAGTCAGAATACATCTTCGACCCTCGCCTTTCCTCGTGCTAGTTCCCAGTTCAACGCGCAGAAACCGAAGGCATCGGTGCGCTGGCAGCCGCTTGACCCGAAGTATATTGGCGCGGTGACCTTGCGTGGGACCTACACAGAAGCGTTTCATGCACCGACCGTGATCGAGCTATCGCCGGCGGGCTTGCAGGCCTTCCCGCTGGTCATCGATCCATTTTCGTCTCAGACCCCGAACCAAATCACGGATATCATCACCGGAAGTCCCTTCCTGCAACCCGAGACCGCATATGAATGGTCCGCTGGGATAGTTTACAGTCCGAAATGGCTCAAAGGGCTTACGCTGAGCGTCGATTATTGGAATATCTCCCTTCGATCAATTGTGGCGACTCTCGGTGCGCAATTTATTATCGATAATGAGGCCACGCTCCCCGGGCTGGTGCAGCGTGCCCCTACTGCAATTGCTGGTGAACTTGGCCCGATCACCCAAGTCACCGATCCAACCTTCAACCTCTCGAGCGCGAACTTGGATGGAATCGACTACGAAGCGATCTATATATTGGACTCGACGATCTTTGGCGGTCCCGATTGGGGCAGACTGACCTTTACGATTAACGGGACCTACCTGGACAGGTTTAACCTGGTGGTTAATCCCGGCGGTCCATCGCTTAATCTGGCGGGCCAATTCTTGTCGACCTCGTTCACGTTTAGCGGTTCGCTGCCACGGGATCGAGCCTATTTCAGTCTGTTCTGGGATGGCCCGGCTGACACTTGGCTGGGTGGCTTTGATGTGGGGGCGACGGTTCACTACACCGGCCAATATCATGATACGGTCGACCTCGTCACCACTCTCGGGCCAGGCCGAGGTCGCTTAATCCGGGAGTGGATTACGCTCGATTTAATCGCATCGTATGCGTTCAATTTGCCGCCGCCAGGACCGGCCGAGGTGCCTGGTTTTGCCAAGGATGGGGGCAAAAACGTGAAGATGGACGGCAAAGAGAAAAACGTTCTCCCTGTCTCCACGGCGGAGTACAACCCGTGTGGATGGCGCGCCTGGCTCAATGGCACGACGATCACAGTTGGGCTGCAGAATGTGACCGATGAAGATCCGCCGTTCGTGGCCGGAAACTTTGAGAACAACTACGACGAATCCCTTGCCGATGTCCGAGGCCGATTCTGGTATGTCCAGTTGAAGAAGAGATTCTAGATTTCTCCGATCAGTTAGGTTACAAAGAGGCAGCGGTTTCGGCCGCTGCCTCTTTGCTTCAAATCGACCCGCGTTAGGCTCGCTTCCGATTAAGGACTTGAAAATAGTCGGTTCGGAATCGGTCCGGATCACAAGTCGGCATTTGTTTGCGCAGCTTACATGGGAGCTCGCGAATTCTAGGCGCCCGTGGCTGAAATTGTCGGTTCAATGTCCTACCAGGTATCCTCAAGGAGGGCATATCGTGGTCTAATAAATGGTCCCGAAACGGATTGGATTTCTTGGGTTTGAAGGTGTCACGGCATCACATCTTGCAGGTCCTGCGGATACCTTCGCAGCCGCGGCCTTAGAGGACGGTTACGGTAACAGCATTTCATGTTATCAAATTTGCACGCTCGGTTTGGCTTCCGAGCCTTTCCGAGCCGAGTCAGGCATGATCTTCAACCCGGAAGAGACGCTCCGAACGGCGCCCGATTTGGATACGATCGTCATCCCAGGTGGCAAGGGATTACGGGATTCCGAAGTCACCGAAAGGATTTCGGATTGGATCCTGACACGTGCGAAACGAACCCGGCGTGTCGCAGCCATCGGCACTGGCATCTACGGCTTGGCCCCAACGGGATTGTTGGATGGGCGTCAGGTTACCACCCACTGGCGATTCGCCAGCGATGTCGCGCAGCGCTTCCCAAAACTGCGGATGGGTCACAAAAGGCCACTTGTTAAGGACGGTCCGTTTTATACCTCTTCCGGTCTGGCTGCGGCCATCGATCTTTCGCTCACTTTCATCGAAGAAGATTACGGACGGCATGTCGCAGTCGCCGCCGCGCAAGAAGTGGCGACCCCTCTGACATATCGCAGTGGCGAGAAGCATTTTTCGAAGCCGTTGACATTTGACAGTCAGCCAACCGATCGATTCGCAGAACTCGTTGCCTGGATCGTACGAAATTTACATGAAGACCTTTCGGTGAACAACCTGGCACGGAGAGCATGCATGTCTCCCAGTCACTTTAATCGCGCTTTCAAAAGCGTGTTTGGCAGCACACCAGCCGACTTCGTGGAAAATCTGCGTCTTAACGAAGCAAAGCGTCGCCTTTCGACACCTAGAAGTACCGTTTACGGCATCGCCGAATCGGTTGGCTTCGCAAATGCAGATGCATTTCGGCGTGCGTTCCATCGGCGGTTCGGAGCAAAGCCGCGCAGTTCTCTTAA
>Ga0066683_10000932_pt1 | contig 10791 bp, 9 predicted proteins | sample GraSoiAngelo_132_FD_62296 | JGI IMG/M metagenome (GOLD analysis project Ga0066683, IMG submission 62296) | Grasslands soil microbial communities from the Angelo Coastal Reserve, California, USA - 14_0929_02_40cm | ecosystem: Environmental > Terrestrial > Soil > Grasslands | place: USA... | reverse complement strand
AGAAGCGGTCGAGCTGCGCTCCGAGGACCCGCTCGCCTTCTTCGACCTCCGCCCGTACACGGAGCGGCTTGCGGAGGCGGAGGTCTCGACCGGCCTCGGCGACGCAATGGTGATCGGGAGCGCAGCGATCGAGAACGAGGCGTGTGAGCTCGCGGTCATGGACTTTGCGTTCATGGGCGGCTCGATGGGCAGCGTCGTCGGCGAGAAGCTGACGCGCGCAGCGGACAGCGCAATCGAACGGAAGGTGCCGCTCGTCGCCGTCACCGCATCCGGCGGCGCGAGGATGCAGGAGGGAATTCTCTCGCTCATGCAGCTGCCGAAGACCGTGTGCGCAATCGAGGACCTGCGCGACGCACGCTGCGGCTTCGTCACCGTCATGAGCCACCCGACGACGGCCGGTGTCCTGGCCAGCTTCGCGAGCCTCGGCGACATCATCGTCTCCGAGCCGGGAGCGCTGCTCGCGTTCACGGGCCCGCGCGTCGTCCAGCAGACGACCCGCGAGAAGCTTCCCGACGACTTTGGGCTCGCCGAGTCGAACCTCCGCTTCGGCCACCTCGACGCGATCCTGCCCAGGAGCGAGCTGAAGCCCTTCCTCGGCCGCGCTCTGCGACTCTTCCGCAATGGCCGCTGACGACGAACGACATCTTCGCGAGCGCCTGACGAAGCTCCGCGGCCTGCCGCTCCTCCGGGGCACGCGGCTGTCGGGCGACGCGAAACGCCTCGAGCAGCAGCTCGAGCGGATCGAGGAGCCCGAGCCGTCCGACCAGGAGATCTGGCGATCCGTCGACCTCGCGCGCCACTCGGAGCGGCCGTACACGCTCGACTACGTCGAGCGCCTCTTCGAGGACTACGTCGAGCTGCACGGTGACCGCGCGCGAGCGGAGGACCCGGCACTCGTCACCGGCCTTGCGAGCTTCCGCGACCGGACGATCGCCCTGATCGGCCAGCAGAAGGGTCGCGACATCAACGAGCGCACGCGCCGCAACTTCGGAATGGCGCATCCGGAGGGGTATCGCAAGGGGATGCGCCTGATGGAGGTCGCGCAAAGGCACGGGTTTCCGATCGTCACGTTCCTCGACTCGCCAGGTGCCTACCCGGGCGTCGCGGCAGAGCAGCACGGGCAGGGCGGTGCGATCGCCCGATCGCAGGCGCTAATGGCGCGGCTGACCATCCCGCTCGTCTCGTGCATCATCGGCGAGGGCAACTCGGGCGGCGCGATCGCGATCGGGCTCGTCGATCGAGTCCTGATGCAGGAGCACGCGATCTACAGCGTCATCTCGCCCGAGGGCTGCGCCGCGATCCTCTGGCGCGACGACGCAGAGAAGGTGAAGGCGGCGCTTGCGCTCAAGCCCGATGCGGCCCACTGCCTCGAGCTGGGCGTGATCGACGAGATTGTCAGCGAGCCGAAGGGCGGCGCGCACCTCAATCCGGACGAGGCGGCACGCTTGCTGGGCGACGCGCTCGGGCGGACCCTCGACCAGCTGTCCTCGGTGCCCGGAGCGGAACTTCGTGAACAACGTCGCGAGCGGTACCGGCGCATCGGGATTTACACCGCCGGCGCGACAGAACCCGCTCTACGAGGCGGTTCCTGAGGGTTTTCCACAGACGCTGTCGATCCGTCTATCCACAGCATCCACAGTGTTTTCAACCGCTGCGAACAACCTCGAGGCCGACACGAAGGCCGGCCCCGAGTGTGACCCCCTGGTCAGGGATGAGCATTTCGGAACGTACGCGTCCCGTTTCTACGCCGTCTCTTCCCGTGGCCTGAATCGCGAAACATTTGTCGAGGGTTTCTCCCGGGCGTCGCCTCGGTAGGAGAGAAGACATGCGACCGATCTGGAGCGGAACGATCTCGTTCGGCCTCGTGAGCGTCCCGGTGCAGATGCACTCGGCGACCCAGTCGAAGGAGCTTCGCTTCCACTTCCTGCACAAGGACGACCTGCAGCCGATCGGCTACGACAAGGTGCGCAAGGACACCGGCGAGCACGTGGACCCCGACGACGTCGTCCGCGGGTTCGAGATCGAGAAGGGCAAGTACGTGCCGATCGAGGACGAGGATCTCGACCGGCTCGACATCGAGTTGACGCACTCGATCGACATCCTCGACTTCGCCGACCTCGACGAGATCGACCCGATCTACTTCCGCAAGGCCTACTACCTCGCTCCGCAGGACGGCGCCGAGAAGCCGTACCGGTTGCTCGACCGCGCCCTGGAGGAGACCGGCAAGGTCGGTGTCGCGAAGGTCGTGATCCGAAACAAGCAGCATCTCGCCGCGCTGCGCGGGCACGACGGCGTGCTCGTGCTCGAGACCATGTACTACGCGGACGAGGTGCGGAAGCCGGACTCGGTGAACGGCAGGACGAGGCTGCAGAAGGCCGAGGTCGAGATGGCGAAGACGCTCGTCGAGAACCTGAGCGGAAGCTTCAGGCCGGAGAAGTACGACGACACGTACCGGAAGGAGCTGCTCGACCTGATTCGCGCGAAGGCCAAGGGCAAGAAGCTCCCGGAGCCCCAGGAGGAAGAGGAGGCCGAGGTCGTCGACCTGATGGCGGCGCTTCGCGAGTCCGTCGACCAGACGAAGAAGAAGAGCAAGCGAGCAAAGAGGACCTCCCGCAAGGCAAGCTGAGGTTCGGCCGTTTCGCTATTGATTCAGTCGTGTCGACCGGTCATTTCCGACGGACGCACGGGCAAAGCCCATCCGTCCTGATGACGGCACCGCGAGCGGTGCTTTAGGTGGCCAAGGCGAAGCTCGCCGACTACAAGAAGAAGCGCGACCCGAGGAAGACGCCGGAGCCCTTCGGCTCCTCCAAGCGCGGCAAGAAGCCGATCTTCGTCATCCAGCGCCACGACGCCCGGCGCCTCCACTACGACTTCCGGCTGGAACGAAACGGCGCCCTGGCCAGCTGGGCGGTGCCCAAGGGCCCGCCGCTCGAGCCCGGGCAGCAACACCTCGCCGTCCACGTCGAGGACCACCCCCTCGAGTACGCGACGTTCGAAGGTGAGATCCCGAAGGGCCAATACGGCGCGGGCACCGTCGAGATCTGGGACAAGGGCACGTACGAGCTTGTCGAGGAGAAGAAGGACGGCGGCCTCACGGTCCGGCTCGACGGCGACCGGCTCAAGGGCACCTACGCACTCGTTCCGGCGAACCTCTCCGGCGATCCGAAGAACTGGCTGATCCTCCGTAAGAAGGACGACTCGGCGCCGACCGCGCACGCGACGGGCAATTACCGGCCCATGCTGGCGACGCCCGCCCAGGACGTCCCGCGCGGCGACTGGCTGTACGAGATCAAGTGGGACGGCTACCGGATCGTCGCGACGGTCGCGGGCGCCGAAGCATCGCTCCGCACACGCAAGGACCAGGACTACACGAAACGCTTCGAGAACGTCGCGAAGGAGCTCGTGAAGGCGGTCAAGACACCCGACTGCGTCGTCGACGGCGAGGTCTGCGCGCTCGACGAGGAGGGCCGGCCGAGCTTCTCCGCGATGCAGCAGGGCGCGCCCGGGACGCCGATCGTCTATTTCGTCTTCGATCTGCTCGAGGTGGAGGGCGAGCCGGTGATCGAGCTCCCGATCGAAGAGCGGCGCAAACGACTCGAGAAGCTCCTCGACAAGCGGAACAGGACGGTCCGCTACTCGGAGACCTTCGACGACGGCGACGCGCTGCTCGAGGCGGCGAACAAGCAGGGCCTCGAAGGGATCATGGCCAAGCGGCTGGGCTCGAAGTACCTCCCGGGCAGGCGGTCACGGGAGTGGCTGAAGGTCAAGGGCCACGGGCGCCAGGAGTTCGCGATCGCCGGCTACACGCGCGGACAGGGCCGGCGCCAGGGCACGCTCGGCTCGCTCGTGCTCGCGACCTACGACGGCGACGACCTCGTCTACGCGGGGAACGTGGGCACCGGGTTCAGCGACCGGGAGATCGATCGTCTCCTCTCCAAGCTGAAGCCGCTCGAGCGGGACACGCCTCCGTTCAAGGAGGTCCCCAAGATGCCCCGCGTGAAGAAGGGCGACGTCGTCTGGGTCGAGCCGAAGCTCGTCGCCGAGGTCGAGTTCGTCGAGTGGACGCACGACGGCCACTTGCGCGCGCCGTCGTACCAAGGGCTGCGCGAGGACAAGAAGGCGACCGAGGTGCGACGCGAGAGTGCGGAGCCGGAGCCGTTCCCGGCCGAGATTCGCAAGGGCAAGCGGGTCTTCAAGCCTTCGAACGTCGACAAGCCGTTCTGGCCGGACGAGGGAATCACGAAGGGCGACCTGCTGTCCTACTACCAGCGCGTCGCGCCGGTGCTGATCCCGCACCTGAAGGACAGGCCGTTCACGCTGAAGCGCTACCCCGACGGCTGGCAGGGCAAGTTCTTCTTCCAGAAGGACGCGCCGAAAGGCATGCCTGGCTGGATCTCGACGGCGTCGATCGTCGTCACGACGCGGGACAAGCCACGCCAGCGCCGCCGGATCGACGCGCCGCTCGTCAACGATGAGCTAGCTCTGCTCTGGATGGTGAACATGGGCTGCATCGACCTGAACGCGTGGTACTCGCGGATCGACAAGCCCGAGCGCCCCGACTGGGTGCTCTTCGACCTCGACCCGTCGCCCGACGTCGGGTTCGCGGAGACGATCGAGGTCGCGCTACTCGTCAAGCAGGCACTGGAGACGCTCGGGCTCGAGAGCGTTGTCAAGACGAGCGGCTCCGAGGGCATCCACATCCTCGTCCCGATCGCTCGCCGGCACACGTACGCGGACACGCGCGAGTTCTCGGCGATCATCGCCAACGCGCTCGCGCGCACGCACCGCGGGCTCGTCACGACCGAGTGGACGAAGGCGAAGCGCCGCGGGGTGCTGATCGACTCGAACCAGAACGGCGAGGGGAAGACGATCGCGTCGGTCTACTCGGTGCGCCCGAAGGCGGGCGCGCCGGTCTCGACGCCGCTGCGCTGGGACGAGGTGAACGCGTCGCTCGACCCGGCGGCGTTCACGATGGAGGAAGTGCTCCGCCGGGTCGAGAAGCACGGCGACCTGTTCGCGGACGTGCTGACGACGAAGCAGTCGTTGACCGCTGCGTTGAAGACGCTCCGCTAGAGGTGGTCGTCGGACAGACGCTCGGTGCCCGGGTAGCGCTGGTCGATCAGCCGATTGTCCTTCATGTCCTCGTAGTCCTCGGCCTTGTGCGGCACCTCGTCGGGGTTTTCCCGAATCTCTTCGAGCTCGCGCTCGGCCGAGTCACCGCCGGTCAGTTTCTGCCAAAACTCTTTCAGACCCATTCGCTGCCTCCTTTCAGGCATCGGAATGCTACTCCGAATCTGACCGAAACCTTCGCCGCCTGTCAGGAGCCGCTTGCGAACAGCCCGCTCGCCCTGACGCTAGCTGACGCTTCTCCGACGGGGAGGTTCGCTCTCAAGCGCTCTGCGGAGGGCGGATGAACTCCCAGATGCGCCCGATCTCGTCGAAGCCGAGCTTGGCGTAGAGCTTCGTCGGCCAGTCGTCCCGGTCGGCGATCAGAAACGTGAGGTCGTGGCCCGCCGCGCGCGACTCCTCGAGCGCACGCGAGACGGTTGCCCGCGCGAGGCCGCGGTTGCGGAAGGGCTCGAGCGTGAGCACGTCTTCGATCTGCCCGGTTTCGTCGTCGAAGTAGAGCTCGCAGTAGCTCCCGATCTGCCCGTCGACGCGGGCCGCGAAGAACCTCGTGTCGACGGCCTGTGCCATCACGCGCCGGTTGTCGACGAGCTGCCGAACGACGTCCTCGCTCTCGACGCGCGGCTCGGCCCGCCATCCTTCCGACCAGGCCGCGGCGAGCTCGTCCAGGCCGACCTCGTCGACGATCGATGTGTCGACCTCGCGGTCGGGATCTCGTCTCGCGACCATGATTACGTCGCACTCCGAGTCCCAGCCGAGCTCGCGGAAGCCCGGCTCGAGCCGATCGCCGGCCGCTGCATCGACCAGCTCCACCTTTCGGTGGCGCAGGCCGAGGCCGCCGAGGATGCGGTCGGTCTCGGCCGCGAGTGCTTCTGCGTTCGCATCGTCGAGATTCTCGGTCGCGAACAGGTAGTTGCGGCTCCAGACGGCTGGCAGGTCCGGGTGCAGATGCGCGACGCCGTAGCGTGACGGCTCCTTCACCTTCGCAGCGCGGTCTGCGATGCCGCGGATGAAGTCGAGGCAGCGCTCGAGGTCAGTCACCGCCGAGCCTCCTCGGGTGCCCGAGCATGCCCAGCTCGGCGATGTCCCTTCGGAAGAGGAGGGCGACCGTCCAGTCGGTCACGACGCGTAGCTTCCTCGAGAAGAGCGGCAGCTGGTAGAGGTGGTACGTCCTCGTCACGAACCAGCCGATGAACCCACGCAGGGGCACGCCGAAGACCAGGGCGATCCCCTTGTAGCGGCCGAGCGTGGCGACCTGGCCGAGCATGCGGAAGCGGTAGGGCTCCGGGTCTCCGCGGAGGTTCTTCGCGAGGCGCCGCGCCTGGCGCAACGCGTGTTGCGAGGTGGGCGGGTCCGGGCTCGGCGTTCGCTCGTTCGGTACGCGGGCGCAGTCGCCGAGCGCCCACAGGCCCGCGCGGCCCTCGACACGGAGCATCGAGTCAACGCGAACCGCTCCGCGCTCGTCCACCGGGAGGCCGAGCGCGCGGAGCATCGGGTTCGGCGTGACGCCCGCGGTCCAGACGAGCGTATGCGTCGCGATGCGCACTCCGCCGGAGAGCGCGACCGCGCCGGGCCCGACCGAGGTGAGCGTCGTCGAGGTGCGGATCTCGACTCCCCGTCCGGCCAGCTGTCTGGCCGCGTACTCGCCGAGGCGCGTCGGGATCTCGGGGAGGATCTTCGGCGCCGCGTCGACCAGGACCCAGCGCATCCGGGGCCGCTGGAACTCAGGGTAGTAGCGCAGCGCGTCGCGCACAAGGTCGGAGAGCTCGGCGAGGGCCTCGACTCCCGCGTAACCGGCTCCGATGAAGACGAACGTGAGGTGTGCCTCGGCGCGCTGCCGGTCCTTCTCGGCGGCCGCGTGCTCGAGTTGGCGGAGCACGTGATTGCGCAGGTAGATCGCGTCGGCGAGGTCCTTGAAGCCGAGCCCGTGTTCCGCCAGGCCGGGGATGGGCAGCGCGCGTGGGTATGAGCCCAGCGCGAGGACGGCCTGGTCGTAGTGCACGGCGATCGTCTCCGTCCCCGCCCGGATCGTGGCGACGTGCTGCTCCGCGTCGAGGGCCTCGAGACGGCCGAGGAGCAACTCCGCGTGCGGGCACATCATCCGCAGCGGCACCACCACGTGGCGCGGCTCGAGCGTGCCGGAGGCGGCCTCCGGGAGCATCGGGGTGTAGAGCATGAAGTTCTCCAGGCTGACGATCGTCGCGCCGCGCTTCCCGAGCAGACGCGCGACATAGGAGCCCGCGAACCCGCCGCCGAGGACGAGCGTTCCGCCTCGCGCGTGCCGTGGTTCTACGATCGCCACGTGCAGGTCTCCGTGATCGGAAGCGGCGTCGAGCACGAGTCTCGTGCCGAGGAGGTGGGCCGGCTCCTCGCCGAGCGGGGTTGCAAGGTCGTCACCGGCGGGCTCGGCGAGGTGATGGCGGCCGCGATGCGCGGCGCGAAGGCTGCTGGAGGCACCACGATCGGCATTCTCCCCGGGACGAGCCGCAGCGACGCGAACGAGTGGGTCGACCACGCTGTCGCCACCGGGCTCGGGCATATGCGGAACTTCGCCGTCGCGGCGTCCGGCGACGCCGTGATCGCGGTCGGCGGCAGCTGGGGCACGCTGACCGAGATCGCCTTCGCGAAGCGGCTCGGGCGGCCGGTCGTGATCCTCGAGCCGGGCCTGGAGGTGGACGGCGTCGATCGCGCTGCAACGCCCGAGGAGGCGGTCGACTTCGTGCTAGCGCGTGTCGAGCATCCTTCGTAGGAGCTCCAGCGCCCCCGCCTTGTCCAGCGGCTCGTTCAGGTTCCCGCACTTCGGCGACTGGACGCACGATGGGCAGGCGCTCTCGCACGGGCAGCCGTTGAGCATCTTCGCCGTGTCCTCGACCCAGCCCTCGAACGTGTCGAAGCCGCGCTCGGTGATTCCGACGCCGCCCGAGTGCCCGTCGTAGACGAATACCGTCGGGCGGCCGGTCTGATAGTGCATGTTCGTCGAGAGGCCGCCGATGTCCCAGCGGTCGCACATCGCCCACAGCGGGAGGATCGCGATCATCGCGTGCTCCGCGGCGTGCAGCGTGCCGAGGAGCGTCGGCATCTCGGTCAGGCCGTCGAGCTGCTCCGGCTCGGGCACGTACCAGACGGCCTCGGTCTCGAACGTCGTCTCGGGAAGGTCGAGCCCGACGAGCTCGAGCGTGGACTGGTCTCGGATCGACTTCCGCTGGTAGCCGACGACCTGCTCGGTCACGCTCACGCGGCCGAACGCGAGGTCGAGCCCCAGGCACCGGTCGGTGCGAAGCGTCTCCTCGATCGAGGTCATCGTCTCCTTCTTCGCCTGCGTGTAGTAGTCGCCGACGAACGGCTCGACGAGCGCGCTTCGGGCGACGAGGTCGAGCGCGACGACGCGGTAGCTCTCGCCGAGATGGAGGTAGATCGCGCCTTCGTGGACGGTCGAGTACGCGCGCTCGCGTTCGATCATGCCGAGCACCGAGCCGGTCTCGGTCTCGACGACGGTGAAGACGTCGGGGCTCGCCGAACGAAGGCCGAAGCGCGCCGCGGGGTAGTCGCGGCCGGCCCACACGTAGCCGGCGTCGGTCTTGGTCAGCTCGGGGTGCTGTGCGGCGCGCCGAAGCGCCTCGGTTCCGAGGATCTCCGCGTCTGCGTCGTCGAGCGGCGCCTCGAAGGCGGCTGCGGCCACGTGCCCGTCGAGCACGCGCGGGTTCTCGTGGTCGAGGATCGCCGCCTCGACACGGCGGCCGAGAAGCGTCTCCGGCTCGCGCATGAAGTACTGGTCGAGCGCGTCCTCGCTGGCCACGAGGACGGCCAGCCCGTGACCGCGACGGCCAGCGCGGCCCCACTGCTGGCGCAGGCTCGCGACGGTTCCGGGAAAGCCGACGGAGATGACTGCGTCTAGCATCCCGACGTCGATCCCGAGCTCGAGGGCGTTCGTCGCGCTCACGCCGAGGAGCTCGCCGCCGAAGAGGCGCTGCTCGATCTCGCGCCGCTGAGCCGCCGTGTAGCCGGCCCGGTACGGCGAGATGCGGGACGCGTCGCCGAGCCGGTCGGCCGTGAACTTGTGGATCAGTTCCGCCGAGCGCCGGCTCTTCGCGAAGACGAGCGTCCGCAGGCCGCGTTCGACCAGGTCGGCCATCAGCTTCGATGCCTCGGCGAGCGCACTTGCACGCTGGCCCAGCTCCTCGTCCACGAGCGGCGGGTTCCAGAGGGCGACCGTGCGCTCCGCCTTCGGCGCTCCGTCCTCGCCGATCACCGTGAAGTCGAGGCCGGTCAGCGAGTGTGCGAGCTCGCCGGGGTTCGCGATCGTGGCGGACGCGAGCAGGAACTGCGGCTCCGCCCCGTACACGCCGGCGAGCCGGCGCAGGCGCCTGAGCACGTTGCCGACGTGGGAGCCGAAGACGCCGCGGTAGACGTGCGCCTCGTCGATGACGACGTAGCGGAGGTTCGTGAGGACGTCGCCCCAGCGGTCGTGGTGCGGGAGCACGCCCACGTGGAGCATGTCTGGGTTGGTCAGGATCAGGTTTGACCACTTGCGGATCTGCCAGCGGCGCTCGCTCTCGGTGTCGCCGTCGTAGATCGCAGCGCGGATGTGCTTGACGTTCAGCCCACCGAGCGCGCGGACCTGATCCTGCGCGAGCGCCTTGGTCGGATAGAGGTAGAGGGCACGGTGCTTCGGCTGCTCGGTGAGCGCGGCCAGAACGGGGAGGTTGAACCCGAGACTCTTTCCGCTCGCAGTCCCGGTCGTGATCGCGATGTGCTCACCGCGCTGCGCCGCGTCCCAAGCGGCCGCCTGGTGCGAGTAGAGCTCGGCGACCCCGCTCGCCTCGAGCCGCTCACGAAAAATGGGCGGCAGATCTTCGGGTAGAGGAGCAGTAATGGGGTCCCGCGCGGGCTCCGAACCGAAGTACGCGAGTTCCTCGCCTGACAAGAGGTCGGCCCACGACGAGGTGGCGGTCTCCAACTAGTCCCGCTCTCGGTAGCGAAGGGTTGAGATGTCGGGCAGCTCACCTCGGCTCTCGCTCTCCGTCATGGAGCCGTCCCAGATCTCGAGCTCGGTCAGTCGGCCGAAGACGACGTGGAGTGTGACCTCGACCTCTGTTCCGGTGGGACTCGTCCCGTCCGCGCTCAGGCCGTAGGCACCGTCGCCGGCATCCGCATCCGGGGCGTCTCGCGCGGGTTCGAGGCCGACGCTCTTGCAGCCGCAGTCACAGGCTGAGACGGCGACGGCAGATGCGCCCTGAGCGCGGAGCTCGGGCGACCCATCGGGGCCTTCGAGAACGAAGTCGAGCAATGTTCGCTCAATCCGACTCAACGGCCGCGGCTCCTTCAGGTCAACGAGTTGCGGGACCTTCTCACCCACTAGGCCGATGGTAGCCTTGGCCTACCGGGGTGCCTCGTCGCCGAGGCTGAGAACAGACCCGCTGAACCTGATCCGGGTTATGCCGGCGAAGGGAGTGCGTTTGTCGCAATCGTTGCTCGAATCGAGGGTCCTACCGCTCGGCGGCGCCGAGGTCGCCGTCGACGGTGTCGTCCGTGCGTTCGGTGGGAGGCGCGTCCTCGACGGCGTCACCTTGACCGTGCCGGCGGCCAGCCGTGTCGGGATCGTCGGCCGAAGCGCGGCGGGCAAGTCGACATTGCTGTCGCTCGTCGCCGGGCTCGACGATCCGG
>Ga0066683_10000931_pt1 | contig 10798 bp, 9 predicted proteins | sample GraSoiAngelo_132_FD_62296 | JGI IMG/M metagenome (GOLD analysis project Ga0066683, IMG submission 62296) | Grasslands soil microbial communities from the Angelo Coastal Reserve, California, USA - 14_0929_02_40cm | ecosystem: Environmental > Terrestrial > Soil > Grasslands | place: USA... | reverse complement strand
AAGTAATACGCGATCACGAGGACCGCTAAAATAAGTTCATGATGCGCATCCGAACGGTGGGAATCGGCCTGGCGGTGTCGGTTCTCGCGGCGACGCCCGCAAGCGCCGACATCACCGCATTCATCGGCGCCAACACGACGCCGGCCAACCGGCAGGTGCGGGGCGGCGCGCTCGGCTTCGGCCTGTTGATCGTGGGGTTCGAGCTCGAGTACGCCTTTACGCCCGACGCCCCCCCGGCGAACGCGCCGTCGCTCAAGACCGGGATGGGCAACGTGCTGCTGCAATCGCCGACGGCATTCTTCGGGGTTCAGCCGTACTTCACGACCGGCGGCGGCATCTATCGCGAGGAGCTCGGCCTGCAACAGGACACGGGCTTCGGGCTCAACACCGGCGGCGGCGTCAAAGTGACGCTCATCGGCCCGGTTCGGCTTCGCGTGGACTACCGGGTGTTCAAGCTGGGAAGCGGTGCGCTGAGCTCGCCAGCGCACCGCATCTACGCGGGACTGAATCTGAAGTTTTGACGCGGCGTGCGAAACGGGCCGGCCTACTTGCCGAGGTCCGCGACGAGCGTCAGGTTCACGAAGTTCTGGCCTGAAGCGTATGCCTCGGAGTACTGCTTGAAGATCGCCTGCACTTCGGTCGGGAACGCTTCGGAGAGAATCGTGGACACGGTGTAGTCCCCACCCTTGACCGACGGATCGATGATGAAGACATAGAGGACGTTGCCGCCGGCTGCCGGGTCCGGCGACTTGAACACCTTCCAGGTCGCGGCCTGCTGCTTGCGTTCCGGCTTCGCGCTTTTCTGCAGCGCTTCCTTCAGCTTCGCCATCACGGCTTCGAAGTCCGTGGTCTTATCGGGCTTGATGAAGTTCAGCACCATGCCCGCGTCCGACGCAAACATGCGCGCCGTGGGTGCGGCTTGTGCCGCCGGCGCGGGCTGCGCGGGTGCGGTCTGCGCCAACGCAGCCGTCGCCGACAACGTGCCGATAACAAGTCCAATAGCAATCCGGCCTGCGCGGATACATGTGACCGGCGCAACGGCATTTCGAAGCATCGAACCCTCCTCTGCGAAGTGCGCTACTTTAACGTACTCGTAGAACAAACGCCCAAAAACTTGTCTCCCGCTGCCGTGCGTTTGTTCTACAGGAAACGGCGGACCGCGGCCCGCCGCCAGCGCGGATGCGCGGGTTTTTCTGGCTGACGCGCAGACGCACGGCTACACGAAAACGGTCATTACTTCGTGAGCAAGGAGCATTCCCTGGCGGGTCAGGCTGAGGCGAGCTCCGTCGCGCCGCAGGCAGCCGGCCTCGATGAACGGCTCGAGGTCCGCGCCGAACCGGCGCCAGACGTCCACTCCGTAGCGAGTTTGTATGGTATTTGTATCGATTCCGTCAACCAGCCGGAGTCCGGTGAAGAGAGCGTCCCCGAGGCGCTCGTCTGGCGTCAGGCGCCGCACGTCCACGGCGGGAGAGCCGCCAGCACCGATCCGATCCAGATAGTCGTGTGTCGAGGAGACATTCTTCCACCTCACGCCGTCTCGGGTGGAGTGCGCGCCGCAGCCGAATCCGAGCCAGTCGCCGTCGATCCAGTATTTCAGGTTGTGCCGCGATCGCCGGCCCGGTTTCGCGACGTTCGATATCTCGTACTGCTCGTAGCCGGCAGCGTCGAGCCTCGTCATCGCCTTCAGATACATCTCCGCCGCGTCATCGTCGGGCGCCTGCGACCAGCGGGCGCGCGCCATGTCGTCCTTGAGCGGCGCGTTCGGATACACCTCGAGCAGATAGAGCGAGAGGTGCTCGGGCCCGAGCGCGACCGCCGCGTCGACGGACTGGAGCCAGTCGCTGACGCGCTGCTCCGGCAGCCACATCATGAGGTCCAGGCTGACATTGTCGAAGCCGGCGGCCCGCGCCTCGCCGAACGCCGCGCGGGCGCGGTCCACGCTGTGCAGCCGCGAGAGGCGCTTGAGCTCCTCTTCCCGGAACGACTGCACGCCGAAACTGACGCGATTCACGCCGGCGCGCCGGTATGCCGCGAGCCGCGCCTCGGTCACCGACTCGGGGTTCGCCTCCATCGTGACCTCGCCGCCCGCCGCGACGTCGAAGGCCGACGTGCAGGCGCCGATGATCCGCGCGATCTCGTCGGGCTCGAGGAGCGACGGCGTCCCGCCGCCGAAGTAGATCGTGTCCGCTGCGGCGCTGTCAGACCTGAAGGTCTGCCCGACACCTGGCGGCGCACCGCTGTCGGCCATCTCGCCCGTCGTGCGGGCCCGCAGGCCTGCCTCGCGGATCTCCAGGATCAGCGCGTCGACGTAACGCACCTTCAGATCCGCATCGAACAGCCCGCGGTTGAAGTTGCAGTAGTTGCAGATAGCTGAACAGAAGGGAATGTGAATGTAAAGTCCCAGCATTTGGTGATTTGGTGATTTGGTGCCTTGGCGAATCAAATCAGAATTCATTCGCCAACTCACCAACTCGGCAACTCACCAATTTCGCGATCACGATCCTGCGCGGCCTCCGGGCCACTTCAGATCGGCTTTGCCATCGCGAACGGCAGGCTCGCGGAGGCGTGCGCGGGCCGGTCTGGCTCGTGTCGGCAACCCCCCATTTGCAACCGATCGGCCATGCTTTTCCAATCGGTCGAGTGTCTCTGGACTTGTGTCGTCGCCGGCTTTGCGGTAGTCGATCGCCTTCATGTTGATGAATTCGCACATCTCGTGCAAACGTGAATGGATTCTAAAGCCTACGCGTTCGACGAGCACCTCAGCCAATGACTTCTCATCCGGATCTCTGTCGAGGTAATTGGTCGTGAAAACGGTCAGACGCCGTTCGTTATACCGCGTGTTGATTATCAGATTCATCGTTTCTTCAACCCACTCCGAGGTTTTTTCAGCACCCAAATCATCCAACACCAGGATTTGCGCCTCGATCACGGGTCTGATGACTCCGAATTCCGTCGCTCGCACGACCGGGTTGTACGTCTCGCGAATCAACCTCAGAAGCTCACGGACGTCAAAGAACAATCCGCTCGCGCCAGTGCGTTGGATGATCTCCTTCAGCACCGCCGTAGCAAGGTGCGTCTTACCGACGCCCGGAACACCTATGAGCAGCAGACCCTTGTCCACTACGGGGAACGCTGACACGAAAGCCCGGCACTTCTGAACCGCTTGAATGAGCGAGTCTGTGTCAGTTCGAAAGGCATCTAGATCGCATTTCTTGTACCGAGGGGGAATCCGCGCCTGCGACAAACGTTGGGCTGTCCGATTCTCGCGCCAGCAGTCGCAGCGGACGACGCGGCGCACACCCGTCCCGGCGCCGTCCTGAATGGGCTTCCAGCCCGTGTCGTCGCACAGCGGACAAGGCATCCCTGGAATCCCCCGACCCACTCGACCCACTAAGGCGCCAGCGTCAGTTCAAATGGCTGCGCAACTTCGCGCTGCGCCGCAGCTTATCCTTCGCGCGTGACTCGATCTGCCGCACGCGCTCGCGCGACAGGTGCAGCCGGTCGCCGATCTCCTGCAGCGTGCGCGGCTGGTCGTCTTCGAGGCCGAAACGCAGCCCCACGATCTCGCGCTCCTTGCCGTCGAGATCACAGAGGGCGGCCTGGAGCCCGGCGAGATCGGCCCGATGAATCATCTCGTCCTCGATCGGCGTGACGCCGTCCTGCTCGATGAGGTCGCCGAGCTCGGGGGAGGAGCCACCGTGACGGGTATTCGCGGCGCCGCCGATCCCGATCGGCTCGCTCAACGAGACGTCCGCGCCGCCGCCCGGCCCCCGGCGCAGCGTGAAAAAGAGCTTCGGCGGGAACGAGAACGCGCGCGTCTGATCGGCGAGGACGTGCATCATCGACTCGCGCACCCACCAGACCGCGTACGTGATGAACTTCACGTTGTGCGACGGATCGAACCGGTGCGCCGCTTCGATGAGCCCGAGGTTGCCTTCGTGAATCAGGTCGAGGAAGGAGACGCCGAGCCCCCGGTACCGCTTGGCGAAGGAGACGACGAACCGCAGGTTGGCTTCGACCAGGCGCGTGACCGCTGCTTCGTCGCGGTCGTCGTGGATGCGATGCGTGAGCGCGCGCTCCTCGTCGACGGTCAGCCGCGGCAGCTTCGCGATCTCGCGCAGGTAAGCCGTCAGCGTGCCCGTGTTGGCGTCGAACGCCCCATGCCGTCTCGACACGCGATGAGCATACTACGGTCCGGCTGAAGCCGGACTCTACTTTTGCTGAAGCCGGACTCCACTCTTACTTCTGTGTTTTGATTTTCAGGTTTTCACTTTCGCGCGGTTGCGCGCGAACGAGGTCCGTCGGCGAGGACTTGACGAGCGCGGTCGAGAGGCGCTGCTCCCAATCGTCGATGCCGCGCGCCATCTCGCCCTTCACATATTCCATGAACTCGTTGACTTCGTGCTGCATCTGGTCGATTTTCCGGCGCATGTTGAGAATGATCTCCACGCCGGCCAGGTTGACGCCCAGATCTCGGGTAAGTGACAGAATCGTCTCGAGCTGCTCGAGGTCCTCTTCGGAGTAGAGTCGCGTGTTGCCGTCGGTTCGAGACGGCTTCAGCAGACCTTCACGCTCGTACAGGCGCAGCGTCTGCGGGTGGATATTGTACTTCTGCGCCACCGCGCTGATCATGTAATACGCTTTGCCGGTTTTCTTCATGGATACCGACGCCTACAGGCTTTTTCCTTTGTCTTCTTGGTGTCCTTCGTGTTGGATCAGCGCCTCTCGTACATCGTCGCTGTTGATCCGTCCGAACTCCCTCAGCAACTCCTTCGACCGCTCATCGAGCAGCCTCGGCAGCACCAGCCGGACCACGACCACGAGGTCGCCGCGCCGTCCGTCGCGCGGCGAGGGCACGCCCCGTTCGCGCACCCGGAAGCGCTGGCCCGACTGTGTGCCAGGCGGCACGCGAAGCCGCGCCGGGCCGTCTATCGACGGCACTTCGATCTTCGCGCCAAGCCCCGCTTCATGGATCGCGATTGGCACGGTCAGCAGCAGATCGTCGCCGTCGCGCTCGAAGAGCGGATGCGGCTCGACCCGCACCGTGATGTACAGATCGCCGGTCTCGCCGCCGTTGCGGCCGACGTGCCCCTTGCCCGGAACGCGGATGCGCGCGCCGTCGGCGAGGCCAGGCGGCACGCCGATCGTCAGCGATTCGGTTCGCATCTCGACCTGTTGGCCGCCGCAGGTCGGACAGTGCGATTGCTGCTGCCGTCCCGTCCCGCCGCAGTGCGCACACGGCTTGGAAAACACCATGTGACCGCGCGCCGACTTCACCACTCCCGCGCCGTGACACTGGAGGCAGCGCGTTTCGCTCACGTGCAGCCGCCCGGCGCCTTGACATGTCCGGCACGCCTCCTGGCGGGTGAGCGTGAGGGTCCGCTGGCCGCCGCGCATCACCTCTTCGAGATCGAGCGTCACGGCCTGATGCAGGTCGACGCCCCGCTCCGGTGTCCCATCTCCGCGGCGCGCCTCGCGATGATGGAGGACGTCCGCGAAGAGATCGCCAAAAGTGGGCGCGTCGGTGCCGTGGACGCTGATCGTGAAATCGAAGCCCTCGAACCCGAAGGTCGAGGCGCCCTCGTTCTGCGCGGTCGATCCGGTCGTGTCGTAACGCCGGCGGCGTTCGGCATCGCTCAGCGTCTCGTACGCTTCCGCGATCTGACGGAACTGGGCGGCCGCCATCCGGTCACCGGGATTGATGTCCGGATGGTATTTCCGCGCAAGGCGCTTGTACGCGCGCTTGACGTCGGCAAGCGTGGCCGCCCGCTCCAGTCCGAGGAGGACGTATAGATCCATGAGACGGCAGCGTTCGGATTACTGTTTGCCCTCGTCGACCACTTCGGCGTCGATGACGTCGCCCTTCGGCTCGCTCGCAGCGCCGCTCGCCGCGCCGGCCGTTCCCGCCGCACCGGCGGCGGGGCCGCCCGTGCCGCCGGCGGCGCCGGCGGCCTGCTGCTTGTACAGCGACTCGGCGGCCTTGTGCTGGGCGGCGGTGAGCTGATCCAGCGCGCGCTCAATCGCCGCCGCGTCCGTTCCCTCGTTCGCTTTCCTCACGCCATCCATCGCGGTTTCAATCGCCTGCCGATCCGCGGCGCTCAGCTTCTCGCCGGTGTCCCTGATCAACCGCTCGGCGCCGTACACCGCCTGGTCGGCGCGGTTGCGGACCTCGATCTCCTCGCGCCGCTTCCTGTCGTCCTCGGCGTGCGCTTCCGCTTCCTTCATCATCCGATCGACCTCGTCCTTGGCAAGGCCGCTCGACGCGGTGATCGTGATCTTCTGCTCCTTGCCCGTGCCGAGATCCTTCGCCGACACGTTGACGATGCCGTTGGCGTCGATGTCGAAAGTGACCTCAATCTGCGGTACGCCTCGCGGAGCCGGCGGCAGGCCGACGAGGTGGAACTTGCCCAGCGTCCGGTTGTCCCGGGCCAGCGACCGCTCGCCCTGCAGCACGTGCACTTCGACGCTCGTCTGGTTGTCCGACGCCGTCGAGAAGATTTCGCTCTTGCGTGTCGGAATCGTCGTGTTCCTCGGGATGAGGGTCGTCATCACCCCGCCCATCGTCTCGATGCCCAGCGAGAGCGGCGTGACGTCCAGCAGCAGCAGATCCTTCACGTCGCCGGCGAGCACGCCCGCCTGCACCGCCGCGCCCACGGCCACGACTTCATCCGGGTTGACCCCCTTGTGCGGCTCGCGCTGGAAGAGATCCTTGACGATCTGCTGCACCTTCGGGATGCGCGTCGATCCGCCGACGAGGACGACCTCCTCGATCTTCGAGGGATCGAGGCCGGCATCGGCCAGCGCCTGTTTCGTCGGCCCGACCGTCTTCTGCAGGAGATCGTCGACGAGCTGCTCGAACTTCGCCCGCGACAGCTTCATCTGCAGATGCTTGGGCCCGCTCGCATCGGCGGTGATGAACGGCAGGTTGATGTCGGTCTCCATCACTGTCGAGAGCTCCATCTTCGCCTTTTCCGCCGACTCCTTCAGGCGCTGCAGCGCCATGCGGTCCTTGCCGAGATCGATCCCGTCGGCGTTCTTGAACTCGGTGATGATCCAGTCGATGATGCGTTGATCGAGGTTGTCGCCGCCCAGGTGCGTGTCGCCATTGGTCGCCTTCACCTCGACGACGCCTTCGCCCACCTCGAGGATCGAGATGTCGAACGTGCCGCCGCCGAAGTCGTACACGGCGATCGTCTCGTCTTTCTTCTTGTCGAGCCCGTAGGCGAGCGCCGCCGCCGTCGGCTCGTTGACGATGCGCATGACCTCGAGGCCGGCGATCTGCCCGGCGTCCTTCGTGGCCTGCCGCTGCGCATCGTTGAAGTACGCCGGCACGGTGATGACCGCTTTGCCCACCGGATGACCGAGATACTCTTCGGCGGCCTGTTTCAGCTTCTGCAGAATCATCGCGGAGACTTCGGGCGGCGAGTACTCCTTGCCCAGCGCGTTGATGCGCGCATCGCCGTTGCTCGCGCGCACGACCTGGTAGGGCACCATTTTCATCTCTTCATTGACCTCGTCGAACTTCCGGCCCATGAAGCGCTTGATCGAAAAAACCGTGTTCTCGGGGTTCGTCACCGCTTGCCGCTTGGCGACCTGGCCGACGAGGCGCTCGCCGGTCTTCGTGAACGCCACGACCGAGGGCGTCAGGCGTCCACCTTCGGGATTCGTGATCACGACCGGCTCTCCGCCTTCCATGACGGCGACGACCGAATTGGTGGTGCCCAGATCGATTCCGATGATTTTGCTCATCTAGTGACCTCGCGCGTGGCCCCCGAGGGGACGAAAAGAAGGGTCTGATATTCGTTCAAGTATAAAAGTTGAGTGAGATGTTGTAAATCTCGTCGCACTCGAGCCGTAAAGCCCATGTTATACTGCCTTTGCCAGTCAGTCCTGCCTTTCAGCATTGAAGGGACCGCATGTCTCGTCCCGCGGTCGGATCGGTTCTTCGATTCGTTCTCGGCTCCGTTGTCGCCGTCGCGATCGGTGGTGTCGCACGTGCGCAGGAGCCGGAGCCGCTGCCGCCGGCCTATCTTGCGGTCGTCGAGGGCACCGCCACGCTCGAGCGCGACGGTGAAGCGCAGCCTGCGGTCGTCAACATGCCGTTCGTGCCGGGTGATCGTCTGCGGACGGCCGCCGGACGCGTCGAGATCGATTTCCCCGACGGGACGACGATCGAGGTCGCCGCGTACTCTGAAGTCGAGGCGGTCTCGCCCACGAGGGTCCGCGTGGTCGCGGGCACGATCGATCACCTTCAACGATCCCCCGCGGCCGCTGTGGAAACCGCCTCCGCGGCGTATCTGCCGCAGGATCTTCGGCAGTACGGCAGCGCGCTCGATCGGAACGGCTCGTGGCAGAACACTGCGCCGTACGGTTACGTGTGGTATCCGACAGTCGCGCCGGATTGGCGCCCCTACTACTACGGCTCATGGGCGCCAGTGCCCCCGTACGGCTGGACGTGGATTGGTGTGGATACCTGGTCTTGGCCGACGCATCACTATGGCCGCTGGGGGTACGGGCGCAACGCGTGGTTCTGGATCCCCGGGCGCACCTGGGGCAGCGCGTGGGTATCCTGGGCGTCCGCCACCGACTACGTGAGCTGGTGTCCACTTGGCTACGATGGTCGTCCGGTCTTCGGGTACTCTGTCTTCGGTTCGGACTCCGGCGCACGATTCAGGACGGGAATGGATCCCGCCTGGCGCGGATGGACCGTGATGTCCCGCGGGCAATTCGGCGCGCGCGGCGCCTATGCTCCACGCTACGAGGTGGACCCGCGCAGGATCGCGTCGAACACGCCGTTCATCGTACAGGCACACGCCCCTGTTGCGTTGCCGCACGCCGGATCGGGTGGCATCGTGACTTCCCCCGGCCGATCGGCGGGTCTTGCGGTACCGCGTGTCGGCGTCCGTGAACCGGTCGTCCCCGGTCGTGCCCGCGATCCCCGGTCCGCGCCAACCGCGACGCCGACGACGACCGACGACCGGCGACCGGGCGACTACAGACGCGGCGGTGCCGTGGCGATGCCGCGCGTGGAGACGCCGCGCGCTGAGATGCGACGCGCCCCCGAAGCGCCGCCCGCGAGCGCGCCCGGGCCGACGCTCGCAGGCGCGCAGGCCGCACCGGTGGCGACGCCGCAGCCGTCAACCGGTGATCGCCCACCGCCGGCCGCTTCCCGGCCTCCGGCGGCCGACTCTCGACGTGACGATGGGTCTCGACGAGCGCCGTCCTATGGCGCGCCGTCGCGCTCGGCGCAACCCGAGCGCGCAGCTCCCGCGGAACGCGCCGCTCCTCCTGCTGAACGTCCGGCACCCACCGAGCGATCCGCGCCACGATCGGCGGCGCCTCCCGAAAGAGCCGCGCCGCCACCGCGCAGCGCGCCGGCGGGAGCCCCTCACGAAGGCAACGCCCGCGAGCGATCCGGAGGCGGGGCGGCGCCCGCCGGAGCTCGCCGGCCACGTTAGAATGGCGGATGGCGCATGGCTAAGGGCTAAGGGCTAATAACCATCAGCCATCAGCCATCAGCCATCAACCATCAGCCATCAGCCATTAAAAGATGCCTCACGTCGTCATCCGGGTAGCCCGCAACGCCGGCATCGTTGCGCTGTTCATCGTCGCGGCGGCGCTCGGCATTCTGAGCGGCGTCCTCTTCGCCTACGCCGGCGATCTGCCGCAGGTTTCCGCGCTCGACAACTACTCGCCGAGCACGATCACGCGCATCTACTCCAGCGGAGGGCAGGTGATCGGCGAGTTCGCCACGCAGCGGCGCGTGGTGGTCGGCTACGACGACATCAACCGGGTGCTCCGCGAGGCGATCATCGCCACCGAGGATGCGGAGTTCGACCGCCACTTCGGCGTGAACATCTGGCGCATTTTCGTCGCGGCGGTGACCGACGTCGTCGAACGACGGCGCGCGCAAGGCGCCAGCACGCTGACGCAGCAGCTCGCCCGCAACCTGAAGGACCAGTTCGGCCTCACCGCCGAAAAGTCGTTCGAGCGGAAAATCCGGGAGGCGATCCTCGCAATCCAGATCGAGAAGCGGTACACGAAGAAAGAGATCTTCACGATCTACTGCAATCAGATGTACCTCGGGCACGGCGCGTACGGCGTCGAAGCGGCGTCACGGCTGTACTTCCAGAAGTCGAACAAGCAATTGTCGCTCGAGGAAGCGGCGCTCATTGCCGGCATCTTCCAGACGCCCGAGCGGCAGAGCCCCTTCGTCGACATGAAGCGCGCGACCCAGCGGCGCAACCTCGTGCTGCAACGGATGGCCGACGAGCGCTACATCACCCAGGTGCAGGCTGACACGGCGAAGCAGAAGCCGATCGTCACGCGCGGTCAGCCGAATCAGCCGCCCGGCATCGCGCCGTTCTTCGTCGAGGAGGTGCGCAAGCACCTCGAGCGCCAGTACGGCGCGAAGATGCTCTACGAGAATGGCCTCGCGGTGCGGACGACGCTGGATGTGGCGATGCAGGAGGCAGCCAACCGCGCGCTGGAGCACGGCTTGCGCACCATCGACAAGCGCCATGGCTATCGAAAGCCGAGGCGCAACGTGATGGCCGAGGGGCACACACTCGAGGGCTTCAAAGACGACCGGTGGAACCGGCCCTTCGCCGCCGGCGACGTCGTGCCCGCCGTCGTCATCACCGCGCCGAAGGCCGGCGCCGCGCGCCTCCGGATCGGGCGCTTCCACGCGGACATCGCGAAAGACGGCTTCGCCTGGACGCACCGCGCGTCGGCCGCCGACCTCTTCAAGCCGGGCGATCTCGTCGAAGTCGCCGTCACCAGGCTGGACGAGGCCAGC
>Ga0066683_10000930_pt1 | contig 10801 bp, 8 predicted proteins | sample GraSoiAngelo_132_FD_62296 | JGI IMG/M metagenome (GOLD analysis project Ga0066683, IMG submission 62296) | Grasslands soil microbial communities from the Angelo Coastal Reserve, California, USA - 14_0929_02_40cm | ecosystem: Environmental > Terrestrial > Soil > Grasslands | place: USA... | reverse complement strand
CACTTCCCCACTGACGATGTGGGTCATCCATACACCTACGGATGGTTAGATTATGTTGTTAAAAGTCATTGTCACGTCCTCAGAATCACCCTGAAGGATGTTGATCCCCGAATTAACACGCACACGGCATTATACCGCATACATCAACAATATAAAAAAAACGCAAAAAATTAGAAGACTGGTATAAGACAAAGACAAAGCTATTCTAAGAAAAGACTATTGGAGAGATTGAACCACTACCCCCAGGGAAGCTACGCCTGCATAGAAGATGATGATTTATGTAGTTTGATGGAATTCAGTGCAAAAATATACTATGTTTCCAAATCTTTGCTTTTCAATCAAAATGGCAAATAGAAAGAAATTTCCGCGCTATGGAGTTAGCGGGGAGGTTTCATAAAGCTCTCTGTCTTATACTTCCTGAGGTTACCGAAGTTCCTCGTAGTGCAAAGCCTATATAACAAGGAAGTTTCGACCATGAGTGAGAGTGAAGTTGCGCGCTTACGCCGACAGATTGAATTGGAACTTGAAGCTATGCAGCGGGGGATGAATGGTTTTGCTTTGGGGTCAAGCCGCCATAAGTTTATCCACAAACGGATGGACTGTGTCGGAGCCTGGCAGGATAAGCTGATGGCTGAGGTGGGAGAGGATGAAGCTGATGAAATAGTCTATGGTCTTTATACTCAGACTTTCAAATAGCTCATGATCCCTCCCTCAAAAATTGTTTGTAGAAGGGTATTCCATGCAAAACATCCATCGATTACTGACTTTGGGGTGTGTGTGCGATAAAAGGGGTTTTTTTCAGGGGGCAAAAGCATGTTGGAGCAATTCAAACTCGCCTATGACATTCACCCATGGCTGAGGCGCGTAAGCTGGGGGCTACTGTTAATTGCCGGCATAGGCATCTTCTGGGCCTCGGGGGGGGTGCCTGCACGTGCGTGGATATTGCTGGCAGCAGTGATTCCCCAGCTTACACGCCTATGGGTACTGCGCGGACCCGCGATTGTCCTTCCCGTCGCATTATTAGTCATCCAGTCTGTAATCTGGGTGATTGCCTGGGGCCTATTCATAGGGGCGTTTGTCGCCCTCATACGGCACTGGCGGCAGATACAGCACGACCTGAAAGAGTTTGAGGCAGATTTGCAAGAGGCACAAGAGGAGATTACCGGGGCGCAGGAACAATTGCCATGGTCACCATTAGCATTGCCCGTGCGCCAGAAACCACCACCGGTGCAGCCGAAACAATTTGAGGAGGAGCATCAGATACCTTTCCAACCCTGGCAGCGACAACTCACCTTGCATCTAGATATAGGAGTTGGCTGGGATGTCGGGATAAAGCGCAAAAATAAGCCAAACGAAGATAGTCTTGTCGCCTTGCAAGGTACCTGTATTTACAACGACCAGTTGCTGCCTTTTGGATTATTTGTGGTAGCGGATGGGATGGGGGGGTACGCTCACGGACAAGATGCCAGCTACCTGTCAATACAAACCGTGTTGCGATCGGTGCTCCCGAATGTTGCAGGCAGCGAAGAGATGACCGACGACAACATCGCCGAGGTTCTTATTGAAGGCGTGGAACTGGCAAATCAGGCAGTGTTACAACGCAGTAAGGAAGTGAAAACCGACATGGGTGCCACGATCACTGCCGCGCTGGTCATGGATACAACCGCCTTCGTGGTCAATGTCGGTGATAGTCGGACCTACCTCTATCGCGAATGCGAGGGGCTGACACAGGTCACTCGCGACCATTCACACGTTGCGCGTTTGGTCGCGGCAGGCCAGATAGCGCGGGACGATATTTACACCCATCCAGATCGAAACCAGGTCTATCGCGGTCTTGGATCGGAACCAGATGTGAAGGTAGATTGGTTTACTGTTCCCTTGCAAGGAAATGACTGTTTGCTGCTCTGTTCAGACGGGCTTTGGGAGATGGTACGGGATCCGGAGATCGAAAAGACTTTGAAAGAGCAAGGATGCAACCCAACACAGGCAAGCAAGGCCCTCGTCCGAGCCGCCTTAAAAGGCGGGGGTCTGGATAACATCAGCGTTATTGTAGTACATGTCACACCCATAACGGTGTGATGAGTCGAAGGGTGATAAGAGCATGAACGAACAAACACATGGAACCTCCAGCGCAGTAGCCACACGTCTTCCCGCTGGGAAGCAGGCAAATGACCAATATAAACAACGCGTAGTACCTATACTCCAAACGGTACAAGAAGCCAGTCAACAATTGAAGATAGGTAGACCTGATGCAAGTACATCCTTACGTCAGGACCAAGAACTTCACTGCCTGCGCGATAGCAAATATCTGTACAAACATGAGATCGGGCTTGTCCAGCAGCTCTCAGCCGAAGAGGTAGTCTCCCTGGCCCAGCGCATGGAATGTGCCCGGCTGGAACAGAAAAAGCCGAAACCCAATCACTGGCTCATCGAAGATGGTGAGAACGCCAAACGCCAGTTGATCGAAGCCAACTTGCGCCTGGTAGTCAGCATCGCCAAGAAGTACATCGGTCTCGGCATGGATCTAATGGACCTGGTACAAGAAGGCAACATCGGGCTTATTCACGCCGTGGATAAATTTGATTACCATATGGGCTACAAGTTCAGCACGTACGCAACGTGGTGGATTCGCCGGGCGATGTCACACGCGCTGGCCAGGCAAGCCCGCACCATTCGAGTGCCCCTATACAAAAAAGAGGAGATGAAACGACTAGCACAGGTGCGGCTGCGTTTACAGCAGGATCTGGAACGTGAACCCACCGCCGAGGAACTGGCCCAGGAGATGGACATAAATGTGCAGCAAGTAATCGCGCTCATGGTAGCCAGCGAGGATACTATCAGCCTTGATGCACCAAATGGTGGCACAGAGGAAGAACCTCCCTTTAGTGATACGCTAGAGGACGACAACGCCTATTCACCAGAGCAGGTAGTCATTACGCAGATGCTCGAAACGCACGTCCAGGACCTGCTTAAGAGCCTGAGCCCCAACGAACGCAAGATTTTGCGACTGCGTTATGGGCTTGACGGTACTCCTGAGCACTCCCTCAAAGAAGTGGGAAAGAAGCTGGGTGTTACCTACGAGGCGATCCGCCAGGTCGAAAACAAAGCCCTGCGCAAGCTTGTTCAACCCAGCCGCACGCGAATGTTACACGACTTTTTAAGCTAAGAAAGAAGGAGCAGTAAAGGAGGTGATGCGAAGCCCGCAACAGTATACTGTAAACAGTGGATCGCCAGGTGAGCGCATTCAACTCCAATCATATCTCAGCGAAAGATTGGAAAAGAATGATGAGCGAGACACCAGCACCAGCATGACGGATTGATGACAGCACATCCACCTCTAAAATGTGCCTATATCAACCGTCATGCAGGGCATTCATTTCACACCATTTTCACCCATTTACTCGTTTATGAAATCAGAAGTATATTACAAAGAAAGACGGAAAGGAGCGACATGTATGAGTAAACTGGTAATGATCATCGATGATTCAGCAACAGTGCGCAAAATTGTTGAAGTTAGTCTCAAGCGCGAAGGAATCCCATACGTAAGTTATGCCAACGGAGTTGAGGCCATACGCGCGCTCTCAGAACAGGAACACCTCGTACCTGACCTCGTCTTTCTCGATATCGCCCTTCCAAGAATAGATGGGTATAAGATTGCGCAATATCTCAAGTCGCATCACCAATTCGACAATACCGTAATCGTCATGCTTTCCGGTCACAATGGCATACTGGACCGCCTCAAAGGCCGACTCTCAGGAGCCCGTGACTACCTGACCAAACCTTTTAGAACTCAGGATATCCTCTCCGTCGTGCACGAATACCTCGGCATCACTCCCCTTAAGCATTCCCAGCATATGCCTTAAATTTTCATGCTTACCTCCAACCTCTTGAACATACACAAACATAGAAACTCCAAAATCAAAGTTTAAGAGAGAAAACCTGCATCTGCGGCTTTAAATACACATAATGGCACTTGCATTCACGTTCATTATGTTAAGAGAAGTCTACTCCCAGACTAGAAACAGAGACAAGCAGAGCAGCAGGAGAAGCACCATGGCACGATGGACATACCTTGAAATTAGCTTCAATCCAGGAACAAGCAATGTTACACATGTAGACGGACTAGAAGTAATTGATCCACACAGCGCCCCTTCAGCCCGGCAAATCAGAAACCAACTCGGCAACGAAGGCTGGGAACTGGTAAGCGCACATGTTTCAACCTGGTTATTCAAACGCGAGATCATTGTCCCTCAACAATGGGAATACTGCTGCTTGACAGAAGATCATTCAGGCGGCATACGCAGAGGAGAATGGATTCTCGTCTACTACCAGGCAGATGGCAATCACGTGGAACATGTACATAGAATACTAGGAACAGCCATGGCTCAACTCGGAAAAAACGGATGGCAAATGATTGGCGTTGCTGATCCTGGCAGTGAGGGAGGATATGACAATACTTCGTTTTATTTCGCAAGACCTCTAGCGCCTCTTCCTGCTCCAGCCTCGGATATTACTGAGCAGAAGCTGGTAGAGAAGGTAATAGAACGGCCATAGCATTCAAGTATGGAGTTGATTGCTCGCGTGGAAACCACGAGCGGTCAACTCCATACCGCATTTCCTATTATTGACCTATTACCGTTCTCTGCTACGCAGAACGCGCAGGTATTTCTGCAGGCATAAGCCTCAATATACATCCCGTCTCCAGGATGGATGTTATATTTACCCCGAAGGTTCGCAACTTTAGCCGTGTTCGCGAAAGCACATTGCGTACAGGTCTCATCTCCTGGTCCCACGTCCCAATTTCAAGCGAATTTTGTAAACGTTGGCGACAGCGGGCGACAATCATCTCTGTCACATCACCGTTATAGAAACTCGCGAACAGCACTTCGTAAGGACAATAATAGGGGTACGAGTCCAATAGAGGCAGCAGAATGCTCAACTCGCTGGCCGTAAACTGCTGTTGCGCCAGTAACTGGGGAACTTCGCCTCCTGAGGAGATGTACGAGAGAGTACCAAGTTCCATGTTCAGGGCCAATGTATGACCGGCTGGTAGCGCATCTTGCAAAGAAAAATGTCGTATGCTTTCCGTGTTCTGTTCCAAATTGGTGTGAGATGTTTTCTCTTCACAATAAGCTACTACTTGCATGGCAGTCTCCTTATTCCTATGCTCTGATGCGCTCATGTGCGACGTTTATTTCAATTAGGTTGTTTTGTCGATAAGGGGGGCCTGTCGTACAAGAAACGATCTTACTTAATTATTACCTGAAAGCATATACTTAAAGAAGAACTTATGTTATCATTTTATGTAACATCTTTATCATTTTTTCGTTTGACCAGAAGGAATGAGGATGGGAACAGCGAAAACTACCCCTCAGCCCCGGTGGCGACTGGCCGAGGCGCGCACTCTACGAAAGTTGTCGCAGCAAGAAGTTGCTGATCGTATCGGCACCACGTATGTCAACATCAGCCGTTGGGAACGTGGTATTACCCGGCCCAATCCCTACTTTCGCCGCAAGCTCTGCGCGCTCTTTGGCAAGAGTGAGGAGGAACTGGGCCTGGTAGTGAGCATGGCCAGGTCGACGGAAGAGAGGGCGATTGGAGGGGACGAGGCGACCACAAGAGCCGCCTCTACCTCAAGCAGTACCCAACCTATCGAGACCATTTTTGAGCATGGGCTGTATGATTCTGCAATCCCCCTTGAGCCTGCCATCCATTTAGTGGGACGCGAGAGCGAACTTGGTCAGATCAAAAAACGGCTGTATAACGGCGGCAGTGTTGCGTTGACGGCCCTCAATGGCTTGCCAGGCGTAGGCAAGACAGCATTATCTATCGCACTAGCACACGACCCTGAGTTACGAGTTAATTTTCAAGATGGTATTCTGTGGGCTGGCCTGGGGCCAAACCCCAACATTTCAGGGCTATTGAGCCGTTGGGGAACGCTCCTGGGTATATCAACGACCGAAATGACAGAGATAAGCAGCGTCGAAGAATGGGCGAAGACGCTGCGGGCCGCCATTGGCTCGCGCCGTATGTTACTAGTCATCGACGATGCCTGGAAACTCGAAGAAGCGCTGGCATTCAAAGTTGGAGGGCTTAACTGCGCGCACCTGGTGACTACGCGCTTCCCCAATATCGCCACGCACATGACTGTTGATGGCGCCACATTGATCCAGGAACTGAATGAGATCGAAAGCATGGAACTTTTGCGGAGGCTGGCTCCAGGTGTTGTGGATCGAGAAGCGCAGAAGGCGGCTGACCTGGTAAATGCCGTTGGTGGACTACCCCTGGCGCTCACATTGATGGGTAATTACCTGCGCAAAGAGGCTTACAGTGGGAAACCTCGCCGTATTAGTGCCGCTCTCGAACGGTTGACGATTGCAGAGGAGCGCTTACAAATTAAAGAGCCACATGGGCCGGTAGAGCGCCACACGAGCCTATCATCGGACACGCCACTCTCGTTACAATCTGTCTTCACAGTCACTGACAAGCAACTTGAGAAGGCTGCTCGAGCCGCGCTCTATGCCCTCTCCGTCTTTCCTCCGAAACCAAACAGTTTCTCAGAGGAGGCTGCCCTGGCGGTAGCAGCATGTTCCGAAAAAACACTTGACAGCCTTACCGACGCGGGCCTGTTGGAGAGCGTTGGTTCAGACCGTTACACGCTGCACCAGACGATTGCTGACTACGCGCGAGTGCATTTAAAAGAGGATACTGCCGCGCGTGATCGGATGATCGCATTTGCCGTCAGCTACGTGGAAGCGCACGAAAAAGACTACGAATTGCTGGAACTGGAAAGTAACACTATCCTTGCCGCCCTGGAGCTTGCTTACGAGGCAGGTAGACAGGAAGCATTGGTGCGCGGCGTCAACTCCTATGCGCCGTTTCTGATCTTACGCGGCCTTTACCCACTGGCGGAGGAGCAGCTTCAACGTGCGCAAGAAGCCGCCAAAGCGATTGAGGATCAGCGTGGCCTCGCCAGCACACTACTCTCCCTTGGAGAAATCGAGCAAAAACAGGGCCACTACCCCCAGGCACAAGCGTATTATCACGAAGGTCTGAGGCTAGCACGCGAGATACAAGACCCTGAACGCATCAGTGCTTTACTGACGAACCTTGGATGGGTGACGTTGAAATTTGGTGAGTATACTCCAGCCGAGGTCTACCTGCAAGAGGGTCTGACACTGGCTCGAGAAATCGAACACCGTGAGCGAATAAGTGGCCTCCTCGAAATGCTTGGGTCGGTGGAAGGCATCCGGGGAGATTATGCCCAATCGGAAGCATATCTACAAGAAGGGTTGACCCTAGCACACCAGGTAGGAGACCGTAATCGCATCTGCACTCTACTTATTAATTTGGGAGCGACAGCGGGCGAACAGGGAAACTTTAGACAAGCAGAAGAATATTTCCAGGAAGGGTTAATGCTGGCAAGGCAAATTGGACATCGTGAATGGATCAGCGCTTTACTCAGTAACCTAGGAGAAGCCGAAAGTGAGCTGGGGCATTATTCTCAGGCGGAAGTCTACTTTCAGGAAGGGCTACACCTTGCACGCCAGACGGAACATCGCGAATGGATATGTGCTTTGCTCATCAATCTGGGATTAACCTTAAGGAAGCAAGGAAACTATCCACAAGCAGACCTGTCCTTCCAAGAAGTTTTGACATTAGCCCAACAGCTAGATAGACCTGAAATCACCTCCGCCGCTCTTTATGAGTATGGCAACCTGTATCTTGTTCAACAACGTGAAAATGCTGCCGAAACCTGTTTTCAGAAGATGCTTTCTGCCATTCCGGAAGGAAGTCAAGAACTGTTAGCCCTGGCACATTACGGATTAGCACGCACAGCTGCTTTACAGGGAAACTTCGATGAGGCTCTAAGGCTTGGAGAAGAGAGTGTTTCTGCTCTTGAAGAGATGGGACATCGTACTGCGCAAGAAGTGAGGAGTTGGCTGGATACAATCAAGTAGTAAACTACTAACATGAGCCTTCCCATATTGATCTATCCCCTCATCTCGTATGAGCGGAAGCGGGAATGCGTGATAAGGGGACGCTTGCGTCGACCATCGTCCTATGCCACTGATCCTCTCCAAGTGGCGACGCAAGCGTCCCCTCCACCTCACCCTAATGATGTACCACTCCAACCCTTCTAACCTTACTCGATTAGCCCCTCTGCAAGAATACAACACTTACTATATTCCCAAATTCGGGATGTTTCATGTTGGTAATTTTGAGTACGTCAATTAGGGACGCCAGAATCTGTATGCAAGTGCAAGTTGACTCGACACAGTATGTATTACCACCGCAGGGGGTGCTGCTGCGTGAGTAGCCAGTACGGGTGATAGTGCCAGGCACATGGCAATGAGCACGAGTACTACGAGTGGCAGGATCATTCGTATGATATGTTTGAACATGTGTTGTTCCTTTCGTTCCATTTCGTGCATTTGGGGAGAACGGGTACCCGCTAACGAGGGTGAACCCTGCATACAGGAGCAGTGAGCGAATGCTCGTGCCGGACCAGAAGAGACTCACACAGCCGCAAACCCACTATGAAGGACGGGGTCTATACCTGCCATTGTGCTCCAATAAATATCCGGCAATAGATGTTCAGAGGTCTCCTGCTATTTGACCCCAAAATAGACTGAGTAATTGTTTGTTAGTTCGCCTGTTGCCCTTCGCGCATCACGGACAACCACAGCTCCAAGCTCAAAGACACATTGTGACTAGATGGTTTCCCCATCTTCGTCGACGGAGAAAACGTGCTGACCAGCCAGGCAGTAATACTGTAAATTCCCATTTTCATCGGTGGCTGGAGCACTTTCTGTTTCGAGATCAACCAGCAATATCGCCTGGTCTTTGTCAATTGGGCATGTCTGGTACCTTAGCTCATCAATGTCAATATCCATCAACTTCCCTCATTCCTGTGTTGAAATTATCTCCTAATCAAATGACGCTAAAACAACGCACTACAAAAATCACGCTTTACAAAAACGCATATAGGGATCCTGCAAACCGTCCTTGCCGCCAAAGGATGACGTGGTGTGCACATGAAAAGAAGTGTTACAGACGTGTTTCGATACGATTGCGCGTGTCTTTGGGGTTGTGGAACCAGCCCGAGATGGTGGGGACTCACACAAGATTCACTTTGTGCGAACAGGCTAGAGCATTGTTCCTCTTATCAAACTACCGAATGATTTTCGGATCATCAACAAATTGAGAAAAGGGGGGAGATAGGTACTATTTGCATTGGGCAAAGATAAGACCGGGAAACTCGTACCAGGCGCTACACCAATATTTTCGGCCAACTGCTGGAACTGCTCATAGATCATGACATTCGTTGTCCCACTCCACATTTTTTCGCCCAGCGTTGGCATGGCGGCTTTTACTCTCTCATACACGTCAAGATCACTGATAACACTGCTGAGTTTGTCATTCCATACAGCAAACAAACCTCCCAACAAGTGGGGATCGTTCGGGCTGAGAGTCATACCCGGGTTAGCAAGGTCAAATATATACGGCTCCCACTTCTGGTACAACAGTTTGGTATCCAGATAGTCATGATAATAGCCAGCCCTGGGCACAATGTAGAGGAGGTTATCATTAGCATTGATGATCTGAAATCCCTGCCGCACCATATCCACAGGATTAGCCCAGCTATTATTCCACACGTCGATTACAATATCTTTGTTTACCATGACACTGCTCTGCATCTTTGTCAGACTCCCCCACATCTCTGCTGTTTTCCCTTTGCTCTTCAAATACGAGTCATATGTGTTAATGAACTGTCTGTATCTGTTAGCATCGCTTAAAGCATATTCATCTTCACCAATATGTACCTGTGGCGCGTCAAACCACGGTAGAAACTCGTCCCAGATGGCATTCATAAAAGTATAGGTGTTGGGATTTTCGAGATCAAGAAACTCCTTCGAGTATTTCTGGCTGGCTAGATCAGAGCGATATTGGGTGAATGCCAGTGCGTGCGCCGGTGTATCAATTTCCGGCACGATGGTGACTGCATGTTGTCTCGCCACGTCTTGCAGTTCGCGCATATCCTGCCTGGTGTAGGAGCCATCTTTGGCAGCCAACCCCTTGAAGCGATCACTATTGAGACGGAACGCCGCGTATTTGTGCATCCAGTCTGGACTATTGCCAGCATCCATTCCGTTATCGTTCAAATGCAGGTGGAAAACGTTCATTTTATACCACGACAACATTTTCACGTAGTCTTCCAGGGCGCCGATGGAAAAAAACTTTCTTGCAACGTCAAGCATAAAACCGCGCACTTTATATTTTGGATAATCTCGCGCTACCTCCCTGCCAATATGTATTCTTGTGGGGTCCTGTAGCAAGATTTGCAATGCAGTGCGGGTACCATAGAAGATACCCGCGCTCGTATGCGCGCTGATGACTACGTTGTCCCCCACCTGAAAGAGATACCCTTCATTGCCAATTACAGGGTCCCTATTTCTTAAGGTCAGAAAAAAATCGCCTCCTGCCGGAGAACTGGAGGTCACAATCTGGAGAGGATGCCCGGTGACCTGGAAGAGATCGCTCTGGAAAACCTGCGCCGTTTCCTGCAACTGTGTAGCATAAGCAGGATCTACAGTAATGCGAGAAGTCATACCCATGGTAAATGTTCCTGTGCCACCCTGCCACTCTCGTAGGCCAGGGATGACCTGGGGAGCGGGGTTGGGAAAGAATAGAGTCAGGCCAGCAGATGTGAGCTGGTGCACGGTGATGAGAATAGTGAAGGTTATCACCATGCCAAAAAGCACATAGATGTAAAACTTAGTGTTTTTTTTCTTTTTGT
>Ga0066683_10000929_pt1 | contig 10806 bp, 14 predicted proteins | sample GraSoiAngelo_132_FD_62296 | JGI IMG/M metagenome (GOLD analysis project Ga0066683, IMG submission 62296) | Grasslands soil microbial communities from the Angelo Coastal Reserve, California, USA - 14_0929_02_40cm | ecosystem: Environmental > Terrestrial > Soil > Grasslands | place: USA... | reverse complement strand
GTCCCGCGAGAGCGGCGCTGCCCGCCTATCCTGCATAGTGGACACTATGTCCAATATAGTAGATGCCATGTCAAGGGCGCGGAGCGAACGTTCTTGCCGGCGCCCTCGGCGCCGCGCTATCGTCGGGCATGCCGCCGCTCGGCCTCATCATCGCGGTGGGCCGTCGTCGCGTTCGCCTACAGCGTCGTGGCGGCCAGCGATGCGCTCGCCAATCGGCGTCACTGACGCGGATGGAGGTGACGATGTGCGCGCACTCGTGATGTGGCGCCGACTCGTCGGTCTCGCGATCCTCGCGCTTCTGCCGTTCGGCGCAGGTTGTGCGGGCACGGGGCACTGGGCGACACCCAGTCTTCCCGAGGCGAAACGGCAGGTCGGCGAGTATGTAGATTCCGGGCGTTACGAGGCCGACATTGCCGCCGTCGCCGAGAAGGCGCGCACGTACCTCGAGTCGAGAGCGCACCGCGGAGGCAAGCTGGCGATCGTCGTCGATCTCGACGAGACGGCGCTCTCGAACCTGCCGAGCCTTCGCGCGAACGATTACGGCTTCATCGGCGCCGGCCCGTGCGACCTGCCGCGCGGCCCGTGCGGCCTGGCCGCCTGGATCATGATGGCGAAGGCCGAGCCGATCAAGCCGGTGTTGGCGCTGGCCGAGCTGGCTCGCCAGCGCGGCGTCGCCGTCTTCTTTCTCACGGGCCGACCCGAGCGTATGCGCGCCGCCACGGAAGCGAATCTGCGCGCGGCGGGCTACGCCTGGACCGGACTGATCCTGAGACCCGACGACCTCACGACGAGATCCGCGGCGGAGTTCAAGGCGCCGGAGCGCAAGAAGATCGAGGAGCAGGGTTACACGATCATCGTCAACGTGGGCGATCAGGCGAGTGATCTCGATGGCGGTTTTGCCGAGAAGACGTACAAGCTGCCCAACCCCTTCTACCTGATTCCATGACGCTGATTCCATGACACGGAAGCTCGGGGATCCCGCCGTTCAGCGCTTTCTCGCCACCAAGGACGTCGTCGTCCTCGCCACCATTCAGCCTGACGGCGCGCCGCTGGCGATGCCCATGTGGTTCCTCCCCGACCCGGCGGCGCTCACGATGCTCAGCGAGGAAGGCACGCAGAAAGTCCGCAATCTCCGGCGCGACGCGCGCGTGTGCGTCGTGGCCGAAGCCGTCACCAAAGGCGGCGAAATCCAGGGCGTGACCGTGGTCGGCAGGGCCGAGTTCCTGGCTGACGGGCCGGAGCGTCGTGCGTTGGTCGATCGGTTTCACGCGAAGTATCGAGGGCTCGAGCGGCTGTGGAATGGTCGGGCCATGCCGTCCAATCGGGTGATGTTCCGCATCGCCCCGGCGCGCGTGCGTGCATGGGGGCTCCAATGAGGAGGAGCGTATGACGCGAGCGTTGGTATTCCTCGTCGACGGCAGCACCGGCGCCATGAGCAACGCGACCGGCCAGATCCGACTGCGCGGTGAGTTCAGCGCGTCCGAGGGCACCACCGCCGGCGACTATCTCGGCACGCTTTGCAGCCAGTGAGCGACGACGAGGTCCGCCAGCTGCTGCGCGAGATCCGCGATGTGCAGCGCGAGCAGCTCGCCGAATACCGCCGCGTGACCGAGCGCTCGCTGGAGCTGCAGCAGCGCGCGGTCGCGCGGCAGGAGCAGTTCAGCCGCCTCTACCGACGCATCACGGCAGTCACTGGCGTCGTCATCGTGTTCGTGCTGGTGCTGCTCATCTTCACCCTGACGAAGTGGTGGCGCTATCTGTTCGGCTTTTAATATATGGCGCTGTCCTGCCGGCACTGCTCGTCGCGCTCGGCGCGTCGGCGCAGGACACGCGAGTGCCGCAGGCCGCGCCCCTGCTGGCCGTCCTCGAGGCCGCAAAGACCGGCGACCTCTCCACCTTCAAGAACGCGTACTCGAGCCGCATCCGGGACGATGCCGCTCAGGGTGATTGGTCGAAGAATCTCGCGGAGGCGCACTCCAATCTCACGCGGATGTTCGGCGACTATCGTCTCGCCGACTTCGGATTCGCGTTCGCCGGCGACAGCGAGCGCGGGCGCGTCGCGCTGAGCTACAAGGGCCAGCCGCAGTTCGACCTCGCCGTCATCCGAGAGGACGGCGGCTGGAAGCTCGATGAACGATAGCGGCCCGGCGGCGGTGAGCGAGCGCGCCGCGGCCCTGTGGCGCGCATACCTCGCGGGGTTGCCGCCCGATCACCCTCACTGGACGGTCCGCATCACCGAGTTCTCGTTCGGGGACTCACCTGCGATGGCCGACGAGCTTGCAGCGCTGGTGGTCAGCGGACGCAAGCAGGCCACCGCGACTCTGGCGATCCAGTTCGCCGTCGAGGGCGCGGCCCTGCCCGCCGTCGGCGATGTCAGCATCGTCACGCGCGCCGACGGCACGCCCGTCGCGGCCATCGAGACGACCGACGTCCGTGTCGTGGCGTTCGATGCGGTCGACGCCGAGTTCGCCCACGCCGAAGGCGAGGGCGATCGCTCACTGGCCTGGTGGCGCGCCGCGCACACGGCCTACTTCGGCCGCAGCCTCGACGGTACATCGCTCGTCGTCTGCGAACGCTTCCGGCTCATCTGCGTCGTCGGCGACGGCAAGGCGGCCGAGGCGAGTTGAGAGCGCGACGCCACCGGCCGGCTATGGCACACTGATCAGGCTGCCCGTGAGCCGACAGAGCACCGTGGACACCGCCGAACTCCTGCGCGAGCTTCGCATCGATCGCGACGGCCGCCCGACTCGCAACCGGCGCCGCCTCGTGCTCGGTCTGATTGCGCTCGTGATCGTGGCCGCCGCAGTCTGGGTAGCCTGGAGCCGCTTCAGCGTGCCGACCGTCCGCACGGTCGCCGCGCGCGCGGCGACGCCCGCCGGCGGACCCGCCTCCGTCCTCGACGCCAGCGGCTACGTGACCGCGCGCCGGCAGGCCACGGTCTCGGCCAAGATCACCGGCAAGGTCACGGAGGTCTTGATCGAGGAAGGCATGCGCGTGGCCGAGGGCGCGGTGCTCGCACGCCTCGACGACACGGAGGCAAAGGCGCAGCTCGCGCTGACGCGCGCGCAGCTCGCCGCCGCCCGCTCGCAGGACGGCGAGGTCCGTGCGCAGCTGCAGCAGGCCGAGCGCGACTACGCGCGCTCGCAGGAGCTGTTCAACCGCCAGCTCGTGCCCGAGCAGGCGATGGACGCCTCGCGCGCTCAGCGCGACACGCTGCGAGCCAAGCTCGCCTCCAACCAGGAAGCGATCCGCGTGGCGACGGAATCCGTCACCGTCGCGCAGGTGCAGCTCGACAACACGGTCATTCGCGCGCCGTTCAGCGGGGTGGTCGTGGCCAAGTCGGCGCAGCCGGGCGAGATGATCTCGCCGATCTCCGCCGGCGGCGGCTTCACGCGCACGGGCATCGGCACGATCGTCGACATGGACTCGCTCGAATTCCAGGTGGACGTCAACGAGTCGTACATCAATCGCGTCACCGAGGGACAGCCGGTGGAGGCAACGCTGAACGCGTATCCCGACTGGAAGATTCCCGGCTCGGTGATCGCGATCATCCCGACGGCGGATCGCAGCAAGGCGACGGTCAAGGTGCGCATTGCGATCAAGGTGAAGGACGCGCGCATCGTGCCCGACATGGGCGTGCGCGTCGCCTTCCTGGGCGCCGCGACCGCGCCCACCCGCGCGCCCGTCGCGGCCGGCGTCCTCGTTCCCGCGGACGCGGTGCGCGGCGACGGAACGGTCTTCGTGTACGCCGACGGCCGCGTCGCGCGCCGCACCGTCACGCCGGGACAGACCGTCGGCACCGAGCGCGAGATCCTGAAGGGACTGCGCGCGGGCGAGCGCGTGGTCGTCGCGCCGCCGGCGTCTCTCAAGGACGGCGCCGCGGTACGCGTCGCCGACAAGTAGACGCGTGAACGTCCTGGTCGAGATCCGCGGGCTCACCAAGACGTATCGCCGGGGCGGCGAGACGATCGAGGTCCTGCACGGCATCGACCTCGACATCCCGCGCGGCGACTTCGTCGCGCTCATGGGACCGTCGGGCTCCGGCAAGACGACGCTGCTGAACCTGATCGGCGGGCTCGACACACCGACGTCGGGCACGATCAGCGTCGACGGCCGTCGTATCGATCGGCTCGGAAGCGGCGAGCTCTCGCGCTGGCGCGCCGCCAACGTCGGCTTCGTCTTCCAGTTCTACAATCTTCTGCCCGTGCTCTCCGCGCAGCGCAACGTGGAGCTGCCGCTGCTGCTCACCGGGCTGAGCGCGGCCGAGCGGCGGCGTCACGCCGAGATCGCGCTGACGCTGGTCGGGCTGCGCGAGCGCGCCAAGCACAAGCCCAAGGAGCTGTCCGGCGGTCAGGAGCAGCGCGTCGCCATCGCGCGCGCGATCGTGTCGGATCCCACGCTGCTCGTCTGCGACGAGCCCACAGGCGACCTCGACCGCGCCACCGCCCACGAGATCATGCTGCTGCTACAGATGCTCAATCGCGACCACGGCAAGACGATCGTGATGGTCACGCACGACCCCAAGGCCGCGGAGTACGCGCGCCGCGGCCTGCGCCTGGACAAGGGCACCCTCGCGGTGACCAACGACCTCGCGGCGTCGTGAAGTACCTGCCGCTGCTCTGGGCGCAGCTCTTCCGGCGCAAGACGCGCACGGTGTTGACCGTGCTCTCGGTGCTGGTCGCGTTTCTCCTCTTCGGCCTCCTCGAGGCCGTGCAGGTGGCGTTCGAGTCGGGCGCCGACAGCGCCGACGCTAAACGGCTGCTCACGACCGCGCGCTACTCGATCATCGATCCCCTGCCGATGGCCTACGCCTCGCGAATCGAGCGCGTGCCCGGCGTGGTGGGTATCGCCTACGCCGACTGGTTCGGCGCGAAGTACCAGAACGAGAGCAACGCGTTCGCCGTCTTTGCCGTCGACCCCGCGCGCTATCTCGACATGTACCCGGAGTTCCAGATCGACCCGGCGCAGCGCGAGGCCTTCGTCAAGACGCGCACGGGCGCCGTGGTCGGCCAGCGGCTGATGGAACGGTACGGCTGGAAGGTGGGCCAGAAGCTGCCCCTCGCCTCGGAGATCCACGCCAAGACCGACGGCAGCCTCGACTGGGAGTTCGATCTCGTCGGCGTCTTCGACGCCGAGGACCCCGCCGTGCGCGCCAACACCGAGGTCGTGCTGATCAACGTCGCCTACTTCGACGAGGCGCGGGCGGTCGGCCGCGGCAAGACCGGCTGGTACATCATCCGCATCGCGGAGGCCGATCAGGCGCGCGCCGTCGCCGCGGACATCGACCGCATCTTCCTGAACTCGCCCGACGAGACCAAGACGGCGCCCGAAAAAGAGTTCGCGCTGGGCTTCGCCAAGCAGATCGGCGACATGGGGGCGCTGGTCACGCGCATCCTGATCGCGGTGTTTTTCACCATCCTCATCCTCACCGGCAACACGATGGCGCAGTCGATCCGCGAGCGCATCCCGGAGCTGGCGATTCTCAAAACCTTGGGCTTTTCCAACACTACGGTGACCGCGCTCGTGCTCGGCGAGGCCGGGCTATTGTTCTTCATCGGCGCGGGCCTCGGCATGCTCGCCGCCGTCGCCGTGCTGCCCGTCGTCAATGGCGGCACCGGCGGCCGCTTCCCGCCCCTCTTCGTGGATCCCGCAACCTGGCTGTGGGCGGCCGGCGTCGCCGTCGTGATGGCGCTGGTCGTCGGGCTGCCACCCGGGCTGCGCGTGCACCGCCTGCGCATCGTCGACGCCCTCGCCGGGCACCGGTGACGCGATGACGTGGCTCAATCAGGTCGTCCAGATCACGCTCGTGAATCTCATGAACGTCCCGCGCCGCCTCGGCACCTCGCTGGTCGTGGTCGTCGGAATCGCCGGCGTCGTCGGCGTGCTGGTGTCGGTGCTCGCCATGGGCGAGGGCTTTCGTCACACGCTGGCCAGCACGGGACGGCCGACGCGCGTGATCATGCTGCGCGCGGGCTCCGACGCCGAGATGTCCAGCGGCATCGCGCGCGACCAGGCCACGGTGCTCGGCAGCCTGCCCGGCGTCGCGCGCGACGGCGCGGGACGTCCGCTGGTCTCCGCCGAGCTGTTCGTCATGGTCGACCTGCCGCGCCACGGGCAGACGGATCCCAACAACGTGCCCGTCCGCGGCGTGCAGCCGGCCGCCTTCGCCATTCGCGACGAAGTCCGCATCGTCGAAGGCCGCCGGTTCGAGCGCGGCGTGCGCGAGGTGATCGTCGGCCGCAAAGCGGCCCGCGAGTTCGCCGGCCTCGGCGTCGGCTCGCGCATCGCCTTTCGCGACAGCGACTGGACAGTGGTCGGAATGTTCGAGAGCGGCGGCGACGTGCACGAGTCGGAGATCTGGGCCGACGCCGAGGTGGCGATGTCCGCATTCCGCCGCTCCGGATTTCAGTCGGTCACGGCCACGCTCGCCGACCCGTCCCAGGCCGGGCTCGACGCGCTCAAGGCCTCGATCGCCCGCGACCGCCGCCTGTCGATCAACGCCTTGCGCGAGCCCGAGTATTACGCGAAGCAGGCGTCGATCCTCTCCCGGCTCATCGGCGTGCTCGGCTACAGCGTCGCGACGTTCATGGCCATCGGCGCCACGTTCGGCGCGCTCAACTGTATGTACTCGGCGATCGCGAGCCGGCAGACGGAGATCGCGACGCTGCGGGCGATCGGCTTCGGTGGCGCGCCGGTCGTGGTCTCGGTGATGATCGAGGCGCTCGCGCTGGCGCTGGTCGGCGGCGCCCTCGGCGGCGCCCTCGCCTATATCTACTGCGACGGCGCGTCGCTCTCGACGCTGAACTTCAACACGTTCTCGCAGGTGGCCTTCGACTTTCGCGTGACCGCCGGCCTGCTCGTGCAGGGTCTGGTGTGCGCGCTGCTGATCGGCGCCGCCGGCGGACTGCTGCCCGCCATTCGCGCGGCGCGCTTACCGGTGACGGTGGCGCTGCGGACGGCCTAGGCGCGCGGGTGGATCACACCATCTACGACCGGCGTCGATATCCGATCGTGGGCGTGCGCCAAGGGTACGCGGAGTGGTCGCGCACGTACGAAGCCACCGTGCACGACGAGATGGACGTGCGACTGCTCGAGCGATTGCGCGCCGTCGACTGGTCCGGCGCGCGCGTGGTCCTCGACCTCGCCTGCGGCACCGGCCGCATCGGCCGCTGGCTGCGGCGGCATTGCCCCGCGGCCGCGATCGACGGCGTCGATCTCACGCCGGAAATGCTCGCGGTCGCCGAGCGCGCCGGCGTGTACCGCATGCTTCGGATCGCGGACGCCACGGCCACAGAGCTGCCCGCGGCCACGTACGATGTCTGCACGCAGGCGCTGGCCGATGAGCATCTGGCCGATCTCGCGCCGCTGTATCGCGAGGTGCGTCGTCTCACGAGGCCGGGCGGCACGTTCGTCATCGTCGGCTATCACCCGCACTTTTTGATGGCCGGCGTGCCGACGCACTTCGACCGCGCACCCGGCGAATCGATCACGATCCGCAGCTACGTCCATCTCTTGAGCGACCACGTCAAAGCCGCGCACGCGGCCGGCTGGTCGCTGCTCGAGATGGACGAAGGCCTCGTCGACGACGCGTGGCTGGCGAAGAAGCCGCAGTGGAAGGCCTATGCGGGATTGCCGGTCAGCTTCGCGATGGTGTGGCGGGCGCTGCCGTCCGCGTGATGTCGTTCCCCCTGGCGCGCATGGACTTCCTGATCCGGCTGCTCACGCTGGCGCTGCTCGTCTTGCCGCCGTTGTTCCTCGCGATCGCGCTGCTCGGCAACCGGATGCTGCTCGTCCCGACCGCGCTGCTGACTGCTATCTATGTGTGGATCGCGCTCTGGTTCCGGCCGACGCGGTTCGTAGTGGGGCCGGGTGCGGTCGAGATCGTCTGGCCGCTGCGGCGGCGGGCGATCCCACGCGACGACATCGCGGCGGTGCGCCTGCTCGACAAGCACGCGCTGCAGCGCGAGGTCGGCCGCTCGATGCGCGTCGGCGCCGGCGGCCTCGGTGGCGGCTTCGGCTGGCTGTGGACGCAAAAGCGCGGCGTCGTGCGGATGTACATCTCGCGCACCGACGGCCTGGTGTGGATCGAGCGGCGCAGCGAGCGGCCGTGGCTCGTCACGCCCGAGAAGCCCGAGGCCTTCGTGCGCGCGCTGACGACCTAGCGGATTACGAGCGGCGCCGGCGCGCGGCCTTCGCGCCCTCCTTGCCGAGCGCGCGACGCGTCTTCTTCGGCAGGTGCGCGATCGTTCGCTTGCGCCGCGCCGCGGCCGCCGCCTTCTTGATGTTGCGGCGCGCCGCAGAACGAGCGCGACGTCCGCGCGCCATCGTCAGGCCGTGTAGCCCTTCGACTTCATGCAGCCGATATACGCCGAGCGATACCGCTCGTCGTGCTTCTTGTTGTCGTAGATCCCGTAGAGCGTTCCGGCGCCCGCGCCGACGCCGCCGCCGATGAGCGCGCCCTTGCCCGCGCCCTTGCCGCCCCCCGCGATGCCGCCGCCCAGCGCGCCGACGGCCGCGCCGCCGAGGGCGCCGATGCCCGCATCCTTCGCGGCGTTGACGACCTTCTCGTTGCGCGTCCGTTCGGGCCCGCTCATATCATCCGCCACGCGATTGCACTCGGCGATGACGGACTGGGGCGGCACGCCCTTGGAGGCGGGCGCGGCAGTCGACGGCGCCGGAGCGGAAGTTGTGGGCGCCTGCGCGACGCTCGCGCTCGGCGGCGTCATCGAGGGCGAGGTCGACGGAGCGACGACCTTCGTCTGGGTGCCGGTGCGGTTCGCGACGACGATGCCAGTCACGACCGCGACGATGGCGGCGATCACCAGCCCGATCGACGTCATCTTCCAGATGTTCGTTCTATCCTCGGCCATGGCCCACTCCTCCCTGCTCGGTCCCGAGCAGTTGCCATGCCAGCGACTTTCAATTGCCGGCGGCGGGCGTGTCGGCGCCCACGCGTGACGGCGCGGAGGGCTCGAGCGAGACCGCGTTGCGCACGACGAGGACGGCCAGCGGCTCCGCGCGGTTGCGCAACGTCAGCTCGTGCCGCGGCAATCCCTCGGTCGCCACGCCCGCGCGGCGGGCGACCGCCTCGGAGACGATCAGCTCGCAATCGTAGTCCTTCGTGAGCGCCTCGAGCCTGCTCGCGACGTGAACCGTATCGCCGACGGCGGTCAGATAGACGGCGTCGGCATACCCCATCCGGCCGACGACCGCGGGGCCCGTGTGGATGCCGATCCCGATCCGAAGCGGCTCCGGCAGGTCGGCGGCCAGCGCCTCGCTCAGCGTCGCGACGCTGCGCACCATCTCGGCCGCGGCCGTGAGCGCGTGGCGGCAGCCCTCGTCCACGCCGCGGTCGACGCCGAACAGCGCCATCACGCCGTCGCCGGTGTACTGGTTGGCGATCCCGCCCGAGCGCTGGATCGCCCCGCCGACGGCCTCGAAATAGCGGTTGAGGAAGAAGACGACGTCGTACGGCAGGCGATGCTCTGCGAGCCGCGTGAATCGCCGGAGGTCTGCGAACAGCACGACGATGTCCTGCTCGCGGCCGTTGTGCGAATCCCCGGGCGCGCGGCCCTCGGCCGCGGTGGCGGTTGCAGGCAGCAAAGGCGTCACGGTGAGATCGGACGTCGGCCGCAGCTGGCACGCCAGGCGCACGTCGGGCGGCACGCCGAGCCGGCGGAGCACGCGCAGCTCCGCGTCGCCGGGCGGCGGCTGGCTGCGCGTCGTGAGAATCCGCACGCGGCACGTCGAGCAGCGTCCTCGCCCGCCGCAGACGGACGCGTGCGGAATGCGCGCGTAGCGGCTGGTCTCGAGCACCGAGAGGCCGAGCGGCACGATGACTCGACGACCGCTGGCATAGGTCACGCGGATCAGGCCGCGACGCCGCTGGATCACGCTGCGCACGCCGCGCGCGAGCAGCACTGCTGCGAGGAGCGTCGTGTAGGCATAGAGGCCGGTGGTGCGGACGCGCTCGAGCACCGCCACCTCGGATGACGTGAGTGGCGCGCGCCCGTGCCACATGAGCTGCGCGCGCACCGCCGGATCGCGCGCGAGCGCGGCCGCCTGGCGGCCGCCATTTACGAAGCCGAGGATCGCGAGCACGGGAACCATCACGACGACCCCCAGCAGCCACGGCGCCGCGCGCGGATACCAGGCGCGCAGCTTCACGATCGAGTGCAGGCCGATCATCGCGTGCACCCACGCCAGGGCGACGATCAGGATCTGGCGGCGGCCGAGGTCGGGCGCCAGCGCCCACAACGCGAGGGCGACCCGCGAGTAGGCGTCCTCGACGCCGTAGAGCTGCCACGCCAGGCGGGTGCCGACGATGTGCGAGACCAACAGCGGTGGGATCGCCAGGCCGAGCGTCAGCTGCGCGGCCTCCCAGAGCGGCATCCGGAGCGTGCGGCGCTGGTAGAGGGCCCAGAATGCCAGCGCCACGTGCGACGTCAATGCCGAATAGAGCACGAGCGATCCGAGTGGACTGCGCCAGAGCGCGAGAAAATAGACGCGCCCCGCTTCCATCGTCTCGAGCGAGACGAGACCCAGCGCGTGGTTCGCCAGGTGCGTCGTCACGTAGGCGAACAGGACGAGGCCGGAGGCGAGCCGCACGCGGCGTGCCGAGAGCATGATAAAAACCCAGGGGGACTCTACCGCAATGAGCGCGCGGCTGGCCGGCAAGATCGCAATCGTGACGGGCGCGGGATCGCGTGGCCCGGGCGTCGGCAACGGCAAGGCCACCGCCATCCTCATGGCACGCGAGGGCGCGCGCGTGCTCTGCGTGGACGCGCAGAAGGACCGCGCCGAGGA
>Ga0066683_10000928_pt1 | contig 10807 bp, 4 predicted proteins | sample GraSoiAngelo_132_FD_62296 | JGI IMG/M metagenome (GOLD analysis project Ga0066683, IMG submission 62296) | Grasslands soil microbial communities from the Angelo Coastal Reserve, California, USA - 14_0929_02_40cm | ecosystem: Environmental > Terrestrial > Soil > Grasslands | place: USA... | reverse complement strand
AGGGGAAGCGCAACCACATCTTCGTCTGGCGGATCAGGGGCGAGGAGCCGGTCGATGTCATGAAGGGGGCCGACGCGGACAGTCCGACGATGCCGTTCGGCGGGACGGAAGAGTTCGCCTGGTCTCCGGACGGGAAGTCGATCGCCTTCACCTCCAAGATGGCGAAGAACCCGGCGTGGTCGACGGACAACAACATCTATCTCGCGGCGGCCGACGGCGGCGGCTACCACTGCCTGACCTGCGCGAACGAGGCGACCGACACGCAGCCGGCCTTTTCGCCCGACGGCAGGACCCTCGCGTACCTGGCGATGTCCCGGCCGATGTACGAGGCGGACCGCCAGCGCGTCGTGCTCTACGATCTGGGCTCCGGTAAGGGCCGCGTCCTCACCGAAGCCTGGGACCGCTCGGCCGACTCGGTCGCCTGGTCAGCGGACGGAAGGCGGCTGTTCGTCCTCGCGGAAGAGACGGCGCGCAGGAAGGTCTTCGGCGTCGATCCCGCCAGCGGCAAGGTGAACGTCGTGGTCGGAGATCATTACAACTCCGATCTGGCCGTGACCTCCCGGGGCCGGCTCGTCTACGCGCAGGACTCCCTCGTCTCCCCCGCCGAGATCTTCGCGTGCCGCCTCGACGGCACGGAGGCGCGGGCGTTGACGCGGGCGAACGCCGCGCGGCTGCAGGCGGCGCAGCTGAGCCGCCCGGAGGAATTCTGGTTCAAGGGAGCCATGGACGACAAGGTGCACGGCTGGATTCTGAAGCCGGTCGGCTACCAGGAGGGGCGCAAGTACCCGCTGGCGTTCCTGGTGCACGGCGGGCCGCAGGGATCGTGGGAGGACCATTTCCATTACCGCTGGAACCCGCAGGCTTACGCCGGGGCGGGATACGTGGCGATCACGATCAACTTCCACGGCAGCACCGGGTTCGGGCAGGCGTTCACCGACGCCATCCGGAGGAACTGGGGCGGCGCGCCCTACGACGATCTGATGAGGGGACTGGACTATGCCCTCGCGACCTACCCGTTCATCGACAGCGATCGGATGGGGGCCCTGGGCGCCTCGTACGGCGGCTACATGATCAACTGGATCGCCGGTCACACCGATCGTTTCAAGTGCCTGGTGACCCACGACGGCGAGTTCGACACCCGCACGTCCTACTACACGACCGAGGAGCTCTGGTTCCCCGAGTGGGAGCAGGGGGGCCTGCCGTGGGAACCGGGAACGACGCACGAGAAGTGGTCTCCGGCGCTTTTCGTCTCCAACTGGAAGACGCCGACGCTGGTCGTCCACGGCGCCCGGGACTTCCGGTTGCCCGAAACGGAGGGGTTCTCGGTCTTCACCGCCCTGCAGCGCCGGGGAATCCCGTCGAAGCTTCTCTACTTCCCCGACGAGAACCACTGGGTGCTGAAGGCGAAGAACAGCATCCTCTGGCACGACACCGTGATCGGCTGGCTCGACGAGTGGCTGAAGAAGCGCTGAGGGCCGCGCTACGTGCCGTCTTTCGCCACGTCCTCGACCCACGACAATGCAGCCATCATCGCCGGGAAGCCGATCGTCGTGAGCGACAGCAGGACGACGTGCCGGCACTCGTCGATCGAAGCACCAGCCTCGATGGAGCGCCGTGTATGGGAGTGCACCGCCCCCTCGTGGCGCGTGCCGACGGCGATCGCCAGCTTGACCAGCGCCGCCGTCTTGTCGTCGAGCGGGCCGGCCTTGCGGCAGGCGTCTCCCAGAGATTCATACGACCGGAACACGTCCGGATATTTCTTCTTCTGATCCTTGTACCAGCCTGGGACCTTGGGCATGAGCCACCTCGCAAGTTCGGCCGGTGATTATAGACGCGCGGCGCCGCCCGCCGCCGCGATTCCCTACTTCGGGAGCGTCCGCGGGACCGCCACCGCGACCTCCAGCGTCCGCGTGTTCCCGGCGGCGTCGGTGAGGCGGTACGTCAGCGTGTAGGTCCGCCCCGCGCCCGTGTTCGACCTCTCGGCGCGCAGAAGGACATCGCGGTCGTCCCCCGGATCGACGCCGGCGACGTCGCCCGTGGTCCTGCCGTCGCCGCTTCCCGGAGCATCGTCCGGCTCGCTGCTGCGCACCCCCAGCAGGCGCACGTCGACGGACGCCGAGCAGGCGTCCGAGGCGACGAGGTCCACGTGGACGGGGACCATGCGGTGGTCCGGCGGCCACAGGATCGCCGGCCGGGCGGCGGCGCTCGCGGCGGGTGGCGTCGAATCGACCACCTCCACCCCGAAGAGAGCGCTCGACACCAGACCGGCCGGATCGCGCACGCGGTGCGCGATCGAGTGGTGTCCGGGAGGAAGAGTGACCGCCGTCCTCTCCCCCGAGGCCAGGATGGAGGGGGACGCCGCATCATCCTCCAGGATGAACAGGTGCTCGAGCGCGTCGCCGTCGGGATCGGACGAGCCGGCGCCATCGAGGACGACCTCCGCTCCCGCCGGCGAGGCGCACTCGACGATCGCGTCCGCGGGGCGGGAGGCGACGGGTGGATGGCCGAAGACCAGGAATTTCTCCCCGCGCCAGGCGAAATCCTCCCGGCCGAAGACCACGGCGGTGTCACCGTCGGTCGCCGACAGTGCCAGGATGGCCGGCCTGGACCCCTCCTCCGCGAGCGGCGGAAGAGCGTCGAGCGGAACCGAACCCGGCGGTTTCGATCCCGCGTAGTCGACCCCGATCGTCGCCACCATCTGCTCGGCCGCGAGCGTCGCGCGGTCGGGGGCGATCGTCTCGAAGCGCAGCTGGAAGCGCAGAGCGGGATCCGCGACCGGGCGCGCGCAGACGAGCGCCGGGAGCGCGGCCACCTGCAGCGACAGGCTCGGACCGTACTGCGCTCCCTCGTCGTCGCACCCCCCGGCCGCGATCTCATAGTCCTGCAGGCCGTCGGCGCAGAGAAGAGTCGAGTCTTCATCCACGAGGAGAGGCGTCCCCACCGAGGCGTCCAGGAACGCCAGCCCTTCACCCGGCCGCCCTTCGAGCTCGAGCCCGGCGCCGCAGTCGATCGCATCGCTCGAGATCCCGGAGGCGGCCGCGTCCCGCAGAGTGACGGGGCGAAGCTCCCTCGTCCATACGGTCGCGCGGCCCCGCAGCGCCTGGGCGTCGGGATCGAAAATCCGCGCCCCGGCGGCCAGAACCGGGACGGTGCGGAGATCTCCCGCGGGACTCGCCGGAGCCGGAACGACGCTCTCGAGGGACACGGTCGGCTGGCAGGCGTCTCCGGCGCCGTCATCGTTCGAGTCTTCCTGGGCGGGGTTCGCGACTCCGGGGCAGTTGTCGAGCGGCGGCAGAATCCCGTCCCCGTCGAGATCGTTGATCGGCAGGATGCAGACCCCGGCGGAAGGATTCGCCGCCTGGATCAGGGTCGACATCGGGGGAACGACGGCCGGGAGGATCCGGCCGTCCTCCGCCACACCGAGGGTCGTGACGGTGTTCGAGCCGCGCGCCACGACGTGCAGCCTGTGTCCCTGCGGACCGAGGACCAGGCCGGCCGGAGTCGTGGCGGTCTGCGGCAGGGGGAAGGGGGACCCGGGCGCGTAGCGCGCGGTTCCGGCGAGCGCCCCGTCCACGGCTCCCACCGCGTTCACGCCGGGAAGCGACACGAACATGCGATCCACCGACTGATCGGGCGCGATGTCGAGCGTCCCTCCGGAGACCCCGAGATCGAAGAAGGAGATCGGCATCGGCCCGCCCGCCGCCGCGGTCACCACGGCGATCGCCGCCGCCAGGGGTGGGGCCTGACCGACGACCAGGAGCCACGCTGGCTCGAGGAGCGGCTCACCCGATGCCGACTCGCGCCGCCGGAACGCCAGCGGGCCCGGGCGATCGATCCCCGGCGCCGCCGCGGGCCAGCCGGGCAGAGGATCCAGAACCCCCGGCTCGCGCACGGCGAACAGGGCGATTTCGCCCGCATCCGGAACAGCGACTGCGAGAAGCGAACCGTCGGGTGACAGGGCCAGGCCGTCCGGCTCCCCTGCGATCGGCAGGAGCGTTCCGGCCCCGGCCGTGAGTCGCCCCGACCGCAACAGGTCCATCACGGCAAGGGCCCCCTGCGGTTTCTCCCCGGCGTGCGCAACCGCAAGGCCGCTGACGTAAAGAGTCCGGCCGCCCGGATCGGTCGCGATGCCGAGCGGATTGATGAGCGGCAGCACGTAGGGGGATCCGATACCGGGCTCCAGCATTCCGGAGCCGGATAGGTTCAGCACGGAGACCGAGCGCGACAGCGGATTGAGGGCGAACAGCCGCGTGCCGCGGCCCTCGATGGCGAGGCCCGGTGCCGCCGACGGAGGTGGATTGTCCTGGCGCCCCGAACCGAGCGTGAGGAAGGGTGTGCCCGGGACCGGCATGAGCGTGCCGGTCGTCTTGGTCTCGAACCCGGCAATTCTGTTCAAGGGCGACAGGCCGTTCACATAGACGTACGCCTCTCGCTGGAACCCCGGCTGGCAGGCGTCCCCCTCGTGGTCGTGGTCGATATCCGCCTGGTCCGGGTTGTAGATCGTCAGACAGTTGTCGCAGGCGTCCCCGTACCCGTCACCGTCCGCGTCCTCCTGCCGCGGGTTGGGCTTCGCGGGACAGTTGTCGGCGCCGGCGCAGCTGCCGTCGTGATCCTCGTCGTTTCTCGGATCGTCCGGGCACGGGTCGCACAGATCGCCTTTGCCGTCGGCGTCGCGGTCGATGTCCTGGGGGTCGGCGTCGAGCGGACAGCTGTCCTCGGGCGGGAGGAGACCGTCGCCGTCCGGATCGGGGTCGCAGCCGTTCCCGACACCGTCGCCGTCGGAGTCCTCCTGGCCGGGATTCCCGAGCCCCAGGCAGTCGTCGCAGGCGTCCCCCGCGCCGTCGAAGTCGGAGTCCGACTGGCCCGGGTTGGCCGCCGCCGGGCAGTTGTCGACGAGCGAATCGACTCCGTCGCCGTCCTCGTCCCCCGACGGCACGAACACGATCCCGCCGAGCGGCGTGCCCGCGATAGCGCCGGTCTTCTCGGCCCTCCCGACAGGCAGGAGGGACCCGTCCTGCTCGATCCGCAGCACGGTGACGGCGTCGTCCCCCGCGTCGGCCGCGAACAGGAAGCGGCCGAGAGAATCGGTCGCCAGGCCGACGGGAACCTTCCCGAAGGGCGCGTTGGCGAACGGTGTCGTCGGCAGCGGCGCCATGGCGCCGGAAGCCTCCAGCCGGAACCCGGCGATCGTGTCGCTTCCCTGGTTCGAGACGTACAGGAAACGGTCGCGGGGAGAGATCACGACCGAATTGGAGTTGATCCCCCCGCCGCTCTGCGGCGAGCGGAGGAGCGGTGCCGCCCGTCCGTCCTGATCGATGGCGAACGCCCCGGCGATGGACGGGCCCGCGGTGGCGCCTCCGATGTACACGCGGGTCCCCGCCGCGTTGAACGCGAGACCGGCGGTCGAAGCGCCGCTGATGCCCGCCGCGGAGCCGTTCACCAGGGGGAACGGCGCCTGGAACCGGATCGCCCGCGCCGAACCCTGGTTGGTGAGAGCCACCTCGAGGATCCGTCCGTCCGCCGGAAAGGCCATGCCGCCCACGGAGCCCGACACCGGGATGGGCGACCCCGGCACGGGAGTCAGGCCGACGGTGGACGGCTGGACGAGGAAGACGGTGATCTGGGATTGATTCGCCGCGGCGAGGAAGAGACCCCCCGGGTGGATCGCCAGGGCGGCCGGAAAGTGACCGCCGGTCGCGCGCGGGAAGCCGGGCACCAGATCGGGCCGGCCGTCCGGCAGGATGCGGAAGGCGCTCAGGTCGTGGCTGTCCTCGTTGGTGGCGAACAGGATCGACGGCGCTCCGCGCCGCACCGCCAGGCGCTGCGGCGCGAACAGGGTCGGGCCGGACGGCCCCCGCCCACCCGTGAGAAAGGGCGAGCCGGGCAGGCGCCGCAGGCGCCCGAGCGTGTCGACTTCCCAGGCGGCCAGCGAGTTGTCCGGCGCGTCGGTCAGGACGTACAGCCAGCCGATCCGCGTGAATGGCCGGGCGCAGGCATCTCCCTCGAGGTCGGCGTCCGCGTCCTCCTGGCCGGGGTTGGGGGACGAGGGACAGTTGTCGCAGGCGTCCCCGACACCGTCCCGATCGGTGTCGGCCTGATCCGGGTCGGCTTCGTCCGGGCAGACGTCGCGCGCGTCGGGGACGCCGTCGCCGTCCCGATCGTCGTCGCACGCGTCGCCAGCACCGTCACCGTCGGCGTCGCGCTGCGAGGCGTCGGCGATCAGCGGACAATCGTCGCAGGCGTCGCCGCGGCCGTCACCGTCGGCGTCCGCCTGCGAGGCGTTGGCGACCGCCCGGCAGTTGTCGAGCGTGGCCTCGATCCCATCCCCGTCCTCGTCGCCCGCGGGTGCGAACACGAGCCCTGAGAGCGGCAGGCCGTGCACGCCGGTGCGCACCCCGTCACCCGCGAGCAGGAGGCGGCCCTGGGGATCCGGACGCAGCACCGAAATCGCGTCGCTCGTGACGTCGCCGACATACAGGTAGTGGCCGAGTGGATCGCTCGCCATGCCGGTCGGCGCCGTCCCGAACGGACCGCCCCGGAAGGGGGAGCCCGGAGCGGGTGACGGCCGCCCGTCCGCGCCGATGGCGAAGCCGGCGATGCCGTCGATGTCCGGCAACGTGGCGGCTAGGACGGTGCCGCCGGGGATCAGGTGAAGGATGTTCGCCGCGGCACCCGGAGCGTCGAAGGGGGAGCCGGGGGCGGAGCGCAATACACCCAGCGGATCGAGCGAGTAGAGACTGAGAACGAGACGGGACGCCACGGCGTCGGCGACGTACGCCAGAGCTCCGCCCCGGCCCAGGACGATGCCGTCCGCGGTCCCGGCGTCGGCCTCGAACGGCGAGCCGGCGACGTGCGACAGGCAGCCGTCCGCGGCGATCCGCAGCACCGCGATCCGTCCCAGGAACGGGAGGCTCGCCAGGAGGAACCGCCCGTCGGGCGTCGTCGCCAGTCCGTCCGGTTCGCTGTCGATCGCGATCGAGCCGACGCGCTCCGGGCGCCCGCCGCCATCGAGGGCGAACGACACGATCGAACGATCGCCCGAGTGACCCACGAACAGGTGGCGGCCGTCGGCTGACAGCGCCACCCCTTCCGGCCGCAGCCCCCCCGTATCGAAGGGGGAGCCCTCGATCGCACGCAGCGCGCCGTCGTCGGCGATGTCGAACACGGCGAGGCTGTGGCTCCCCCAGTTGACCACGAAGAGGTGGCGGGCGGCCGCCCCGATGCCGATGCGCGGCGCCGCCAGGAACGCCGGCTCCGATGTCCCCCTCCCTCCCGTGGGCCATGGGGATCCGGGAAGCAGGGCCAGCGCCCCGTCGGCGAAGGCGGCGAACCCCGTGACGACGTTGTCCGCCTCGGGGTCGTCCCGGTCGATCGTCCCCTCGTTCACGTACAGATATCCGATCAGACCCGGAGCAACGAGAGGCGCGCGCCGGCCACGGGGCACGGCTCCACCGGCCATGACCGCCACGAGCAGGGCGATTGCGGCCCACACGATCCCCCGCAGGCGATGTTTCATCTCCCCCCTCATACGACCGCCGGCCCATCGTCGTCAACTGCCCGCGACGAACCAGCGTCTCCCTTGCCGTCCCGCGACGAGCCGGCCCGACCGGCCGGTCGGATGGCAGGAAGGCGCCGACCGGGCGCGTCAGTCTTCCTGGGGGACTGCGGGGAGATGGATCAGCCTTCGAGCGTTCGCCGTACTGCCTGCTGGCGCAGAGGGGATCCCGGTCGGCGTGATGCTGAACGTCGTCTCGGCGCGCGTGGTTCCATGGCCGTCAGGCTCCGATTTCCGAACGGCCCGGATCGATTTCGTTCAGGATGACGATCGGCAGGCGACCTTCGCCGCGCGGCTGCAGCGTGACGTTGCCCGGGCAACCGGCGCCGTCGCTCCGGGCCTCGGGCCGCAGGTCGGGCGCGGACGCGGCAACGCCCGGGAAGCCGGCGCGGCGCCGCAGCAGCAGACCGTACTCGTATCCCTCGACGAGAGCGTGGATGGTCGCCGCGATGATGTCGGGATCGACGCCGGTCGTGCTCCAGATCCTCTCCGCATCCCCCATCTCGATGTGCACGCGGGTGCGGGCGGCCGTGCCGTCGTGGCCGTCCAGGATGCGCACCTTGAAGTCGACGAGCCTCAATTCACCGATCTCGGGAAAGGCGTCTCCGAGGGCGTGGCGCAGCGCCAGGTCGAGGGCATGCGCCGGTCCGACGCCCAGGCTCACGGCGTGGTTCTCCTCGTCGCCCACGCGCACGCGCACCGTCGCCTCGGGGGAGCCCGCGGCGGTCAGGAGCACGCGGTAGTCGACCAGCGTGAAGAAGCGCGGCCTCCTGCCGAGCGCCTCCAGCACGAGCAGGCTGAACGACCCCTCGGCGTTCTCGAACTGGTAGCCCTTGTACTCGAGCTCCTTGACCCGCTCGACCAGGAGACGCATGGTCTCCGGATGGCCGGAGAGATCGATCCCGATGGCCCGCGCCCGGTTGAGGACATTGCTCGACCCCATCTGGTCGGAAACCAGGACGCGCGTCTCGTTGCCGACCCGCGCCGGGTCGATGTGCTCGTAGGCGCGGCTGGTCCTCTCGATGGCGCTGACATGGACGCCGGCCTTGTGCGCGAAGGCGCTGCGCCCGACGAACGGCTGGTGGCCGTTCGGGGTGCGGTTCGCCACCTCTCCGACGTAGCGCGAGGTCGCCGTCAGGCGCGGGAGCGATCCGGGCGGCAGGCAGCGCAGTCCCATCTTCAGCTCGAGGTTCGGGATCACCGAGCAGAGGTTGGCGTTGCCGCAACGCTCGCCGTAGCCGTTGATCGTCCCCTGCACGTGCACGGCGCCGCCCGCGACCGCCGCCAGGCTGTTCGACACCGCCAGCTCCCCGTCGTTGTGTCCGTGGATGCCGAGGGGCATCGACGCCAGCCGCGAGCGCGCCACGATGAGCGCGGCGCGCACCTGCTCCGGGAGCGCCCCGCCGTTGGTGTCGCACAGGACGATCCGGTCGGCGCCGGACTCCGCCGCCGCCAGGAGGGTGAGCAAGGCGTACTCCGGGCTCGCCCGGTAGCCGTCGAAGAAGTGCTCGGCGTCGTAGATGACCCGCCGCCCGGACTTCTTGAGGAAGCGCACGCTGTCGGAGATCATCGCCAGGTTCTCCTCGAGCGTGGTGCGCAGCGCCTCGCGCACCTGGTCATCCCAGGACTTTCCGAAGATCGTGACCCAGGCGGTCCCGGCCGACAGAACCGTCCGCATCCCGCCGTCGGTCTCGACGCGCGCGCGCGCCCGGCGCGTCGATCCGAAGGCGCACAGCCGGGTGTTCGAAAGCGCCTCGCGCCCCGCCCTCTCGAAGAACTCCAGATCCTTGGGGTTGGCGCCCGGCCAGCCGCCCTCCACGAAGCGCACTCCCAGAGAGTCCAGGGCGCGCAGGATCTTCAGCTTGTCCTCGACCGAGTAGGAGATCTCTTCCGATTGCGCGCCGTCCCGGAGAGTCGTGTCGTAGATCTCGATCTCTCCCCGGGAGGGCGCGTCGTGCCCGCCGTCATCGTACTCCGGCACCGCGGCCGGGATCGGCTTCAGGATCTCAGGCATGGGAGAGCCACTGCGTGGAGCGGGCGCCGAGACCGCGCACCGTGTCGAAGTAGGCCTTCTGCAGCCGGGCGGTGACACCGTCCCCGGAGCAGCGGATCGGATGCCCGTCGATCGCCGCGACCGGCGTCACCTCGGCGGCGGTGCCGGTCAGGAAGACCTCGTCGGCCCCCAAGAGATCCTCCGGCCCGAACGGGCGGACGACCGCGGGTATGCCGAGGTCGGTGGCCAGGCCGAGGACCGAGTCGCGCGTGATCCCGGGCAGGATGTTCGAGGAGTCGCCGTTGGTCGTGAGCAGCCCGTTCTTGACGAAGAACACGTTCTCGCCCGTCGCCTCCGCCACGCTGCCGTCGGCGTTCAGCAGGATCGCCTCGACGGCGCCCTTTGCCGCGGCCTCCTGTGCGGCCAGGATCGAATTCGTGTAATGACCGCACCCCTTGACCGTGGGCGGCAGCATGGCGCGATCGAACTTCCTCCAGGAGGACAGGATCACCTTCACGCCGCCCCTCAGACCCTCCTCGCCCAGATACGTCCCCAGCGAGCGCACCGCGATGAACACCTCGGTCGGACAGCGGCTGCTCGGCGTCAGGTGGATCGGCCCCTCGCCGAAGAACACCAGCGGGCGGATGTAGCCGTTGCGCGCGCCGTTCCGCCGCACGGTCTCGAGCGTCGCCGCCTGCAGGTCGGCGGCCGTGCGGGCGACGTTCAGGCCGTAGACGCGCGCCGAAGCCAGCAGCCGCTCCATGTGATCGCGCAGCCGGAAGACGGCGGGCCCGGCCGGGGTGTCGTAGCAGCGGATCCCTTCGAATACGCCGCTGCCGTAGTGCAGGACGTGGCTGAAATAATGGAGCCGCAGGGCTTCCGAACACACGAAATCGCCGTTCACCCACACCCACGGGGCGTGCGTCTCGCGGCCGGCGTGCAGCCGGCCGGGGAGGAGACTCTCCGCCTTCTCGAGCAGGGACGCCTCGTCGCCCATCAGTTCCTGCTCCTGTCGACCAGACGGTTCTTCCCCAGCCAGGGCATCATGCCGCGCAGTCTCTCCCCCACCCTCTCGACGAGGTGCTCCTTGCCCGCCGCCTCCAGCCGCTTGAAGTTCGGCTTGCCGGCCTTGTGCTCCGCCATCCATTCGTCGGCGAACTTTCCCGACTGGACGTCGGCGAGGAGCTCGCGCATCACCCTGCGGGTCTCGGCCGTCACGATGCGCGGTCCGCGTGTCAGGTCGCCGTACTCCGCGGTGT
>Ga0066683_10000927_pt1 | contig 10807 bp, 7 predicted proteins | sample GraSoiAngelo_132_FD_62296 | JGI IMG/M metagenome (GOLD analysis project Ga0066683, IMG submission 62296) | Grasslands soil microbial communities from the Angelo Coastal Reserve, California, USA - 14_0929_02_40cm | ecosystem: Environmental > Terrestrial > Soil > Grasslands | place: USA... | reverse complement strand
TGCTCGAATTTGATCCCAGCCAGCAGGAATACAATCTGGGACAGAATCGCAGCGACTTGCTGCAGGCGGAGCAGGAAATCGTCAAGGCCAAGGCGGACGCCGACGTCCAGTCGGCCGAGGACCAGACCGCGCTCTTGAAGGCAAGATACGCGGTGCGACGCGCAGAGCTGGAAGTCAGCAAGAACGAACTGGTGAGCTTCATCGATGCGCAGAAGAACCTTCTTGCCCTCGATGAAGCCAAACGTGCGCTGGCCCAGCTTCAGCAGGACATCCAATCGCATACCGCATCCAACCGGTCCGCTCTGGCGATTAGCGAGGAGAAACGACACAAGGCTCGCCTTTCCATGGAGCAAGCAGAGCAAAACATCAAGAATATGCACATCACCTCGCCCATCGATGGCCTTGTCGTCATCCACGGCAATCGAGACTCCACGGGTGGTTTTTTCATGGATGGGATGACCCTTCCGGATTATCACGTCGGCGATCAGGTCAATCCGGGAAGCTCCATTGCGGAAGTAATCGACGTGTCACACTTGGAAATCTCCGCCCAGGTCGGTGAAACCGACCGCATCAACCTCAAGCCGGGTCAATCCGTGGAAATAAAGGTCGATGCGCTTCCGGGCGAAACGTTTTCCGGCAAAGTGGAAACCGTTGGCGGGGCCACGAGCCACGAATTCTGGGACGAAAATGCCCGGCACAAGTTCGACGTGGCGGTGCATCTCGACCACCCCGACTCTCGGTTGCACCCCGGCTTCGCGGTTCGCCTGAATGTTCTCGGTGACAATCTTTCCCGAGCGGTTTCGATTCCTGGCGGGGCCGTCTTTGACCACGACGGTAAGAAAGTCGTGTATTGCAAACGCAATCGCGGTTTCGAAATGCAGGAAGTTAAAGTTCGGGCGGTCAGCGAAGGCCGCGCGATTCTCAGCGGCATTTCACCCGGAACGGTCGTGGCTCTCGTGAATCCGGAAAAACGTGCCGCCGCCAACAGCAAGAGCGGCGGACCCTCGAATCCCAGCGGGGGTCCCGTTTCCAAGTGAATCCTGGCAGGTGACGATGAACGCCAGTTCCATCACTGAGCCCAGATCCCTGCAGCAATGGCTGCCAGATCTTGCTTTCGGGTTCGAAAACTTAATCAGCCACAAGTTGCGTTCGCTCCTCACGATGCTGGGGATGATCTTTGGCGTCGCCGCGGTTGTGGCCATGCTCTCCATCGGAGCGGGAGCCCAGCAGAAAGTCATGGCCTTCATCGAACAGCTCGGCGTCCGCAACCTGATTGTGGAGGCCAAGGAATCCCCCAATTGGCAGGAGTTGCAGAAGGTGCGGAAGACCTCGCCAGGCCTGACCCTCAGCGACTACCAGGTCATCCGGAAGAATATCCCCGACATTAAGGACGGAACTCCACGAAAACGTTTTGCACCAACCAAGCTTCTGCCAAAACCGCAACAGGACACTCCCATCGTTTATGGTGTCGAACCGAGCTATCTGGAGATTAGCCATCTCCGTGTCACCGAGGGCCGCTTCTTCGACGGCCCGGAAAATGCCGCCGCTGCGCCGGTCTGCGTTCTCGGGGCGGCCGCGAAAGAGAGCCTGTTTGGCGCGGGCGCAGCCATCGGCGAATACGTCAAACTCAACGAACAGTGGTGCCACGTGATCGGAATTGTCGCGCCGCAACTGGCTCCCCAATCGGAGGTCTCCGGCGTTCGCACCGAGGACATGAACAATCTCATTTATGCGCCCTTGAATGCGGTCATATACCGGCTCGAAGACTCTCAAAGCGAATTGAAGGACGAGATCGATGGCCTCTATCTGCATCTGGCCACCCCGGAAACGAGCACCACCGATGCCGAAGTGGTCCGAGGCATTCTGAATGCCTCGCATCACGGCGCGGGCGACTTCAACGTCATTGTCCCCGCGGAACTGCTCGCGCAGCAAAAACGCACCGAGCAGCTTTTCAACACGGTGATGGTAGCCATCGCTTCCATTTCTCTTCTCGTCGGCGGGATTGGGATCATGAACATCATGCTGGCGGCCATTCTCGAGCGCACTCGCGAGATTGGCGTGCGGCGTGCCATCGGCGCCAGGCGGCGGGACATCGTCCGCCAATTTGTGATCGAGGCCACGCTGATTTCTTTCACCGGCGGTCTCCTGGGAGTCCTCCTTGGCTTTGTGATGTCCAAGGTCATCGCATGGCTTGCCGGATGGTCCACCATCGTGACTGTGAGTTCGATTCTTTTGGCATTCCTGGTTTCCATTTCAATCGGTTTGATTTTCGGCATCTATCCTGCGGTCAAAGCGGCGCGGCTCGATCCAGTCGAGGCCATTCGCTACGAATAACTCATGCCGCCTTCGGCGTCACAAGCGAACTATGAAAATAGCCGCAACGTGCCCATTGAAAGCAAAGGAGTTATGGCTATTTTCTAAGGAATAGGTCAGCGGGGCAATCCTTCAGGAGGTGAACGATGAGAGCGGTGCGTTCGTTCGTAGCGGTGGTTCTTTTCCTGCTAATTCCGGACCTTCCCACGCGGGCGCAAAATGCGCCTCGACTGGAAAGATGGTTCGGCATTGGCGCACACCAAAGGCCGGCGCCCCCGCTTGCCCCGCTCCAAGGCCTTCAGGAGCACGCCGTTAGTGGCAAGCTCGTGCTTTCTCTTGACGACACGATCCGCCTGGCTCTCGCGAACAACACAGACATCCGCTTCGACCGCTCTCAGATTGAATTCGCGCTAAACAGTCTCCATCGTGCTCACGGGCCGTTCGATCCATTGGTGACATCTGGTTTTGCGGACAATAGAGGCAAGACGCCGGCCATCACACAAACTCAGGGCGCAGCGATTCCCGACGCGCTGGCCCAAACTACGACGTTTGGCTACGCTCAGACCTTCCAGATAGGCACAAACTTTCAAACCTCCTTCGATGCAAGCAAATTATCGACCAACAACTCTCTCAGTCTTGTAAACCCCTCCATTTCGACCGATCTCCAATTCACGGTGACCCAGCCTCTCCTTCGAAACTTCGGCCTTTTTCCCAACCGCGCGCCAATTCTGATCGCCCAGCGAAATTTGAAGCAAGCTCGTGCTTCCTTTCAAGGCGAAGTGAATGACATCATCTTGCGAGCCGTCGGGAATTATTGGAGCGTCGTCCTCGCCCGCGAATCCCTCGTCGTCCAGCGCAAGTCTCTTGAGGAAGCCCAGAAAAGCTACGACCACGATAAGAAGGCCCTCAGCCTCGGCGCGCTCCCACCGCTCGATATTTACCGCTCCGAATCCCAGGTCGCATCGCGCCGTGTTGGCGTTATCCAGGGGGAATACGCCCTTAAACAAGCTGAAGATCAATTCCGGCAGATCATTGGCGCCGACCTTGATCTCGCTACACGGGTCCTCGACCTCGAACTGACAGACCAACCCGAGCCCTTCGGCGACTTGCCGAATACAGACATCGCCACCGCGCTCGCCCGCGCTCTTGCCAACCGCCCCGAACTTGAAGCCGCGCGTCAGCAGTTAGCCGGCGATGAGCTAAGCGTCCGGCTCGCTCACAACAGTCTGAAACCTGACCTGGAACTCTCCGGCTTTTACGCCGGCAATGGCGTTGCCGGCCACGAATTCAATACCGCTACTCCTCCCCAGCTCATTTCGATCACCGGCATTGGCGACAGCCTCGGCCAGAGTCTTCATTTTACTTATCCGGCCTACGGCGCCTCTCTTACGCTAAGTCTGCCCATAAAAAATCACGCTGCGGAGGCCAGCCTCGCCGACGCCGTTGTCTCTCGCCGCCGTGATCAATACCAGGAGCGCCGCACCACTCAGAACATCACGCTGGAAGTTACCAATGCGGTGCATGCGCTCGAGGAAGCGAAACTCACCATGGAAGCAGCCAAAGTAGCGGTGAACCTCGCCAGGGAAAGTCTTCATGCCGATGAACGCAAGTACGAACTTGGCGCGGAGCCGGTCTTTTTTGTTCTCGACGCCCAAACGCAGCTCGCCCAGGCGGAGCTAAACCTCATTCAGGCGCAGATTAGTTTTCAGCTTGCCGTTGCCCAGGTGGATCACGCTACCGGTGACTTGTTGGAGCACCATCACGTGGAAATCGTGGAGCCGAGAAAGTGAATCTGTTCCGTCCGGCGCAAGAACACCGCTCACTACCAGCAGTTCGAACGGGGTTTACCTTATTCAATCAGAGAGTAAAAATCGAGCTAGCACTTGATTGAGCAAACCAGTATCGCCGAGTATCTGCCTTGGGATGGAATCGGTCATCTCCAAGGGGTGCTGTCTCTTTGGCCACCGGTACGCCGGTACACTTGCTTCCTGAAAATCCTGTAATCCATAATCACAGGTACTTTGTTTTGTGTACGGGCGCGACCTTGCTGCGTCGCTGCACGACTGTCCTTTCGTGCACGTACTGAAGTTGCGGGTTCACAGCAGAGCGTGAAGGCCTTTTGTTCCTTCGTGACTTGCGGAACATCGTCCGCGATGTAGGCGGAGAATCGAATGCGTTCCTGATGCATCAGAGTTTCATTTCCCTGGCTCTGTTGATCGCCACCACTTTGGTGGCCGGGTTCTTTGCGTATATTCACAGCATCAAGCGCCAGGTGTATCTGCTCCTATGGACCGCCGGATGGGCGGTATTCGCGCTTCATTACGTGGGGCCAACGCTGGCTCCCAATTCGGCGTCGACCCCGCTGCAGAGTGCTCTGAATCATTGGCTCTTTGCGCTCTCCGGTGTGCTCTTCTTTCTGGGAGCGCAGCTCTACTCTCAGCGAAAGGCCTGGAAATTCCCCGCACTGATTGTCTGCGTAGTCTTCGCATTCTGGGCCGCATCGAACGCCACTAGCGCTATTTCTGTTTCTGTGCTCATTCCCGCTTCTCTTCTCTACGTTGCGGTCGCGGCCGTGTTCTGGCAGGAAAGCCGTCGGCAGGAAACGCTGGCCGACCGGCTGCTTGGTGTTTCCTTTGCTTCCTGGGGTGTTCTGTGGATCGCCCTGAACATCATGAATGCCACGCCGGAACTCCAGGGTCCAGGCATGAACGTGGTTGCTGCCGCGCCGTGCGCGTTTGTCGCCATGCTCATGGTCATGGCGCTCTACGAAGAAGAAAAACGCCGCATCGAACGAAATATGCTGGCCCTCTCCAACCTCAATCTGGCGACTTCCAGTTTTGTGGGCGGCGAGATTCAGCGCATGTTGTCTCAGGCTCTGGACCGCGTGCTGGGTGTTGTGCGTCTGCCAGCCGGCGCTCTCTTCCTTCATCACGGTGATCCGCAAGGTCCGACCTCCGTCGTGGCCGTGGGCTTGAGTGACGAGTTTTGCCGGGTCGCACAGAATGAAGGTCTGGATGATTATCTCGTCGGCCTGGTGGCGCGCCTTGGCGGACTGTTGGGATTTCGCGATCTTCGTGACGATTCTCTCTCGGCCCTCGAAAAGGAAAAATCCATCCGACGGTTCCGCGAGCTGGCGCTCGCGCAGTCTCTTCGCAGCGTGGTGGCCATCAGCTTGCAAGCCAAAGAACAGGCGTTCGGCGTGCTCCTCCTCGGCACACCGGACAACCGGCGCTTTACGCCCGCGGAACTTCGGCTTCTCCTCGCGCTCGGGCACCAGATCGGCATGGCGGTCGAGAACAGCTACTTGATTCAGCAGACTTCGCGGCGCTCGGAAGAGCTTCACGTATTGAATGAAATCGGCCGCGCTCTGAGCTCCACGCTGAACAAGGAAGACCTCACGAGGAAAGTGTGGGAGGAGCTGCGCCGCCTCTTCGATGTGGAAAACTTCTACATCGCGGAGCTCGATCCGCTGCGCGATGAAATCCAATTCGACCTCGAGGTTGTGAATGGCGAGCTATTGCCGAAGCGCGCTCGCTCCGCAGGCAATCACATCACCGAGTACATCATTCGGACACGGCAGCCGGTGCTCATCCGGGACAATTACGTGGCCGAGGCGAAAAAGCTGGGCGTCGAACCCCTGCGTACAACGGGATGCTTCTGCGGCGTGCCTCTCGTCGCCTACGATCACGCCATTGGCGCGATGGCCGTGTACTCCGACCACGAGCGCGTGTTTGACGAAGGCCACCTTGAGCTTCTGCGCGTCCTGGCAAGCGAAGCGAGTATCGCCATTGAAAACGCCAGGCTGTTCAACGAAGAGCGCACCAAGGCGCGGCACCTCTCGCTGCTCAACACCATTTCACGAAACGCCATCGCCACGCTCAATCCGGACGAGATGCTCGCCAAGATCACCGAACAACTGGAAGCCGGTCTGACCTACGATCACATCGGCATCGGCGTGCTGGATTACGCGACGCGCGAAGTGGTGATCCAGGCTGAAGCGGGAAAACGGCGTGGCACCCTGGGCCAGCGCATACCGCTCGGCGCGGGCCTGATCGGCCAAGTGGCGCGCAACGGCCAAATGGCAGCTTATCGCGCCGCGGCTCCGGCCGATGGCGCTTTGAAGCCGCTGTTGCCGGATTCCGTGGCGTCTATCGCATTGCCGGTTTTTTACGCCGAACAGCTCCACGGGATTCTGTACATCGAGTCATCTATACCCGTTGATTTCTCCGAGGAAGAAGTCCTCCTGCTTCGCACTCTCGCCGACCTCATCGCCGGCGCGCTCCACAACGCTCTTTCTTTCCAAAAAGCCCAGGAACAGGCCATCACCGACGGCCTTACCGGCGTGAAGACGCACCGTTTTTTCATGGAAGCCCTGTCTGCGGAATGGAAGCGGTCCACTCGAGCCGGCCGCGCCTTTGCCTTGGTGCTCATGGACCTCGACCGCTTCAAATTCGTGAACGATTTTTACGGGCACCTCGAAGGTGACCTGGTTCTGCAGCGCGTTGGGCAAATTCTGGAGACCAATTGCCGGCGCTCTGATGTGGTGGCCCGCTACGGCGGAGATGAGTTTGTCATTCTAATGCCCGAAACCAATATGGAACACGCGCGGCAACTGGCGAGCAAGCTCCGCGGCTGGGTTTCCGCCGATCCATTGCTGCGTGAGAAAAACATCAGTGCCAGCTTCGGCATCGCGTGTTATCCGCTTCACGGCTCTTCGCCGCAAGAGCTGATCCAGGTGGCCGATGCTTCGATGTATCTCTCGAAACATCAGGGCGGCAACGCCGTCTCCACCGCCGATCACTTCGACCCCAACGAAGCGAAAAAATGGAAGCGCGACGTCCTTGAGGCCTATCTCGGCGTCACGCTCAAACGTCTTTTCTCGACCGGGCCTGAGGCCTTCGAGGAAGTCTACCAGCGCTTGCGGCAATTCACGGAGTCGCTTGCTGCCACGGAGCCGAACAGCAGCAAGCAGCCGGTCGCCGCGGCGCAGGGCCCGCAAGCACTGCCGCAAGCGGTGCTGGACACCGTTACGTCGCTGGCGTTTGCAATTGACGCCAAGGATCACTATACGCAGGGCCACTCGCAGAAAGTCTCCGCCTATGCCGCGCTGATTGCTGAAGCGATGGGGATGAATGATTCCGAAGTGGATGAGATTCGCCTAGGCGCCGTGCTCCACGACATCGGCAAGGTTGGCATCCCGGAAAGCATTTTGAACAAAAATGGCCCGCTCAATCCTGAAGAGTGGGAGACCATGAAGTCTCACGTAAAGTTTGGTGCGAAGATTCTCGATCCCTTGACGCCTCTCGCGCGCATTCGGGACATGGTGCTGCACCACCACGAATTCTTCGACGGGTCTGGCTACCCCGAGGCCTTGACCGGGGAAAACATTCCTCTGGGAGCTCGCATTATCGCCGTCGCCGATGCCTACGATACCATCACGAGTGACCGCACCTATAAAAAGGCTAGGAATGCCAAGGATGCGCTTGCTGAATTGGAGCGCTGCGCGAACGCGCAGTTTGACGGAGCCATCGTGGAAGTTTTTGTCCGTACCCTGCGAGCGCTTCCTAACCCTATCGTCGAAGTTGCCGCCACCACCGGGCCGGCGCGCGGCATCTGACTCCGCTCCCCAAATTTGACTTCCCCCGCCGCCTAGGCATGCAATTCACATGCGAGAATGAGCGGTTCAGCGCGTATCGAGGTCCACGTCCCTAATCGGCAGATCCCAGTGCGCGTCCAGGATTTCGAAGCGGCGCTGTTCTTCTTTCTTGTAGTTTTCCTGGTCGGGAAAGAGCTGTTTGATCAAGGCGGAGCTATCGAAATTGTCGTTGGCGATCGCCGCGCTCTTGAAGACGATTGTTACCCGGTAATCCCAACGGCCGTCCTCCGTGGTGTGATAGCGCGGAACGGTCATGCTCACCTTTAGCATGCGGCCTAGTTCCATCTCTTTTTTCAAAACCGGGTAGTGATTCTTTTTGAAGAGCGAGAGAAATTCCTCGGCGTGGCCCCATTTGGCTTTGTAGTAGTACTCAATCACATACGGCTGCTCTTTTCCTTCGGCCGCCATGGCGCTCTGCTGCGCTCCGGCTCCGATTGTTGAGAGCCAGGAAAGCGCGGCCAGCCCAAGGACAGCCACCACGGGCCCGTGCTTCACCTTTGAGAATGGAGTGTGCATAAGTTCTCTCCTCCGATCGCCATCGAGACTCTAACGGTCCAGCAACATAAATCAAAGTAAAAAACGAAGCGAAAGAAAATTGGAGTCTCCCGGCTCGTTTCACCTTCTCGGTCCTGTTATGCTTTCTCCGGGGAGGCCCCATGCAGACTGGATCCGTGAAGTGGATTGGCGATCAGAAGTTCGTCGCGACGAGCCCATCCGGGCACGCCTTGACGGTCGATTCCGACCGGGCCTCAAATAAAGCGCCTGGCCCGATGGAGCTTGTGCTGCTGGCGCTGGGGGCTTGCACGGCCACCGACGTGGTCAGCATTCTGGAGAAGAAGCGGCAGAAACTGGAATCACTCGAGGTGATTTGCTCCGGCGAACGCGCGGCCAACCCGCCCACGGTCTGGACCAAGTTGGAAATACTCTATCGCCTGCGCGGCCAACTCGATGAGGCGGCCGTAAAACACGCCATCCAGCTCAGCGAGGACAAGTACTGTTCCGTCGCGGCCATGCTCAGGAAGACGGCAGCGATTTCGTGGCGCCACGAAATTCTTCCGCCCGCCTCTTAGGGCCGCATCAAGGCTGCCCCAGGTTCACCGTTATGTGCTGTATGGACAATACCTGTACCAATATGTATTTGCTTGAAGGAACAGTTGAAGCTATATAGAGCATCCTACAGGGGGCCCTTTATCCGGAATTTAGGGCCGCCTCCTTCGGTCCTGCCGCAGGGAGCCCCCAATAATTCCACCAGCCGGCTTTTCTTCGTCAAGCTGAGTTACTTGTTGCGATTCTGAAGAATCCGGACTGCGCCTTGTACCCCAGAAGGCTATCGCATAAAATTCATCGTCTTTGTCCAGGTTGCAATTCGCAAGGAGCGTCATGTCCCACCGCCTCGCGGCAAAAATTACCGGTGTAGCCGGCTACGTTCCGCCAAGGGTGATGACCAACGCGGATCTGGAAAAAATCGTCGAAACGAATGACGAATGGATTCGCACGCGCACCGGTATCCAGGAACGTCACGTCGCGGAGAATGGCACCGCCACCTCGCACATGGCCACGGAAGCCGCAAAGTGCCTGCTGGCCCAGACCAAGACAGATCCCAACGAGATTGATCTGATCGTCCTCGCGAGCGTTACCCCGGACATGTTTTTTCCGGCCACCGCCTGCCTGGTGCAGGAGCGTCTTGGCGCGAAGAAAGCCTGGGGCTTTGATTTGTCCGCAGCGTGTTCCGGCTTCGCCTACGCCCTCACCGTTGGCGCGCAGTTCGTCAGCGCGGGCACGCACAAAAAAGTATTGGTCATCGGAAGCGATACCATGACTTCCGTTCTGGACTACACGGATCGTTCCACTTGCGTATTGTTCGGCGACGGTGCGGGCGCGGTGATGCTCGAGGGGGCTGGCCCGGGCGAAGGTATCCTCGATTTCGTCCACGACGTGGATGGCGCCGGTGGAGCATTTCTCTACATGCCGGGCGGTGGATCGCTCCATCCGGCCAGCCAGGAAACTGTCGCGAAACGAATGCACTACGTCCACCAGGAAGGCTCGCAGGTGTTCAAGTACGCAGTCCGGCGCATGTCGGAAATGGCCGCGCATCTCCTTGATAAAAATGGCTTTAAGAATGAAGATTTGAAGCTTCTGGTACCACACCAGGCCAATCTGCGTATCATTCGCGCGACCCAGGAACGGCTGGGCGTCGACGATTCCAAGGTGATGGTGAACATCGACCGCTATGGAAATACCACTGCCGGCACCATTCCGCTGGGTCTCCGCGACGCGGTGGAGCAAGGCCGCCTCCACAAGGGTGACCTGGTGCTAATCGTAACCGTCGGCGCGGGATACACAACCGGGGGCATGCTGTTGCGCTGGGCGTACTAAGAATTGTCAGCGATGATTAACCGCTGAATTAGCAGGAACGGAGCGATGCCGCGAGGTCGAGATTCGCTTGAAGGCGGCGGTCGACTTGGACAGCCGCGTACCGTGCGCAGAGGACGCGCTCACGCTCGCTCCAGACGGCCAATGATGGAATCCTCTCGCCGAGGAAAGCGTCGAGTCCTTGGATCAACCGGTAATAAGCGCGAACCAGGCCCAATCCGCTCCGATTGGGATAAAGATCGGGAGTCAAATCATGCAGGCCGGCCAAGGTCTGGAAATGCTGCGGCGTAAGGCGCCCATTCTCTACCTGAGCCGCAACCAGCACGCGGTCAGAAACAGGTTGGGCCGCTACGCCCGCCAGCACAGCCCGCCAGTAATAAAGGGCGAACTGAGATAGGGCCACGATGGAGATCGCAAGTAGCATGGCGCTAAACATCCCTCTGCCTCTAAAGGGATTGTGGCAGC
>Ga0066683_10000918_pt1 | contig 10839 bp, 10 predicted proteins | sample GraSoiAngelo_132_FD_62296 | JGI IMG/M metagenome (GOLD analysis project Ga0066683, IMG submission 62296) | Grasslands soil microbial communities from the Angelo Coastal Reserve, California, USA - 14_0929_02_40cm | ecosystem: Environmental > Terrestrial > Soil > Grasslands | place: USA... | reverse complement strand
GACGGCCCACCAGTCACGAGACATCGGGATGAAAACAACGCTAACGCACGACCGCCGGCGAGAACCCGGCCTGGACGAAAGAGTGCGGCGGCTCGTCCACGTCGGTGCGAAGCTGCCAGATGATGTTGCCGTCCGACGTCGGGCGGAAATAGATCAGCTTCGCCGTGTCCAGCCATTCGACCTGGTCGTCCACGCTCCCGGTGTCGCCGCTCAGCGTGCGCACCGCCCGCGTTGACAGGTCGAACAGCGAGAGCTGCCACCAGCCATGGGATCCGCCCACCCGTTTCTTGAACGCGATGCCCGTGCGATCGGGCGAGAGCGACGGCCACTCCGCCCCCTGCATCAGCACGCGCGCCGCACGGCCGTCGACGTCCCCCTCGATCAGGTACGCGCTGCCCTGGGTCCTCAGCGTGGCGAAGAACGTGTTGCCGTCCGGCGCGAACGTCACGCCCCAGAAATTGAAGTCGCGGTTCGCGAACGGCTTGCCGTCTCGCGTCACCTTCCAGCTCTCGAGATCGCCAATCACGCTGCCGCCGATGGTGTCGATAATCGTCGTGCGCGTGGAGAACACGCCGTCCGCGTAGGAGTGCCCCTCGTCGAAGACCGTGAACGCGGCGCGACGCCCGTCCGGCGACAAGCGGGTGCGGCTCGGCGGTCCGGTCAGCGGCAGCGTGTGGAGCCGCGTGAAGTGCTCGTCGAACACATGCGCGAAGTGGGCCGCGACGCCAGGGCGCTCGGGCCGCGTCTCCAGACACAAGCCGCGCGAGCCCGCGTAGTACACGCGCTCGCAGTTGAGCGCCGTGACGTAGCGCGCGCCGTCGGGCGCATCGAGCGGCGCGAGCACGACACGCTTGAACGTGTCCTCGGACGCCAGGCTGATGAACATGAGGAACGGCCGCTCGGGCGGGCGAGGCAGATGGGGCTTCGCCGCGGCCGGGACGGCGGGCGCCAACCGACGGCGTGACGTGACGACCGTCGCGGTCACGACGGCGATGAGGAGCGCCGTCACGACACACGCCCCGACGCCGATCCAGCGTCTGGACACGTCCGGCATGTGTCTACACGGCAGCGTCACGCGACGATCGAAGCCTGGGCCACGAAACGGTGACCGACGTTGTCGACGAGAACACCGAACCCCCCGATCGTGCGCACGCCCAGGAGGACGAGGTCGCTCGGCTCGGCGAAGACCACTTCGTCAGCGGTCTCGAAGTTCTCGGACGCCAGGATGGCGTAGCCCACGTCACGAGTTACCGTCTGCCTGGTCGCCGTAAAGAAGGTCCGCTTCCGGCGCGGCGCGATTCCGGCCTGTTGGAGGACGTGAGCCGGCAGCCAGGTGAGCTCGGACCCTGTGTCAACCAGCGCCTCGATCGGTGGAGTCTCCTGGCTCTCATCCTTCGGATTGCGGGCCACGACGTTGACGCGAAACAGGCTCATCACGTGAAGTCTACACCGCGTGAGCGGCGGTGACGCGTCGGTCGCGCTACGTCCGGTCCTCTCGGCGCAATAGCTGTTCGAGCACCTCGCGATACGTGGCAAGGAACAAGCGATCCTTGTCGCGGCCGGCGGCGTGCTTCGATTGGACGATGTGTTGCAGCCGCGCGATGGGAACGTCAACACCGTCGAGAGTGAAGACACTGCGCTCGTTCCAGACAGTCTCGAAATCGAACCCCTTCATGACGAGTGTCAGGTCCACCTGCAGGTCCTCTCCAGTTGCGCGCGTGAGGGCCTGTCGCTCCACGACGCCTTCGGCGAGCCACCGATCGCGGGGCGAGTCGAGCGGTTCGTGACCGCTCCAGAGATCAAGTCCGGTCGCCTCACACGCCGACCAGCATCGAACCAGGTTGTCGGGATCGAGAGGCAGAAAGAGATCACGGTCTTCCGTCATGAACACGGTCGATCCGCCGAGCGCGTAGAAGTTGGCGCCTCCGACGCCAATCAGAACGAATCGCGCGGATCGTTCGTGAAGCGCGCGCCCGAGGCGAGCTAGCGGCGACTCCACCTTACTTTCGCGTCGCCTTCCGAATCTCCGCGCGACATGCCGCGTCCATGCGCCAGACCCAGCTCTTGTCTGCGCCGGACTGGTTCTCCGGCAGGGCCTCGACGATCGCGATCGCGCGCAGGTAGTCGTCGTCCAGCTCGATGCGGATCGATCTGGCGAGCTCGGACGATTCAGCGAGCGCCCGGAGACCATCGTCCAGCGTTGTTTTCATGGGTCTCGTTTCATGGGTTCCTGTATGGAGTTCAGCGTTCAGGGGATTCACGTAGACGGCGTTCACGTCGAGGCGGATCCCCAACGGCTCAATCGCGGCCGACTCACCCCCGCGTGCCTCCGACAGCAGCCATCCACCGGCGTCCGCACGGCGATACTCTTCAATGCGCGGCTCGGCCTGCGAAACAAAGACGTACGCCAGCAGCGACGGGATGCGGCGATAGTGCGCCGCCTTCGATCCGCGATCGTAGGCCTCGGTGCCTTCGGACAGGACTTCGACCAGGATCGCAGGATTTGTCATTCGGCGTATGTCATGCGGACCGCTGCGGCTCGGCGAGCCATGAGCTTCCCGCCATTATAGCGGCCCGACTCGAAGACACGCACTGACGCTCGGCTACGTGCGCGACGTTCCTCTCGACGGATGGAGCCGCGTCGGTCTCGGCGCCGACATCACGGTCCACCGGACGTCGGCCGAGTTGATCGAGTTCTACGGCTTGCCGCACTCCTACCACGTGTTCCTGCGGTGGCGGCCGGCCCGGGCTTCTTCGCAACACGTGCATTGAGCGTCCGCTCGCGCGCGAAGGGACTCGTGCGAGACACAGGGCGAGGCCTGCAGCCTCGCCGAATGGCGACCCTGAGAGCGTCGCCCTACGTCGGGTCGCCCTACGTCGTTAGTCCTGGAACCGCGAAGGCGGCGAGCTACAATGGTCCGGCAACCGCAATGGCCCTGTTCGGGGACCTAGGTCCATGTCCGTCGTCGCCCTATCGGAACTGCTCGGCGCCACCGTGCGCGATGCCTCCGGCACCGTGCGTGGACGGGTGCGTGAAATCGCCGTCACACCGCAGGATCATCCCACCCGCATCGCATACCTGATTGTCAAGACGCCGGACGGCGAGCGCATACTGCCGCCCGACACGCTCATGTCCGCCGGCGCATCGGTTCGCACCGCCACGGAGATGTCTCAGTGGGACCGTTTCTCTCCCTCGGACGGCCTGCTGCTCCTCAAGCGCGATCTGCTCGATCAGCAGATCATCGACGTCCACGGACGCAAGGTCGTGCGCGTCAACGACGTCGAGATCGAGTCGACGCCGGTGAACCGCCACCTGCTGCTGAACGTCGTCGCCGTCGACGTCGGCGCCCGCGGCGCCATTCGCCGTCTCTCGAAGGGCCTCGTCCCGTCGTTCACGCTGCGCGCGCTGCTCGAGAAGATCCCGCCGCGCGTGATCCCCTGGCAGTTCGTCGATCTTCTCGAGACCGACCCGGCGCGCCGCGTCAAGCTGAAGATCGCCTACGAAGGCCTCGCGAAGCTTCACCCGGCCGACATCGCCGACATCGTCGAGGACCTCGCGCCCGCCGAGCGCGAGGCGGTCTTCGAGACGATCGACGAGGAGGTCGCCGCGGAGGCGCTCGAGGAAATCGATCCCGGCATCCAGGTCTCGATCGTCGAATCGCTCGACAAGGATCGCGTGGCCGACATCGTCGAGGAGATGGACCCCGACGCGGCGGCCGACCTGCTCGGAGATCTGACGGAGGCGCAATCCGGCGAGATTCTCGAGGAGATGCGGCCCGCGGAGCGCCGCGAGGTGACGCAGCTCCTCGAGTTCGGCGAGCACACCGCCGCGGGACGCATGACGACGGAGTACATCGCCGTCTCCGAGACGGCCGTCGTGGACGACGCCATCGAGGCGCTGAAAGGGTTCGAAGGCAGCCGCGAAGCGCTCGCGACGATCTATCTCACCGGCGCCGGTCAGAAGCTGGTCGGCTCGGTGCCGCTCGTGAAGATTGCGATCTCGTCACCCGCCATCCAGCTTTCGGAGCTGAGCGAGCCGCACATCGCGTGCGCGCCCGATACGCCGCAGGACGAGGTCGCGGCGCTCTTCGACAAATACAACCTGATCACCCTCGCCGTGGTCGACGAGCACGGGCGCCTGGCCGGCATCATCACGGCGGACGACGTGATCACGATGCTGCGGCACCGCTGAGCGACCGCCATGAGCCTCCTCAAGAGTTGGCGGGTCCGGATCGCGCTGGTCCTGGCGGTTGTCGGTCCGGGATTCATCACGGCCAGCGTGGACAACGACGCCGGGGGCATCGCCACGTATTCGGTCGCGGGCGCGCAGTTCGGCTACACGCTGCTGTGGACGATGATCCCCATCACCGTCGCGCTCGTCGTCATCCAGGAAATGTCGTCGCGGATGGGCGCGGTGACCGGCAAGGGGTTGAGCGACCTCATCCGTGAGGAATTCGGCTTTCGGGCGACGTTCCTGCTGATGATTGCGCTCGTCGTCACCAACTTCGGCAACGTCGTGTCGGAGTTCGCCGGCGTGGCGAGCAGCTTCGAGCTGTTCGGCGTCTCGAAATACATCGTCGTGCCGGTGGCCGCCTTCATCGTGTGGGGGATCGTCGTCCACGGGACCTACAGCACCGTGGAAAAAGTGTTCCTGTCAGCATCGGGATTCTACGTCGCGTACATCGTGTCGGGCGTGCTGGCGCATCCCGACTGGAAGGCGGCGGCGCTGTCGACGCTGACCCGGCCCGAGAGCATCGGCTTCAGGAACTACGGCTACCTGTCGATGGTCATCGGCCTCGCCGGCACGACGATCGCGCCGTGGATGCAGTTCTACCTGCAGGCATCGATCGTCGAAAAAGGAGTGACCGCGCGGCAGTACTCGACGTCGCGGCTGGACGTGATCGTCGGGTGCCTCTTCGCGGCGATCGTCGCATGGTTCATCGTCGTCGCGTGCGCGGCGACGCTGCATTCGGCCGGCAAGTTCAACATCGAGACCGGCGCCGATGCGGCGCAGGCGCTCCGTCCGCTCGCGGGCGACTACGCCTACCTCCTGTTTGCCGCGGGGCTCTTCAACGCGTCACTCTTCGCGGCGTCGATCCTGCCGATCTCGACCGCCTACGCTGTGTGCGAGGGCCTGGGTCTCGAGTCGGGACTCGACAAGCGGTTCGAGGAAGCGCCGGCCTTCTACTGGCTGTATACGGCGCTGATTGTCTTCGGCGCCGGGGTCGTGCTCGTGCCGCACTTCCCGCTCTTTCGCGTCATGGTGCTGTCGCAGGTGGCGAACGGCGTGCTGCTGCCGTTCGTGCTGGTTTTCGTGCTGCTGTTGATCAACGACGCCGAACTGATGGGCAAACACATCAACTCCCGCTGGTACAACGTCGTCTCGTGGGTCACCGCAGGGACGATGATTGTGCTCACGATTGCGATGGTGATCGCACAGGCGCGGGAGTAAACGAGGTCCTTGGTCCCTGGTGCCTGGTGCCTGGTCCGTCCCAGGTCCTTCGTCCGTCCCTGGTCCTTAGTCCCTGGTCCGCAGTCCCCCAGTCCTCAGTCCCCAGTCCTCAGTCCCCAGTCCTCAGTCCCCAGTCCCCAGTCCCCAGTCCCCAGTTTCTAGCCCCCAGCCCCTGCTGGATTCGCTTTCACCCAGGCGATCACGTCTTCCGCGTGCTTGTCGGGTGGAAACACCGGATAGAACACGTGCTCGATGCGTCCGTTGGTGACGATCACCGTGAGCCGCTTCATGAGCGTCATGCCCTCGACGGTGAAGGTCGGCAGCCGCAGCGCGTGCGTCAACGCGAAGTGCTCGTCGCTCAGGACCTCGAACGGCACATCGAGGCGCTTCACCATTTCCTGCTGATACTCGGTGGACTGCGTGCTCACGCCGAAGACCTCGGCGTGCAGCTTCGCGAGGTCCTTGTGATGGTCGCGGAAGCCGCAGGTCTCCGGCGTGCAGCCGCGCGCCCCGGGGATGTCGTCCCAGCCGGCCGGCAGTGTCTTGCCCGGCTGTCCGGTCATCGGATAGGCGTAGACCACGATACGCGGCGTACCGATCTTCGAGAGGTTGACGCGCCTGTTCGCCGTCGAGGGCAGCTCGAGGTCGGGCATCGCCATGCCTTTGAGATGTCGAGCGCCGCCGTCATCTTTCGGCACCGGCAGGTTCGCCGGCAGCTCGGTGAGCCCCGTCGCCTGCTGCGCTGCCTGCGCGATTGGGTGCTTCATCGCCAGCGCCAACGGTAACCCGAGCAGTCCTCGTCGAGATCGGTTCATGTCGTTGTCCTCAGTTGAAAAGGTGTCGGACACCTGACAATGGTTTACATCCGTTTACCGGGTCTCCATTGTAAGACTACGCAGATCGTTTTCGTGGTTCCGTCCATGTTTGGTGTTTTCGTGGCTTTCGTGGTTAAGACGCGGTTTCCCCGGGTTTCAGCTCCAGCACCTGCACGCCGCACGGTTCGACGAGCTCCCGCAAGGCCGCCGGCGTGCCGGTGAGGACCGGGAACGTTCCGTAATGCATCGGCACGACCTGCTTCACGCCGAGCAGCCCGCACGCCTTCGCCGCCTGCGTGGGGCCCATGGTGTAGTGGTCGCCGATCGGCAGGAACGCGATCGCCGGGCTGTACAACTCACCAATCAACCGCATGTCGCCGAACACTGCGGTGTCGCCGGCAAAGTAAATCGTGAGCTCGTTCTCGAACCGGATGACGAACCCGGCTGCCGTGCCGAGCTCGACGCGCCGGCTGTCCTCGGTCGTCGAGCTGCTGTGAAACGCCGGTACCATCGTGATCGCGATGCCGCCGATCGTTTGCGTGCCGCCGTGATTCATCGGGCTGAGGCGCTGCAGCCCCTTCGCGCGGAGCCAGGCGCCAATCTCGACCTGGCTGATGACGGTCGCGCCCGTGGCTCGCGCAACGGGGATCGCATCGCCCATGTGGTCGTCATGGGCATGCGTGACGAGGATCAGATCCAGATCGCCGACGCTCCGCTTGAATGCCTCGGGACACGACGGATTCGCCTCGAGAAACGGATCGACCAGGATCCGTTTCCCCCCCGGCGAGCGAAAGAGAAACGTCCCGTGGCCCAACCACGTAAATGACAGGGTGCCGCTTGGTACTGGGGTCACGTCTGAATTATGAAGCGGCGCACGGCTGGTGGGCCAGGTGGGCGGGGTGGGCCTGCCTGACCGGACCTGCCTGACCTATCCAACCTACCCAACCTACCCGACCTGCCCAACCTACCCAACCTACCCAACCTGCCCGACCTACCCAACCTACGCGACCTACCCAACCTATCCGACCTATCCAACCTACCGGACCCTACCCGACCTATCCAACCTACCCGACCTATCCACCCGACCTACGCATCCGACCTACTGTTCTGTCCGCACGTACTCGAACGCGACCGGCTGCTGATTGACCCCCCGGCGCGGCGGGGCGATGTAGTTCGCGAACGTGCCCGGCTCGTAGACGGGTTCGGCCATGATGCTGAGCAGGTACTCGCTGTCGGCCTCCGACGGCAGCCAGTCGTACTTCCGCTTCTCCCACTGCCCGGCCGTCAGCGGAACGCCGTCGGGATCGAAATGGAAGCCCGAATACATCCCGATCCCGCGATGGAATTTTCGATCCGGCAGCTTCAACCGATCCGACATGCCGTGCGCTTCGAAGATCCGGTTCCAGCGGACGACGCCGGCGGCGCAGTCGCCGACGTACCAGTCGCGCAGCACCTCGTTCATGGCGTTGCGCATCAGCACGTCCTTCGTCACCGGCTTCCCGTCCTCGAAGAACTCCATGTTGTAGTACGCGTTCTTGACGATGTGCTCGTCGAAGGTGTCTTCCTTGGCGCGGCCCTTCAGCCCGTTCGCGAAGTACGACGCCGCGTTGCTCGACACCTCGCTGCCGTGCAGATCGAGGCTCAGGCTGAACCACTGGTTGAGATGCTTCTGAATCGTCGGGATGTCGATGCCGCCGACCTTTCGAACGTCCTCGGAGTATCCGGCCTGCTTCATCAACTGACAGGTGCGCTCGAGAATCCGCGCGATGCCCGTCTCGCCGACGAACATATGGTGCGCTTCCTCTGTGAGCATGAAGCGCGTCGTGCGCGACAACGGGTCGAGCGAGCTCTCCGAGAGAGACATCAACTGCGACTTGCCGTCGCGGTCGGTGAACATCGTGAACATGAAGAAGTCGAGCCAGTTGTCGATCGGCTCGTTGAACGCTTCGAGAATGCGCGGCTTGTCGCGATTGCCGCTCTGGCGCTCGAGCAGCTCCTCCGCTTCGTCCCTGCCGTCGCGGCCGAAGTACGAGTGCAGCAGGTACACCATCGCCCACAGATGGCGGCCTTCCTCGACGTTCACCTGAAACAGGTTGCGCAGGTCGTAGAGGCTCGGGCAGCGCCGGCCGAGCAACCGCTGCTGCTCGACGCTCGCCGGCTCGGTGTCGCCTTGGGTGACGATCAGGCGGCGGAGCTGATTGCGGAATTCGCCCGGCACTTCCTGCCACACCGGCTGGCCGAAGAAATCGCCGAAGCCGATGCGCCGATCCGGCGTCGGATCGGCCAGGAAGATGCCCCAGCGGTACTCGGGCAGCTTCACGTACTCGAAGTGCGCCCACCCTTCCGGGTCGACGCTGATCGCCGTCCGGACATACACCCGGTGGTAGTCCTGGAAGCCCTGCGGCCCCATGTCGCGCCACCACTGGATGTATTTCGGCTGCCAGTGCTCGAGCGCGCGCTGCAGCCGCTTGTTGCTGGAGAGGTTGACGTTATTCGGTATTTTCTCGGCCGAGATCATGGCTGCCTCGCTGTCAAAGACAATGCCTCGCCGTCAAGGACACAAAGGAAAGAAAGGACACAGAGGGAACACGGTAAACGCGCTGGTTTCACCCGTGCAGGCGAGCTTTTGTAGCGGCCTTGGTGTCCTTTGTAACCTTGGTGTCCTTGGCGTTGTCTTACGTGCGCTTCCAGTCGAACTCCGGCCTGCCTTGCTGTCCGTAGACTTTCAGCGCGCCCTTCTCGCCGACGGCGTTCGGCCGCTGGAAGATCCAGTTCTGCCAGGCCGTCAGCCGTCCGAAGATCTTCGTCTCCATCGTCTCGGGCCCGGCGAACCGCAGGTTCGCCTCGAGCCCGGTCATCGCGTCGGGCGAGAAGGCGGCGCGCGCTTCGACCGCCAGCCGCACCTCGTCGTCCCAGTCGATTTCATCGGGCGCGAACGTCACGAGGCCGGCTTCCTCCGCGTCGGCCGCGTTGAACGGTCCGTCGTGCGCGAGCAGCTCCGCCACCGTGCCGGCGTCGGACAGGAACCGCGTCTGCAGGCGCGTGAGACCGTTGCTCATCGGCAGCGGACCGCCGTTCATCGGCGACACCGCAATCGCGTTCTCCTCGTTGTCGTCGTGGAACATGTACGAGCGATCGGCGGCGAGCGCCAGTTCCAGGAGCGATCCCGCAAACGCGGAGCCCGGCTCGATGAAGGCGAAAAAACTGCGCGCGGTGAGGTCGACCCGCTTCAACGTCCGCTTCATGCGGTGGATGATCTCGCCCACGAGCCAGTGCGACTGATGCGCGACCAGCGTCCGGTCGATCGCCAGCACCGCCTCGCGATCGCCTTCCGTGCGGATGACGACGGTGCCGATCTCGGGCTCGTTCACGCGCAGCCGCAGCAGCGCGTCGTCCAGCTCGCGGAACGCGCGCAACGGCCAGAACTGATCGCCGACGGCGAGAATCTCGCCGGGAGTGGAGGGCTGCGGCCCGCCTGGCGCCTGCACGGTGAGATCCGCCGTCCGCCTGCCCCGATTGATCGCCAGCGTGACCGCGGAATACGTGAGCGCGGAGTCGGTGACGGTCGGGTTCAGCGGGCTCAGCGTGATGCCCCGGCCGACCGCGGGGCGATCCGACGCAGCGGCCAGCTCGCGCGCGCGTTTCTGCACCGCCTCCTTGAACTGGCTGGTCGGAGACACGGCGTCCACGAGCCGCCACTCGACCGCGCGCTTCCCCTTCACGCCCTCGGCGAGCGTGCTGAAGAAGTCGGCGCGATCGCGGCGCACGCGTCGTTTGTCGACCAGGCGCGTGAGGCCGCCTGTGCCGGGCAGCACCCCGAGCAGCGGCGCCTCGGGCAGGCTGACCGCTGAGTTGCCGTCGTCCACGAGCAGGATCTCATCGCACGCGAGCGCCAGCTCGTAGCCGCCGCCGGCGCAGATGCCGTTCAACGCCGCGAGAAACTTCAATCCCGAGTGCGCGCTGGCATCCTCGATCGCCAGACGCGTCTCGTTCGTGAACTTGCAGAAGTTCACCTTGGCGCCGTGCGACGACCCGCGCAGCATCATGATGTTCGCGCCCGCGCAGAAGATCCGCTCCTTGAGCGACGTGACGATCACGGCCCGGACGTCGGGATGCTCGAAGCGCAGCCGCTCGACGGCGTCGGCGAGCTCGATGTCGACGCCGAGGTCGTACGAGTTGAGCTTGAGCCTGTAGTCCTGCGAGAGGCCGGCGTCCTCGCGCACGTCCATCGACAGCGTGGCGATCGGGCCGTCCACCGCGAGCTTCCAGTGTTTGTAGCGATCGGGATCGGTCTCGAAGGTGATCATTGAAATTGAACGGTCGTTCAAACTACTTTAGAGCCGTGGCGAGCAGCGAGTCAATACCGGCGGCGCGACCGCCGAGCTTGAAGGGCCCGCGGCGACCGAAGCGGCCGCGAAACGCCGACGCGCTCGCGTCGACCCGCGTCGACATCCTCAAAAGCGCCGCGAAGGCGTTCCGCCGGCTGGGCTACCACGGCGCCACGGTCGAACAGATCGCGGCGGCGCTGCACATGAAGAAAGGCAACCTGTACTACTACTTCAAGAACAAGGA
>Ga0066683_10000913_pt1 | contig 10845 bp, 8 predicted proteins | sample GraSoiAngelo_132_FD_62296 | JGI IMG/M metagenome (GOLD analysis project Ga0066683, IMG submission 62296) | Grasslands soil microbial communities from the Angelo Coastal Reserve, California, USA - 14_0929_02_40cm | ecosystem: Environmental > Terrestrial > Soil > Grasslands | place: USA... | reverse complement strand
CTCCTGCCACAAGTGACGCGTGGAGGCGAATGGAATGAAGCGCCCGGGGACGGCCGGAATAATCCGGCCTGAGGCCTCACCTCGTCTCGATTACCGGCGCGGGTGAGGACGCTTGTCCTCCCCCGCGGAACCCCCTCCTGCCACCAGCGACGCGTGGTGGCAAATGGAATGAAGCGCCTGGGGCCTCACCTCGTCTCGCGTTGTCATGGCCGGGCCATGACGGGCGTCGACGTCCTGCGCGTGCTCCTCAGCGGGTCCTTCGGGATGGTCCAGGAGCGACTCAATGCAATCAGTGACCAGGAGTGGAACCAGCGCGCGTTCCCTTCGACGAGCAAGCCTGGGTGCATCCTCTGGCACTGCGCGCGCATCCTCGACTGGACCATTCACTCCGCACTCCAGGGCATTGCCGAGGTCGCCGACTCGTCCACGTGGCAAGGGCGTTTTGCGCGCGAAGCCTGTTACGGCGCAGGGATCGCAGACTGCCTCGCGGACGAGGTCACCGCATCGACGTCCAGGACAGAGGTCGCTGCATATCTCCGCGACGTGCGAGCGGCCGTGATGGACTGGTTCGCGAAGCAGACGGAGTCGAGCCTCGATGCGGCGCCGCCACTCAAAACGAACCAGGCGAATCGCGCCGGTTATCTCGATCCGAACATCTGGGCCGAGGTCGAAGATCTCGACGGCCTGCCGGGATGGCAGCTGCTGCTGCGACCCGCGGGCGCGCATATCAGACGCCACATGGGTGAGTACGACGTTCTGGTCGGCGCGATGAGGAGCCGGACTACGACTCGAGCGTGAAGCGGACCGTGTTCTGCCCGATGGCGATCATGTCGCCGTCGGTGAGCTGCTTCTCGATCACCTGCTCACCGTTGACCTGCGTGCCGTTGGTGCTGCCGAGGTCGCTGATCCAGAACGAACCGGTGCGGACCTCGATGCGCCCGTGATGGCCTGAGGTCGCGGGATCGCCCACGACGACGTCGTTGTCAGGCGCGCGGCCGATCGTGACCATCTGGTTGGGCAGCGCGACGATCCTTCCCGCGAACGGGCCCGACTCGAAAGTGAGCATGGCCGCGAACGTCGAGCCCGCCGCCACCTGTTCCGGCGGCATCGCCTGCAACGAGACCGTGCGCCTGGAATCGGCGTTCGGGTCGGTCTGCTGCCAGACCGGAATGACCCCCGTTGCCTCCTCGAAAGATGCCGGCTCTGCCGGCGCTCCGTTTCCGGGTGCGGTGGATGGCGCCCCCGACGGCCAAGCCACCAGCGTCGAGCTCACGTCCGGGGCGGAGGTCTGGGCCGCGGGCTCGGCGGCGCTGGCCGCCATCGGCTCGGGCTGCAGCTGACGCTCGCGCTCGGGCTCGGGTTCTGACTGGGGGGTGAACGCCTCGGCGACCAACGGCTCCGGCGCACGCTCTGGCTCCCGCTCTGCCTCTGGCTCTGGCTCCGCAACGGGCGGCGGCTCGCCGAAGTAACCCGGCTCGTCGAAAGCGGACAGCGCCGGCTCCGTGATCGCGGACACCAGCTCCACGGATTCGGGTTCGGCCTCACGCTCAGGTTCGGGTTCCGGTGCGGGGGCCAGCGCCGCGATCGCAGGTTCCGGCTCAGGTTCGGGTTCCGTGGCAGGCTCCGGTTCGCGCACAGGCTCCGGCTCCGGCGCCGGCTCGGCGACGACCGGTTCCGGCTCAGGCTCGGGCTGCGCCTCGACCGTCTCCGGAGCGGCCTCGGCGGCAGGCTCGAGCTCAGGCTCCGGTTCGCGCAGAGGCTCTGACCCCGGCGCCGGCTCGGCGACGACCGGTCCCGGCTCAGGCTCGCGCTGCGCCTCGACGGTCTCCGGAGCGGCCTCGGCGGCAGGCTCGAGCGCGGGCTCATCCGGACCGGGCAGATCCGGCAGTGCCTCCGGCTGGATGATCGGCGCTTCCGCCGTCGCGTCGTCGGGGACAGTGGGCTGGATGACCTCCGGCTCGACGACCGCGGTGACTGGCGACGCCTCGGCCGCAAGCTCGTCAGCCTCCGGCCGGCTTCCGATGGCAATTGTCTTGGCCCACTCACGCGGCGCCTCGGCCGGGATGGGCAGAATCTGGGTCGCCTCCTCCGAGGCGGGTCGGTCAACCGCGGCCGTGCCGAGGTACCGCTCGTACCAGCCGGCGATCCGGCGCAACCTCTCGACCCGGCGGTCGGGGCGACCGTTGCGCGACAGGTCGTGCGATTCCTCGGGGAATCGCACGAGCTCGACCGTTTTGCCGAGCAGGCGCATCGCGCCGAACAGCTCCTCCGACTGCGACATCGCGCACCTGAGGTCCATCTCGCCGGCGGTGAGCAAGAGCGGGGTCTTCATGTTCTGGACGTACCGGATCGGCGAACGGCGCCACAGCTCGTCGAGGTTCGGCCAGGGCGGCGGACCGAGCTGGAGGACGCCCCACAGGACGATGTCGTGTTGCGGGTACTCGCTGACCAGGTTGGAGATCGACCGCATCGAGACCGCGGCCGAGAACCGGTTGGTCTGGCCGATGATCCAGTTGGTCATGTAGCCGCCGTAGGAGCCGCCCCCGACGCCGAGCCTGTTCGCGTCGATGTACCCGGCGCGCTCGATGATCTGGTCGAGCGACGCCATGAGGTCGAGGTAATCCTTGCCCGCCCAGTCCCGCACCACGTCGCGGCGGAAACGCTCGCCGTAGCCGTCGGAACCTCGCGGGTTCATGTAGAAGACGACGAAACCCATGCCCGCGAGGATCTGCAGCTCGTGGAAGAAAGACCATCCGTACTGGGCGTGCGGACCGCCGTGGATCTCCATCACGGTCGGATGGAGGCGGTTCGGGTCGAAGCCCTGCGGTTTGAGCACCCAGCCCTCGAGCTTCCAACCGTCCGGAGCGGTGAAGTACTCCTGCTCCGGCAGCGCTACGAAGCGCTCGTGCAGCCATGGGTTCAGGTCGGTGACACGTGCCTCCGCGCCTTGCGTGAGCATGTAGAGCTCGCCTGGGTTGGTCGGGTCTGAGGCGCAAAAGACAAGGACGCCATTGGCGACGTCGAAGTCATAGATCCGGCGCCGCCCGCCGGCCTCTTCGCGAATGTTGCCGTCGAGATCGACCGAGTGGATCGAGGTCACGCCCGATCCGCTCGCCGGGAAGTAGATCCGGTCGCCTTCCGCCGACCAGATGACCCTGGTCGCGTGGCCTGCGCGCATGTCGTTGATGACGCTGTCGTTGACCGCCTGGTCGAAGTCAGCCGTGAGGCAACGCGGTCCTCCGCCCGCGAGCGGCACAACCCACATGCGTTCCAGCAGGCCGACGTCCAGGCCGTTTGGCGCGATGAACGCGATCATGTCGCCCTTGGGCGACCAGATCGGCGAGCTCAGGTAGAAGCCGCCGCCGAGCCGGACCAGATTCGTCTCGAGGTCGACCAGGTACAGGTGGAGCTCGCGCTGCAGGTCGGAGCCCGGCTCTGCGTTGCCGGCGACCACCAGGCGCGAGCTGTCGGGCGACCAGTCGAAATCGCTGACGTCCCACGCCCCGTCGGTCAGCTGCTTCACGTCTCCGCCGGTCGCGGACGCGACGTACAGGTGGTGCATCCGGCCGTCGACATAACCGCGCCCGTCGTGCTTGTAGTCGAGCCGGCGAACCACCCGCGCGACAGGCGCCCGACGAAGCTGGTCGCGGCTCTCAGGCGGTCGCGGGTCGTCGACGACCGCGTCGGGGTCGGCCAGGACCGACCCGAGAAACGCGATTCGCTTGCCGTCGGGTGACCATCGCGGCAGGCCGACACCGTCAGGCACCGAGCTGAGCTGCTGAGCGGCAGCGCCGGTGGTGACATCGAGCACGAAGAGTTGGTCCGCAGCGCCGACGCGGCTGACGAAGGCGAGGCTGCGGCCGTCGGGCGACCATTCCGGAGAGTGATCGCGGAGCACTCCCGCGGTCGGTTCCACAGGCTCGGGATCGAGCAGGCGGCGCACGACGATTCGGCTCCGGCTCTGCCTTGCGCCCGCGTCAGCCCAACCAACCTGGTACGCGACCCGTTCGCCGTCTGGGCTCAGGCGTACGTGGTCGATCCAACGAAAACGGTAAAGGTCCTCGGGAGTAATCGGGGCCGGCATCCGACGCACCGATGCTACCAGCCGCCGACGAATGCTTACACCGCGTGCGTACCTTTCGGTGGTACAACCTCACGCGTGACACGTAGGGCTGCGGCGTGGAGTGGCTTCGGGTGGGGCTGCATCGGTGGCGCGACGCTCGTCGCGTTGATGTATTGGGGCGGTGCCATCATCGGGTTGCGGCCGCTGCCCCAGCTGCTCAACGAACCAATCCTCTCTCTGATGCCGGGCTTTGTCTTCGGATTCCTGATCGACACCCTCCAGCACGCGGGCAAGGTGGTCGAGGAGGTGGGCCTGATCGTCGCCATGGTCGTCGCGCTCGGAGCCCTTGGCGCGGCATCGGCTGTGGCAAACCTGCGCTGGACTTCGACCTGGGTTCCGTTTGCGTTCGCTGGACTGGCCTGGGTCATCGTGGTGGTGATCCTTTTGCCGGTCGCGGGCGCCGGCATGCTCGGCCTGAACGACGGCCCGGCGACTCCTGTGACCTGGGCCGCGCTCTTCGCGATCTACGCGGTGGTCCTGCAGTTCGGCGGGACGGGCCCGCCTGATGTAGACCTTGGCCGGCGCCGCCTCCTGGCCGCCGTTCCGGTCGGCATCGCCGCCGTCAGCGTTGGCGGCCTGGCCCTCCGCCTCTTCCCTGACTGGTACGAGGCCATCTTCAACCCGCCCGGCTCAGGGCTGGGCGGGATCTCGCCGGAGATAACCCCAGTCGGCAACTTCTACATCGTGTCCAAGAACTTCGTCGACCCCAGCGTCGACGGCCAGAGCTGGCGGCTGCGTGTCGGCGGCCTCGCCGACAAGCCCTTCAGCCTCTCGCTTGCGGACCTTCGCGCGCTTCCCGCGACCGAGGAGTACGTGACCCTCGAGTGCATCAGCAACAACGTCGGCGGCGACCAGATGAGCACCGGCAACTTCAAGGGCGTGGCCCTGCGCGACCTGGTCGCGATGGCGGGCCCGCAGGCGCAGGCCGGCTGGGTCGCCTTCAAGGCGCGAGACGGCTACACGGAGAGCATCCCGCTCAGCCTCGTCACCGGTGCCCCGGAGGTGCTGGTGGTCTACGAGCTCGACGGCGCTCCCCTACCCATGAGCCATGGATTCCCCGCCCGCATGCTGATTCCGGGCCACTACGGGATGAAGGGCCCGAAGTGGCTCGACAGCATCGACCTCGTGACGCAGGAGGCGCGCGGCTACTGGGAGCAGCAGGGGTGGGACCACAACGCGGTCGTCAAGACGACTTCGCGATTCGACGTTCCGCAGGACGGCGAGATCATCAAGGTCGGCGCGATCCAGGTGGCCGGTGTCGCGTTCGCCGGCTTGCGGGGCATCAGCAAGGTGGAGTACTCGACTGACGGAGGCTCAAGCTGGAGCGTGGCGAATTTCGACGCGCCGCTGTCGAAGCTGACCTGGGTCATCTGGCGGGCGACCTGGAGTCCCAACTCGCACGGCTCTTACACGCTGAGGGTGCGCGCCACCGACGCGGCGGGTTCGCTCCAGGACTCGGGCAACGCGCCGAGCTATCCGAGCGGCTCGAGCGGTTACCACACGATCCACGTCAACGTATCGGGTTAGCGGGGTCCTCACGCGGCCTTTCGGACCGACCTCCCCAGCGAATGGGGAGGCTCAGCTAGCCCCTCTCGAGGAGCTCCTGAACGATCTCCTTGTCGTGCGTCAGGGATACGAAGTGGCCCTCGTCGTGCCACACGTGGAGGTCGACCTTCCGTAGCTGCGCCACCACGCGCCGTGCGGCGGAGAGCGGCGCGTTCTTGTCGTCGTCACCGTGCCACCAGGTAACCGACGTCCGGACTTCGTCAGGATCGAAATCCCAGCTCCCGTGCATGGCGAACGATTCGTCCGCCCAACCTTCGGCGCCCTGCCGCAGGGTCTCAGCGAGGTTGTCGCGCGACATGCGTTGCCAGACGGGGTCGGACATGATCGCCCGATCGGTCGGAGGGGCGTCGCTGAGCACGCCCTGCATGCCCTCGTCGCCGAGAAGCCGAGCCCGAATCTCCGTCAGAAACTGGTGGAGTGGCTCCCAACCCTGCTCGGCAAGGGCGTAGCCCCGCGCATTCACGCCGACCAGCTGGGCCACCTCTTCCTCGACGAGCGGCGTGCCACCCACCACCACGGTCAGGGCCGAGACCTTGTCTGGATACCGCGCCCCGAGCGCGAGGACGTGCGGACCTCCGCCGCTCGTGCCCATGGCGGGCACTCGCTCCAGACCGTGGTGTTCGAGTAGGGCGGCGTAGTCGTCCGCGATGTCGACGATGCCTCGGCCCGGCTTGCGCGTGGAGTGGCCGTAACCTGGCCGGTCCGCCATCAGGTAGCGCGCGGCGAGATCGCTCTGCACGCTCTGGTCGGGATTTCGCTGCAAGCGCGACGACGGCGTGCCCTGGATGCGCAGAAGCGGGGTTCCGTCGGGGTCGCCCCACCACCGCCATGCCAGCTCGCGGCCGTCTCGCAGGTTGAGGACTCCGTCCTCGTAAGCGACGCCGTCTTCGGTGTGTTGAAGGGTGTCCTTCATTTCATGGCCCATAGCGCTTTGAACGTGTCCCAGCCCATGCGGACCATGCCCTCCTTGCGCAGCATCCTGAAGATGTTGCGTTGCTTGTCCCACTTCGACGCCCCATCGACGCGGAAGAATTCGTCCATCGAGCGGTCCAGGACGGATGGATATTTCGTCAGCATCTGAGGGTTGTGCTCGAGGAGGGGCACCGCCTTGTCGTACTTCTTCATGTCCGCCATGATCCAGGAGTGGTCGAGCCTGCCCCGGTACTCGGCAAGCCTTCGTTCTGAGAAGTCGCCAGCCTCCTTGGCGTGGATCACGGTCTCGCCCGCGAGCCGGCCCGACTCCATCGCAAGGTTCGATCCCTCCCGATGGACAGGGTTGGACAGCATCGCTGCGTCGCCGCAGACCAGGTATCCGGGTCCGTACACGCGCGGGATCCCGCGGTAGCCGCCCTCCGGAATCAGGTGCGCCAGGTACTCCACCGTCTCGGCTCCGCGCAGCAGTGGCTTGACCGCAGGGTGCTGCTTGAAGTGCTCGATCAGATCGTTGGGCGTGCGCAAAGTCTTGTTGAACTCGCTCAGCAGCGCGCCACCTCCAACCGAAAGCGTGTCGCGGTTGGTGTAGATGAACATGAATCCCGACATCCCCATGGTGGAGTCCCCGAAGCATTCGATCGTGCAGCCCTCGCCAGACTCGCAGTTGAAGCGCTCCTCGATCAGGCCGGGATCGAGCTGCATGATCTCCTTGACCGCCATCGCGACTTCGTTGTCCCGCAGCTTCCGGCGGAGCGGCTTGCCGTTGATCACGGTGTTCTCGAGCAGTCCGGCGCCCAGGCCGATGCCTTCGCAGACGATCGTGACTTCGGCGTAGACATCGTCACCCCGTCCGGTGCCGGCGCCGATCACGCGTCCGTTCTTGACGATGAGGCGATCCACAACGGTTTCCGGGACGACCATCGCGCCGCCCTTTTCGGCTTGCTCCGCAAACCAGGCGTCGAACTTCGCGCGCAGCACCGAGTAGGAATGCGGATGCGCTCGGTTGCGTAGGTTCTTGTAGTCGAGGCCGATCGCAGCCTCGGGCGTCATCATCCACCGCCGCTCCTCGATGATCGGGCGCTCCAGCGGTGCCTGCTTCCACTCGTCGCCTACGATCTCCTCGAGGTAGTGGTTGTAGAGGATGCCGCCCATGACGTTCTTGGAACCTGGCTTCACGCCGCGCTCTAGCAAGGCGACCTGTAGGCCCGCTTTCGCCATCGTGATCGCGGCCGCGGTGCCGGCCGGACCGGCGCCGATGACGACCGCATCGAATTTCTCTTCGTCAGCCATCCACCCAAATTGAAGCTCATTGGGCTGACAGGCGGCGCCGGGTCGGGCAAGTCGACCGTGGCCGCGATGTTTCGCGAGCTGGGCGCGACGGTGATCGATGCGGACCAGGCGACTCACGCCGTATACGCGCCAGAAAGTTTGGGATTTGATCTCGTCGAGCGCGAATTCGGCCCCGATTACGTCCGCAACGGCCGGATCGACCGCGCCCGCCTGGGCGAGCTCGTCTTCCACGACGCGGACGCCCGGCAGCGTTTGAACGCGATCGTGCATCCGCTCGTGCGCGAGTGGATGGCTGCTCGCACAGCCGAGGCCCTGATGCATGGGGCCAGCGTCGTGGTGCAGGACGTGCCCCTTCTTTTCGAAAACGGACTCGAGGATCTTTACTCAGAGGTCGTCCTGGTCTATGTCCCTGAGCCGGTTCAAGTGCAGCGATTGGTCGAGGGGCGCGGTTTGAGCGAAGACAGGGCGCGCGCGGTCATCGCCTCGCAGATGCCCATCGACGACAAGCGAGCTCGCGCGAAACAAATCATCGACAACAGCGGAAGCCGCGAAGTCACGCGCGAGCACGTGGAGAGACTGTGGGCGGAGCTGGCGGCTAGATGACACCCTCCTGGCGCAATTCCTCGATCCGTTTCGGGTCGAGGCCGACAGCCGCGTAAACCTCTTCGTTGTGCTCGCCGAGGCGGGGTGGTTCGCGCCGGCGCCAGCCATCGGCCATGACAACCGCGGGCCTGATCTCGAGGCCCGACGCCTGGCCCAAGAACAGCCGCCTGGCGGCGATCTGTGGATGGTGCCTGACTTCGTCGATCTCCAGCACGGGCTCGCAGCATGCATCCAGCGGCGCCAGCTTTTCCTGCCACTCGCGTCGCGTTTGCGACGCGAAGATCTCCTCGAGCGCTGTCTGCGTCGCCGGATCTTCTGAGTACTGCAGCTCGACGAGATCGAGCCTTTCCAGCGCGTTGCAAAGCGCGCTCCAGAATTTCGGCTCGAGGGCCGCCACGCTGAAGTAGCCGCCGTTCTTGCACGCGTAAACGCGGTAGCAGGCGTAACGGCCGGCCAGCCGTTGGTCGCCGCGCAAGACACTCTCGCCGGCGTCGCGCGCCGCAAAAGCCATCCCTAGCCACGTCACGGCACCGTCGGTCATCGACGCGTCGATCCACCGTCCCTCGCCACCCCGCTGCACTCCCATGAGCGCGCCGAGGATTGCCACCGCCGGCTGGAGCCCGCCGCCGCCGATGTCGGCGACCTGGACGGCGAGCGGAATCGGAGGGCCTTCGAGTTCTCCGTTGAGGCCGAGCCCGCCCGCGGTCGCCATGTAATTCAGGTCGTGACCCGCGCGCGATGCGAACGGTCCGTCCTGACCGTAACCGGTGATCGAGCACATGACCACGCGCGGGTTTCTCGCGTGGAGCACGTCCCACCCGATGCCAAGCCGCTCCATGACACCGGGGCGGTTACCCTCCACGAGAACGTCGGCTCCTTCGACAAGGCGCAGCAACAGCTCTCGCCCGGCATCCGTCCTCAGATTCAAAGTGACGCTGCGCTTGTTGCGGTTGATGGCGTTGAAAAGGGCGCTCTGGCCATCGACGAGCGGGGGCGTCCAACGCATGTAGTCACCGGTCTCGGGTTCCTCCACCTTGATCACGTCGGCGCCCATGTCGGCGAGGAGCAGCGTGCAGTACCCGCCGGGAAGCAGCCGGGTCAGGTCGAGGACGCGGATTCCGGTCAGCGGCATGGCGAGCTCATTTTGGGCTGCGTTCATACGTTGGTAGGAGACTTCCGGCAGGCAGCCATGCGTTAATACGATATGGAAGAGGCCCGACCCAGCATGCGTCCCAGCAAGCACCATCTTGGCGAGATGTCGATCAAGGTCCCGGCGCCGTTTGCCGGGCTCTCAGATCTTGGCTTCACGGCCCAGTACCGCGCGCAGCAGTTCAACGAACCCCTTCGGGACGTGCCGCTGCTTTTCGAAGGCCCCGAGCCGCCGATGCGACGGCTCGCCGAAATCCTGCAGACCTTGAGCGGTACCAAGGCGTCGACGTACGCGTGGACCGACCCGGTCATGTTGAGCGACGAGGTCGTGATCCTCGCCTTCCGTGACCGCAGCGTGGACGGCCAAACTGTTTCCGACGGCGCGCGCATCGCCGACTACGTGCTCAACCTAGTGCAGCCGGTGGTGTTCACGTTTCTCCACGACTGCGCGGCGATCGCCCACCTCCGACTGTCGGATGTGATCGAGATGCGGGTGAGCGCGGAGAACAAGTCGATCGCTGAATTCGTGCTTCCGCTGGAGGACATCGTCCGGCCGAACGGCGAGCGATTGCTGTGGGGTTTGGCCTCCTAGCCCTAGGGAGTCGGTGACGCGCTTGGCGAGGGCGAGTGCGAAGGCGAGGGCGAAGGACTTGGGCTGTGCACGGCGCTCGCGCGCGCGCTGCTCGAAGTGTTCAGGTTCGGGAGGGTGACCGGACCGGGTCCCTGGTTGGCGAAGTAGAGCGCCACCGGGACGACGATCATGCCGGCGATCACGGTGAGCACAAACGTGACCGCCCCCCACTCCCGACGCAGCACAGCCCAGTTCACGAGTGGTCGATTCTAGCGAGGGCTAGAAGTCGTCGTCGTCGGAGTTGAGGCCTTCCTCTTCCTTCTTCTTGCGCTGGTTCAGGAGTCGGATGAAGTCCTGCGCCCGCGCGAGCGCCTTCCAACGCTCCGGGAAGAAGTCTTGAACCAGGATCTGGCGGTCCGGCTGCTGGTAGACGGTGACGCACCACTTGTTGAGCGTGCGCGAGACTTCGACCTCGAAGTCCTTCTCCGCGGTCTCATACCGAACAACTTTGTCGTCGTCGAATCTTCTTCGTCCTGAAACAGCCATAGGTAAATCACTCGGGCGGGGAATCGGCTCATAGAGCGCCTTTCGATTATAGGGCTCGGGGAGC
>Ga0066683_10000909_pt1 | contig 10848 bp, 6 predicted proteins | sample GraSoiAngelo_132_FD_62296 | JGI IMG/M metagenome (GOLD analysis project Ga0066683, IMG submission 62296) | Grasslands soil microbial communities from the Angelo Coastal Reserve, California, USA - 14_0929_02_40cm | ecosystem: Environmental > Terrestrial > Soil > Grasslands | place: USA... | reverse complement strand
GTGGGACGAAGGCATCCCGACCGGAATGCTGATGCAGTCTGGCGTCCTCGAGACGCCTCCGCACCCGAAGCGCTCGAGCCTCGGCATCACCGACGACGGCAGTCTGATCGTCGACCGCGTGACGATGCTCGGCCAGTGGCAGGGCCTGGGACCGCCTCGGGCCCTGAACGGCCTCAACCAGCGACCCGGCCCGCAGGGCATCTCGCTCTTCACTCCGGTGTGGGGCGCGGCGACGCCCCACGCGAGCGGCACCGTCGAGATCGTGCTCCGGCCCTTCCCGCCGGCGGCTCCGGCGACCGACCTCGTCGGTACGTCCGCGCTGGTCAAGACTGGCGGGGGCACCACGATCCCGCGTGACGGCGCTGTCCTCGTCGCCCGTGGAAGCGCGGGGAACCGGCTGGCTTCCGAAGCCGCGGTCGGTCAGGAGGTGCTCGTCAAGCTCGTGCTTCGCCCCGCGTGGGGAGCCGTCGTCGACGCGATCGGCGGCGGGCCGGTGATCGTCCGCAACGGACAGCCCGTCTACCAGGCGCTCGAGGACTTCACGTCGAGCCAGATCTATCCGCGCGACCCGCGCACCGGTGTGGGCCAGCGCGCGGACGGGCGGCTCGTCTTCGTCGCCGTCGACGGGCGGCAGCCGGGTTACAGCATCGGCGTGACGAACTTCGAGCTCGCGCAGATCCTCGTCCGCCTCGGCGCCGTCACCGGAACCGCGCTCGACTCGGGCGGCTCGACGACCATGGCCTACAACGGGAAGCTCCTCAACCGGCCCTCGGACCCGGGAGGCGTGCGTGCGGTCGGTGACGCCCTCACGCTCTTCTACTACGGCGTCGTCGTTCCGCGGGCGCCCAGGCCGGTGCTCTCTCCGAACGGGGACGGCGTCGCCGAGACGCAGACGCTGAGCTTCAAGCTCGTCCGCCCGGCAACCGTGACCGCGAGCCTGATCGGGCCGGACCGGATCCCGCGTCAGACCGAGACGGGCCCCCGCGATCCGGGCACGTACAAGATCACCTGGTCGGGCCGCACGCCCACGGGAGACGCGGAGCCGGAGGGCCGCTGGCGCTGGGTCGTCAACGCGCTCGACGACCAGGGCCAACAGTCGAAGGTCGAGCGGCGCTTCTACCTGAACCGGACGCTCGGCTATCTGCGAGTCCGACCGACACGGGTCGTCGTCCATCGCCGTGGGGGATCGCTCCGGGTCGGCTTCCGGCTCGCCCACCCTGCCGTCGTCACGGTCACGATTCGCAACGCGCGGGGCGGGCGGGTGAAGACGATTCGCCGCAGCCTCGGCGTGGGCAGCCGAATGATCCGCTGGAACGGCCTCTACGGGAACGGCGTCCGCGCCTTCTCGGGCTCGTACGTGGCGAGCGTGCAGGCGGCGAACTCGTTCGGGCCGACCGAGCTCGAGCGCCGCTTCCTGGTCAAGAGAGCCCGGCGCTAGCCAGCTAGGCTCCCGCGGGTGCTGCTGGGCTCCCTCTCCAGCTCCCTGACCTCGTTCATCGGCGACCACGGGCTCTACGCGGTGTTCGCGCTGATGCTGGTCGACTCCGTGCTGCCGGCCGCGAGCGAGCTCGTGATGCTCTACGCGGGCGTCCTCGCCTCGGGCGCGCTGCCCGGCCAGGACGTCGTCCTCTTCGGACACGGGATCGACTCGCACTTCTGGGGCTACGTCGCGGTCGCGGGGGCCGGTGTCGCAGGACAGACCGTCGGCTCGATCATCGGCTGGGCGATCGGGCTCTACGGCGGTCGGCCGCTCGTCGAGAGACACGGACGCTGGCTCCACCTCGGGCCCGAGAACCTCGACCGCGCGGAACGCTGGTTCGACCGCTGGGGCGACTGGGCGGTCTTCCTCGGCCGCATGACGCCCGTTGTGCGCTCGTTCGTCTCGATCCCGGCCGGGATCGCGCGTATGCCGCTCGGCCGGTTCACGCTGTACTCGGTGCTGGGGACGATCCCGTGGTGCTTCGGGATCGCGGGCGCCGGCTGGGCGCTCGGCTCGAGCTGGGAGACGTTCCACCACGACTTCCGCTACGTCGAGGGCCTGGTCGGGATCGGGGCCCTCGCGCTCCTGGTCTGGTATCTCCGCCGCAGGCGGGCGACTAGAATGGCCCGCCGTGCCTCAGATCCCGCTCGTTGACGTCAAGGCCCAGTACGCGCCGCTGCTGGACGAGCTGAAGGAGCGAATCGCCGCAGTCCTCGACTCGGGACGGTTCATCCTCGGCCCGAACGTGCATGCCTTCGAGGAAGAGGCCGCCGCCTACCTCGGCGCCGGGCACGCGATCGGAGTCGCCAACGGCACGGACGCGCTCGTGATCGCGCTCGACGCGCTCGACATCGGCCCGGGCGACGAGGTGATCTGCCCGGCCTTCACGTTCTACGCGACCGCGGAGTCGATCGCGCGCCGGGGCGCCAAGCCTGTGTTCGCGGACATCGACGCGCGGACGATGAACCTCGACCCGGAGGACGTTCGCGCGCGTGTCACCGAGCGGACGAAGGCGATCATCCCCGTCCACCTGTTCGGGCGGCCCGCGGCGCTCGGCCAGCTGGCTGGGCTCGGGATCCCGATCGTCGAGGACGCGGCGCAGGCGTTTGGCGCGCAGGGCGCCGGGAAGACAGGCGTCGTCTCGACCTACAGCTTCTTCCCGACCAAGAACCTGTTCGCGCTCGGCGACGCGGGCCTGGTCACGACGCGCGACGAGGAGCTCGCGGAGCGCATCCGGCTCCTGCGCTTCCACGGCTCGAAGGCGAAGAAGGATTTCGAGCTCGTCGGCTACAACTCGCGGCTCGACGAGCTGCAGGCCGCTCCCCTGCGGCTCTTCCTGCCGCACGTCGAGGAGTGGAACCGCCTCCGGCGCGAAGCGGCGGCGCGCTACGCGGAGCTCGGCCTCGGCGAGGTGTGCGAGCTGCCCGAGGACGAGCCCGGCCACGTCTACCACGTCTACGTCGTCCGCTCGCCGGAGCGCGATCGGATCCGCGAGCACCTCGTCGCGTCCGGGATCGCCTCGAGCGCGTACTACCAGACACCGCTCCACCGCCAGCCGGCTCTGCGCCCGTTCGGCCAGGCCGAGGCCGAGTTCCCGGAGACCGAGCGCGCGGCCCGGGAGAATCTCGCGCTGCCGCTGTGGGCCGGGATCGGCGCCGACGTGCAGGAACGCGTGGTCTCAGCGGTAAGAGAGGCGGTATCGCTGGAGGCCGTTCGATGAGATCGCCGGTGAATCGACACCGGATCTGGCAGATGGCCGCCGACGGCGTCCTGGTCGCCCTCGCCTGGCTGCTCGCGTTCCAGCTCCGCTTCGACTCGTTCGAGAAGATCCCGCCCTTCTACGAGAAGCTCGTCAACTGGCAGACGGTGCTGCTCGTGGTCGCGATCGAGCTCGCCGTCTTCACGGCGTTCGGCTTCTACAACCGCTGGTGGCGCTACGTCTCGACGCGCGACATGTGGGGCGCGGCCCGGGGTGTGACCGTCGCGTGCCTCGCCGCGAGCCTCATCGTCTACTTCTTCCCGCCGAGCGACACGGCCCGCCTGCCGCGCGGAGTGGCGATCCTCGACTGGCTGCTCCTGCTCGGGCTCGTCGCCGGCTCCCGCCTCCTGGCGCGCACGATCTTCGAGCGACCCTCGCCGACCAGCCTCGTCGCGCGCGGCAAGGAGGTGATCGTCGTCGGCGCAGGCGATGCGGGCCAGCTCGTGATCCGCGAGCTGCAGAAGTCGCGTGCGCTCGGGTACACGCCCATCGGGGTCGTCGACGACGACCCGCGCAAGAAGAACCTGCGCGTCCACGGCGTTCGCGTGCTCGGTACGACCGAGGCGCTGCCCCACATCTTCCGGGACAACCGGCCCGACGAGCTCCTGATCGCGATTCCATCCGCCGCGGGCGACGTGCGCCAGAAGGTCGTCGAGTACGCGCGGGACGCACGCGTGCCCGTGAAGACGCTGCCCGGGCTGTACGAACTGATCTCGGGCGACCACAACCTCGCCGCGCAGATCCGCCCCGTGCAGGTCGAGGACATCCTCGGTCGCGAGCCCGTGGACGTGGACTTCGCGGCGATCTCGGAGTACCTGCGTGGGGAGACCGTGCTTATTTCGGGCGCGGGTGGCTCGATCGGCTCGGAGCTCTGCCGCCAGGTCGCGCGCGCGGGCGCGTCGCGCCTGATCCTCGTCGACCAGGCCGAGTCGCCGCTCTACGAGATCGAGCGCGAACTTGTGGACGACCGCAACTTCCCGGCGAGCGTCCCGGTGATCGCCGATGTCGGCAACCGAGAGAAGCTGCGCCAGGTCTTCGACCGCTACCGGCCGAGCATCGTCTTCCACGCGGCGGCCTACAAGCACGTGCCGATGATGGAGGCGAACCCGCTCGAGTCGGTGCGCAACAACGTGCTCGCGACGAAGGTCGTGGCCGAGGTCGCGGTCGAGTTCGGCGCGCGGCGCTTCGTGCTGATCTCGACGGACAAGGCGCTGAACGCGCAGGCGGTGTACGGGCAGTCGAAGGCGCTCTGCGAGTGGATCGTCGAGGCGTACGGCTCGCGACAGGACGTGTCGACCCGCTTCGTCGCGGTGCGCTTCGGGAACGTGCTCGACTCGGCGGGGTCGGTGATCCGGATCTTCAAGCGCCAGATCGCCAAGGGCGGGCCGGTGACGGTCACACACCCCGAGATGACGCGCTTCTTCATGACCACGCCCGAGGCCGTGTCGCTCGTCATCCAGGCGGGCTCGATCGGCGGCCGCGGCGAGATCTTCGTCCTCGACATGGGCGAGCCGGTCAAGATCATCGACCTCGCGCACAACATGATCCGGCTCTCCGGCAAGGAGCCCGAGCGCGAGATTCCGATCGATCTCATCGGCGCCCGCGCAGGCGAGAAGCTGCACGAGGAGCTGTGGAGCGAGGACGAGGTCATCGCGGACACGCTGCATCCGAAGATCAAGCGCGCGCGGCGGGCTCCGGTCGACGGGGTCTGGCTCGAGGGAGAGCTGGGCGCGCTCGAGAGGCTGATCGCGGAGGGGGACACGCTCGAGGTCGTGTCACGGCTCTCGTCGATGGTTCGTTCTCCGCAACGCGTCGGGGCCGCGTCGACGGACTCCGTCTCCGAGCAGACGCTCCACTAACTGGAGATGGAGATAGGCATCAGGCTCACGGTGGTCGGCAGCCAGGGTGAGGCTGACGTGATCTGCTCACTCTTACGGGCGAATGGGATCGAATGCGGCGAACGGGCGACTGACCTCTCGGCCGAGCGAGGCGGAGGCTGGGGCGGTCAGCGGGAGATTCTCGTTCGTCAAGCCGATTTCGGCGCAGCTTGGGAACTCATCTCCAGACCCGACGACTAGCGGTTTGTTGCTTAGCTGACGCGTTGTTGGCGCTGTTGCGTCGGGAAGGCTGTCGGGACCTCTGACTAGGGTGGCCCGATGCTGAACTCCGAGCAGCAGTGTGCGGTCGACGCCGTCCGCGGGCCCGTTTGCATTCTCGCCGGGGCGGGTTCCGGCAAGACGACGACGATCACACATCGGGTCGCGAATCAGGTTGAGAGCAGGGCTTTTCGCGTTGACGAGATCCTCGCAGTGTCCTTTACGGACAAGGCCGCGGGGGAGATGCGCACGCGGCTCGACGAGCTCGGCGTCCCCGGTGTGCGCTGCTCGACCTTTCACTCGGCCGCGCTCGGGCAGCTCCGCTTCTTCGCCGCCGAGCCTCCGAAGCGGATCCTGGCCTCGAAGGCGCTCCCGCTCAGGCACATCGGGAACTCGCTGCGTCGGCCGTACCAGTTCCGTCCCGCGGCTGACCTCGCCACCGAGGTCGAGTGGGCCAAGAACCGCCGCATCCCGCCCGACGAGTACCTCCGCTCGCTGGGCGACCACGAGCCGCCGATACCGCCCGACCTGATGCTCCGCGTCTACCGCGAGTACGAGCGGCGCAAGGTCGACCAGGGCTGGATCGACTTCGAGGACCTGATCGAGCTCACGATCCGGCTCTTCGACGCGGACGAGGGCGCGCTCGAGCAGGTGCGCGACCGCTACCGCGCGTTCACGGTCGATGAGTACCAGGACGTGAACCTCCTCCAGCAGACACTGCTCGACCGCTGGCTCGGCGATCGCGACGAGCTGTGTGCGGTCGGCGACGACTACCAGTCGATCTACGCGTTCACAGGCGCAAGCCCCGAGTACCTGCTCGCGATGCCGAAGCGCTTCTCGCACGCGACCGTCGTGCGGCTCGAGGAGAACTACCGCTCGACTCCCGAGGTGCTGTCGTTCGCGAACCGGCTCGTCGCCAAGCTCGGCGGCGCCGAGAAAGTGCTGCGCGCGACGCGTCCCGCCGGGCCGGAGCCGGTCACGCGCGCGTTCGCCGAGCCCGTGCACGAGGCCAGGTTCCTCGTCGAACGCATCCGTGAGCTGCACGCGGGTGGCATCGCGTACGAGGAGATGGCCATCCTCTTCCGCACAAACGCGCGCTCCGCCGACTACGAGGAGGCGCTGCACGACGCTGAGATCCCGTCCCAGGGCGCTGCGCTGCTCAGCCGCGATGCCGCGAAGCAACTCCTGAAGGCGCTGCGCGGGCGGCCGCTCTCCGACGTGCGTCGGATCGCCCGCGAGCAGGGAATGCTGGAGACGATCCCGGACCGTCTCGGCGAGCGCGAGGTGACACGGCAGAACGACCTCGCTCGGCTCGTCAAGCTGGCGGAGGAGTTCGAGGGGACGGCGGAGGACTTCGTCGCCTACCTCGAGGAGCGCTTCGGCAGCAAGGCGGGACGCGGCGTGCACCTCCTGACCTACCACCGCGCGAAAGGACTCGAGTTCGAGGCCGTGTTCCTACCCCGCCTCGAGGAGCGCGAGCTGCCGTCGAAGCTCTCGAAGACCGCCGCGGCGCTCGCCGAGGAGAGGCGTTTGTTGTACGTGGGGCTCACGCGGGCGAAGCGCCACCTGACCGTCACCTGGTCGGCCAAGCCGAGCCGCTTCCTCGCCGAGCTGGAGATCCGCGAGCCGGCGCCGAAGCCGGTCGAGCCGGACGACCCGCTCTACGAGACGCTCAAGCGCTGGCGCCTCGAGACCGCGAAGGGAGAGGAGCGCCCAGCGTACGTGATCTTCCACAACTCGACACTGGCCGAGATCGTTCGCAGAGCGCCTCGCACGCGCGAGGAGCTCGCGGCAGTCCCGGGCGTCGGCCCGGCAAAGCTGGAGCGCTACGGCGACGCGGTGCTCGCCGCCTTAGAGGCGGTTGCTGTGTAAGTTCGATTGGGCGCCTACGCGGCTGAAAGCAGGAGGTCGAGCAGGATCTGCGGGTCGCGCCGGACACGCTCCGACTCGCCCGGCGCCCGCTTCTCCAGCTCAAGCGCGCGCGGGTCGGTGAGGGGCCGCAGGCGGCCGTCGCGGATCAGCATCTCGTCCACTCCGCCGATCCGCCCGCCGTACGTCGTGTAGACCGGGACTCCCAGCGCGGCGGCCTCACGGTTCATCGTGCCGCCGGCCGAGACGACGAGATCCGCGAGCGCGATCAGGCTCTGCGCGTCGACGGCGTGGTCGGGGATGATCAGCGAGGGCAGGCTCAGGCTGCGCACATAGTCACGCTGCTCGGCACTGCGCGGCAGGACGACCGCGTGCACGCCGGTCTCATGCCCCAGGTACGCAAGCAGCCGCGGGAAAAAGGGGTTCGAGCGCCTGTGGTAGAGCGAGACGTCCGGCGGCGTGCGCACGACCACGAGGGTGCGGGCCCGGTTGACGAGCAGCTCGTCGAGGACGGTCCGGTCGGGCTCGAAGTCGCAGAGGTAGTACTCCTCCTTGAGACCCGGGTATTGCAGAAGCTTCGGGGGACGCACGCCGAAGCGGGTCATGCGCTCCTCGGGGATCGCGTCGGGGACGACGACCCTCGTCGCGGCGCGATCGCCGAGGTGGTGTTGGAGCGTCGCGAACTCGTAGTCGTGCGTCGTCGCACTCGGGATGCCGAGTCGCCGCGCCGTGATCGTCAGCTCGTGGGAGCCGTGGGCGAGCGCGAGGTCGTAGCCGCGGCCCTTCGCGTAGCGCTTCAGCGCGCGCAGCCGGGACGCGAGCGCGAACGCTTTGGCGACCCGCGAACGGCCTCCGTGGGTGCCGATCACCTCGGCGTCGATCCGATGCCGCTCGAGCAGCTCCAGCGTCTGCGCGTAGTCGCGCGTCGTGACCTCGACCTCGTCGCCGCGCTCGCGAAGCAGGGCGAGCAAAGGACGGAAGACCAGCACGTGCGCCGGCGCGGAGATGTCGACCCAGACCTTCACTTGACGATTGCTTCGAGGCGGGGCTCGCGCAGCGCGCCGGGTGTCCGCTCGACGTGCCGCTCGTGCCAGAGCGTGAACGCGAGCAGGCCCCAGAGCTGGCGGCTCAGGTCGTCGCGGCCGGCGACGTGGTCGTCGATCAGCCGGGTCACGGCCTCGGGCCGGAAGAAGCCGTGGCGCCGGAGCGTCTGCGCCGAGAGCGTCTCGCGTGCGAACGGCTCGAGGTCGCCGCGGAGCCAGGCCGCAGCCGGGATCGAGAAACCGCGTTTGCGCCGCCGCGAGAGCTCCGGGGGGATCAACGGCGCGACCGCCTTGCGCAGGAGGATCTTCTTGCGGAGGCCCCGTACCTTGTGCCGATCGGCGAGCCCGAGCGAGAAGGTCGTCACCACCGGGTCGAGGAACGGGACGCGCGCCTCGAGCGAGTGCGCCATCGACGCGCGGTCGGTCTTCACGAGCAGGTCGTCGACGAGGTACGCGCCGAGATCGACGTCCTGGAGCCGCGCGAGCAACGTTGCGCCCTCGGTCTCCGCGAAGCGCGCCCGCAGGTGGTCGACCGGATCGGAGCCGTTGCCGCGCCCGGTCAGCTCGGCCCGCGCCTCCAGCGAGAAGATCTCCTTCCACCCGTGATGCCGCTCCAGCGGCGGCAGGTGCGCGGCGCGCACGAACCGCTTCGCCTTGTAGTCGAAGCTCGCCCTCGCGCTCGACGAAGGCAAGCGCTCGACAACCGGTCGCAGCAGCGGAGCCGTCCAGCCCGCACGCTCCGCGAGCAGGTCGGCCGCGTACGTGTAGTAGCCGCCGAAGAGCTCGTCCCCGCCCTCGCCCGAGAGCGCGACCTTCACGTCCTCCGCCGCGAGCTGCGCGACGAGGTACGTCGGCAGCGCCGACGAGTCTGCGAACGGCTCGTCGAAGGCCTCGGCCAGAGCCGGCAGGAGCAGCGCCGCGTCCGGGCGGAGCACGAGCTCGCGATGCTGCGTCCCGTAGCGCTCGGCGACGAGGCGCGCGTCGGCGAGCTCGTCGAAGCTGCGCTCCTCGAAGCCGATCGAGAACGTGCGCAACGGCTCGGAGACCTCCTCGGCGGCGAGCGCGGCCAGCGCCGAGGAGTCGATCCCGCCCGAGAGGAGCACCCCGACTGGCACGTCCGAGACCAGGTGCGCCCGCACGGAGTCCCGCAGCCGCGCCCGGAGCTCCTCCACGAGCTCGGCCTCCTCGTCGCGGCGAACCTCGTCCGCCGCCACCGGCGCCGGCCGTGCGTAACGCACGAGCTCGCTCCGCCCGTTCTCCCAGGTCAGCACGTGCCCCGCCTGCAGCTTGCGCACCTCGCGAAAGATCGTCAGCGGCCCGGGGACGGAGTTGAACGCGAGGAACGCGTCGAGCGCATCGAGGTCGATCTCGCCCCGCGGAAGCGCCCGCAGCTCGGAGGCGAACTCGAGCTCGCCGCCCACCTCGCGGTAGTACAGCGGCTTGATCCCGTACGGGTCGCGGGCGAGCACGAGCCGGGCGCGCGCCGAGTCCCACAGGGCGACCGCGAACATCCCGCGCAGCCTCTCCGCGAACCGCGCGCCGTGCTCCTCGTACAGGTGCACGAGTACTTCGGTATCGCCGCTCGTCGAGAAGCGGTGGCCGGCCCGCTCGAGCTCGCGGCGCAGCTCGCGGTAGTTGTACAGCTCACCGTTCTGGACGACCGTGATCCGCCCGTCCTCGTTCGAGATCGGCTGGTCGCCCGTGGCGAGATCGATGATCGCAAGACGCCTCGCTGCGAGGCCGACGGGCCCGTCGAGGTACGTGCCGTCGGAGTCCGGCCCGCGCTGGACGAGGGTTGCGCTCATCGCCGCGAGCCTGCCGGGGTCGACGGACCCACGGGTGGACGCGATTCCGCAGATCCCGCACATGCGGCACTACTCTAGATCCAGCGGTGGCCACGTTCGGCGCACACGAAGAGCTCCAGCTCCTCCTGCTGCTGCTCACGGCTCTGGCGCTGCTCCTGCTCGCCGACCCGCTGCGCATCCCGTATCCGATCCTGCTCGTCGTCGGCGGGCTCATCCTGGGGTTCGCGCCAGGGGTGCCGACGGTCGTGCTGCCGCCCGACGCCGTGATCGTCGGGATCCTCCCGCCGCTCCTCTACTCGGCGGCCTTCAACACCGGCCTGCGCGACCTGAAGCGGAACGTCCGGGCGATCTCGCTGCTCGCGATCGCGCTCGTCACCGTGACGATGGTCGCCGTCGCGGTAGCGGCCCACTACGTGATCGGCCTCTCGTGGTCGGTCAGCTTCGTGCTCGGGGCCGTCGTCTCGCCCACCGATCCCATCGCCGCGACCTCGATCGCGCACCGACTCGGAGTCCCGCGCCGCGCGATCGCGATCGTCGAGGGCGAGAGCCTCGTCAACGACGGAACCGCGCTCGTCCTCTTCAAGTTCGCAGCCGCCGCTGTCGTCGTCGGCTCCTTCTCACTCGTCCACGCGGCCGGCGACTTCGTCTGGACGGTGCTCGGCGGGATCGCGGTCGGGCTCGTGATCGGACGCGTGATCCGCTTCATCCGCTTCCGGGTCAACAACCCGCCGCTCGAGGTGACGATCGCGTTCCTGACCGGCTACATCGCCTTCCTGCCCGCCGCGGCGCTCGGCGT
>Ga0066683_10000908_pt1 | contig 10859 bp, 6 predicted proteins | sample GraSoiAngelo_132_FD_62296 | JGI IMG/M metagenome (GOLD analysis project Ga0066683, IMG submission 62296) | Grasslands soil microbial communities from the Angelo Coastal Reserve, California, USA - 14_0929_02_40cm | ecosystem: Environmental > Terrestrial > Soil > Grasslands | place: USA... | reverse complement strand
CCGTGCGCGGTATCGACCACCAGCACGTCGACGTTCGCGGCGACGAGCGCGTCGGCGCGATCCACGGTGTCCCGTGCGATGCCGACCGCGGCGCCGCAGCGCAGCCGGCCGAGCGAGTCCTTCGACGCGTCGGGATACCTGACGGCCTTCTGGATGTCCTTGACGGTGATGAGCCCCTTCAGCCGGAAGTCGCGATCGACGACGAGCAGCTTCTCGACCTTGTGGTGATGCAGAATCTCGCGGGCCGCGTCGAGGGTGGTGCCGACCGGAACGGTGATCAGCGGATCGCGCGTCATCACTTCCGAGATTTCCCGGCTGGTATTGGTCTCGAAGCGCAGGTCGCGATTGGTCAGGATGCCGACGAGCCGGCCTTCCTTGCTGCCATCTTCGGTGATCGGCACACCGGAGATGCTGTACTTCTTCATCAGATCGAGCGCTTCGTGGATTCGGTTGGCGGGGGACAGCGTGATCGGGTCGACGATCATGCCGCTTTCGGACCGCTTCACGCGATCGACCTCCGACGCCTGCTCCTCGATCGACAGGTTCTTGTGAATGACGCCGAGGCCGCCCTGCTGCGCCATCGCGATCGCCAGCCGCGACTCGGTGACGGTGTCCATGGCCGCGCTGAGCAGCGGCACGCTCAACCGGATGTTTCTCGTCAACCGCGTCGTGACGTCCACCTGCGTCGGCACGACGTCGGAATGCCGCGGCACCAGCAGGACGTCGTCGAACGTCAACGCGGTGGCGAGATCGGTTCCAGTCGAAACGAGGGAGGACGCTTCAGTTTTCAGCATAACGCTGGACTCTGGACCCTCGACTCTGTGTCTCGGGAGCTAGTACGTCTCTGACGGTTGAGGACACTCGCTCGTCCTGAGCCCGTCGAAGGACGAGCGCTCTGCTCGTGGTTCGACACGCTCACCACGAGCGGATGTACACATACCTCGCACGCACCAGCCTAGGCCGCCGCTCCGTGGCACTTCTTGTACTTCTTTCCGCTCCCGCACGGGCACGGATCGTTGCGGCCGACCTTCGGCTCGTCGCGCCGCACCGTCCTGGGCGTCGCGTCGTCGCCGCCGACGCGCGGCGGCTGCTGCGCGCGCGGCGGCCCGAACGGGCTGGCCTGCGCCGCTCGAGCGCGGCTGCCTCCCACGACCGACTGTAATTCCGACGCCGACGGGTCGTTCAGGATCAGCGGCGGCGACCGGCGAGCCGGGCGGCGCGGCGGCGGCGGCCCGGTTGGGTCGCTCAGAATCGGGCGCAGCCACCAGAGATAGCGGACGATCTCCTCGTCGACGCGATCCTTCATCGCCTGGAAGAGCTCGAAGCTTTCCTTCTTGTACTCGACGAGCGGATCGCGCTGGCCGTAGCCGCGCAGGCCGATGCCTTCCTTCAAGTGGTCGAGGCTGTAGAGGTGGTCCTTCCATTGCGCGTCGACGATCTGAAGCATGATGTCGCGCTCGACCCGGTGCAGCACGTCGCGCCCGACCAGCTTTTCCTTTTCGTCGTACGACGCGACGATCTTCTCCCACAGGAGGTCGCGGATCTCGTCGGATGTCCGGTCGGTGAACGTGAGCGCACCGGCGTCGATCGCGAAGACGCGCGTCACCTCACGCTTGAGCGCGTTGAGATCCCATTGCTCGAAATCGGCCGACCGCGCCGCATACGTCTCGACGAGGGAGTCGAGGATCTCCTCGGCGAGCGAGTTCAGGTAGTCGCGCGTGTCGACGACGATCTCCTCGCCGTCCTCGTCCTGCAGATGGATCTGGCCCTCGAGGATCTGCCGCCGCAGCGCGTAGATGTTCTCGCGCTGCTTGTTCATCACATCGTCGTATTCGAGCAGGTGCTTGCGGACCGAGAAGTTCTGGGCCTCGACCTGCTTCTGCGCCCGCTCGATGGCGCGCGTCACCATCCCGTGCTCGATCGGCACGCCTTCTTCCATGCCGAGCTTCTGCATCAGGCCGGAGATGCGGTCGGACCCGAAGATCCGCATCAGGTCGTCTTCGAGCGAGAGATAGAATCGCGAGGCGCCCGGGTCCCCCTGCCGGCCGGCGCGGCCGCGGAGCTGGTTGTCGATGCGCCGTGCCTCGTGGCGCTCGGTGGCCACGATGTGCAGGCCCTCGAGCGACACGACATCGTCGTGCTCGGCGTCGCACAGCCGCTTGAAGTGCTCGAAGATGTGTTGGTAGTCCTCCTTCGGCACGCGGTAGAACGCGTCGAGGTGGAAGAAGTAGGCGTACTGCTCGTCCTCGACGAAGCGCTCTTCGCCTTTCGGCAGCCGCTCCGCGATGTCCTCCGCCAGGCACTGCTGGCGCGACATGAACTCGGCGTTGCCGCCCAGCAGGATGTCGGTGCCGCGGCCGGCCATGTTCGTGGCGATCGTGACCGAGCCCTTGCGGCCGGCCTGCGCGACGAACTCGGCTTCCTGCGCGTGGTACTTCGCGTTCAGCACCACGTGCTTGTCCACTCCGCCGCCCGTCGACGTGCCGCGCTTCAGGCCGCGGCGATCGAGCATGGCCGACAGCTTTTCCGACTTCTCGATCGAGACGGTGCCGACCAGCACCGGACGGCCCTTCTGGTGCTCGTCGATAATCTCGGTGACGATCGCGTCCCACTTCTCGGTCTCGGTCCGGTAGACGAGATCCGGATTCTCGACGCGGCGCAGCGGACGGTTCGGCGGGATGACGACGACGTCCAGCTTGTAAATCTTGTTGAACTCTTCCGCTTCCGTATCCGCGGTGCCGGTCATGCCGGCGAGCTTCTTGTACTTCCGGAAGTAGTTCTGGAAGGTGACGGTCGCGAGCGTCTGATTCTCGCGCTCGATCTTCACCTTCTCCTTGGCTTCCACCGCCTGATGGAGGCCGTCGCTCCACCGCCGCCCCGGCATCAGACGGCCGGTGAACTCGTCGACGATCACGACCTGGCCGTCCTTCACCATGTAGTCCACGTCGCGGTGGAACAGCGCGTGGGCGCGCAGCGCCTGGTTGACGTGGTGGAGCAGCGGCATGTTCGCCGGGTCGTACAACCCGCCGGCCTGGAGCCGGTGGGAGAGCAGGTGCTCCGCCTTGGCCATGCCACCTTCGGTGAGCGTAATCGTCTTGTGCTTCTCGTCCTTGATGTAGTCGCCGGTCGCCTCGAGCGCCTCGCGATCCTCGGCCTTCGTATCGCCCTGCGTGACGGCGCCCATCTTCAACCGCGGGATGATGCGATCGACTTCGTAGTACAGGTCGGTCGACTCTTCGGCGGGACCGGAAATGATGAGCGGCGTCCGCGCCTCGTCGATGAGGATGCTGTCGACCTCGTCCACGATCGCGAAGTGATGCCCGCGCTGCACGTAGTGCGCGAGCTCGAACTTCATGTTGTCGCGCAGGTAGTCGAAGCCGAACTCGTTGTTGGTTCCGTACGTGATGTCGGCCGCATAGGCGACCTGCCGCTCCGCGTCGATCAGGTCGTGCTGGATGACGCCGACCGTCATGCCGAGGAAACGGTAGATCCGGCCCATCCATTCCGAGTCGCGGCGGGCGAGGTAATCGTTCACCGTGACGACGTGAACGCCTTTGCCGTCGAGCGCGTTCAGGTAGGCTGGCAGCGTGGCGACGAGCGTCTTGCCCTCGCCGGTTTTCATCTCGGCGATCTTGCCTTTGTGCAGGACGGCTCCGCCGATCAGCTGCACGTCGAAGTGCCGCATGTTGAGCACGCGGCGGCCGGCCTCGCGGACGACGGCGAACGCCTCCGGCAGCAGGTCGTCCAGCGTCTCGCCGTTGGCGAACCGCTGGCGGAGCTCGGCGGTCTTCCCGCGAAGCCGATCGTCGGACAACGCCGTGATCGCGGGCTCGAAGGCATTCACTTCGGCCACGATTGGACGCAGACGTTTGAGCTCCCGATCGTTCTGGGTGCCGACGACTTTGGCGAGCAGGGTATCGAGCATCTACGGCTTGGTTGATCCGGAGTGGGTATCCTCCGATTGTAGCAGACCCACGCTCGGCTAAAGCCTCCGCGCTACGTTTACGCTCGGTTAGAGGGGTTCGCGCTCGGTCGCAGGGCGAAGTTTCAGCCGAGCGAGAAAGGCGTCAGCCGAGCGTCAGCGCCTGGCGGGTTGAGTCAGGAGTTGCAGCGGATTGATCAGCTGCCCGTTGGCGAGAATCTCGTAATGAAGGTGCACGCCGGTGGAGCGGCCGGTGGATCCCACGTAGCCGACGACGTCGCCGCGCTTCACCGAGCTGCCGGGCTTCACCGCAAGCGCGCTCAGGTGTCCGTACCGCGTCGCCAGGCCGAACCCGTGCTTGATGACGATCAGATTGCCGTAGTCGCCGGTATACGACGCCGACTCGATGACGCCGTCGGCCGTCGCAAACACCGGCTGACCTTTCTCGGTCGAGATGTCGATTCCCTGGTGGAAACCCGGCTCGCCGGTGAACGGATCGCTGCGGCCGCCGAACGTGCCGGTCAACCAGCCGTGGGCCGGCCAGATCGACGGCGTCGCGCTCGCGAGCGCTTCGCGGCGCTCGACGTCGCGCCGCACGTAACGCAGGCGGCTTTCGAGCCCATGCAGCAGATCGCGAAGCACGCCGAACGTATCTTCCGGCGATGAGAGCGCGGCCGTCGCGATCTCGGAAATCGCCTGGTTCGTCGGTTTGGCGGTGCCGCCGGCGGACCGCGTCTTCACGACGGCGGGCAGCTTCTGCATCGCGCGCGCCTGCGCCGGATCGAGCGACGCGCGGGCGCCAAGATCGTTGATGACACTTTCGAGCGATTGAATCTGCGAAGTCAGCTCGCCGGTCGCGAGGCGATAGCTGCCGTTTTCGACCTGGAGCAGCGAGTTGGCGCCGCGCAGCTGATCGATCTCCGTTCGCGCGCTCCATTTTGCGCCGAGCCCCATGAGGATCGGCAACGCCAGGACGGCGGTCACGGCGACGGCCGTCGCCGACAGGCTCACCGTCGCGCGGCGCATCACGCCGCTCGAACGGTCCGCTATCACCACTGTGTAACGACGTGCGCTCATAGCCTCCCTGAACACCGGCCGCAGCGTGGAAGCGGCCATCGAATGGCTCAGCCGGTTTCAACCCGTTAGGACGGTCTTCAGGGCCGCCCTGACCACTACCCGATTGCTCGTAAGGAGATGGACGCGAACAGCCGCAGCGCCCGAACCGCGGAACTCTAGCACACGGATCGAGTCGGGCCCTAGCCGGAAGTGCAAAGGCGAAAGTCGCGCGAAGACGCGCGGTTGGAACCCTGGATCGAAGCGTTCGCGCTACAGCGCGCGTGTTTGCCGGTGCTTTCAGCGAACGCCTCTGGTCCTGAGCGCTCCCTACTGCTTATCGGCCGTCGTCTCAGCAATGGGTAGGGCGCTGACGGTTTAGTACACTCGCTCGTCCTGATTTTCGGAACGCACCAGACATTTTCTAAGGCCGCCTTCTGACGAAACGAAGCAAGTTTTTCAGGTTGAGGCATGACGGCTGGTCGAAGAGCGATGGGCACCACGCGCAACAACACAGATGACTCGCGTCTGGTCGCTGAGCTGAAGGCCGCCCGGCGGATCATGGTCTTCACGGGAGCCGGCGTGTCGACCGCCAGCGGCATTCCCGACTTTCGCGGTCCACACGGCGTATGGACGCGCCGCCGGCCGGTGTACTACGACGAGTTCCTGACATCGGAGGCGGCACGGGTCGACTACTGGAATTACAAGCTGGAGAGCTGGGAGATCTATTCCCACGCGCTTCCGAACCCCGTGCATCACGCTATCGTGGCGCTCGAAGGCGCCGGGAAGATCAACTCGGTCGTGACGCAGAACGTCGATGGACTGCATCGTCGCGCCGGCACGTCACTCGGTGTGCTGGTCGAGCTGCACGGGACGGATCGCCTTGTCAAATGCGTGCGGTGCGCGGCCACGAGCGAGCCGGGCCCGCACTTCGAAGCGTTCAAAGCGACGATGTCTCCGCCCCGCTGCAGCTGCGGGGGACCTCTCAAGCCGGCCACCATCAGCTTCGGCCAGTCACTGTGCGCGACGGACCTGGAGCGTGCCGCTGACGCGGCGACCCACGCCGATCTCGTTCTCGCGCTGGGATCGACTCTGTCGGTGTCGCCCGCGGCCTCCTTTCCGCTCATGGCCGCCGAGCGCGGCACCCCCTACATCATCATCAACGACGGCGCGACCGACCACGACGGTCACGCGTGTGTGACGCTGCGTCTGCACGGCGATGTGACGGCCATCGTGCCGCCGGCCGTCGAGGCGGCGCTCGCGTTACGGCAGGGCACGCGAAACTGAGCGTCAGCCCGACACGACTGATCATGCGTCCAAGGTTCTGCCCGCGCCTTGACGGCGCGTGTCAACGGAACGACCGCCGTGTAAATTTTGTCCTTGTAATTCCCGAACGGCTGAGCTACAGAATACGACTTCGCTCGGGGCCTACGACCATTTGGATCCTATTATGCGTTAGCCCGGTAAACATCAATCGGTTCATCCGGCGTACCAGTTCACTGCTGCCGAGGCGGATTCTGTTCGGTTTCGCGGCGGGCTCAGTACGAGGGCTGTATTGGAGAGTGTACGGTTCTGGCTGCAGTCTCCTCACGCGGGTCGAGGGGCGTGGCGAAGGCTCGCCCGCGCGATCCGCAACCGGCACACGACGCCACCCTCGACCGACACACTCGACGGCAATCTAACGGCCCTCGTCAGACTCGTTTTGGGCCTGATGACGCTGCTGGTGGCAGCGGTCGAACCGCGGGAGGACATTCAGCCCGACCCGGTCATCGTGGCGATCATTGGGGCGTACGTCGCCTACGCGAGCGTGGCGTACGCCTTGGTTCTGCGCCGCAGCAGCATGGCGGCCACGCACGCCCTGAACTATCGCGTGGATGCCGCCACTTTCGTCCTGCTCATCGCAATCACCGGCGGAACAGACGACGCCATCGCGTACCTTGCGATTCTCCTCTTTCTCTTCGCCGCGATAACCGCATCGTTGGGCTGGGGTGTGGGCGCCGGGCTGGGGCTGACGCTGATCACGGCTGGATTGTTCTCCGTCGCCATGATGGGCCGCGTGGGGACGCCTGACTTCGAAGGGTCCCACGCCTTTCTTCACTTGAGCTATATTCTGGGTCTCGGAGTCGTGGCCGCTCGATGGAGTGGCCACCACTTCACTCTTCACCGCCGCCTAGCCTTGCTGCATGACGCCGGGGCTCTGTCGAACCCTAGATTTGGCGTCGACCGCACCATCAGTACGCTTCTCGAGCGGCTGCGGGGATTCTACGATGCGGATGTCTGCCTGTTGGTGGCGAAGAGCACCGAGGAAGGTGGATGGCGGGTGCGTCGGTGCGACCGCGACCGTTCAACCGGCGCACTTCACGAAGAGGTCCTCCCCGCGGAGCTCGAGGAGGCGCTGCTCTCGGTGCCTCAGAACGCTGTCGCCGTCTATGTGCGGCCGCCGTTTCGGTGGTGGCCGGTGCCCGCACGCTTGTGGTCCGAAGAGTTGCGGAAGAATGGTCGTTCGTCCGACTACCAGATGTCGTCCCATAGAGCTGCGATCGAATCGTTGCTGACGCGATTCGGAGGGCGGTCGTGGCTCAGCGTGCCCGTCTATTCTGGGCAGCACTGGCATGGCCGGCTCCACCTCACCGCTGGACAGGCGCTTCGCACATCCGACGCCCGGTTCGTGGCTCAAGTGATCGGGAACAGCATGCTGGTCATCGAGAACATTCGCCTGCTCGATCAGCTCGCCTCCAGCGCCGCCCATCGTGAACGGCTGCGCCTTGCGCGCGGCATTCACGACAGCGTCATCCAGCCGTACATCGGTATTCAGCTCGGGCTGGTCGCCGTGCAGCGCGCGCTCAGGTCGTGCGACTCGTTCACGGCGCAGGACCACGTCAGCCGGCTGCTCAACCTGACCAGCGTGGCGATCAACGATCTGCGTGCGGGCGTCGGCGAGATGAAAGCGGAGACCGACCTGGGCGGGGACGGCCTGCTCCCCGACTTACGACGCTATGCCGCCCGATTTGCGGAGGACACAGGCATCACGGTCGAGGTTTCCTGCGAAGAAGCCATTCGATTCGGCGACCGACTCGGCGCCGAACTGTTTCAGGTCGCCGTAGAGGCGCTCAGCAACGTGCGGCGGCACACGGCCGCCACACATGCAGCGATCCGCTTGCTGGCAGACAAGGATCACGTCACGCTGCGGGTCGAGAACCAGGAGCCCTCAGAAGGCAGGCCAACCTCGTTCACGCCCCGGTCCATCCACGAGCGTGCCTCGGCGCTCGGCGGCCATGTTAGCGTTGATCGGCGCCGCGACGGCCGAACTATCGTGGAGGTGAGGATCCCGCTCTGAGGCCGCGCCCAGTAACGTCACGCCGCGAGTGTTGCGGCATGGAAGTGCCACCGCACCGACTCGTCGAATGACTGATGCAGTTGGCACGTCGCTCCGGATCATGATCGTCGACGACCACGCCATGGTCCGGGCCGGGCTCCGCATGCTCATCGAGCAGGAGCCCCACCTGCACGTCGTCGGCGAGGCCGGCGACCTGAATGCGGCGGTCGGGTTGGCCGCGCGTGAGCAGCCCGATATCATCCTGCTGGACCTGGATATGGCGGGCCAGAACGGCCTTGATGTTCTCCCCGATCTGCTGGCGGTCGCCAGGCCGGCACGCGTACTCGTCCTCACCGGGGTTCGTGACCCCGCGGCCCACAGGGACGCCGTGCGCCGCGGCGCGCTGGGCGTGCTGCTCAAGGATCAGGCCGCCGACGTGCTCATCAAGGCCATCGAGAAGGTCCAGGCCGGCGAGGCGTGGCTCGATCGCGCGGTCATGGGTCGTGTGCTCGAGGACATGCGGACGAAGAAGCTGCCCCAGGAAGCGGATTCCGAGGAGGCGAAGATCGCGACGCTCACCCATCGGGAGCGCGAAGTGTTGGACCTGGTGAGTCAGGGACTCAAGAACCACGAGATTGGCGAGCGCCTCTTCATCAGCGAACACACCGTCCGCCACCATATCGGCGCGATCTACGCGAAGCTTGACATCCCGGATCGTCTCGAGTTGATCCTCTACACGTATCGCCATCGCCTCGCGAAGCCACCCGCATAGGACGACAATCCAGGTCTCCATAGGCGTACCCGCCTATTCGTCCCCTGCAGAAATTAGTGGCAACAGCCGCCTCGAAATTGGCGCCGCCGCCGATGTGCAGGCGCCGCCGCTCGACTTACTGTCCCGACTCGCCGCCCATCGCGCCTGCGACACGTGAGGTTCCGGGCTTGACCGATTTTCGCGAACGCCGGGCGGGAGTTCGTGTCCAACTGCGGTTCCCGGTGACCGTGAGGGGCGTCGATGCGGTCGGCGAGCGGTTGGACATCGACACGGTGCTCGACAACGTGTCCAGGAGCGGTCTGTATCTGCGGCTCCCGCGGCTGGTCGAGCCTGGTGCACAGCTCACAGTCGGTATTCGGGTGTCCGAACGCTGGGAGGAGAAACCGGCGGCCCGCGTCGCAACGCGGGGCGTGGTGCTGCGGGTTGAATCGAGAACGGGCGGCGAGCACGGCGTGGCTGTCGCGTTCACGAGGCACCGGGTTTTCTAGAGGAGTTGAGACTCTGACGAAAGCGCAGCGCATGACACAACGGCGGCGCACCAGCACGCCTCGTAGCCCGCACGATTCCATGCGAGCTGGTCAGGTGTGCTTCACGCTGGTGCACCACGCCAACCAGTACGTGATCACCGATCACCTCGTTGGTCGTGGGTACGTCCGTCGCGACGAGGCGCTGCACGCGACGCCTCCGTCGCTCGCGGCTGGTGCGCTGTGAGAACAGGCTTCGGCGCCGAGTCGGGACGAGTGACGTTCGCTCTGGTCCACCATGCGAACCAATACCTGATCACGGAGGGGTACGCAGATCGCGAAGGCCTGGCCGAAATTCTCGGCGTCAAAGGACCGTCTGAGTTCAGCGCGCGGAAGCGGGGCCTTTTGCCACTGCTCCAGATGCACGTCGCCTACGGCGTGCCGTTGAACCTCCACTTGAGCGGGACCCTGATTGAAACGCTGGCCTGGCACTATCCGGAAAGCCTATCGCTCATCAACCAGCTTCTCCGTTCCGGGCTCATCGAGATCATCGGAAGCACGCTCAGTCAGAACGTCATGCCGTTCTTCTCCGACGAGTACAACCGGCGCCAGATCAACGAGGCTTTGTGGCTGTATCGCCGGCATTTGGGCTGCGACCTGCGTCGAGTGAAGACCTTCTGGGTCCCCGAGCGCGTTTGGCACACGGAGAAACTCGCGCCGATCCTGACGAACCCGCGCCTCCTGAACGGCGGATACCGGCAAGTGCTCCTGGACGATCGGCTGGTCTATCGCGTCGGCGCAGACTACTCGGGCAGCAGTCGAGAGGCCTTCGATCGAGACCGGCCATTTGACGCGCGGGCTCTGTCCGCCTGGAACATCGCCGGCGTACCAGACTTGACGATCCTGCCCATCTCTCTTCGCCTGCGCTACCTGATTCCGCCGGCTGCATCCGCTAAGGAGCATGCGCTGTCCAACATGCTGAGGGCTCTCAGGTCGGCGGGCGGGGATCGTTCGATCGCGATTTACGGCGACGACTTGGAGCGGGCGGCTGGAGTTGGATGCTGGGATGCCCGGCACGCGCCGCAGTACGAGCGCTTCCTGCGGTGGCTTTCGCTCAATCGTTGGGTCGAGCCGGTGCTCCTGAGCGAGTGGGTGCGCCGGTCCCAGCCGTTCGAGACCGGGACCATCGATCCGGGCACCTTCTTTGAACTGGCGCGCACATGGGGCGCCGGCGAGGACTACCGAGGCTGGCACGACGACCCAAACTGTCAGGTACATCGCCGTTATCTCGCGGCGGCCGAACAGGCACTCGCCTCGGCCGAGCCCGGTGTC
>Ga0066683_10000902_pt1 | contig 10883 bp, 7 predicted proteins | sample GraSoiAngelo_132_FD_62296 | JGI IMG/M metagenome (GOLD analysis project Ga0066683, IMG submission 62296) | Grasslands soil microbial communities from the Angelo Coastal Reserve, California, USA - 14_0929_02_40cm | ecosystem: Environmental > Terrestrial > Soil > Grasslands | place: USA... | reverse complement strand
TCAAGTCGCTGATTCATGGACGCTTCGGCCGGCGCGCCGCGACGGCCATCGTCCGTTAACGGGACGCGGACGTCCCGGGTCCGGACGGCGGACCGCCGCCCCGGTCAGCGGCCGAAGCGGTACGAGGCCTTCACCAGGAGCACGTCGTCGGCCGGGGCGGAGAAGAGACCGTGCAGGTCGTGGCGGAACTCGAAGACGCCGGGATCCGCCGTGTCCGCGCGCTTCTGCGTCCACGCCACGTAGAGAGTCGATCCCGGACGCCACTCCCAACGAAAGATCGCGTTGACCCGTACCGACTTGAAGTTGAAGTTCGGCTGGTTGAACGTGAATGCGGGAGCGGGCCCCGGACCGTCGGGATCCACCGAATAGAGGCTCCCGGTGTCGTCGTAGGCGAGTGAGCCCGCGTCGGTCCCGTAGCGGAGGAAATCGAAGCTGCGCGGACGGGCCAGCTCCTTGAAGGCGCGGTATTTCCCTACCGAGATGAGGGGCTGGGCATAGACCTGGAGCGAGACGTTCGGGCTCAGAATCCAGTTGAGACGAGTTGTCATCGAGAGCTCCGTCTGGGTAAGGTCGGCGAAGACGTACCGACCGCCGAAGGTGGCTAAGGCGGTGGGATCGTCTACGGAGGTGACCCACTGGGCGGGATTGTGTGAGCGGAGCAGGCTGGGGCCCAGCGAGACGAACAGCGACGGCAGCGGCTTCAGCTCGAGCGTCGCCTGTGTGGACGCGTTCCAGCCTCCGAACTCGTTGGACTCGTACTCTCCCTGGAGCCTGCCGCTCACCGGCTTGCGCGAATCGGTACGAAGGGTGAGGAAGGTGCCCTTCGCCGCGCCCTGGAGCGACGAGGGGCCGCCGCGGGTCAGCCGGTCATCTTCCACCCGCCACGTTTTGAAGACACCCAGGAACGCCGACCAGTAGTTCCGTAGCTGAACCTCGCCGAAGGCGTGGAGACCGTCGCCCTGGCGCTCGCGGTCGAAGTTGAACACGTACCACTTTCCGACCGCGAAGAAACGCGAGCGCGTGAAGCGGTCCGGGTCGGTCTTGCGGAAGTCCACGACCGCGTGGCCGCCCCAGCGGTCGGTGCGGGAGTTGAAGCCGAGGTCGTTCGATTCGAACCCCGGACTCACGCCCCACAGGGCGCCGTTGAACCGGATCCGCCCACCCTGCCGGTTCAGGTTCACGGCGCCCGTCCAGCCCGACAGCGACGTGGCCGAGGGATCGAGGCGCACGGTCCGCGCGTCGGGACGCTGGAAGTAGTGCTGCGCCGAGCGTTGGATCCCCTCAATGGCGGCGGCGGAACCGTCAAGGCGGCTCGCCGCCACCCTTCCTGTCACGACCCAGTCCTTCTTCTTGTCGAGGAAGACGTAGCCGTCGATGCCACCGACCCAGGCCTGCCCCGCCAGGAAGTCACGCAGGGCGGGCTCCCGGAAATTGCGCAAGACGGAGGTCGCCATGACACCCAGCCCGCCGCGGGACGCCTCGCGGTGAGCGCGGCCGACGAAATAGTTCGTCAACGGCTCGATCTCCTGCGCACGTCGCGCGGGGCCGTCGGCGAGCTGAGCGGACTCCCTCTGCGTTACGGCCTCCAGGATCCCAACGCTCCAGCCGCCGGCGATCTTGCCGGTTACCTTGGCCGCGCCCAGGATGGTGGCGGCGCTGGGCCGGCTCACGAAGGTCCCGTCCGTCTCCCCCTGGGGCGGCCGGCCGATGCGGCGCGAGTAGAAGAGGTCGGGCTCGGAACGGTTGAAGCCCCAGAAGTTGTTGGCCCCGTTGTGGCCGAAGTTGCCGAAGATCTGCGACCCCTCGATGAAGAACGGCCGCTTCTCCTCGAAGAAGGTCTCGAAATCGCTGAGGTTCACTACCGCGGGGTCGACCTCGACCTGCCCAAAGTCGGGGTTGACGGTGGCGTCGAGCGTGAGGTTGCTGGTGAGGCCGTACTTCACATCGAGTCCGGTGGACCCGAACATCCGCGAGCCGTCGTTGAAGGGGTCACCGACGGCGGGGCTCACGAGCTCGCTGCGGGCCACCGCGTAGGGAAGCAAGGCGAGGTGGCGGCGCGGGTGAAGGCCGTCGAGGCCGGTGAGGTGGGCCATCCGGGAGGCGAGCCCGCTCTCCTTCTTGGGGACGAGCTCCAGCCAGTCGCTCTCGTTCTTGCGCTGGATGTAGCGCTCGGCGTTGATGCCCCAGGTCTGGCGTTCGGCCGCCCGGAAGCGGAGCTCGGAGAACGGGATACGGAGCTCGGCCGTCCACCCCTCGTTGTCGAGGGTCACGGCCGAGGTCCAGACCCCGTCCCAGGAGCTGTCGTCCCAGGAGTCGTTGAAGATCGCCGAGTCACCCTGCACGTTGCCCGAGCTCACCTCGAACACGACGCCGGTCAGGTGATCGTGTCGCGGGTCCAGGTAGATCCGGATCCGGTCCGCGTCGGCCGACCCGTCCCTGCGCGACAGACGGCGCACAATGCGCTTCGGCTCGCGGTCCCGCATCCGGGCGCCGACGTAGAGTGCCTCGTTGTCGTAGGCGATGCGCAGCTCCGTGGACTCGGTCGCCGGCTTGCCCTCGTCGGGGTCCCGCTGGCGAAAGTCCATGGCGGGCGCCGCCGCGCGCCAGGCCGCATCGTCCAGCCGCCCGTCGACGACGATGGGCGCTGACGCCCGCGTCGCGACGACGTCGGCCGCCTTGGGCGGCGATCCGTGGCCGTCTGCGGGAGCCGCGGCCGCCGCGGCGGTCAACAGCCACGGCGCCGAGGCGAGCAGACGCAGGCACTCGCGCATCTGGGCCTTCCAGTGTCTCCTGAGACGTTGAAAACCGCACCTTCGTTGTGCGGGGATGGCGCCATTCAAGTGGTTGGACGTCTATCCCTTCAGGCGGATGCGGCCCGCTGCTCCAGCTCCGGTACCGGCGCCTCGATCACGCGCAGGGACTTCCAGCGGCCCCCGCGGAAGCGACGCAGCATCAGCAGGCCGACGCACACGCAATATGCGGATGCCATCGTCCAGGCCGCGTAGACGCCGGCCCCGAGGTGGACGCAGAGCACGTAGGAAGGAACGACCATCAGGGTCCAGGACAGGATCAGCGTCGCGAGCAAGGGGTAGGTCGTGTCCCCTGCCCCCTTGAGGGCTGCGGCGAAGAGCACGCTCATCATGTCGAAGAGGGAGTACAGGGCGACGAAGCGAAGGAGCACGACCGCGAGCCGTCCCACCTCGGCGAACGATGCGGGGTCCGCGCCCGCCGCGTAGGGGGCGAGGAGAAGCCGCGGCGCGAGCAGGTAGAGCGCGCTGCAGACCCCGAGATAAACGAGCCCGATACGGAAAGCCGAGTAGGCGGACCGCTCGGCCGTGTCCGGCTGCTCCGCCCCGAGGTACCGCCCGACCAGTGACGAGACCGCCAGCCCGATGCCGAGCAGCGGCATGAAGACGATCATGTTCAAGTTGAACGCAATGCCGCTCGCGGCCAGGGGCGCGGTCCCCAGCCGGCCGATGATGATCATGAACAGGGCGAAGGCCATGATCTCGATCGAGAACTGCAGCCCCGCGGGCACGCCGTAGCGCAGCAGGCGCCACAGCAACGCCGGCTCCGGCCGCCAGGCGGCGAGCGTCGCGAACTCGCGGCGGTGCTCGGGCCGCAGGATCAAGACGAGGTAGGCCACGCCGCCGAAGACCTGGGAGCTGATCGTGGCCAGGGCCGCGCCGGCCACGCCCGCGCGGGGAAAGCCGCCGTGGCCGAAGATCCAGAGGTAATCGAGGACCGCGTTGACGGCCGTCGCGCCCACGTTCACGGCGAGGACCGGCAGCGTGCGGCCGCGCCCGGCGAAGAACGACGACAGCGTGGCCATCAGGATGATGGGCCCGGAGCCGAGCAACAGCAGGCGCGAGTAGGTGGTCTCGTACTCGCGCAGTATGGCGACGTGGCCGGTGTGCGCGAAGAGGGCGCCCGCGAACGGGCTGAGGGCGGCGACGAGGGCGCCCGCCATCACCGAGAAGTAGATCCCCTGCCAGAGCGCGGCGCCGATGCGATGGAAGCGGCGAGCGCCGTAGTACTGGGCGACGAACGTGGTCACGTACTCGCCGGTCCCGATGCACAGGCCCACCACCGACCAGGTGACGAAGAGCCCGGTGACCGCCCCCGCGACCGCCTCCGCGGAGTACCACGTGAGGAACAGACGGTCCACGAACACCTGGACCGTGAAGGACATCTGGCTGAGGACGAGGGGGTAGCCGATGGAGAGGACCTCCCCCATCCCGCCTGGACCCCTCCAGAGTCGTCCGGCCCCGCCGGGCGCGCCGCGCATCGGCGGACTATACCGCGGGGCGCCGCCTCAGCCGGCCTTCACGCCCCCGCGTTGCGCAGCCACTCCTCCATCTGGGTATGGCTGACGTAGCCCGATTGCTGGAACACGGGCCGGCCGCCCTTGATCACGGCGAAGTTCGGGATTCCGGTCACGTTGAACCGCTCGGCGATCGCGGGATGGCGGTCGGTGTCCACCTTGAGCACGACCGCGCGGCCGGCCATGTTGCGCGCCGTCCGCTCCACCTCGGGCGCGGCCATCCGGCACGGCCCGCACCACGCCGCCCAGAAGTCGATCAGCACCGGGACGGCGGCGGAGCCGGTCACCGAGTCGAACAGCTCCGCGTCGGCCTCGATGGGCTCCGCCACCGGCGGGAGCGGCGCCTTGCACTTCCCGCACTGGCCCGTCTCCGCCAGGTGCTCGGGAGGAATGCGGTTCTTCGTGTGGCAGGACGGGCACTCGCGGATGAGCGACGCACGGCGCCGTTCGTTCTCCATCACCACCCCGGACTGAGGTTGAACTGCCAGATCCAATTCTTCTGGGGCCGATCGAGAGGGTGCACGTAGTCGATCTCCACCACCGCGTAGCCGAACAGGTTGATTCTCGCCCCCGCGCCCACGCTCTTCACGAACTTCCGCGTGCCCCCCCCGCCCAGGAACTTGGCCTTCTCGGCCCGCGTCCACGCCACGCCGGCGTCGAAGAAGGCGAGCAGGTCCAACGGCAGCGGCCCGTAGAAGCCCTTGCCCCCGAGCGCGCCGAACGGCGGGAAGCGCAGCTCGACGTTGGCGATGGCCAGCCGGCTCCCGATGAGCTGGCTGAACACCGGGCACTGGCTGGGATCGGGGCCGCACTCGCCGGCGGAGAAGGAGTTGAAGTCGTAGCCGCGGATCAGCTCCGGGTAGCCGAGGAACAGCGGGTAGAAGCGCTCGTCCTCGGAGCCGCCGCCGTAGCGGCCGTAGTGGATCACGCGCGCGGCCAGCGTGTAGGGACGCACGGGCATCACGTACTGGCGGACGTCGGCCAGCACGCCGGTGTAGTTCACCGTGCCGAAGGTGGGCGAGACCTCCAGGCGGTACCGCCGCCCGAGGATCGGGCTGGTGGCGCCGAAGGTCGTGGTGTCGTAGACGAGGGCGGCTCCGGCCTCGGCCAGGTTCAAGGCCGACGCCGAGGGCAGCTTCTCCTTCCGCTGGTCGAGGAGCTGGCCCGTGTTGAGATCGAAGAACTCGGTCCTCAGCTCGTTCTTGAACGAGATGCGGCGGACCGAGCCGCTCACCTCGAAGCGCTGCGCGCGGCTGAAGGGATAGTCGGCGAACAGCGTCGCGCTGCGATCGATCTGCCGGTCCAGCTCCGCCTGCTGAACTCCGACGAGGACCCCGTTCACGACGTCGGTACCGATACCATAGCCGCCGGTCAGGTACGGGATCTGCTGCACGGCGGCGCCCCAGTCCCAGCGGTGCTTGCGGTTCTGGTAGAAGACGACGCCGCCGAAGTCGTCGAAGCTCCCCTGGATCTGGAGCGAGGCGCCGAGGGTGTGGTTGCCCAGCATGTCGCTGAAGAGGAACGACACGCCGCCGCCGACGTAGGTGCCGAACGGGTCGCGGCCGACGCCGATGCTGGGCTGCCCGATGTAGTCGAGGTTCAGCTTCGGCTGGTAGTCGGCGGCCCCGAACTTCTTGCGGTCCGGCAGGCCGAGGTTGAAGTTGTCGCGCAGCGCGGCCACCTCCGCCCGCCGGCGCTCCAGTGGCGGCAGGGCGGCGGCCTGCGTCGTCTCGGCGGCGGGTGTGAAGCCGGCGAGCGTCTTCGCGTCGTCCACGGTGTAGATGGGATACTTCTCGTCCTCGTAGACGCTGTAGGCGAGGCGCCCGGCGGCCGCCGAGAGCGCGGGGCTCAGGTTGGTGATGCCGGTGGCGCCCGTGAGGAGGTCGGTGACCTGGGTGAGCGTCCCCCCGTCGAGGGCCAGGCGGTAGACGTTGCTGATCCCGTTCCGATCGGAGATGAAGAACAGGCTGGCGCCGTCGGCCGACCACTGCGGATCGATGTTCTTCACACCCTCGAAGCCCGGCAGCTCCCGAACGTCCCCCGAGTCCACGTCCAGCATCGCCAGCCGGTAGTCGCCGGTCGCCAGGTTCTCGAGGCGCGTGGTGAAGCGGTCGGTCACGAACGCGATGTGCCGGCCGTCCGGGGACCAGGCCGGCTGGAGCTCGGCGAAGGCGTCATCGGTGACGCGCTTGAGCGCCCCGCTCTGCAGGTCATAGATGAAGAGGTCCATCAGGCCGCCGACCAGGGCGACGAACGCCACCCGCCGGCCGTCCGGGGACCACGTGGGATCGAAGATCTCCCCCAGTTGCTTGAACGGCACCTCGCGCTCGATGCGGCCGGCGTCGACGTCGAGGATCGTCAGCACGGGGCTGCCCTTGCGGACGCCGCCGAAGGCGAAGCGGCGGCCGGCGCGGTCCCATCCTCCCGCCGAGTTGATGAACTCGAGGCTGTCGAAATGGGGATCGGCGGCGGTCTTCACGATCTTCCGCACGATCCGGCCGGAGGGCACCTCGGCCAGGAACATCTCGATCGAGAAGAGGCTCTTCGACGAGAGGAAGACCATGCGCCGGCCGTCCGGGCTCAGGGCGGGGCCGACGTTCAGCTCGCCGCCGTTCCTGTCGGTGATCACGGCGGACCCGTACCGGGACGGCGCCTGCTTGGAGGCGACCAGCGGCACGTAGGCCTCCCGTAGCGCCGCATGCCAGTCCTCCGCGAGCTTCTTGGCGTCGACGCCGAGGACCTCGCTCACCACGTGGTCCATGTCGTTGGCGCGAGCGGCGGCGCGCAGCATCTGCCCCACGACGGGATCGCCCCAGCGTCCCGCCACGTAGGCCCAGAGCGCCTGGCCCCACCGGTACGGGAAGAAGTTGGGGTTCTCGAGATCGCGGATGCTCGGAAGACGGTCCTTCTTCTCGTCGCGCTGGGCCTTCTTGACCGCGTCGCGCATCCACATCGCGGTGTGGGCATCGACCGGGCCGAGCGAGAGGTATTCGGCCATGCCCTCGATGAACCACAGGGGCATCCGCACCGCGGCGGGCACCGAGCCCTCGCTCACCGGCCCGACGTGCCCGGTGATGTCGAACTGGAAGGCGTGGACCAGCTCGTGGCCGAGCACGTGATCGGTCTCGGCCAGCGGCCCCGCCATCGGCAGCACGACGCGCCGCTTGAGGATCTCCGTGACCCCGCCTGTCCCCTCGCCCATCTCGCCTTCGAGGACGTTGGTCTGCTCGAAGTCGGGGTGGCTGGCGTAGAGGATGACCGGCTGCCGGAGTTTCAGCTCGTGGTTGAGGATCTTCGACAGCCGCGCATACCACCGCTCCGCCATCTGGGCCGCCTGCTCCACGGCCAGGCGCTCCTCGGGGTAGTAATAGATGTCGAAGTGAGCCGTCTTCAGCACCTGATACTTGAACGTGCGGTAGCGGACCTTGTTCCGCCCGAAGTACTGCGCCTCGGCGGGAACGGCGGCCGCGACGATCGCGGTGGCGGCGAGGGCGAGAGCGGCGCGGCGAAAACGGCGGAATGAAGGCATCGTTGTCCCCTCTGCCATGATCGACCCGGCTCGTCGGGGCGTCAACGACCGGTTGGAGAAACGCGGCGCGCGGAGGCTTTAGAACACCTTGATCGACAGGTAGCGCTTCGGGTCTTTTCGAATGTCGTCGGCCAGCTTGCTGAGGTTGACGCTGGCCTGGTTCATGTTGGCCGCGGCCTCGCTCAGACGGTCGTACAGCTTGTCGTCCTTCGTCAGCTTGCCCAGGCTGCCCTCGCCGCGCTCGACCCGGCCGAGGACGTTCTGCATGGACTGCGACGACTTCTCGAGGGTGGTGCTGACGCCGTCGAGGCGCCGGGTGATGACGCTCGCCTGCTCGGTCACGGAGTCCACGCGCTTGAGCGTGCGGTCCCATTCGGGGGCGCCCGTGATCTTCTCCATGCTCGCCGAAGACCGGTGGAGGCTCTGGGCGATGTCCCTCAGCTCCCGGCGCTGCTCGGTGACGGTGGCGGAGAGGCTCTTCAGCACCTGGCTCAGCTCGGCGCTGCTCGCGTGGACGTTGTCGATCGTCTGCTTGTCCAGCAGCGATTCCATGCGGGACAGGACCGTCTCCGCCTGGGTCGAGATGCGGCTCGTGATGTCGCTGAGCGACGTCTCGCTCGCCCCGGGCAGGGTGTCCCCGTTCCCCACCTTCTTGTCGGCGATGCCGGGAACGACGTCGGCCACCATCCCGCCGACGATGCCCGCCGACTTCAGCAGCACCTTGGAGTCGGCGGGGACGTCGTACTCGCCCTCGATCTCCAGCCGGATGGCCACGTCGTCGTGGCTGATCTTGAAGCGCTGAACGCGGCCGATGTTCACGCCCCGCATCTGCACCGGATCGCCCCGGCGGATGCCGCCCGCGTTCGGCACGTGCGTGGTGACGATGTAGCGGCCGCGAAAGAGCGCGGCGTCGGTGAACGTGAAGAGGGACAGCAGCACGGCGAGGAGGCCGAAGATGACGAAGACGCCGACCAGTATCGCGCGGTCCTTGCTGCGGGCCACGGGGGGCGGCGGGATGCCTTCGTCCTCTTTGGGCGGGGGCTCGCGGTCGGTCATGAGGGTCTCCCGGTAGACTCCAGGTCCGTCGTGCGCCGGGAGCGTCGCGATCCGCGCTCGCTGCGCATGGCGGTCAGCGCCGCGGCCTGGCGGTCGGCGAAGGCGCGCACGAGCGGCTCGTCGCTCCGGCGGAACTCCGCGGGCGTGCCGATGAAGCGGAGCTTGCCCCCTTCCAGCAACCCGATGCGGTCGCAGAGGGAGAGCGCGCCTTCGATGTCGTGGGTCACGATGATCGACGTCACGTGCGTCTTCTCCGTGATCTCCTCGATGAGTCGGTCGACCGCCGCCGCGTTCACCGGGTCCAGGCCCGTAACCGGCTCGTCGTAGAGCAGGATCTGGGGCCGGCCGACGATGGCGCGAGCCAGCCCCACCCGCTTGCGCATCCCGCCCGACAGCTCGGAAGGAAGCTTGGGCAGGACGGCGCGCGGATCGAGGTTCACGTCCTCGAGTGCGTGCCACACGCGGCGCGCCACCTCGCGCTGCCCCAGCCGCTTCGCCTCGTGCTCCTGGATGCCGAGAGCCACGTTCTCGTAGACGTTGAAGGAGTCGAAGAGCGCCGCGTTCTGGAAGACGTAGCCCGCCTTCTGCCGGATCTCCTGGAGAACGCCGGGCCGGGAGGAGAAGACCGATTCTCCGTCGATGAGCACGTCCCCGCGGTCGGGCACGATGAGGCCGATGGTCGTCTTGAGGAGCACGCTCTTGCCCGTGCCCGAAGGGCCGACGATGGCGAGGGTCTCGCCGTCGGGAACCGTGAGGCTCACCCCGGCCAGCACGGGAGCGTCGAAGGCCTTGTAGATGTCGCGGTACTCGATCACCGACGTCCCCGGAGCCCGGCCGCCATCAGTTGAGGAAGAGTGGCGGAAACAGGGCGTCCGCCACGAGCACGGCGATGATCATGAAGACGACCGACGACGTCGTGGCGCGTCCGACGCCCTCCGCGCCCCCGCGGGTCAGCAGGCCCATGTGCACGGAGATGAGAGGGATGATGAAACCGAACATCTCGGCCTTCATGAGCGAATAGAAGAGGTCGTAGCTGTGCCAGAACAGCCGCGCCCCGTACAGGAAGCTCTGATATCCGAGGCCGATCGTGCTGCGGGCCGCCACCATGCCCGCCATCGCGCCCACGCCGTTGGCGAGGCCGACCAGAAAGGGCATGGCCAGCATGCCGGCGAGGATCCGGGGGGCGGCCAGCATCCGCACCGGGTCGCGGCCGAGCGAGTAGATGGCGTCGATCTGCTCGGAGACCTGCATGGTGCCCACCTCGGCGGTGATGCGCGCCCCCACGCGCCCGATGAAGACGATCGCGGTCATCACCGGCCCCAGCTCCAGCACGACGCCGTTGGTGACGACGCTGCCAAGCACGTAGAGCGGGATCGATCCCGTGAACTGGTAGCCGCCCTGCTGCGAGGTCACGACGCCAGAAAGGATGGCCGTCACCAGCACCAGGGGAAGGCTCTCGACGCCCATGGCGTAGGCCTGGATGATGAAGTCCCGGAAGGCCACCTGCCCTCGGAACGTCGCCTGCACGGACTGCCAGGCGAGCTGCGCGATTTCACCTGCGTGACGGGCCACGGACTCGCCCGCGCCCCCGACGGCGCGTAATCCTCCTGTCAGCGCATGCGCGACGGACGCCATCTCTAGCGGCTCCTCACATTCGTCACGACTGGCTCCCCTGAGGCCAACAACAGCGTACCCTAGATTGAGTCCCATGGCCGGAGCAAAGCGCCAACCCGAAAGGGCGTCCAACAAGGACGAGAGCGGTGTGACTACGGGTCGTCCCGGCTCGCCGCGCGACGATTCGCAGCGGACCGGCCACGCCGACCACGGAGAGCCTCCCGCGTCTTCCGGCACTGCCCCGCCCGCCCCTCCGCCCGGCGCCGAATCGCCTCCCGCGGGCCGGCAGCCGCAGAGGCCGGGTCAGGACGCTCGCTTCGAGGAGCAACCCGGGAGCCGCGATCACGTGAGCGGCGCCTC
>Ga0066683_10000899_pt1 | contig 10889 bp, 15 predicted proteins | sample GraSoiAngelo_132_FD_62296 | JGI IMG/M metagenome (GOLD analysis project Ga0066683, IMG submission 62296) | Grasslands soil microbial communities from the Angelo Coastal Reserve, California, USA - 14_0929_02_40cm | ecosystem: Environmental > Terrestrial > Soil > Grasslands | place: USA... | reverse complement strand
CTATCCAAGGAAGCCATGTCAAATCTGCGAATCGGCACGTCGGGCTGGAACTACCCGTCCGGCAAGGGGACATGGAACGGCATTTTCTATCCGCCGCCCCGTCGCCGGCTCAAAGGGTTCGACGAGCTGACGTTCTACGCGGAGCATTTCGACACTGTCGAGGTGAACTCGACCTTCTACGGGCAGCCGCGGCCCGACGTCACGCGCGCGTGGGCCGAGCGGACGCCACAGGGCTTCGAGTTCTCAGTGAAGCTCTATCAGAAGTTCACCCACGCGCGGATGTTCAAGGAGCGGCTGGCCGGTGCGCTTCCCGGGCAGGCCAGGAGCGACGCCGCGCTGCTCGACGCCCTGGCGCGTCCGAACGCAACCGACCTCGACGCGTTTCGCCGCGGCATCGAGCCCCTGGCCTCGAGCGGCCGGCTCGGCGCGCTCCTCGCGCAGTTTCCGCCGAGCTTCAAGGACGTCCCGGCGTCGCGCGATTACCTGGCCGGATTGCTCCGCGCATTCGGCGGCTATCCGATAGCCGTCGAGCTCCGTCACCGAAGCTGGAGCGACGGAATCGGCGACACGCTCTCGCTCCTGAACACCTTCGGCGCGGCGTGGGTCCAGATCGACGAGCCGAAGTTCCGCTTCTCCATCCGGCAGAACTACCTGCCGAACGTGCAGGGCTTTTACTACATGCGGCTGCACGGCCGGAACGTCGAGAAGTGGTGGCGGCACGAGAAGTCGGAAGATCGGTACGACTACCTGTACTCGGCTGGTGAGCTGAAGGAATTCTCGGAAACCGCCGATGCGGCGAAACGGCTGGTGAAGAAGCTGTATCTCTACACGAACAATCATTTCTCGGCGAAGTCGGTTGCCAACGCCGCGATGATCAAGCAGCAGCTCGGCGAGCCGCTGGAGGGCGAGTATCCACGCGAGTTCGTCGAGCGGTATCCCGAGCTCGCAGGGGTGGTCAAAGAACAAACATGGCTGATGGCTGATGGTTGATGGCTATGGTTGATGGACAGTCCATGGTCCATAGCCATTTTTCATTAGCCATCAGCCATTATTGCCGCAGGTACATTCTGACGACCGAGTCGCCGCGCTCGAGTCGGGGCAGAACGTCGTCCCCGGCGATCACGTGCCCGAAGACGGTGTATTTGCCGTTCAGGTCGGGACGATCCGCCAGCGTCACGTAGATCTGGCTGTCCGCGAGCGCCGGATTCCCCTGGTGCGCCATCGCTACGGCGCCGCGGGTGTTCGCGCGCTTCTTCGTCATTTCGGAGACGCCGATCGGCTGGCCGCTCGACGCCTCCGCGCCGCGACCCCAGTCGGCTTCGCGTGCCGCTTCCCGTGACCGCGGGTCGCCCCACTGCACGAGGAACCCCGGCAGCGCGCGATGCAGACGCTGGCCGTCATAGAAGCGACGCTTCACGAGGTCGACCACGTGCGCAACCGTCCTGGGCGCCTCGGTCGGGTAGGTCTCGAATTCGAACGTACCCTTCGACGTCTCGACGACGATCACCGGACCGGTGGACTGAGAGAGAATCGTCACCGACAAAAGACAGAAACCGCAGAGCAGGCTGAGAACCCGGAGAGCACGTGGTTCGACAAGCTCACCACGAGCGCTCATCCTGAGCCTGTCGAAGGATGCGCGCCCGGCGGTTCCTGTCTTCGTGACGGTCATCGCTTCGCCACCTGCCCGACGCCGATCTGCGGGCAGTACGGCCGGATGACGCACGCGCCGCAACGCGGGTAGATCGGCCGGCACACGTTCTGGCCCCACGTCACGAGGTAGAGGTTGATGTAGGGCCACCACCGATCGCGCGTGGAGCGGTAGAGCGCCTGCTCTGTTTCGTCCGGCGTGCGGGTCCGGACCCAGCCGAGGCGATTCGAGATGCGGTGCACGTGGGTATCGACGCAGATGTTCCTGAGGCTCCTGAACGAGAGGATCATCACGAGGTTCGCCGTTTTCCGGCCCACGCCCGGCAGCAGCAGCAGATCCTCCATCGTCGCGGGGACACGGCCGCCGAACCGATCGGCGAGGATGCGGCACGTCTCTCTGACGTGCTTCGCCTTGTGCCGGTAGAAGCTCACCGGGTAGATCAACCTCTCGATCTGCTTCGCGGTCAGCCGCGCCATCGTCCGCGGCTTCCGCGCCACGCGAAACAGCCGCTCGGAGGCGGCGGCCGTCACCGCGTCGCGGGTCTGCGCCGAGAGCATCGTCGCGATGAGGACTTCGAAGGGGTCCTCCTGACTGTCTTCGGCGATCTTCTCGACGGCGGGCAATTCCAGGTTGTCGATGGCGCGAGCCAGGGCCCGCATGACGGCATGAACGGTCCGGGTAGACGGCTTGGGCATCGGAAGGACGAGGCGCTTTGGCGGAAGACTGTCACAGGACCCACCGCTTGTCGAGACTCGTGACAAAACGGCGCGGACGCCCTAGAATCAAGAATTCGCAGGAAGCATTCGAAGGAGGAGAGATGAAACGATTGATACTCGTCGCGCTTTCCGTTGTGGTGCTCTGCATCGCCGCCCAGCCGATCGCAGTGCACGCCCAGAAGGCAGCCACGTCAAAAACGATGACCGCCTCGGGGCCGGTCAAGGCCGTGTCGGGAACGTCGCTCACCGTCACGTCTGGTGGGAAGGATATGATGTTCATGGTCGACGGCAGCACCAGGTTCGTGGGCAAGGGTTTGTCGACGAAGTCGGCGGCCGGGAAGATCACGGCGACCGACGCGGTCAGCATGGGAGACAGGGTCACCGTCTCGTATCACGACATGGGCGGCACGATGCATGCCGCCAACGTGCGCATCACGAGCAAGTCGACGGCGAAGAAGTAGCCCGGCGGGTAGAGCGGCCCTAGCGCCGGGACCAGGCGGGTTCCGGGGCCACCGCTCCCGGTCCCTCGCGCGCCATGCTCACAGGATCGCGACGGTCGACGTAGATCGCCGTCGCCTCACGCTTTCGGATTTCCAGCGCCGACGCCCGGCCGCCCTGAACGTAAGCTGGCTGCATTCCCGTGTCGATCTGAATGATTCGTCCATCGAACCGCGGAGTGATGCGCCCAGACGCCGTCACCGTGTGGCCGATGATGATCGCGCGCGAGTGCGTCTTCGCGAGGATCTCGTCGATCTGCGGCACGAACGTGTCGGGCTCCTGCGAGAGGCCGCGATACCAGAGCGGTCCATCCGGCCGCGCGGCGAGGGTGGCGAGCGGCGCGGCGCGCGTTTTGTCCAGATCGTTGGTCAACTCGCGCCGGACCTGATCGTTGATTGCCTGGCACCCGAGCGGCGCGACCGCCGGGCTGATGCCGCCGTGCACGAACTGGAACCCGTCGATCTTGATCGTCACCGGAAGCTGCCTGAGCCAGCGGCCGTAGTCCCCGTCGCGGCCGAAGGCCTGCCGCATTTCGACGAACCCGAGCGGCGTCTGCTCGATCAGCTGCTCGCGCTCGAAATTGTTGCCGGGCTTCAACGTTTTCAGATAGTTGTCGCGCACGCTGGGGGAATCGACCTTCGCGAACGCCTCGTACTCGCCCGCCACCGTCAGCCGAAGATCGCCGAGCATCCGGGCCACCTCGTGGTTGCCGAGCAGCAGGTGCAGCCGGCCGCCCGAGGTCTGAGCCTCGCGCTCGAGCCGTCGAACGAGATCCAGCGCCTTCCGTGAATCGGCGCCGCGGTCGACAATGTCACCCAGCTGGACGACGTGCGCGTTCCCGGCGGCCCAGTGCGCGTCGGCGTCGAGGACACCGGCGATCTTGAGGATCTCGAGGAACCGATCGTACGCGCCATGAACGTCGCCGACGGCAACGATGCGATCGATGCCGTTCCATTCACATGGACTGGCGGCGGGAAGCGGACGCGAGCCGAACGTGACAACGGCGGCCGCGACCGACAGCGTCCATACACACGTGATTCGCAATCTGGTCATGGGCTGCTAAGTGACAGGGGTCAGCGGCGACCGGCCCGCCAGCACGGCGAGCACATTTTCGATCGCGAGGGCGGCCATCGCCGTTCGCGTCTCGGTCGTGCCGCTCGCGAGATGCGGGACGAGAAGCACGTTCTCGAGGCGCGGCAGGTCAGGGTGAATCGCCGGCTCGTTCTCGTACACGTCGAGCGCCGCGCCGGCAAGCAGATGCTGCTGCAGCGCCCACGCCAGCGCTTCCTCGTCGACCACGGGGCCGCGTGCCGTGTTGATCAGATACGCGGATCGTTTCATCCGCGTCAGCGCGCGCTTGTCGATGAGATGCCGGGTGGCGGGGGTCAGCGGCACGTGCAGCGAGACGACGTCGGAGGTCAGGAGCAGTCGATCGAGCGACATCGGGTCTAGGCCAGGGACCGCGGGGCTGGAACCTGTCCCGGCCCCGCGCGACGTGTACGCGACGCGCATCCCGAAAGTGGGCGCGCGCGCAGCCACGGCGCGGCCGATCCGGCCGAGGCCCACGATGCCGAGCTGCTTGCCGCGCAGCTCCGAGCCGAGCATGAAGTCGAGCGCCCAGCCTTTCCACTCTCCGCGGCGGAGCAACCGCTCCCCTTCGGACAGCCTTCGCGTGACCGCGAGAATCAGCGCCCACGTGAAATCGGCCACCGACTCGGTGAGGACCTCCGGCGTGTTCGTGACGTGGATGCCGCGCGACTTCGCGTACGCGACGTCGATGTTGTTGCAGCCGATCGCCACGTTGGCGACGACCTTCAGCCGGGGCGCCGCGTCGAGCACGGCCCGGTCGATCGGGTCGGTGAGCAGGCAGACGAGCGCATCCTTGTCGGCGACGCGCGCGCGGAGCTCGTCGGCCGGAATCGCGGCGTCGCCGGCGTAGAGATCGACGGCGGCGGCGGCGTGCAGCTTGGAGAGAACCGACGAAGGAAGCTTGCGAGTCACGAGAACAGACGACATGGGCTGGATGGGCGGGACCCTTCCCTAATGTCCCAACGATAAACAATAGCCGCAGTGGTTGCAGCGGACCGCCGGCTCGATGAGGCACGCGCCCTCGTCGTCGCCGCTGCGGAGAAGGGGGAGCCGCGCATGGCTCGCGTGCATCCCGGTGAGGCTCATTCCGGTCGTGTCCGGCTTCCCCCCGGCGGACTTCGGGCCAGGCAGCCGGACCGCGTCCGGACCGCCGTGCCTCGCGATGGCATCGCGAATCATCGCCCGCAGCTCCTGATCAGTCATCGATCGTGACCGTATCGATGATGCCGATGATCGCCGCGTCGACGGGCGCCGGCTTCCTGCCGAGCGCCTCCCCGGCCGCGCGCCCTTCGAGCACGACGAGCACCTTCTCGTGCACGCCCGCGCCCACGCCGTCGATCGTGAGCAGCGCGCTGCCGCGCGGCGTGTCGTCGATGTTCAGCGGCTGGACGAGCAGCAGCTTGGCACCCTCGAACGTGCGGTGCTTCCGCGTCGCGACGACGGTGCCGACGACTCTACAAATCTGCATTGCAGGATTGCAGGATTACCGGATTGCAGAAAGGGAAGGCAGGAAGGACTTCGATCCCTTCCTTCCTGCAATTCTGCAATTCTGCAATTCTGCAAGTCACCCCAGCTCCCAGTGGTCGACGATGCCGACGATGCCGGCGTCGACCGGTGGCTCGGCGGGATGGAATGGAAAGCTCGCCTCTTTGCCGCGGACGAAGAACACTTCCTCGCCGACGCCGGCACCGACCGAGTCCACCGCGACGAGCGGCCGCCCCGCCGGCTGACGCTCAGGGGTCAGCGGCTGGACGATGAGCAGCTTGATCGCGGTGAGCCTCTCGTCCTTGCGGGTCATCACGACGTCACCGATCACTCTCGCTAACTGCATCGGGTAATCTGGTAATCGGGTAATCTGGTAAGTGGATTGGCAATCGAGATTGGCCATCGAGCAATCCAATTACCCGATTACCAGATTATCCAATTACCAGATACGCCTACTCATTCAAGTCGACGGTGTCGACGATGCCGATGATGGCGGCGTCGACCGGACAATCTTTCAAGCCAGATGCCATGCGCGCCGAGCTGCCGCTGACGACGAGCACGGTCTCGCCGACGCCGGCGTCGACCGTGTCGATGGCGACCAGATAGTTGCCTTCAGCCTTGCCGCGGGGATCCATCGGACGGACGACGAGCAGCTTGCTGCTGACAAGGCGCGGGTCTTTACGCGTAGCGACCACGGTCCCGACGATTCTGGCTAACAGCATCGAACGGTTCTAGGTTCAGGGTTCACGGTTCAGGGTTCGTTCAGGTGCTGGGTTCTGTCTGAACCTTGAACCCTGAACCGATCTCAGGCTTTAACCGTCGTGGCCCTGCCAATCGGCAGCGCGTCCTCGAGGTTCGCGTGTGGACGCGGGATGACGTGCACCGAGACGAGCTCGCCGACCCGCCGCGCCGCGGCGGCTCCGGCGTCGGTTGCGGCTTTGACAGCCGCCACGTCGCCGCGCACGATCGCGGTCACATAGCCGGCGCCGATCTTTTCCCAGCCGACGAGCGTGACCTTGGCGGCCTTCACCATCGCGTCGGCCGCTTCGATCATCGCGACCAGGCCCTTCGTTTCGATCATCCCCAACGCCTCACCCATTACCGTCTCCTCAACAGGGCTAAGCCCTATCACCGTAAGCTTCGTATCGCATCTTCGATCAGCGCCGACAGTTCGCGGTATGTTAACCGAATTTCTCCCTCGGCATCGGTCTGCGCCGAAGGCGTCGGCGAGACCGCACGACGCAGGATGTCGGGGACCAGCCGCGATCCCGCACCCTGCGGCGCCTGGACGACCTGGCACGATGCGTCTTCCTGGGTCGCCGCGCAAATCGGTGCCGGCGCCTTGATGCCGTACGAGCCGCGCAGGTCCTGCAGCCGCATCACCTCTTCGCGCGACAGCAGGTTCTCGCGCCCGAGAAGCCGCGCGACCAGGCTGATCTTCGCGAAATGCTCAATCGTCTCCATCTTGTAGTACGCGCCGTACAGATCACCGCCGACGGTCAGCGCGCCGTGGTTCGCCAGCAGCATGCCGTCGTGCGCTTTGATGTACTTCCGGACGGCTTCCGGCAGCTCGCTGGTGGACGGCGTCGCGTACTCGGCGAGCGGGATGCTGCCGAGCGTGGTGAGCACTTCGGCCAGCACCGCGCGGTCGAGCGGAATGCCGGCGACGGCGAACCCGGTCGCTGTCGGCGGATGAGCGTGCACGACGGCCTGCACGTCCGGCCGCTGCCGATACACCTCGAGGTGCATCAGCGTCTCGGACGAAGGGTCGCGATCGCCCTGCAGCTTGCGGCCGTCCAGATCGGTGATGCACATCATGTCGGGCGTCATGAATCCCTTGCAGACACTCTTCGGGGTCATGAGCAGGCGATCCGATCCGAGCCTGACGCTGATGTTGCCGTCGTTGGACGCCGTGTAGCCGCGCGCGTACATGCGCCGCCCGACCTCGACGATGTCGGCGCGGAGCGAGGACTCGCCGGTCATGCGGTGCGGGACCGGTACTTATCCCGGCAGGCGTCGGAGCAGAAGAACACACGGTTGCGGCCGTCAGCGAGCATCACCGCCCGGTCGGGGATGAGAAACGTGCCGCAGACGGGGTCGCGCACCATCTGCACTCCGCGATCCGGCACCTGGCCCTTCGGCGGTCTGCCCGACGCGGCCTCCAGGATGGCGTCGTACACGCGCCAGAACGCTCGGGCCACGAAGATGGCGAGCACGACGAACAGGACGAAGCGCGTCATCACGCACCAGGCTTGCGCGCGCCGGGTTGCGAGCTGGCCGGGTGCGCCGACTGCATGCTGTCAAGCGCACGTTTGGCGGCTTGCCCCTCGGGGCCGTCGGGCGTGAGCGCAATGACCTCACGCCACGCCTGCGCGGCGCCGTCGAGGTCCTGTTTGCCGAATGCCTTCACGATGCCGACGTTCAGCAACGTCTTGGGGTGCTTCGAATTGATCGTGAGGGAATGTTCGAACTGCTCGAGCGCTTTGTCGGGCTGGTTCGAATAGTAGTAGCAGACTCCGAGGTCGGTGCTCACGTTGACGTCGTTCGGCGAGAGCCGCAGCGCGTCGCCGTACCACTTGATCGCCTCGTCGTACCGTTCGGCGTCGAAGTAGAGGTTGCCGAGCTGCGCGCGCGGCGTGGCGTTGGACGGTTCGCGCTGGGCCACCGCCTTGAGCGCGTTCACCTGGGTGTCGTCGAGCACCGCGGCGCGCGTGGCGGGCGCTCCGCCGCCGGCCGGCGCACCCGCCGTCGCCTGCTGAGCCGTGGCCGCGGTGGGAGCGCGAGATCCGGACTGCTGCGAGCCGATCATCCACCCCGCGATCAGGCCGAACAGCACCCCGGCGATTCCGAAAGCGACGGCGTCAGACTTCATGAATCAAACCAATCGCCGATCTCACGATCGGGTCTTCGATCATAGCAGACGTCATGCGCCCGGACTGCGCGCGGCAAGGACTTCCAGATACTCGCGGACGACGGTTGAGAGCCCGACCAGCAGCGCGCGCGACATGATGGCATGGCCGATCGAGACTTCGTCGAGGAACGGGAGGTCGCGGAAGACGACGAGGTTCGCGAGGTCGAGATCGTGTCCGGCGTTGACGCCCAGCCCGACGCCGTGCGCCAGCGCCGAGGCCTCGGCGAACTGCGCGAACGCGCGGCGCCCCGGATCCGGTCCGTGTTCGAACGCGCGGGCGTACGGCTCGGTGTAGAGCTCGACCCGATCGGCTCCCACGGATGCCGCCCACCGGATCGGATCGGAAACGGCGTCGACGAACAGGCTGACGCGAACGCCGTGCGCGTGAAGCCGCCTGATGGCCGCCTCGAGGCTTGCTGTGGCCGGCCCCGGCTGCCAGCCCGCCTGACTCGTGATCTCGCCCGGCACGACCGGCACCAGCGTGCACTGATCGGGCCGAACCTCCTCGACGAGATCCAGCAGGTCCGGGCGAGGGTCGCCCTCGATGTTGTATTCGATCTTCGTCCGCTGCCCGCGCAGCGCTCGCGCGATGTCGCGCACGTCGCCGGGAGTGATGTGCCGGCGATCCGCGCGCGGATGCACGGTAATACCCGGCGCGCCCGCAGCCACGCACACGTCAACCGCCTCGAGCACGCTCGGCGAGCGCCCGCCGCGCGAGTTCCGCAGCGTCGCCACCTTGTTGACATTGACGCTCAAGCGAACCATGTCATGGCTGATGGCTGATGGCTGATCGCTGATGGCTGATGGCCCATGGACCATATGCCATCAGCCCTTAGCCATTGGCCATGTCATCCGAGGTGTTCCTTGACCACGTCGACGATTTCCTGCGCCCAGCCGCGAATCTCGTGCTGGTCCTTGCCTTCGATCATCACCCGGAGCAGCGGCTCGGTGCCGGAGTATCGAACGAGCAGCCGGCCCTGGCCGGCGACCCGCCTTTCCACGCGCGCGATCGCGTCGGCGACGGCGGGGACGCGCGCCAGGTCCACCCGTTCGCGGACGCGCACGTTGAGCAGCACCTGCGGATACGCCGTGAGATCCGCCGCCAGAGCCGCGACCGACCGCCCGGTGAGCGCGACGGTCCGCAGCACGTTGAGCGCCGTGCAGAGTCCGTCACCCGTAAACAGATAATCCGAGAAAATGATGTGGCCCGACTGCTCGCCGCCGAGCGAAAGGTCCCGTTTGAGCATTTCCTCCATCACGTATTTGTCGCCGACGGCGCAGCGTACCAGTCCGATCCCGAGCGCGCCGAGCGCCAGCTCGAGCCCGATGTTGCTCATGACCGTGGCCACGATCGCGTTGCCCTTGAGCCGCCCTTCGCCCTGCAGCTGCCGGCCGCACATCAGCAGCACGGCGTCGCCATCCACGACTTTCCCGTCGTGATCGACGAAGATCGCGCGATCGCCGTCGCCGTCGAACGCGACGCCCATCCGGCATCCATGCTCGACGACCGTGCGCGCGAGCCGCTCCGGATGGGTCGAGCCGCAGCGCAGGTTGATGTTGCGGCCATCGGGCTGATCGCCGATCACCTCGATGTCGAGGCCGAGGCTGCTGAAGAGGGGAGGGGCGACCGTCGTCGTGGCGCCGTTCGCGCAGTCGATCGCGAGCTTGAAGCCTGAAAGCGACGGTGCTTCCGGAATAACCGCGCGAAGGTGATCGAGATAGGCGCCGACGAAATCGGCGTGCGGCACGTGAGCCGGCTCACCTTCCCGCGCCTCCCAGGTCGTCTCGGCGATGATCGCTTCGACCTCCCGCTCCACGCGCTCGGTGAACTTCTCGCCGCGCCCGGAAAACACCTTGATGCCGTTGTCCTCGAAGGGATTGTGCGAAGCCGAGATGACGACGCCGGCGTCGTAGCCCCGGGTGCGCGTGAGATACGCCACGGCGGGGGTCGGCACGACGCCGACGCTCGTCACCGATGCGCCTTCGCCCGAAGCGCCATGCGCGAGTTCGGCCTCGATCCACGCGCCGGACTCGCGCGTGTCGCGGCCCACGAGAAACCGCGGCGATTCGGTGCCGTGCGGCAGCGCCCGCACGAGCGCCGCGCCAAGCCGGCGAACGGTCGGCGGATCGAGCGGGTACACGCCCGCCGTGCCACGCATGCCGTCGGTACCGAAGAGCTTCGGAATCTGGCGGGATTCAGTGTTTGCCACTGGTAATTCGCACCTGGACCGACGCGGGCTCCACGCGGGTGACCCCGACGTCAGACGACGAGTCCGCATGGACCGGCAATGAGTATTTGCCGGGCCCGAGCCCGGCGAGATCGATGAAGGCGACGATGTCGTCCGCGTCGACGTGGCCGAAGGCCTCGCGGCTTCCACGAATGGCGACCTCCACGGCGGCGGGCACCGCCTGAGCTTCGAGGCTGGGCGCGAGATTGCGCAGGTGGACGGGCCGGTTGCGAAGCGTGCGCTCGAGGGGCGCCGGGACAATCTGCACGGTGACCAGCGCCGACCGCGCGGTTTTCAAGCGCAGCGACGGATCC
>Ga0066683_10000895_pt1 | contig 10897 bp, 11 predicted proteins | sample GraSoiAngelo_132_FD_62296 | JGI IMG/M metagenome (GOLD analysis project Ga0066683, IMG submission 62296) | Grasslands soil microbial communities from the Angelo Coastal Reserve, California, USA - 14_0929_02_40cm | ecosystem: Environmental > Terrestrial > Soil > Grasslands | place: USA... | reverse complement strand
TCAATTCCTTGTTTGGGAGCGTGAAGGCTTCAGCCGAGCGATATGTCTGATCTCCTGCCACTGTTTCTCAATCTCACCGGGCGAGCCGTGTTGCTCGTCGGGGGCGGCCGTGTCGCCACGGCCAAGCTCCAGCAGCTGCTGGCGGCCGGCGCGCGCGTCCGCGTGGTGGCGCCCGAGATCAGCGAAGAGATCCTGAGCACAACGTCGCAGGTCCAGCTTGCGCGGCGGCCTTTCGTGCCCTCCGATCTCGACGGCGTGTGGCTCGTGGTGGCTGCGGCCACGCGTCCGGTCAACCGTGAGGTCGCCGCCGTTGCCGAGACCCGGCGCGTCTTCGTCAATGCGGTCGACGATCCGGCCAACGCCAGCGCGTTCCTCAGCGGCGTCGTCCGGCGCGACGGGGTGACGCTGGCGATCTCGACCAGCGGTGACGCGCCCGCGCTGACGGCGCTTCTGCGCGAAGCGTTCGACGCGCTGCTGCCGCGCGATCTCGCACGGTGGGTGTTGCGGGCGCGCGCCGAGCGCGTCGTCTGGCGTCGCGAGGGAGTGCCGATCGAGGCGCGCAAGCCGCGCCTGCTGGCGGCGCTGAACGATTTGTACCGCAGCCCTGAAGGAGCGCGCCAGACAGGCACGGATGTCGATGTGGCGCAGGGCGTCAGCTCAGCGGTTCCCTGGTTGAACCTCCCGGAGGACTCGTGGCTGTGAACGGACATGTCTCCCTTGTGGGCGCCGGACCCGGCGATCCGGGCCTGCTGACGCGCAGGGCGATCGCGCGGCTCCGAGCCGCCGACCTCGTGCTGTACGACGCGCTGATCGACGACCGCATTCTGCGGTACGCGCGGCACGCGCAGAAGTTTTTCGTCGGCAAGCGCGCCGGGCGCCACGCGATGGCGCAGACGTCGATTCATGCGCTGATGATTCGCGCCGCCCGGCGCGGGCGTCGCGTCGTGCGGTTGAAGGGCGGCGACCCGTTCGTGTTCGGCCGCGGCGGCGAAGAAGCGCTCGCGTTGCGGCAGGCGGGCGTCGCCTACGACGTCGTGCCGGGCGTGACCAGCGCGGTGGCGGCGCCGGCGTCGGCCGGCATTCCGGTCACGCATCGCGGCGTCTCGTCCGCATTCCTTGTCGTCTCCGGACACGAGGACGAGGCGTTCGCATCGGCGATCGCGCAACTCCAGCCGGACGGCGTCACCGTCGTGGTGCTGATGGGCCTCGGGCGATCGGCGGCGATCGCGCGACGGCTGATCGATCGCGGCTGGTCGGGCGGGACTCCGGCTGCCGTGATCGTCGATGCGTCGAATCCGGAGCAGCAGGTGTGGCGCGGCACGATCGACCAGATGGCGTCGGACTCCGTGGTGATCGACAGCCGCGGACCGGGAACGATCGTGATTGGCGAGGTGGTGGCGGTGGGACTGCCGGAAGTGGGAATCAAGAATTCAGAAGTTGGAATGGCGCGAATTCGAAATTCCAGATTCTGAATTCTGAATTGCGAGGCTTTATGTCCGTGGTTGACGATCCCAAGACGTTCGGACGCGCGCGGCTCTCGTTCGCCAGCGAGGCGGACATCGACGAGTTCGTGACGACGCTCGAGCGCTACGAGCGGGGCGAGCTCACGCCGGATCAGTGGCGCGCGTTCCGCCTGGTCCGCGGCACCTACGGCCAGCGGCAGGCGGAAGACGCCCAGATGCTGCGGGTGAAGATCCCGCAGGGCGTGCTGACCAGTGATCAGCTCGAGGCGCTCGCCGACGTGGGCGAGCGACACTCGCGCGGGTTCGGCCACATCACGACCCGCCAGAACGTGCAGTTCCACTTCGTCAAGCTGCACGACGTCGAACCGGCGATGCGGCGGCTGGCCGAGGCGGGGCTGACGACGAGGGAAGCGTGCGGCAACTCGGTGCGCAACATCACCGCGTGCCCGTACGCGGGCGTCGCGGCGGACGAGCGGTTCGACGTCACGCCGTACGCGGAGGCGCTCACGCGCCATCTGCTGCGCCACCCGCTCAGCTCGACGCTGCCGCGCAAGTTCAAGACCGCGTTCGAAGGGTGCGCGACGGATCATGTCGCCACCGGCGTCAACGACCTGGGGTTCCGTGCGGTCGTGGGACCCGACGGCGGGCGCGGCTTCCGCGTGACGGCGGGCGGCGGCACGGCGATCATGACCTCGTCTGCCGGACTGCTTCACGAGTTCCTTCCGGCATCGGAGATCCTGCGTGCGGCGGAAGGGGTGCTGCGCGTCTTCGCGCGCCTGGGCGACTATCAGCACAAGCAGCGCAACCGGATGAAGTTCCTGATCAAGACGCTCGGGTGGACGCGTTGGCGCGAGGAATACGATCGCGAGCTGACGGCGTGCCGGCTGCGCGGGCAGGTGCCGACGCTCGAGATCGATCCGCCGGCGAGCGAAGCGAAGCCGGAGTGGGTGAAAGAGTCGTCGCCGTCGGTCGGTTACATCGCGTCGCGCGTCGCCGGCGGCCGGATCTCGGGACCGGGCCTGACGCCGAACATCGTGCCGCTCTATCAGGTCGGTGACGAGGTGTACGCGCGCTGGCGCGCCACCAACGTGCGTCCGCAGAAGCATTTCGGCTACGTCATGGCGGTGGCCACCGTGCCGCTCGGCGATCTGACGAGCGCGCAGATGCGCGTCATCGGCGAACTGGCGCGGGCGTACGGCGACGGCACCATCCGCGTGACGCCGGAGCAGGACCTGCTGATCCGCTGGGTGAATGCCTGCGACGTGCGCCAGCTCTATCGCCGTCTGGCGGCCGCGGGGCTCGGGCTCGCCGAGGCGGGCACGGTGGCCGACGTCACCAGCTGCCCGGGCGCCGAGTCGTGCCGCCTGGCCGTGACGCAGTCGCGGGGCCTCGGGAGACTCGTCGAGGAACATCTCCGCGCACGGCCCGATCTGATTGCCGCGGCCGACGGCGCGCGCATCAAGATCAGCGGCTGCCCGAACGGCTGCGGTCTGCATCACATCGCCACGATCGGCTTCCAGGGCAGCGTGCGGCGGCTCGGGTCGCGTGCCGTGCCGCAGTACTTCGTGATGGTCGGCGGCGGCGCGCACGATCGGGGCGCCGCGTTCGGCCGTCTGGCGGCGAAGATTCCGGCCCGCCGCATTCCTCAAGCCCTGGAGCGCCTGATCGACCTCTACGCGCGCGACCGCACGCCGGGCGAGTCGGCGACGGGCTTCTTCGGGCGGGTGGAGCTGGACCTCGTCAAGAACGAGCTCGCCGATCTCGAACGGCTTCAACCCGGCGACGCGGTACCCGCCGACTTCATGGATCTCGGCGAAGCCACCGAGTTCACGCCGGAGGTGATGGATGGGGAGTGCTCGGCCTGAGAATCTGGATCGAGTATAAGAATCTGGTAATCGAGTAATCGGGTAATCTGGTAATTGGATTGAGGAATTGGGAATTGGATTGAGAAATTGGGAATTGGATTGAGAAACTTGTCGGAGGAATCTTGGTCGGAGGCGTTGGTCGATTGCTCAATCCGATTGATCAATACCCCAATTCAATTACCAGATCACCAGATCACCAGATCACCAGATCACCAGATCACCAGATCACCAGATTGCCAGATTGCGGAATCCACGTATGCGAATGCGTCGATTTGCATTTGACGGCGTCGCTTTGGTATAGTCCGCGGGACAACTGAATACGTGCTTTCTTATCAAGAGTGGCTGAGGGACCGGCCCTGTGACGCCACGGCAACCACGCGACGGCCCGTCGCGGTTCAGGTGCCAATTCCTGCCTCGATGGTCCGGATCGGACCGGGCACTACCTTTCATCCGAAGTACGAAGGTAGCGTTCGCCGGACCGCGGGGGGAGATGAGGGAGAGAGAGACCTTGAGTTCCCGCTTTCGCGTTGCACTGCTTGGCTTCGGTACCGTTGGTTCGGCAGTTGCGCGGCGCCTGGTCGAGACGACCGCCGCCGACGGCGGCGCCCTCCCGAAATTTCAACTCACGCACGTGTTCGACCGCCGCGCCGACGAGAAGCGCGACGCCTGGCACGCCGCCGGCCTGGCAGCCCGATGTGAAAGTCCGACTGCATTCGGGATCCCAGGCGCGGCAGCCACGCCGGGGGCTCCAGCCGGGGGCAGTCCCGGCCTCGGTGCGACGCCGGACTTTCACCACGGGCCGCTGACATGGACGACGCGCATCGAGGATGTACTGCAGAGCGACGCCGACCTCGTCGTCGAGGCGATCGGGGGCGTGGAGCCGGCAGCCGACTGGATTCGCGCCGCGCTCGCCGCCGGCAAGTCCGTCGTCACCGCGAACAAGCAGGTGATGGCTCGCCACGGCTTCGCGCTGCTCACGCTGGCCGCGAGGCAGGGACGTCAGCTGCGGTTCGAAGCCGCGGTCGGCGGGGCGATGCCGATCGTGCGCGCCCTCGGCGAGGGCCTGGCGGGGGACCGGATCACGCGCGTCGTGGCCATCCTGAACGGCACGACGAACGCCGTTTTCTCGCGTATGGAGGCGACCGGCTGCTCGCTCGAGGAGGCGCTCGGTGACGCGCGGGCGCGCGGCTACGCGGAAGCGGATCCGTCGGCCGACCTCGACGGGAGCGACGCGCGCGCCAAGCTGGCGATTCTCTGCGCGCTGGCGTTCGGCCTCCGGGTGGACCCGTCGCACATCGCGACGCGATCGTCGGCCTGGATTGCGGCGGACGACTTCGCGCGGGCGCGGGCCCGCGGCGGGACGGTTCGCCAGCTCGCGCACGCCGAGTACGACCGCGCCGCCTCGGTGCTGACCGCGTGGGTCGCGCCGGCCTTCGTCACCTGTCATTCGTTCTTCGGAAAGACAACGGGCGCGCAGAATGCGGCGCTGATCACCGGAGCGCACTCCGGCGAGACCGGCATCTTCGGCGCGGGCGCAGGCGGCGGCGCGACCGCGGTCGCGGTCATGAGCGACATCGTCGCCATCGCGCGCGACCGCTCGGCGATTGTTCCCCCTCCCGTCCTGACTTCAGATTTCAGGGTTCAGATTGCAGATTTGAGCGCGGAGACTTCCGCGTTGAGCGTCGAGACTCCAGAGTTGCATGTTGAAACGTCCCGTTTGTTGGAGGCTGTGTGAGTGCGTTGACCGGACTTCAGTGTCATCTCTGCAAGGCGACGTTTCCGGCGGAAGCGATCTACGTCTGCGACCAATGTCTCGGTCCGCTCGAGCCCGCCTACGACTACGGCGCCATTCATCTCACGCGTGAAGAGGTCGAGAGGCGGCCGAAGAATCTCTGGCGCTATCGCGAGCTGCTGCCGATCGTCGGCCGTCCGCTGACCGGGTTCAATTCAGGGTTCACGCCGCTCGTGCGCTGCGATCGGCTGGCCGCCCGGCTCGGGGTCAGCGAGCTGTACATCAAGGACGATTCGGTGAATCACCCGACGCTGTCGTACAAGGACAGGGTCGTCTCGGTCGCCGCCACACGCGCCGTCGAGCTCGGCTTCAGCGTGCTCGCGTGCGCGTCGACCGGCAATCTGGCCAACAGCGTCGCAGCGCACGCGGCGCGGCTCGGCATCGAGTGCTGCGTGTTCATTCCGGACAACCTCGAAGCCGGCAAGCTGCTCGGATCGGCCATCTTCAACCCGACGATCCTCGCGATCGCCGGCAACTACGACGACGTGAACCGGCTGTGCACGCAGGTCGGGGATCGCTACGGCTGGGGATTCGTGAACATCAACCTGCGGTCGTACTACGCCGAAGGCGCGAAGACCATGGGCTTCGAGATCGTCGAGCAGCTGGGCTGGCGGTATCCGAAGCATCTGGTGTCGCCAGTGGCCGGCGGCACGCTGCTTCCACGCCTCGTCAGGGGGCTCCGGGAGATGCGCGAAATCGGGCTCGTCGATGGCGACCTGCCGCGTGTCTACGCGGCACAGGCCGCTGGATGCGCGCCGGTCGTCCACGCGCTGCAGGCAGGACTCGAGCATCCCGAGCCGGTTCGGCCCGACACGATCGCGAAGTCCATCGCGATCGGTAATCCCGCCGACGGCTATCAGGTGATCGAGAGCGTGAAGGCGACCGGCGGTGCGGGAGCGGCGGTGACCGACGCCGGGATCGTCGACGCGATCAAGCTCCTGGCGGAAACCGAAGGCATCTTCACCGAGCCGGCTGGCGGCACGACGCTCGCCGCGACGATCGATCTCATCGCGCGCGGCGTCATCGCGCGCGACGAATCGATCGTGGTCTGCGTCACCGGAAACGGCTACAAAACCGCGGAGGTGGTGGCCGATCGCCTGACCACGCCCGTCCGCCTGAGCCGGGCGTTCAAAGAGTTCGAGGCCTGGCACGCATCGAGGGAGGTGCTCGCGTGAGCTGTGGCATCGCTCGTCCTGAGCCTGTCGAAGGACGAGGCGCCGAGATCGCCGCGGTTTCGACAAGCCTGTGAGCGAGACGCTCATCCTTCGACGGGCCGACTACCTCCGGCTCCGCGCGGTGGAACTGGACACGATCGGAAGCTTGAACTCGATCGTCCGGCCGTTGCGCAGCGCTTTGACCGTGGCCGTCGTGCCCGGCTTCGCATCGGACACGAGGCGCAGGAACTGTGAGGGGTCGTCGATCGCCAGCCCGTTCAACGCGATGATGACGTCGCCGGGTCTCAGCCCCGCGTCGAACGCTTCGGACGCCCGGCTCATGCGCGACACCAGCGCGCCGTTCGTGTTCGCGATGCCCAACTCCGCGGCGATCTCCGGCGACAGCTTCTCGACCCCGATGTAGCCGATCGATCCGCGGCGGACCTCGCCGTACTTCATCAGGTCGCCCACGATGCGCTGCGCGAGCTTGCTGGGCACCGCGAACCCGATGCCCTGATAGCCGCCGCTCTCGCTGTAGATTCCGGTGTTGATGCCCACCAGCTCGCCGCGGCTGTTGATGAGCGCGCCGCCCGAATTGCCGGGATTGATCGCGGCGTCGGTCTGGATGAAGTCCTCGTAGTCGGCGAAGCCCATGTTCGCGCGGCCCGTCGCGCTGACGATGCCGGCGGTAACGGTCTGGCTGAGTTGAAACGGGCTGCCGATTGCCAGCACCCATTCGCCGACCCGCAACTGCGTCGAATCGCCCCAGGGCACCACAGGCAGACCGCTCACGCCGATCTTGAGCAGCGCGATGTCGGTCGCCGGATCGGCACCGATGACTTTGCCTTTGATCTCGCGTTTGTCGGGCAGCGCGATCGTGATCTCGCGGACGTTGTCGCCGACGACGTGGTTGTTGGTGACGACGTAGCCGTCCCTGGAGATGATGACGCCTGACCCGAGGCTGAGCGAGCGCCGGTCGCGCGAGCCGAACGGCTCGTCGTCGCCGAAGAAGTAGCGGAAGAAGGGATCGTTGGGGAACGGCGAATTGCGCGTGCGGACGACCTGCAGCGACGAGATGTTGGCCACGCCCTTGATCGCCTGCCCGGCGATGCGCGTGAAGTCGGGACCGCCGCCGGCGAATGCCACGCCCGCAGCGGAGCCCGCAACGTTCGGGGCGCGCGGTTCTTGCGAAAAAGCCGGCGGCTCGTCGGCGCGGGAATCGGAGGCCGTGCGCATCCGCCCCGTGACGACCAGACCGGCGGTGAACCCCGCGACGATCAGCACGAATGACAGCGTCAGGCGGCGGAACATTGATCACGTGACGTCGACCCGCCGCGTGCCGCGGTCGGTCGACTTCGGGATGGTCACGGTGAGGACGCCGTCCTTCAGGTCGGCGGTGACGCCGCCGACGTCTATCGGCTCGGGCAGCGAGAAGGCGCGCGAGAACTGCCCGTGGCCGCGCTCGACGCGATGGTACTGCTCGCAGGGGATGTCGCGGTCGGGGCCTGCGAGGCGGGCCCCGCGGATGACAATCCGGCTGTCTTCCGCGTGGATTTCGATTTGATCGCGCGCGAGGCCGGGCAGCTCCGCGGTCAGGACGTAGTCGTCGGCGGTCTCGTAGAGATCGACGGGCGGCGTCCAGCCGGGTGCGTCGGTGCCAACCAGGTGCCCGATCTGTTCGTGGAGCGCAAGGAGGTCGCGAAGCGGATCCCAACGCGTGAACGCCACGTTTCTCATCGTAGCACGGTTGGCTGGGCTCAGACCATATGTGCTACGATTGCAAGGATATACAGCCACAGAACATGTCATTCATACAAGCCACGCGCCTCCGTAGAGGAATGCTCATCAAGGTCGGGAACGACCTGTTCCGCATCCTCGAGCTGCACCATCTGACGCCCGGCAACAAGCGCGCGCATATCCAGGTGCGGATGCGTAACATCCGCAGCACGATGCTGGCGGACCACAAGTTCCGCGCCGAGCAAGACGTGGAGCGCGCGACGCTCGACGAGCGCGAAATGCAGTATCTCTACAGCGACGGCGACCACTACTACTTCATGGACACGTCGACGTTCGAGCAGATCCACATCACGAGCGAAGCGCTCGGCGACTCGAAGAACTACCTGATTCCCGAGGCGACCATCCGCGTCGAGTTCTACGACGTCGAGCCGGTCGGCATCGAGCTGCCGCCGACTGTCGATCTGCTGGTGAAGGAAACCGTGCCCGGCATCAACCGCGCGACCGCCAGCGCCCAGGTGAAGCCGGCGACGCTCGAAACCGGCCTCGTCATCCAGGTCCCGCCCTTCGTCAACGAAGGCGACACAGTCCGCGTCAACACCGAAACCGGCGAGTACCAATCGCGAGTCTAGGTTTGAGTCCATGGACGTCGTCCCGAAGGCACCGCTTCACGGCTGGATCGAGGTCATTACAGGCAGCATGTTCAGCGGGAAGAGCGAGGAGCTCATTCGCCGTCTGAGACGGGCGCAGATTGCCCGCCAGAAGGTCCAGATCTTCAAGCCGCTCATCGACAACCGCTTCAGCGAAGACCACATCGTCTCGCACAGCGACATGCGGATCGGGTCCGAGACCGTCAAGAGCTCGGAGGAGCTGGTGCAGCAGGTTCACACGGACACCGAGGTCGTCGGGATCGACGAAGGGCAGTTCTTCGATCCGGATCTGCCGGCGGCCTGCAACACGCTCGCGGACCGCGGCAAGCGCATCATCGTCGCCGGCCTCGATCAAGACTATCTGGGCCGGCCCTTCGAGCCGATGCCGCAGCTGCTGGCGATTGCCGAATACATCACGAAGACGCTCGCGATCTGCGTGGTGTGCGGCGACCCGGCGAACCATACGCAGCGGCTCGTCGTCAGCAGCGATCGGGTGCTGGTCGGCGCCACGGGAGTGTACGAGGCGCGCTGCCGCCATTGCTTCGACCCGCATCTTTCCGGGCTAAGAATGGCTGAAGGCTGATAGCCCTTAGCCCTTAGCTTTGCCATGACGCGTTAGAATTCGGCCGTGAACGTCCTGAGCGGCAGTCTGCTCCTCCTCGGCTTCGGGTTCCTGGTGGCGAACGTCAAGCTCGCCGCCGACTACATCCGGTTCCGGAGGCTCCGCCGCGGCGCGCTGTTGATCTGGAGGACGCCGAAACCGCCGTACTACACCTTCGGACTGGGTCTCGGCGTGACGCTCGGTCTGCTCGTGTTCGCCAAGCTGTTCCTTCTGCACCGGCAGGCGTTCGGCGAATCGATGATGTTCCTGTATTACACGTACTTTTTTCCGATGAGCCTGACGATCGGCCGCGGCTTCTACGAGAACGGTATCTGGGCCGAGACGGCGTTCATCCCGTACCACGAGGTGGCGGGCATCAGCTGGCGGGAAGGCGAGCACCAGGTGACGCTCGTCGTCATCTCACGGTTGCGCAACCTTGCACGCCGTCTCATCGTGCCGGGGGACAAGTACGGAGCCGCGCGGCGGCTGCTCCGGGACAAGATTGGCGAGCACGTCATTCATTTCACTGGCACGGGGCTGGACCTCGGCGGGCACGACGAGCGGGACGAAGTTTAGAGGTGCGAGGTGCCGGAGTGCGAGATGCACGCTCGTGGCAGGCCTTTCAGAACCGTCCGGGTTGAGAGCGTGTGAAGAAATCACGTACAACGCAGAAACCGCTGAACCCGCAGAGAAAAATGCTTAGTGTTTTGCTGCGTGTTCTGCGAGTTCTGCGTTCAACGTCGTATTTCTTCACAGGCTCTTGAGCCGATAAGAGATACGCCATGGCAGCACGACCAACCTGGAAAGGCTTCCTGAAAATCAGCCTGGTGAACATCCCGATCAGGGTGTTCCCGGCGACCGAATCGAGCGGCTCGATCTCCTTCAATCAGCTTCACGGAGAGTGTCAGACGCGCATCCATCAGAAGCGCTGGTGCCCGCACTGCGACCGCGAGGTGCCGAGCTCCGAGATCGTCAAAGGGTACGAGTTCGAGAAGGGCCGCTATGTGATCATGTCGGAGGAGGACCTCGACAAGGTCCGTCCGGAGTCGACGCGCGTCATCGACCTCGTGCAGTTCGCGGACGCGTCGTCCATCGACCCGATGTACGTGGACCGCACGTACTACCTCGCGCCGGACGGCGGCATGGCCGCCGACGCGTTCGCGGTCATGCGCGACGGCATGCAGGGAAAGGTCGGGATCGGCAAGCTCGCGCTCTACGGACGCGAGTACCTCGTCGCCGTGCGCCCGTACCAGCGCGGCATCGTCATGCACACGCTGCATCACGCGGCGGAAATCCGCGGCATCGGGGCCGTGGAAGAGCTGAGCTCGCTGCCGGCAACGGTGAAACCCGAAGAGATCAAGCTTGCCAGACAGGTCATCTCGACCTTCGAGCAGCCGCTGAATCTGTCGGACTACAAGGACGAGTATCGCGAAGGACTCCAGCGGATCATCGACGCGAAGATCGCCGGCGAAGAGGTGGTCGCCGCCACGGCGAAGGCGGCGCCGAGAGTGGTCAACCTGATGGACGCCCTGAAGAGGAGCCTGGATGCAGTCAGCGCGACAAAGAAGCGGCCCGCGAAAGCCACGACGGAAAGACAGACCTCTGCGAAACGCAAGCGGGCCTAATTGGGAATTTGGA
>Ga0066683_10000894_pt1 | contig 10897 bp, 6 predicted proteins | sample GraSoiAngelo_132_FD_62296 | JGI IMG/M metagenome (GOLD analysis project Ga0066683, IMG submission 62296) | Grasslands soil microbial communities from the Angelo Coastal Reserve, California, USA - 14_0929_02_40cm | ecosystem: Environmental > Terrestrial > Soil > Grasslands | place: USA... | reverse complement strand
CACCTGAGGCAGACGCTCCGGTCTGATGACGGTTGTGATGAGCTTCATTTTCGGTTTGTCTCCAGAAAGGTGTGGGTGGGCTCGACGAGCGCGAGTCTCGCCGAGCCCAGCTCCTCGTTTTGCGGCGGCCCGCTACGCCGCCGATGCCTTCAGTGAAACCGCCGCCGATTCGCTGAGGATCACCGCCGACGCGACATCGGGCGTGTCGGGGTAGGCGAGCGCGCCCATTTCGGGGAGGTCGAGCCCCAGCTCCTCGGCTTCGGCCGAGACGCGATGACCGCCGACCAGCACGGCAGTGATCTTGTAGGCCACGTAGGTCATCAGGCCGACTGCCACGAAGTTCGTCACCCCGCCGATCACTTCGGCCGCGAATTGGCCGGCGTCGCCGTAGAACAGTCCACGCACCGCCCCGTTCACACCGTTCCAGCCGTCTCCGTACGTCCCGTCGGCGAGCAGGCCGAGGGAGAGGATGCCCCAGAACCCGTTGACTCCGTGCACCGAGATTGCTCCGACCGGGTCATCGATGCGGAGCCTGCGCTCGATGAAGAAGACCGCCATGCAGACCAAGACTCCCGCTACGCCGCCGATCAACACGGCGGACGGCGCGGTGACAAAGGCACAGGGCGCCGTGATCGCCACGAGCCCGGCGAGCGCGCCGTTCGCGAGCATGGACGGATCGGGTTTGCCGTACTTGAGCCACATGTACAGCATCGCGGTGATGCTTCCCGCGGCCCCAGCCAGCATGGTGTTGGTAGCGATCACACCGATGCGAAGATCGGACCCCGCGAGGGTCGATCCGGGGTTGAACCCGAACCACCCGAAGCACAGGATGAACGTTCCCACCAGGGCCATGGGAATATTGTGGCCCGGGATCGGGTTCGGCGTCCCGTCGGCGTTGTACTTTCCGCGGCGCGGCCCGAGCAGCGAGGCGCCGACCAGCGCGATCACGCCACCCGTCAGGTGTACGACGGACGAGCCGGCGAAGTCCACGTGCCCATGCCCGAGCCCGAGGTTCACCCCCAGCTGCGACAGCCAGCCGCCGCCCCACACCCAGTTCGCATAGACCGGGTAAATGAACGCGCCGATGAACACGCTGAACACGCAGAACGCGGCGAAGCGCCAGCGCTCCGCCATCGCGCCCGTCGGAATCGTGGCGGTCGTGTCCATGAAGACCATCTGGAACAGGAAGTACGTGAAGACCGGTGCCGCGTACGCCACGCCGGTGAGGAAGAAGCCGCTGTGGCCGAACAGCCCCCACGCCTTACCGCCCAGGTGCAGGGCGAACTCCACGTTCAGCTTGTCGTAGCCGCCGAGGGTTGTCATGGGGCCCAAGCCGCCCGCCTGGATCGCGAATCCCATTACCCAGTAGCCCATCATCGCAAGGCCGTACACCATGAAGTTCATCGCAAACGTGTGGGCCGCGTTCTTAGCCCGTGTGAAGCCGGTCTCCACCATCGCGAAGCCGGCTTGCATGAACATCACGAGGAAGCCCGTGACGAGCGTCCACACGAAGTTGATGGCGACGGTGTTCGCCGCCGCCGCGACGTTGGCGGCCTTGGCGAGCGAGTCGATGGCAGCGGGTGCTTGCGCGACGAGAGCGAGCGGGCACACCAGTCCGGGCAGGACGGCGAGCAGGGCCGAGCGTTTCATGACAACTCCCGAGGTGGGGGTGGGAAAACGTGGTGTAACCAGAATTGTGCACAAACTGCATGATAAAGTCAACAGTATACGCCAAATGGCATGAATTATGTAAATTGTGACATCAACCTTGCATTTCTTGCGCCTTCAAGGTACCATTAGGCAATTCCGCCGCCCGGTCAGATCCTCTGCGGAGGCAACGCTTTGCCCAACGCTCCTGTCGATGCCGTGGCCCAGGTGATCCTGGCGCTCGCCGTCCTGCTCGCCGGGGCGAAGCTCGGCGGTCACCTCGCCGAGCGACTGGGACAGCCCGCGGTGCTGGGCGAGCTGGTCGCGGGGATCTTGGTGGGCAACCTCGACCTCGTGGGTGTGCCGTGGGTTCGCACACTCGGGAGCGACGGCACCATCGACGTCCTGGCCAAGCTCGGCGCCGTGGTCCTGCTGTTCGAGGTCGGGCTCCAATCCACGGTGGGAGACATCCTCTCCGTTGGGGTGCGGTCGTTCGTCGTCGCAGTGCTGGGGGTGGTCACGCCGTGGGTGCTGGGGTGGGGCGTCGGCGCGCTCGCATTGCCCAACGCTTCCCCTTACGTCCACGCCTTTCTGGGCGCTACGCTCACGGCCACGAGCGTCGGGATCACGGCGCGCGTCCTCAAGGACCTTGGGCGCGCGCAGTCGGCGGAGGCCCGCATCATCCTGGGCGCCGCAGTCATCGACGACGTGCTGGGGCTCGTGATCCTCGCCGTGATCGGGAGCGTAATCGCGGCGGCCAATCTCGGGACGGGGCTCTCCTACGGGCACGTGGCCGCGGTGCTCTTCAAGGCGCTCGCGTTCCTGGTCGGCGCGCTCGCCGTCGGAGCGGTGTTCTCCCCACGGCTGTTCGCGCTCACCGCGCGGCTGCGCGGTCAAGGCACCCTGCTCACGACCGCGCTGGTGTTCTGCTTCCTCCTCGCCTACCTCGCGTCGGCCGTCGGGCTCGCGCCGATCGTGGGCGCCTACGCGGCGGGACTAGTGCTCGAGGAGGCGCACTCGCAGAAGCTGGAAGAGCTGGTTCGGCCCATCGGGACGTTGCTCGTGCCCGTCTTCTTCGTCGTGATGGGCACGCGCGTGCGCCTCGAGGCGTTCGCGCATACGGAAATCCTGGGTCTCGCGACGCTGCTCACGGTGGCGGCGATCGTGGGCAAGCAGGCGTGCGCCCTGGGCGGGCTCGGCGCTCCCCTGAACCGGCTCGCGATCGGTCTCGGCATGATTCCCCGAGGCGAAGTGGGCCTGATCTTCGCCAACCTGGGCCTCGGGCTCACGCTGCACGGCGTGCCCGTCATCGACGAGCGGGTGTTCTCGGCCGTCGTGCTGATGGTCGTCCTGACGGCACTGGTCACGCCGCCGGCCCTCAAGTGGAGTCTGGCGCGCGCGCCGCGACGTGCTCACGCCGCGGTCGCTGCAACGCAAAACGTGCAGGTTGTGCAACAGTTCAAAGGCAGCTTTGCAGTGAGCGACGGGAGTACCACTTGAGCCAGCGCCGATTGGGTCTCAACTGGCAGAGTTTGCTTGACGTCGTACCGGACGCGGGGTACCTTCCCGCGTGCCCGCAGTCCCTTGTGCCCGCAGGCCGTAGCCTGACCAACCCTGGAGCGACTTGATCCGCCGGAGGACCAGTTTTCTATGACTGCAACAGCCAAACCAACCGCCACGCCACACGCCAAGGGCGCATCCGCGCCCGCCGACGTGATTCGCCGGGCGCGCGAGCACGGGGTGCAGGTCGTGGACCTGCGCTTCACCGACCTGCCCGGAACCTGGCAGCACTTTTCGATTCCGCTGGGGGAGCTGACCGAGGATCTGTTCGCGGAGGGGATCGGGTTCGACGGGTCGTCCATCCGGGGATTCCAGGCGATCAACGAGAGCGACATGCTGCTCTTCCCCGACGCGGGGAGCGCGTTCGTGGACCCCTGTCTCGAGGTGCCGACGCTGTCGCTCACCTGCGACGTCAAGGATCCTGTGACCGGGGAGCCCTATTCGCGCGACCCGCGCTACGTGGCCCAGAAGGCCGAAGGGCATCTCGGGAAGACGGGCATCGCCGACACGGCGTACTACGGGCCGGAGGCCGAGTTCTACATCTTCAACTCGGTGCGCTTCGATCAGAACGCGCACGAGGGCTACTACCACGTCGACTCCGAGGAAGGGATCTGGAACTCGGGGCAGGACGGCAACGGCACCCCCAACCTGGGGCACCGGCCGCGCCATAAGGAAGGCTACTTCCCGGTACCGCCGACCGACCGTCTGCAGGACCTTCGCTCCAAGATCATGCTCGCCATGATCGCCGCCGGGGTCGAGGTCGAGGTGCACCACCACGAGGTGGGCACGGCCGGTCAAACGGAGATCGACATGCGGTTCAAAACGCTCACGCGCATGGCCGATCAGATGATGATCTACAAGTACGTGGTGAAGAACGTGTGCCGCCAAAATGGCTACACGGCCACGTTCATGCCCAAGCCGCTGTTCGGGGACAACGGCTCCGGGATGCACGTCCACATGAGCTTGTGGAAGGACTCGAAGCCCTTGTTCTTCGACGCGAAGGGGTACGGTCTGATCTCCGATACGGCGCGCTGGTACATCGGAGGGCTCATCAAGCATTCACCGGCCCTGCTCGCCTTCGCGGCACCGACGACGAACAGCTACCGGCGGCTGGTGCCGGGGTACGAGGCGCCGATCAACCTGATCTACTCGCAGCGCAACCGCTCGGCGATCTGCCGCATTCCCGTGTATTCCAAGTCGCCCAAGGCGAAGCGCGTCGAGTACCGGGCCCCGGACCCCTCGTGCAACCCGTATCTCACGTTCGCGGCGCTGTTGATGGCCGGGCTCGACGGCGTCAAGAACAAGATCGAGCCGCCCAAGCCGATGGACGTGGACCTCTACGAGCTGGAGCCGGAGGAGCGCAAGCATGTGAAGAACACGCCGGGCTCGCTCGCGGACACGTTGGCGGCGCTCGAGGCCGATCATGCGTTCCTGCTGGAGGGCGGGGTGTTCACGCCGGACGTGATCGAGACCTGGCTCAGCTACAAGCGGACGAGAGAGGACGATCCGGTACGGCTGCGGCCACATCCCTACGAGTTCTTCCTGTACTACGACGTGTGAAGCGAGGAACTGAGGCGGCCGGGAAGCTCCGGCCGCCTCTTGTGCCATGACCGCGACCGCTGAAAAGACGACCGGAGCGACGAAGAAGGAGATCCTCAGTCTCTGCCGCGAGCAGGGCGTAGCGTTCCTGCGGCTGCAGTTCACCGACATCCTTGGCGTCAACAAGAACTTCGAGGTGCCTGAGAGCCAGTTCGACAAGGCCCTCTCGGGCGACATCCGCTTCGACGGCTCGGCGATCGAAGGCTTCGTCCGGATCGAAGAGTCGGACATGGTGCTCAAGCCCGATCTCGACACCTTCCGGGTGCTCCCCTCCGACGAGCCGGGCGGGCGGGTGGCGCGGCTGCTGTGCGACATCTACAACCCCGATGGCTCCCCCTTCGCCGGCTGCCCCCGGCAGACCCTCAAGCGGCAGATCGCGCGGGCTGCGGCGCTCGGCTACGAAGTAATGATCGGCGTCGAGGCCGAGTTCTACATCTTCCAGCTGGACGCGGACGGCAAGCCCACCACGCGCACCCACGACAGCGGCGGCTACTTCGACCTGACGCCGGTCGACAAGGCCGAGGAGATCCGGCGGCTGATCGTGCGCGACCTCGTGTCGATGGGTTTCGAGGTCGAGGGGGGGCACCACGAGGTCGCACCCGGTCAGCACGAGATCGACTTCCGCTACGCCGGGGCGCTCGACACGGCGGACAACCTGGCGACCTTCAAGTTCGTCGTGCGCAACGTCGCGTACCGCCACGGCTACCTCGCCACGTTCATGCCGCAGCCGATCTTCGGTCAGGCCGGCTCTGGCATGCACACCAGCCATTCCCTGTTCCGGCAGGGGAAGAACGCGTTCTACGAACGGAAGGCGCAGTGGGAGCTGTCCAAGGTCGCCCTCCAGTACATCGGGGGACTGCTGAAGCACGCCCGCGGCTTTTGCGCCGTCACTAATCCGCTGGTCAACAGCTACAAGCGCCTGGTGCCGGGCTACGAGGCGCCGGTGCACGTCGCCTGGTCGATGCGCAACCGCTCTCCGCTGATCCGCATCCCCGAGCGCCGCGAGGTGGGCACGCGCTGCGAGGTGCGCATGCCCGACCCCGCGGCCGATCCCTACCTCTCGCTCACCGTGCAGATCGCCGCCGGCCTGGATGGCGTCGAGCATGAGTTCACGCCGCCCGACCCGGTCAACAAGAACATCTTCGAGATGAGCTACCGCGAGCGGCGCCACTTCCGCATCGACGACCTCCCCCGGGACCTGCACGAGGCGCTCGAGTACCTCGAGAAGGACGAGGTTGTCCGGGCCGCCCTCGGCGACCACATCTACGAGCGGTTCATCGAGGCGAAGCAGCGGGAGTGGCAGGAGTACATCGGGCGCGTCAGTGAGTGGGAGCTGGAGCGATACCTCGGGCTGTACTGAACAACTACAAATGCGTGGTGCGTAGTACGTGGTTGCCAGCGGTCCCGGACGCCGTCGCGCGGCTCCGTTGGGACTTGTTCCGCCGGATGCAACCACGCACCACTCACCTATATTTTTCCTGCCGACACTATGTCGTCACCATCAATACAGGTACGCGACACTAAGCGCGAAGCTCACCTGCCCGTCCTTGCCATTGAACACCTGAAAGCTCGAGTGATCGTAGCGCACTTCTGGTCGCACCAGCGCGTTGGGCCAGCTTTTCACGTTCAGGGTGCCCGTCAGGCTCCACAGCTTGTGGGCGGCGGTGCTCAGCAACCCGAATGCGCCCGACGTGCGCGCGGTTTGCGCGTCATTGAGATAGTCCGCGCGGCCGGCGAAGTTGACTTTGGGTGAGAGGTCGACCGCAAGCCAGCCGCCCACCGCCCACCAGGTCGCGTCCTGGGTCGGATCGGGGAGGGCCGCGTTCGCCTTCTCTTTCCCCCAGTCACCCTGAATCCATACTGAGGCCTTGCTTCCCATCTTCTGGTTGAGCAGGACATCGATCCCGTAGCGGGACGCGTTACTGTTTGGCTCCTGCGCCCCCACGTACCCGACGATGCCGAGGGCGGTGTTGGCGGACGTCAGGCCGAGCCGGCCCATGAAGTCTTTGTTCCCGTTGGTGACGACGACGCGGTCCCACCCGTTGTCGATCCGGAGCTCGATGTCGGCGCTGCTCGAGAACTTGTAGTCCAGCTCGAGACCGGTGGCGGTGAAGTTCTCGACGTAGATGAACTGGTTACCCTCCGACCAGTTCGGGTTCACCACGTCTTCGATGACTTCTAGGCCCATCATGGTCACGAACTTGCCGGCCTTGAACTGGATGCCGTTGCCGTTCGCGGTCGGCAGGTTCAGGGTGACGTACAGCTGCGTGATTTCCCCGTCCGTCCCCACGTTGAAGCCGCTCGCCCCGCTGCCGCTCGAGTGGAGGACCTCCGCGTTTTGACCCAGCAGTACGTCGGCATGAACGCCCGCGTCCACCTTCTTAGCATCAAAGGGACGGTCGGCCGTCAGCTTCAGCGCGTTCAGGGTGAAGGCGTTGGAGTAGCGGTCGTACAGCCTGCCGAGGATTGTGTTGGGAGGGACGGCCTCCGTCGAATAGGCGTAGGATGCCTCGACGTACCCGCTGAGCTTGAAGCTCGGCGGTGGCGCGGGGGCGGGGGCGGGGGCGGGGGCAGCCGGCGGAGCCTGTCCGGCGAGGGGCGCGGCCACGGCGCCGAGCCAAGCGAGGCTGAGCGCGCTGACCATACGGAGTGGGGGCGGCATGGCGGTCCTCAGTAAGGAGAAGTGATCGCGCGACGGAGCGGATAGCTCACCTCGCGCAGGTATGTTAACCCTGCAGTTGCAGTAGTGTCAAGTGTTTTGTGCATTTTTTGCACCACCTTGGCGTTACCATGCATACTTTGGCACATGACGAATCGGAGGCAAGTTATTATTGTGCATGTGATGCGCATATTCGATATCACGCTTGCACTTCAGCCCCGCGGGAATGCCCCTTGGGCCGGGGTTGACGGCCTGCGTGCCCTGGTTAGTATGGCCGGACTATGGTGAATGTCCACCGCGTCAGCTCGCCGATCAGCACGATCGCGATTTGTCCGCCCCGAGAGGCGGTGTGCTGACGCTCGGCTAAGAGACGTTCCCGACCAGTCAGTGCCCCGCGGCCTCTCAAATCGAGAGGCCGTTTCGTTTGAGGTGATCATGGACCTGAAGCTGTACGACACGACGCTCCGCGACGGGACCCAGCGCGAAGGGCTCTCGCTCTCCGTCGAGGACAAGGTAAAGATCGCCCGCCGCCTGGATGAGCTGGGGATCTATTATCTCGAGGGCGGCTGGCCGGGGTCGAATCCGAAGGACGCCGAGTTCTTTCGTCGCATCCCCACTGCGGGGCTGCGCCGGGCCAAGGTCGCGGCGTTCGGCATGACGCGCCGGGCGGGCGGCCGTGCGGAAGACGACGCCAACCTGCGGGCGCTGGTGGAGGCGGAGACGCTGGTCGTGACGCTCGTGGGCAAGACGTCCGCCCTCCATGTGGAGCGCGTGCTCGAGACGAGCCGCGACGAGAACCTCCGCATGATCGGCGACAGTGTCGGCTACTGCAAGCGCCTGGGCCGGGAAGTGATCTACGACGCCGAGCACTTCTTCGACGGGTGCCGCCTCGACCTGGAGTACGCGCACGCCACCGTGCGCGCGGCGGCGGACGCGGGTGCCGACTGCGTGGTGCTATGCGACACCAACGGGGGCGAGCTCCCCGAGGTCGTCGAGCAGCGAGTGCGCGACGTGCGCTCGCGGGTTGCCACGCCTCTCGGGATCCACACGCATAACGACTCGGGGCTCGCGCTCGCGAACGCCCTTGCGGCGGTCAAGGCCGGCTGCGTGCACGTGCAGGGAACGATCAACGGCTACGGCGAGCGCTGCGGTAACATGGATCTGATCCCCCTCATCGCCACGCTGCAGTGCAAGCTCGGGTACAACGTGCTGCCGCCCGCTCAGCTGGGCTGCCTCACCGAGGTAGCGCACTTTGTCGCGGCGGTCGCGAACCTGAACCCCGATCCCCATCAGCCGTACGTCGGCCGCAGCGCGTTCGCGCACAAGGGCGGCATCCACGTCGCCGCCGTCGCCAAGGTCGCGGAAAGCTATCAGCACATTGATCCCGTGCTCGTTGGCAACGAGATGCGGGTGGTCGTGAGCGAGCTGGCGGGCCGCCGCAACATCACGATGCGCGCCGAGGCGTTGGGTTTGCGAGTCGGCGTCCCCGAGGCAGGGCTGCTCCAGCGCATCAAGGAGCTGGAGCACGCCGGGTTCCAATTCGACGGGGCGGAGGGATCGTTCGAGATGCTGGTGCGGCGCTCCGCCCCGGATTACAAGCCGCCGTTCGAGTTACTCGGCTTTACCGTGCTCGTCGACGAGGCGAATGGGGCGGGGGTCAAGGCGCAGGCGACGGTGAAGCTGCGCGTGGGCGACGAGGTGGTGCACACCGCGGCGGAGGGGGCGGGGCCGGTGAACGCCCTGGACTGCGCCGTCCGGAAGGGGCTGCTGCCGCATTATCCCGAGCTCGCGGACGTGCGGCTCGTGGACTACAAGGTTCGGATCGTGGACGAGCACCTGGGCACCGCTGCGAAGCCGCGTGTGGTGCTCGAGTCGGCGCGCGGCTCGGAGCGCTGGAGCACGGTGGGGTGCTCGGAGAACATCATCGAGGCGAGCTGGCAGGCGCTCAAGGACAGCCTCGAACTGCCGCTGCTCAGGGCGCGGGGCTAGGGGTCAGTCCGTCGCGGCTTCGGCGGCGGGGGCGGCGTGGGCCTCCTTGAACTTGATCGGCTCGGCCCAGAACCCGGCGCAGAAGTCGCCGAACGCGCGCGCCCGGTCCAAGATCTCGCGCGCGGCCGCCTCTCCCGGCTCCGCGCGCTTCAGGCGCGCGAACTCCCCTGACAATTCGCTCCACGAGCCGCCGGTCTGTCCGGAGAGCACGAAGATGTTTTCGAACTCCCACAGCGCCTGCTCCGGTGTGAACGGGTCCACCAGCCGGCGATAGAGCGGGACCCGCGCGGCGGCCGCCGCCGCCTCGTACCCGGCGAAGATCGCGGCGCCGAACTCCTTGTGCGCGAAGTACGCCTCGGCTTGCGCCAGCGCTTCCTTTGCGTCCGCCACCGACGGAATTTTCTCGGCTACGGTCGCACCCGCGCACTCTCCCTTAACCCCCTGACGCACGGCGAACTTCTCGTTCGCGTGCCCCCAGTCCTGATAGAAGGAGGGGTCCGCTTCGAACGTCGGCACGGAGCGCAGCGGCTCGAGGGCCTCCTTGAGACGCGCCTCGCCCAAACGCGCCATGCACGCAGTGAAGTCCTCGCCGTCCTGCCGCTCACTCTCGAACAGCCCGAGCAAGGTCTGCAACACCCTGACGCAGTTCTTCGCGGGATACTTGCCCATCACTTCGCCGATCTGCGCCCGGTCGAGGCCGATCCGGCCGCCCACGAACAGGAGGTACGAAGGCACCGTGCGCTTATCCTCGGTCATGGCCGCGCTGTGAAAGCCGACGTCGGCGACGGCGTGCTGGGCGCAGCCGTTCGGGCATCCGGAAATCTTGATCCTGAGGGTACGCGCCAGCTCGCGATATTGCGCGAGCTCACCCCCGTCCTCGAGCGCGGCCGAGAGCGCCGAGCCGAGGCCCTTCGCCGAAGCGATGCCGAGACGGCACGTGTCGGCTGCGGGGCAGGTGGTGATGTCCTCGATCGTCTCGGCGCCGGGATCGCCGAGCTCGATGCTGCGGAGGGCGTCGTATAGGTCGGGCAGCTCGTCCTCGCGCACCCAGGGCAGATAGAAATTCTGGTCGACCGCAATGCGTGCCTCGCCCGCCGAGTAGCGCCGCACGACCTCGGCGAGCTTGCGGAGCGGATCGCTCAGGATGTCCCCTAACCGCAGCCGGACGTTGACACCCTTCAGTCCCGGGATCTTGTGGGGCACCACGGAGTCGCGGTACCAGCGACGGTATTCGGGCCGCTCGGTGCGCGGATCGCGCACCGGGAGTCCGGCACGCGGCGGAACCTCGAAGGGCTGGTGAACCTCCTGTACATCCTCGGGCGGGAAGGGGATCGGACCGACGTGCTGGCGCTCGAGATCGAGCGCTTCGCGAAACCGCGGCCACCCCATGGCCTGCACCAGGAACTTCATGCGCGCCTTCATACGGGACTTGCGCTCGCCGTA
>Ga0066683_10000893_pt1 | contig 10914 bp, 10 predicted proteins | sample GraSoiAngelo_132_FD_62296 | JGI IMG/M metagenome (GOLD analysis project Ga0066683, IMG submission 62296) | Grasslands soil microbial communities from the Angelo Coastal Reserve, California, USA - 14_0929_02_40cm | ecosystem: Environmental > Terrestrial > Soil > Grasslands | place: USA... | reverse complement strand
CTCGCGCCATCGGAGGGAACGGCGATCGTGGCCGGCGTCGACGTCCGCGAGGCGCCCGATCGCATCAAAGAGCTGATCGGGTACATGTCGCAGCGCTTCGGGCTCTACGAAGATCTGACCGTGGCCGAGAACATGGATTTCTATGCGGGGATCTACGGCCTCGAAGGCCCGAGCAGGCGCGGACGGATCACCGAGGTCGTCTCGTTCCTCGGACTCGATAAGCGACTGAGTCAGCTCGCCGGAACGTTATCGGGCGGCTGGAAACAGCGTCTCGCGCTCGCCTGTTCGATGATGCACCGGCCACCGGTGCTGTTTCTCGATGAGCCGACCGCGGGCGTGGATCCCGCAGCCCGACGCGGGTTCTGGCGGACGATCCACAGCCTTGCAGCACAAGGCACGACCATCATCGTGACGACCCATTACATGGATGAAGCGGAGCGCTGTATCCGCGTCGCGTTACTCAGCCAGGGCCATCTCATCGCGCTCGGCCATCCCGATGAGGTCGCGGCGCAGGTCGGCCAGGGCGCGAAGACGCTCGAGGACGCGTTCGTCGCGCTTCAGGAACGAGACGAACAGGAGCAGGCGTGAAGCGCTTCGGTCCGATGTTTCGCAAGGAATTCATCCAGATGCGCCGGGACCGCCTCACCCTCGCCATCATGACCGGCATTCCGGTCATCCAGCTGCTCTTGTTCGGGTTCGCGATTCAGACCGATGTGCGCCACATCCCCACGGTGGTGTTCGATGAGTCGCGCACGTCCACGAGCCGCGACGTGATCGCGGCGTTCGAGAATACCGGCAACTTCCACATCGTGGCGCACGTCGATGGACGCGATGCGCTCAACGACTGGATCGCGCGCGGCGACGCGCAAGCCGGGATCGCCATCCCGCACGATTTCCCGCGCGACCTCGCGCGTGGCACGACCGCGACCATCCAAGTCATCGTGGACGCCTCCGATCCGTTGTCGTCGCAGGCGGCGCTGGCCGCGGCAGCGGGCGTCGCGCAGGTGCGCAATCTTGCGATCCTCTCGGCGGCGGCGAATCGGACCGAGCTGCCGCTCGAGACGCGCGTGCGCCCGCGCTATAACCCCGGGCTGCGCAGTCCGAACTACATCGTCCCGGGACTGGTCGGCGTGATTCTCACGATCACGATGGTGCTCGTCACGGCGATGGCCATCGTCCGCGAACGCGAGCGCGGCACGCTCGAGCAGCTCATCGTCACGCCGATCACCAAGACCGAGCTGATGCTCGGCAAGATCGCGCCGTATGTGGGCGTGGGCCTGGTACAGATGACGACCGTCTTGCTACTCGGCAGATTCGTGTTCGACGTCCCGCTGACCGGTAACGTGCTGTTGCTCTACTCGATCGCGCTCGTGTTCGTCGTGGCGAGCCTCGGCCTCGGCCTGTTCGTGTCGACGCTCGTGAAGACGCAGCAGCAGGCGATGCAAGCCGCCTTCTTTTTCGTGCTGCCGAACATTCTCTTGTCGGGATTCATGTTCCCGCGCCAAGCAATGCCGGTGCTGTTTCAGTGGATCGGTGCCCTGTTGCCGTTGACGCACTTCCTGAAGGTGCTGCGTGGCATTCTGCTGAAGGGCGTCGGGGTTCCGGAGCTGTGGCGCGAGATGGTGATCCTGCTGGTGTTCGCGGCCGCCCTGATCGCGCTCGCGGTGCGGCGCTTCCAGAAGACGCTCGACTAACTCGCTTCCCCGGCGATCGCGATGTGATCGGGCGCTCCGCCCTTGGCCGATTGGAGCGCCCCTTCGCCCAGCGTGAACAAGTCCTCGGGTCGCAGCGCCTCACTGTGGGGATAGGCGATCACACCGGCCGAGATGGCTGGGGCTTTGGCTGGTCCCAGGTCGGCGAAGGTATGGCGGGCAAAGACCTGCCGCAGCCGCAGGACGAAATGGCGCGCCCCCGGCCCATCGGTTTCCGGAAGCACGCAGGCGAATTCATCACCGCCGTAGCGCGCCACGAAGTCGGGCGCGCGAATCTCGCGCTGCAGGATGGCACCGATTTCTCCCAGCACCCGGTCACCGGCAGCTTGGCCGAGCCGCTCGTTGATATCGCGCAGCTGCTCGATGTCGATCAGGACGAGAGAGAAATGCAGCGAATATCGCCGCGCCCGCTCGAACTCGTCGCGCATCCGCCGGTCGAGGGCATCGAGTGAAGCACAACCGGTCAGCTCGTCGGTCTTCCCCGCGCTGATCTGCCGGCGATACATGGCCGAGCGCCGCTCCTCGTTTTCCAGGACGCGCGCGGCCGCCTGCGCGATTGTGTTGGCGAACGCAACGTCCTCCGGCCGTAGCTGAGGATCGCCCTTCTCCGTCCGGAGGAAGAACACGCCCGCCGCACGGCCCTGCACAAACACGGGCAGCGCCACCGCCGATTGTACGTTCACGTCGATCTGCTGCTGGCTCCAATGTTCCCGGATCGCGGCGAACAGCGGATGGTTGTGGACGTCCTGAATGACGACCGGCCGCTCGGTGCGGATCGCTTCCTGAATCTCCGGATAGCGCTCGAGATCGACGCGCAGATCGCGGATCGCCGGGTTCTCGTAAACCGCAACCACACGGCCTTTATCTTCGCCCGGCGCCGTAAGCACAAACGAGCAGTGCGACAGTCCGAACGCCTGGCCGACGCGGCGCACCAGTGTCTGAAAGATTTCGTCGGCACGCAGCGCCGCCGAGACCTCCTGGAAGATGTCGAACAGGAGATCGCGGGCCCGTAACGCCTCCTGCGCTTCGTGCACTTCGGAGCGCACGCGGACGTGCGCATCCAGGCGGGCGCGCAGCTCGGGCAGATGCACGGGCGCGATCAGCGCGTCGCGCGCCCCCGCGAGCAACGCTTCCGTGGCCGCTTCCACGCCGCCATCGACGACGATCACGAACACGGGTGCACCCCCGTAGGCCGGACGACTAATGAGCGCGCGCACCTCATCGGCAAGATTCTTGATCCCTGGCGGGGGCGTGTAGAGCAGCAAGTCGGGCGGTGATTGAGAGGGTTCTTCGGTGACCTGAAATCCGCCGCGCACCAACAACCGCTCGAGTCCCTCCGGTCGAGCCGCGGGATTGCCGATCAGGAGGATGCGGTGACGAACCAAGTCCGGCAGAAGCCGTCTCCCGCGCTGGGTGCGGGCCCAAGCTATAGTTTAACCCATGCACCTGCAAGCACATCCGGCGCCGGAAACACTCGGCGCGCGCACGCGCATGGTCTTGCGGCAGCTGGCGGGCCGCGGCGTGCGTGATCAGCGGGTGCTGGCCGCGATGCGGTGGGTACCGCGCGAGTGGTTTTTGCCGCCACACCTGGCGGGAGACGCATACACCGATGCTCCCCTCCCGATTGGCAGCGGGCAGACGATTTCCCAACCGTACGTCGTCGCACTCATGACCGAACAGCTGCAGCCCAAACGCACCGATCGCATTCTGGAGATCGGGACGGGGTCGGGCTATCAGACCGCGATCCTCGCACGGCTCGCCTCGGGCGGGAAAGTCTTCACAATCGAGCGGTTACCGGATCTGCTGGTCGAGGCCGAAGAGCGTTTCCGCCGTCTCGGTCTCATGAACATCGCAACCCGGCTCGGCGATGGCGCACCGGGCTGGATGGAAGAGCAGCCGTTCGACGGAATTATCGTGGCCGCCGCGGCACCCCGGATCCCCGCGCCCCTGGCCGATCAACTCGCGCCGGGCGGCCGGTTGGTCATCCCGGTCGGTGACCTCGCCTCGCAAGAGCTGGTCATCCTCCAACGACCCGCGAGCGGCGAGGGGGAAGGACTGACGCAGCGTCAGATGGGAGGGGTCCGGTTCGTCCCGCTCATCTCCCGACTCGCCTTCACGGAAGAACTGTGATGCTGGGCGCGCATGTGTCGAGTCGGGGCGGTGTCGCAGCCGCCCCCGAGCGCGGCGCCGAGCTGCGGGCGACGGCCATCCAGCTCTTTACCAAGACGCCGAATCAGTGGCGGGAGCCATCGCTCGCAGACGAGCATGTCGGTCGCTTCAAGGACGCAGTCGCGCGTCATCGGCTCGAAACGGTCGTGGCGCACGACAGCTACCTCATCAATCTCGCCTCTCCCGATCCCGTTTTGCGCGCGCGGAGCATCGAGAGCTTCACACGCGAGTTGGAGCGGTCGCGAGCGCTGGGCTTGCGTGCAGTCGTTTCGCATCCGGGGAACTACATGGACGACCGGGATGCCGGCCTCGACCGCAACGCGCGCGGGTACGCCGAGTGTCTCGCGGCGGTGAGCGGTGATCTGGAGGTCTGGATCGAGGGGACCGCGGGGTCAGGGACGGCGCTGGGTGCGCGGTTCGAGGATCTGCGCGCCCTCCGCGACGCCTTGCCGCCCGATGTCAGGAAACGGGTGGGTTTCTGTTTGGATACGGCGCATTTGCATGCGGTCGGTTACGATCTGGCACACATCGAGCGGGTGTGGGAGGAATTCGATCGCGTGGTCGGCTTCGAGCTCTTGAAGTGCCTGCATCTCAACGACTCACGCGCCGCGGCGGGGTCTCGCGTCGATCGCCACGAATGGATTGCGGAAGGCCGCATCGGTGCAGAGCCGTTCCGACGCATCATGCGCGACCCAGCGCTGGCGAGCGTCGTGAAGATTATCGAAACCCCGAAGCGCGATGACCCGTTGCGCCACGACCGCCGGATGTTGCGGCGCTTGCGGGCTTATGCCAGGGGCAACGTTCGGCGCCCGGTCACTGTATAATGAAGAGCCAATGAAACGCTTCGGCTTCGCCGTACTCTTCGTAGTTCAGGCCCTCGCCAGTGGCGCGGTCTCGCTCGCGCATGCCCGCGATGTGCTGGTCGCCCCCGCAGGCATCGAAGCAAGCCACAGCAGCCGCTGCGCGATTCTGCACGACGAGCTCCGTTGCGCCCTCTGCCACTATGCCGGCACGCGTGTCGTCGCACAGCACACGATCGTCAACCTGTCCGCACCCGTCGCCCGGGCGCTGTTCGTGCCGGTGCAGTTCGTCCCACTGGTCACAGTGGCGGTTCGATTCACCCCTCCCCCGCGAGCACCTCCGTCAGTTCTCTCCTGAACCAATAGGGCGCGCTCCGTACGTCGCGGAGCGTTGGAGCTTCTGCAGTACTCACGGAGAGGACATCGACATGACACGTACATACAGCGCGGCGCTGCTCCTGGCCGCGTGCCTTGCGGCACCAGCTGCCGCGCAGCAACCCACGCAGCGACAACTGGACTCGCTCGCCGCGCAGGTGCGCGTGCTACGGGCGAGGCTCGACAGCGTGCTCGGAGCACTGGCGCGCCGGCCTGCGGCGACCGCGGCGGCGCCACCGGGCGATGAACTTGCATCGCTACGAGCAGCTGCGGTTCAAGCCGCCGGCGGGGACACGATTCATCGCACCGATACCATCCCCACACTATTCGTGGGTCGCGAGCGCAATCAGGCCCAGCTCAATCCCGAGATCGGCGTGACCGGCGACGTCCGCGCCTATGCGACCGCGCGTGGCATCCAGCGCGAGAACTTCGACCCGCGCGAGTTCGAAATCGGTTTCCAGTCGGCGCTCGATCCGTACTCGCACACCAAGATCTTCGTCAGCCTCGAGGGCGGCCACGTCAGTGTCGAGGAAGGCTATGCCTACTGGACCGGGCTGCCCGGGCATATTCGGCTCGACCTCGGCAAGTTCCGCCAGCAGTTCGGCGAGCTAAACCGTTGGCACCTGCACGCGGTGCCGGAGACGGAATATCCCCTGGCCGTTATCAAGTTCCTTGGCGAGGACGGACTCTCCGGGACGGGATTGTCGTTGTACCGAGCGTTCGGTGGCCTCGGCACGCACGAGCTCACCGCTCAGGTAACCCGCAGTGCGAGCGACGCAGAGCTGTTCGGAAACGGCGGTCGGCCAACCTACCTCGTCCACCTGCTCAACTTCTGGCAGCTCGGCCACGCCACCTACATGCAGATCGGCGGGACCGCGTTGTATGGCACCCGACCCGATTCCGCGTTGCGCACCAAGGTCGGTGGCCTCGAATTCCGCTTTACGTGGCGGCCGCCCGCCCGCGCGCTGTACCACGAGTGGACGGTACGCGGCGAGATGCTGGCGTTGAAGAAGGAATTCGCGGGGTCGGGGTCCACGCGCCTGGGCAGCTATGTCAGCTCGACGTACCGCCTCAACCAGCGGTTCATCCTGGGCGCCCGTTATGACTATGTCGAGTCACCCGACTCGGGCGTGATCAGAGCAATCGTTCCCTCGCTGACCATGTGGCAAAGCGAGTGGGTGTTTTTACGCGCGCAATACCAATGGCGCCGGGTGGCCAATGCCACCGCGGACCACCAGCTCGCGCTGCAGGCCGTCTGGGCCATTGGACCACACAAACACGAGACGTACTGACATGCTATCGATCATTTCGTTGTTGCTCGGTTTCGGCGGTCATCCGACGCCGACTGCCGCGCCCGTGAAGGTCGTGACATCCCTCACGACGTACGCTTCAGTCGCGCGCGAGATCGTCGGTGACCGCGGCCGTGTGAGCTCGATCGCCGTGGGTGACGAGAATCCGCACTACGTCCAGCCGAAGCCGAGTTTCGTGCCGACGCTCGCGCAAGCGGATCTGTTCGTGACCACCGGGCTCGATCTCGAGCTATGGGTCCCGGCGCTCCTCGACAAGGCAAACAATCCCAAGATCGTCGAAGGTGGGCCAGGATATGTCGCCGCCTACCAGGGGGTGCCGCTCCTTGATGTTCCCGCGAACCTGTCGCGAGCGCAGGGCGACATCCACGTGTACGGGAATCCGCACATCTGGACCGACCCGCTCAACATCGTGATCATCGCGCGTAACATCCTCACCGGCCTCAAACGCGTCGCGCCGCAGGACGCCGATTATTTCACGGCGCGCGAGAAGGACTTCGAGGAGCGGATCTACCGCGCGCTCTTCGGTGACGATCTCGTGAAGCTGCTCGGCGGAACGACGCTGGCAGATCTCGATCGGCAAGGGAAGCTCTTCACCTTTTTGAACCAACAGCAGTATCAAGGCGCCCCGCTCGTGCGTCACCTCGGGGGTTGGCTGAAGCAGGGGCTGCCGTATCGTGGCAAGCTCGTCGCGTGCTACCACAAGGAATGGGACTACTTCTCGCGCGAATTCGACGTCACCTGCTTCGATTACATCGAGCCGAAGCCCGGCATTCCTCCGACGCCACGTCACGTCCAGGAGATCATCACGGCGATGCGCGACCAGCACATTCAGGTGCTGCTCTCAACGAACTACTATGACCGTAACCAAGTGATGGACGTCGCACAGCGCACGAATGCGAAGGCCGTCATCGTGCCATCGAATACCGGCGGGGCACCCGGCGTCGATACGTTCTTTGATTTGATGAATCTTTGGATGTCTGAGCTCACGCGCGCGTTTGGCTCGCCGGAGGTACCGTGAGCGGGCTGCAGTTGATGCTGCCGCCCTTCGTGGCGTGCATGATTCTGGTGGCGATGCTCTCCTACCTGGGCCTGCATGTGATCGCGCGAGAAGTCATCTTCGTGGACTTGTCGCTGGCACAGATGGCGGCGTTGGGCAGCTTGTCGGCGCTCCTCATACATGTCTCACCGGATTCGCCATCGACCTATCTGTTCGCACTGGTGGCGACCGCCGTTGGCGCACTGCTCTTCGCGCTGACGCGCACGTCGGGACGGACTGGTCGGGTGCCGCAGGAGGCGTTCATCGGTATCGTGTATGTCGTCGCGTCCGCCGCAGCCGTGCTCGTCGCGAACAAGGTTCCCGGCGGCGGTGAAGCGGTGGAAAAGACCCTCGTCGGCAGCCTATTGTGGGTCACCTGGCCGACCATCGCCAAATTGGCAATCGCGTATGCCGCGCTAGGCGTCTTCCAATTCGCGCTGCGCAATCGCTTTCTCACAATCTCGTTCCATCCCGAACAGGCGGAGTCGGCGGGGTGGCAAATCCGGGCGTGGGACTTCCTCTTCTATCTGTCGTTCGGCGTGGTCATCACGCTGGCGGTTCCGATCGCGGGCGTATTGATGGTGTTCAGCTTCCTCGTCGTGCCTGCGGTGATCGCGAATCTGTTTACAGCCGACAAGCGGAGGCTGACCGTTATCGCGTGGGGGACGGGCGCGCTCGCGTCGATCCTGGGACTGTGGCTATCGTATACGAAAGACCTTCCTACGGGACCGCTGATCGTGTGCATGTACGGCTTGTTGCTGGTCGGTGCCGTAATGCTTCGCAAGCTCGGCCTGGGAGAGAAAGCGGTCGTCCCCTGACGACGAGACGGCTGCTGATGGTCATACTGCTGGTGTCAGCTGTTTGGCCGTCGGGCTTGGCCGGCCAGGTGTCGCTGCACGCCTCGATCGGCGCCCGCTACAGCACGAGTCTGGTCAAGGATTCGGTCGTCGTTCCCATCGATCTGCGGCCCACGCTTGCGCCAGTCGTCCAGCTCGGCGTGCGCGATGCGTTTCCCGGCCCGTGGACCGGCGACGCGACGCTCGACATCTCCCACGCGGGACTCGATCGCCGTGAAAGCGGCTCTAGCGTGAGCACGGGATCCGCCACCAATGTGGCGCTCACGCTCGGCTTACGCCGCAGCCTGGGCCACGGCGTTGCGGCGCGGCTCGGATTCGGCGGTCTCATCTATTCGGCCAGCGCGCCCGGCGTCTTCAATGAAGGAAACGGCGGATTGATGCCGCTGGTATCGTTGACCGGTGCCTATGCGCCACCGATCGCCGCGAGCCATGGACTGGAGGTATTGCTGCAGTACGATCTGCATCGATTCATGACGCCGGCGCTCCGCAGCGTCGGCTTCAATCGCCCGCGGCCCGTCCAGCGGATCGCGATCGCGGTCAGCGCACGGGTGTTGGGCCGATGAACGCTCGCATCGCGCTGGCCATTGCGGTGCTGACGGCAGGCTGCAGCGACATCATCCCCCCTAGCCGGACGCCGCGGTATCTCGCGGACAACGCGGGCGACACGTTCCATTGGCCGGCCGACCGGCTTCCCGTTCGGTACTTCGTCGATGCGCGCGGCGCGTTGCCGAGACTCGTTCGCAACGGCTTGAGCATCTGGCAAGATCAATTCCTATATGGCGAGTTTCGCGGGGTGGTAGTCGCGGATTCCACGGCGGCGGACGTCATCGTGCGCTGGCAGGACAGTGTGCCGGCCGATGTGCCACCCGATACCGCCGGCGCGTTGGGCTCGTGCGACGGCCTGACGACGTACCTCGTGGATTCGACCAAGACGATGACGGGTCCGGAGCACGTCTTGTTACGCGTGCGCTTGGGCTACACACTGCCGCAGATCGCCGAATGCTTCCGGCGGGTCGTGCCGCACGAGCTCGGCCATTCGCTGGGGATTCTGTCGCACAGCCCGGCGACGACCGACCTGATGTACGGCACACCCGCGATCGAGACGCCGACGGAGCGGGACCGCAACACCGCTCAGGTTCTCTACCACACCCCAGCGACGATCTTCCCGCCGCCCAGGTAAACCCGTCAGCGAATGCGGATGACCGTCAGTCGGGGCACGATCGCCGGGGACACCAGGGACGCCCCATTAGCGCTGAATTGGAGCGTGAACGCGGCTCCCCCCGGTGGTTGCACGACTCGTACGTATGCGCCGGACCCGGCCCATAGCTTGCCGCTCAGATTCACCGCGTTGCCACCCGAGATCGGCGGCACTAACGGGTAGGGTCGCGGGAAATCCTTAGGATCCTGCGCGTTTAGCGATGCAAACGTAGTGCGGAAATGCCACACTTTGTACTGTAGCTCGGACGGCGTCGCGAAATTGGGGAGATCGGAAACCCAATTGGCGAGCCCCCAGTGACTGATGGTCACGTCGAACGGCTGCAGGGTTCTGGCGGCAACGTTAGCGTACCCGACCTGTGTCGTCTGTACCAACTTGCCGGCGATTGAATCGCCGAACTGATCGACGATGAATCGCGTGAACAGCCAGCTGGCCCCGACTTCTGCCAGCGTTCCGGTATCGGCCGGGATCAGGAGCGGCGAATTGCCCGGTGCGGAGAGGTACTGATACGCGTCGTACACATCGTTGAAGGCGTATCGACTGAAGAGCGTGTTGTTGGGCAGAAAGCTTCGGCCCGCAAGCTCTTCGGCGTACTTGGAAAGCCCTTCGTCCAGCCAACCCTCCTCTTCCTGGCCGCCGCGCACGCGCACGTGTTCCACGAAGTTGATCATGTGCTGGAACTCGTGCGTGAACGTCACGCCGGTGCCGTCCCTCACGTCCGCGGCCGTGTGCGCGCAGCTGAGCGTCGCGTTGGGATCGGCCACGATGGAGTAGAAGATCTCGCCGTTATTGAACTGGGACGAGAACGTCGGATCGAGATCGCCGGCAAAGAAGAATCCGGCGATGAAGCCGCTCGCAAGACAGCGCGCCTTGCTGACGAGCTTGTTGACGACGTTCGTCATCAGCACGATGACGACCGTGTTAGCATCGATGTCGGAAACGTTCCCGAACGTCGCTGTGTCGAGTGGATATAGTCGCGTGTCGAACAACTGCTTCAGTGAGTCAAGATCGCTCGTGCTCAAGCCGGGCGACGGGGCCAGGGTGTCCACATAGATCGCGATGTGGATCCCCACCGACTGCGCCTTGGCTCCGACCTGGGTGAACGAGGAGCACGTAAAGTTCGAGCACACTTTGAAGCTGCGGATACTTCCTACGATGGGCGGACCAGCGGCGGCAGACGCGATTGGGGCGCTTGCCGCTGGAGCAATACCTACGTGCGGGTAACTGCGTGTCCGGCCCATTTCCCGCAGGAAGCGGTCGAACGCGAGCGCGCTGGAGCGCTGCGTGCCGGCGCTCAGGAGCGCGACCTGTGGCATCACCATCGCCGCGATGGGCGTCGCCGACTTCAGCGCGAAGGGAGCCGAGGCTCCGGCGCTGCCACTACCCGACTGCGGCACCACCAGATACTCGGCGGAGTCGATTGTCGATGTGTCGGCGGC
>Ga0066683_10000890_pt1 | contig 10924 bp, 10 predicted proteins | sample GraSoiAngelo_132_FD_62296 | JGI IMG/M metagenome (GOLD analysis project Ga0066683, IMG submission 62296) | Grasslands soil microbial communities from the Angelo Coastal Reserve, California, USA - 14_0929_02_40cm | ecosystem: Environmental > Terrestrial > Soil > Grasslands | place: USA... | reverse complement strand
ATTCCTTCCGACGGCTCGTCGAGCAGAAGCACCTTGGGACCGCCGGCGAGCGCGCGGCCCAGGGCGAGCATCTGTTGCTCGCCGCCGGAGAGCGTGTCCCCGCGTTGCCGGTAGCGCTGCCGGAGATGAGGAAACTCGGTCAGGACCTCCTCCACGAGTGCGCGGCCGATGGCGGGGCTCAGATCGGCGCCGATGAGCAGGTTCTCTTCGACGGTCAGCCCGGCAAAGATCATTCGCCCCTGCGGCACATAGCCCAAGCCGCGCCGCGCCCGCTCGTAGGCGGGCAGGCGCGTCACGTCCTGCCCGTCGAGGTGGATCGTCCCCGACGTGACGCGCAGGAGCCCGATGATCGCCTTGAGGAGCGTCGTCTTTCCTACGCCGTTGCGACCGATGATGGAGACGATCTCTCCGGGGCCCACCGCCAGACTCGGGCCCGTCAGGGCCGGCGTACGTCCGTAGGCGACGTGAATCTCAGCGACGGACAACATACTGGCTTCCCTTGCCCAGATAGATGGCGCGCACGCCCTCATTACGCTCGATGTCCTCCATCGACCCCTCGGCAAAGACCTCGCCCTGATGCATGACCGTCACCCGGCCGGCGATCATCCGGATGAAGTTCATGTCGTGCTCGACGACGATCACGGTGGCGACCTCGTTGAGCCGCTTGAGCAGGCGGACCGTCTTCTTCATCTCTTCCGCCGTCATGCCCGCCGTCGGCTCGTCGAGGAGGATCAGGGCCGGCTCGCCGACGCTCGCCATGCCGATCTCCAGCCACTGCTTCTCCCCGTGCGAGAGCCACGTCGCGGGATGCTCGGCCCGCTCGGCGAGCCCGACGACCTCCAGCATCTCGGCCGCCCGCCGCCGGCCTTCACGGTTCCCGAACCGGAACTCGGCGGCGAGGTGAAGGTTGTCCCGCACGCTGAGCTCCTCGAGAACGCTGGCCACCTGGAACTTGATACTCATCCCGAGCCGGGCGATCCGGAAAGCATCCCAGCCGGTGATGTCACGGCCCTGGAAGCGGACGGTGCCGGAGCTGGGACGCATCGCGCCGCTCAGCATTCGAAAGAAGGTCGACTTGCCGGCCCCGTTCGGGCCGATCAAACAACGGAGCTCACGGGCATCGACGGTCAAATCGAGATGAACGGCTCGCAATCCGCCGAAGTGTTTCGTGAGCGACGCGACTTCCAGAATGCGCTCGGGCATGCGTTCCGGCTTCCTCAGAAGAGGCACACGTCGGCCTGCAGGCAGGCCACGCGCTGACCGAAATAGAACACGACAGCGGGCAGGAGCAGCCACCATGCCCAACGCCGGTATCGCGTCAGCAGTCTCGACAGCGGCGGCGTGACGCCATCCTCGAGCGCCAGCACGATGCCCACCAGGACGGCGCCCTGCACGAGCAGCGGCGCCTCGCGCACGATCCGCCGCCCGGCCTCCATGAGGAACCTCGCCCAGGGCGTCGCGTCGCCGGGGATGGTCCCGAACGGGGCGATCTCGGCGAGATAGCTCGTGAGGTATCCAACGATGGCGGCGCCGACGAAGCCGCCGAGCAAGCTGGTGCGTCCGCCCAACAGGACGTACACGACCGTGCTGGACGCGAAGCCCAGGCCGAAGCGGTCGGGATTCACGAAGCGACCCCAGGCCGCGAAGAGAATGCCGGCCAGGCCGGCGATCGCGCCGGCGATGGTGAAGAGCGCGAACTTGTAGAACCGCGTGTCGTAGCCGAGGCTCGCCACGCGGGCCTCGTTCTCGCGAATGCCGACGGCCACGCGTCCCAGCCGTGCCCGCAAGAGCCATCGGGCCGTGAGATACATGACGACGCTCATCCCGAGCACGAGAAAGTAGCCGGCCGCGCTCTCGCGGTTGATCTTGAACTCGAATGGCTGCGCCATCCCCGGCAGCCACACCGTCACCGGCGGGATCTGGAAGTTGGCGATGTTCTGACTGCTCTCGCCCTGGCCGAACATGCCGTTGAACCCGCCGAATCGCGCCACCCCGATCACCCACTCGTCCCCCCCGGTCGACACGGCGAAGGCGAAGAGGACGAGCGTCAGCGCCAGCGTGATGATCGACGCGTACACGTCGGAGATGCGCCCATAGAACATGAAGTAGCCGACGACGGCGGCGAGAAACGCGGCGACCACGAGCCCGCCGAGAACGGCCGCGTGCGTCTGCTGTGTGCGGTTGATCAAGTTGAGACCGATGGCGCCATAGGCGTAGGCGCCGATGCCAAAAAAAGCCGTTTGCCCGAAGCTCATGATCCCGGCGTAGCCCCAGATCAGCGTCAGCGATAACGCCAGGATCCCGTAGATCATGTACACGGCGAGCACGTTGGCGGTGTATGGCTTGAACGCCCACGGGACCGCCAGCAGGGGAACGAGCAGAAGGAGCGCCGCCAACGTTTCGGTCGACGCGATTCGTTTCACCGCCGCTGCCTCCAGAATCCCGAGATGCCCTGGGGCAGCAGTCGGAGGAGCAGGATCGCGAAGATCAGCAGCGCGATCTGCCCGAAGAAGGCGGAGCCGCCGATGTTGATCGCGCAGGGCGGAGGCGCGCAATGTCCGGCGGTCTCGATCTGAAAGAGCGAGAAGCGGGAGATCAGCGCCTCGATGAATCCCAACGCCGAGGCCGAGGACAGCGTCCCCACGAGGACCACCGGACCGCCCACCACGACCGTGATGAACGCCCGGGCGATGTAGAGGACGCCCATCGTGGGAACGACACCGACGATGGGGGCCATGATGGCTCCGGCCGCGCCGGCCAGGCCGGCGCCGAGGCCGAAGGTCAGCATGAACATGCGCGGCGTATTGATCCCGGCGGCTGAGGCCATCTCCGGATTGGCGATGGTGGCACGCGCACGCCGTCCGAAGGCGGTGTAGCGAAACAAGACGTAGACCCCGAGCATGAGGCCGGCCGCCACCGTCGTCATGACGATTCGATACTCCGGATAGGAGTACCGCCCGACTTGGAAATTCCCGAGAGCGAACGGGATGCCCTGTGTCACCGCGCCGAAGATCACCGTGATGAGGCCGATCAGAAGGAGGCTCACCCCCCACGTCGCGAGCATGACATCGAGCGGTCGCCCGTAGAGCCGGCGGATGATAAGCCGCTCGATGGCGATGCCGATGCCGGCGACGACGAGCGGAGCCAGCAACATCCCGACCCAGAGTGGCAGATGCGCGAACCGGACCGCCGTCAGCACCGTGAAGGCACCGGCCGTGAAGAACTCACCCTGGGCGAGGTTGACGATGCGCATCATGCCGAAGATGAGGGCGAGACCGAGCGCCAGCAGGACGAGGATCGTGATGGAGTTCAGGATCTCGAGGACGACGATGGCCGCGGTGTCGAGGCTCATGCCTGCGGCCGATGCGTCGAGCGAGCCGGGCGGCGACGGCGCCGCCCCGGCTCGCTCGTGAATGGTCCCCCTACTTCGGCTGGAACTGGGTGTGCTGGTTCGGATTCTTGATCAGGTCGCACAGCTGCATCGTCTCGGTGGGCGGGATATTTGGGAAACTCTCGATCACGTTCCAGCCGCGCTTGTTGTTCACGGCCGCCAGGTGCATGGTGAAGATCGTGTGGTGGCTCGCGGGGTCCATCTTCACCCGGCCCATCGGCGAGTCCCACTCGATCCCGCTCTCCAGGGCCTTGGTCACGGCTTCCCGCTCGAAGCTCCCAGCCTTCTGAACGCCTTTCGCCCAGAAGTGCCAGCCGTTGTAGCTCTCGGCCCCGGCATCGCCGATGTAGTAATTCGGGTCGCCCATCTTCTTCTTCATCGCGGCTTTGAACGTCCGATTTTGCGCGTTGTCGAGCTCGTCGAAGTACGGGTAGCACGCCACCAGTCCCTCGACCTCCTTGGCATCGAGCACGATGTGCTCGTTACCAAAGCCGAACGTGGTCGAGACGATCGGGATCTTGTTCTTGAGTCCCGCCGCCGCGAACTGGCGATAGAAGTTGATGTGGGCGCCACCGACCAGGAACGACATCAGCACGTCCGGCTTGGCTTCCTGGATGCGGTTGATGGTCGCATTGAAGTCCGTCACGTCGAGCGGGATGAACTCGACCTTGCCGACGTGCTGGCCTTTCTTTCCACCGGCCACCGGCTCCAGGCCGCCCCCGTTGCGCCAGAAGATGTCCCACCACTTCCAGGAGATGTGACCGAAGTTGTAGTCGGCCGCGACCGTGTACGCTTTGGTCCCGTACTTCTTCAGCGCGTACTTTGCGATCGGTCCCATTTGCTGTGTCGGCGTCTCCCCGGTCACGAAGACGTACTTGTCGCAGACGCCTCCCTCGTAAATGATGTTGTAGAAGTAGAGTTGCTTGTACTCGTCGATGACCGGCCGGAAGCTCTCGCGCGATGCCGATGTGATGCCGCCATGGATGACCGCGACCTGGTCTTCGAGGATGAGTTTCTTCGCGAACTTCGGGAAATTGGCGATGTCCGACTGGGTGTCGTACTGGATCAGTTCCAGCTGCTTGCCCAGGAGCCCGCCCTTGGCATTGATCTCCGCCACCGCGTATTCGGTGCCGGCGATGGCCGGGAGGCCGTAGATGTTGATGCCGCCCGTCTTGTCGAGCAGGCTTCCGACGGGGACCTTCTTCCCCTGCGCCCAGGCGGGCCGCAGTTTGAGCAGCGTCGGGACGACCGCCGTGCCCCCGACCGCCGCCGCTGTGCGCAGGAACTCACGTCGGTTCAGTGGTCTCCTCATCGCGTGCCCCCAATCAGCTGTCCGGGTTAGAGGTTGAGTTGCGAACCTTTAACAAGTCTTCTCCACGAGTGTCAAGCCCCAGAGGTTCTCGGTGGGCGTGCTCCGCTTGACTTCACGCGAGGCCTGGCGCTATGTGTCCGCAGCGCCGATTCTCCGCGAAGGAGGCCACGATGACGAGCAAGGACTTCACGGATCCCGTCGAGGCGTTCGTCGATGTGTACGGCAGAGCGACCGACGACTTGCTGGGCGCCAAGGTCCTCAGCGCCCCCGGGGTGTTCGAGGGCGAGCGGCAATTCATTCAGTTCGCCGATCGCGACTATGACGTGGACCGGCACTGGGCCTTCGAGATCAAGCGCGAGCAATGCGCGCTCATCGTCGTCGACCTCCAGGAAGACTTCGTCAACCCGAAGAACCCCATGTGCGTGCCGGAAGCGTACCGACAGATCCCGCGGGTCAAGCGGACGATCGAGGCCTGCCGTTCGCGCGGTGTGCCGGTGATCTACAGCGCCCACAACATCGCCAGCGACTGCTGCGCCGACTTCTACGAGTTCTGGGAGCCCATCGCCGCCGGCGCCATCAAAGAAGGGACGGCCGGCGCCGACATCTACCACGAGATCTACCCGCGCCCCGATGAGCGGGTGATCCGAGTCAAGCACGCGTACGATTCCTTCGCCGGGACCGACCTCGACTACGTCCTGCGCGATCGTGACATCAAGACCGTGATCATCTGCGGGACGCTGACGAACTTTTGCTGCGAGTCCACCGCTCGCACCGCGTACTTTCTCAATTACCACGTCGTCTTCGGCAGCGACATCAATGCGAGCGACAACGCCCTCGCCCACGAGGCGACGATACGCACCATGCGCCGGGGCTTCGCCCGCGTCCTCGACCACGAAGCCATCATCGACATCCTCGCCAACGGCGACCGGATGCATGACGAGGCGCAACGCGAGCGGCGACAACGCAAGGCAGGCGCGTCGGTCGGAGCGCCGCGGTAACTCGGTCCATCGCGCCGGCTCATCTCGAGGGCATCGAGCTCTACGGGTTCTTCAGCTTCATGTCCTCATAGGAGGGCCAAATCGACATCGGTATCAAGTTGATCGTGTGATCGGCGACCCGTGGTCCCACCCCGATCAGCACCCGCGTGCTCCAGACTGGCGCGAACATCACGCGGTCGAGCGTCAGCTGCTGGATCCGGTGAAGTAGGATCTCGCGCTTCGCGGCATCCCGCTCCCGCGCCTGTTGCAGAAACAATTCGTCGATGTCGGGATAGCCACCATAGGCATAGCTTCCCTTGGAGTAGATGAATGCCTCGACTCTCGTGGCCGCATTTCCCGAATTCCCTGCCGCCGTGAGGAAGAGCCCGCGGAGCTTCTTCTCCTGCCACGCGGCGTAGAACGCCGCGCGCTCCATCACCCGCATCCTCGCCCGGATCCCAACAGCCTTCAGATAGTTCACCGCGGCCTCGCCGACGATCGAAAAGCCCGGCAGTGGCGTGAAATCCCCGGCATCGAATCCGTGCGGATACCCGGCTTCGGCGAGCAGCTGCTTCGCCTTGCGAGGATCGTAGTCTGACGGCTCCGCCTTCAGGGCATAGTCCATGATCGGCGGCACGATGACGCCGATCGACGGACAATATCCCAGGCAGGCCGTCTCACTGATCGCCCGGCGATCCAGCGCGTGATTGACGGCCAGCCTCACGCGGCGGTCATGCCACGGCGATTTAGCGTCCCACTGCTCGGCGAACTCGATCCACATGGCCGACGCATGCCGTGTCGCGACGAGCGAGAGGCGCGCGTCCCGCGTCACGTTCTCAGCGTCGGGGCCCTCCAGAAGGAACGCCATGTCGGCTTCGCCCTTCTTGAGCATCGCCACCCGCGTGGTGCCCTCCGGAACGCTCTTCATGACCAGCCGCTTGACACTCGGCACACGCCGCCAGTATCCGGGATCCGCCTCCAGCACAAGATCCACGCCTGGCGTATGACTCACGAACTTGTAGGGGCCCGCACCTATCGGGTGTCTCCGGAATCCATCATCACCGACGCGGCTGACATATTTCTTGGGCACGACGATCCCAGCGGCGGTGGCGGTCGTCCCGTAGAACATCATGAAATCGGGCCACGGCTCCCTGAGAACGAATCGAACAGTGAGTGGATCGACGGTCTCCACCTGCCGCACGCGCAGATTCAGCTCTTTGGCCCCCGCGCCCCTGTACCGTTCAAAACTGAACTTCACGTCTTCCGCTGTGACGGCGTCGCCGTTGTGAAATTTGAGCCCGCGGCGCAGCTTGAACTCGTAGATGAGGCCATCCGCGCTCTCCGTCCACGACTCAGCGAGGCTGTTGCCCATTTTCTGTCCGGGCAGCGGGCGCACCAGGGCGTCGTGGAGCGCATAGAGGATTCCGAACGGCGTGATCTGCGGCGGGGCCGTCGAAGGATCGAACCACGTCGGGGCAATCGTGATGGGCCATGCCATCACCGCCTCTCCCGCAGGCGTCGGCTGGCTGGCCGCCTCCCGGACCGCTCCCAATGTGAAGATGACGAGCCCGACAAGGAGGACGAGACGATTCGCGAGCCCCGTCGCTGTCGTCCTCATACGCCAGGCGCCTCTTGTTGCGCACAGACCCCGGCCCGACAGCCTGCGGGATCTTGTCGAAGCCCAATCGCTGGCGCGCGACGGAAACTCACCGCGGTTTCTTCTCGACGTTCCACAGGACAGTCACCGGCGCGGAGACGATGCCGTCAATGTTGCGGCGCACCGCCATCGGCTGAGTCCACTGCCCCAGGTGAATGTGCGTCGGATATTGGGTGATGCGGATCTGGACCGCCTCAGCGATACCCTTCAGCCGCGCGGGATTGGTCTCGTGCGCGAACTGATCGCGGAGCCGTTCGATCTCGGCGTCGCATGGCCAGCCGCGCATCGCCGTGTCGCAGCTGGCGTTGAGGAAACCCGTCATCACGGGATTGAGAATGTCGGCCGCCGCCCAGGCGGTGACGAAGGCGCTCCAGCCACCCTGCGCGGGCGGCTCCTTCTTAGCCACACGGGTCACCAGCGTCTGCCAGTCCATGGACTGCATGTCGACCTTCAGGCCCGCTCGCTCCATGAGCGACTTCGCCACCGGAGCCAGGTTGGCCAGGACCGCGACGTCGGTAGGATGTAGCAGCGCGACGGGCGTGCCGTCGTAACCAGCTTCTCTGATCAGCGCCCGTGCCTTGTCGAAGTTGGACTCCAGCAGTCCGTCCATTCCCTTGGTGGATTCGAGCGGGGTTCCGCAGACGAAGAGCGCCTTGCAGAGCCTGTAGTATGTCGGGTCGCCGATCGTCGCCCGCAGAAAGTCCTCCTGGTTGAACGCATACCAGAGGGCCTGGCGGATCTTGACGTTGTCGAACGGTCGGTGGAGCGTGTTGAAGCGAAACGCGTACTGGAAACCGAGCTGATCGCGGTTGAGCAGCTTGACGTTGGCGTCCTTCCGGAGCACCGGCAGTAGATCATGCGGCGGCGACTCGATCATGTCGACCTCGCCGTTGAGCAGGGCGTTGATGGCCGTCTGATGATCGCTGAGGGCCTTCCACACCACACGGTCTACCTTCGCCACCTTGCCACCGGCCAGACTGGAGGGCGGCTCGGGGCGCGGCCTGTACTGCGCGAACCGCGTGTAGACAACTTTGTCGCCCGGCTTCCAATTCTCACGCTTGAACACGAATGGGCCGGAGCCGGTGGTGTCAGTGATCTGCTCATTCGGCGAGGTGTCCGCCACGCGCTTGGGCATCATGAACGGCACGTACACGCTCGGCTTGCCGAGCGCTGGCAGCACGAGGCCGGTCGGCTCCTTCAGGACGATACGAAACGTGCGGGTGTCGATGACCGGCATGTCCTTGACGAACGTCATGAGCTTCTGGCCCATGGTGTCGCGGCTGCCCCAACGCTTGAGCGACGCCACGCAATCCTCCGCCGCGACCGGTTTGCCGTCATGCCACAGCAGCCCCTCACGCAACGTGAGCGTATAGGTCAGCTTGTCGGCGCTGACGTCGTACCGTTCCACCATTTGCGGCCGAATCTGTCCGGCGGCGTCGGTAGCGAAGAGAGTGTCGTAGATCATGTAACCGTGGTTGCGAGTGATGTAGCCGCCGCTCCAGATCGGGTCGAGCAGCTTCAAGTCTGAGTGCATCACGATCGTCAGCTCCGTCTCGGCGAACGCGGGGGCGGCGACGATGAGGGCAGTGGTGAGCAGACCAACGGCGAAAAGGAGCGCTACGATAGGAAGCGACTGTCGCTTCATCGCAGGCCGACCTCACTTACGTCGTGATGCCGACCGAAGAGCGAGACACGTCTGTCGAATTGGCGGCAAGCGGCCGTGATTTAGCACTGGCATCGCGGCTCCTGTGCCCCAGCGTGCGGGAGTGGCGAGTTTAGCGTTACTACTGATCGAGCACAATAGGGCCAGCTATAGATGCCGCACGGATTATCGACGACCTCATCCGTGGCCAGCGGCGCCGACAGCTTCCGCGATTCACGAAGGCCCAGGCTCCGCCGTGCGACCGTGACCCTGCGAGAGCACGCTGGCAGGACAGGCCAGTAACACAAGTGCCAACGTGATTCGGAACTGCCTCAGATGGGAGGGAAGATTGGTGCCCTCCATGCGCCCCCACCGCCCTGCTCGACATATGAGCGCCCGCCATCCGGGCAAATCCATTTGCCCGTCTTCACGCCGTCCACCATCTCCTCGACCAACTGCGTCTTGGCCCCACCCTCTCGTCCATCGATATCGCGTTCCAGACACAGCGGGCAGAGGCCCGGACCATCGAGGTGCACCTGAGAGTGCTTCTTACCGGGCTCCATGAAACCGATAGGGTCGCGCATACCAGCACCCAGAATACTCCTGGCTACGCACCATTCTGCGATGCACGTAGACCGCGACCTGAAACGGGTCCGCTTTGATCATGGAAACAGCGGCTGGCCAGCCGGCGCTTTGCTGATCGTCGTCGCGGGCAAGGCCGTCCTGGAGTGCTCCCCGAACTTCTGCTCATCCAAAGGAGCTTAGGCGTGAGCCGCTCTGCCCGGTATTCGGCCGCTTCGCAGTACAACGCTCATCGTTGCCCGGGATTCGAACCCGTGTTTGCGGTCCGCCACGCGCTTTCGTAACCCGAGCGCCAGCTTGGGCAGCATTTAGTTAACAGCGATGGCACCGAGACTAAAATTCTGCAAACGACCGACTTATGCTGAGCGACCGCGTCCCTCCGGGTTGGTGCGCTGGTAGGACATCTCAATTTTCGGCGGGCTGGCCGCGCCTTCAGACGGATGGACTAGAACGGGATACGCGCGTGGTGATGCGGGCGCCTGATATCGAGATTCCGGTTCCGGGGCCCCGAATCCTTCCTCACCCGGCTGGTCCTCCCAGCCTTGAAGCTCAGCCCCAGACCTGGATCGTGCGCTCGCGCGGCCCCTCGAACTCGACCAGCACGATGCGCTGGAACCGACCCAGAGCGACTCGGCCATCGCGCACTGGCACCGACACCGACGGCCCGACGAGCGCGCTGAGCACGTGAGCGCGGACGTGGTCAGCCGAGTCGTGGACGTAAGCCGTCGTCTGCGGCACAAGGCCGTGGAGCACGCTGACGAGGTCGTCGGCGATGCCCTCTTCGTTGGTGAGGACCGTCAAGGCGCAGGTCGTGTGCTGGACGAACAGGCTGCAGATGCCGTCCCTCATCGAGGAAGCCAGCGCCGCCAGATCCTCGGTGACGTCGATGACCTGCTCGCGGGCCTTGCTACGCACGGTGATGAGGCTCATCTGCCCCTCCGATGGTGGCGGAGATACTCTCGGACCGCGACCCTGTCGATGACCAGATCGAAGGTATCCAGCTCGTCGAAGGAGAGCCAGAGCAAAGCTTCAGCTTCACGATTGAGAATCTCTCCCTCCCAGTTCTCCACAGCGAAGTAATGGATCTTCCGCACCTCCTCCGCGCGGTGCAGGAGCGTGCAGACATACGCGACTCGGCTGGCGATGACCCCTAATTCTTCGCGGAGCTCACGCTGCAGCGCGTCTTCGGGCTGCTCGCCATCTTCCATGTGACCACCCGGAAGAGCGAGCGCGCCAGGAACAAGCGTCTTGGTGAGTTTTCTCTTTTCCGCCAACACGTGAGCGTCCTTGACCAACATGAAAGCGACGCACTCGAGTGGCCCCTTTTCCTCGCCGGTCATGTCCGCATTGTACGAGCCTCACC
>Ga0066683_10000887_pt1 | contig 10929 bp, 12 predicted proteins | sample GraSoiAngelo_132_FD_62296 | JGI IMG/M metagenome (GOLD analysis project Ga0066683, IMG submission 62296) | Grasslands soil microbial communities from the Angelo Coastal Reserve, California, USA - 14_0929_02_40cm | ecosystem: Environmental > Terrestrial > Soil > Grasslands | place: USA... | reverse complement strand
CCGACGGCGGGAACCACCGGGCCGAACCTCATCGGGCAGTTCGTGGACCACGCCCGCGAGCGCTATCAAACGCGCTACGTGAAGGCGGACACGGTCCTCGCGGACGGCGTGGCGGATGTCATCGCGCTCGTGCCGAAGCAAAGCGACGTGCCCTACGAGAGCGCCGTCATTTGGGTGACCCGGGGCGACGGCTTGGTGCGACGGCTCGAGATCGCGGAGTCATCCGGGCAGCGGCGCGTCGTCGTCCTGCGGGACCTCGTCGTGAACGGCGCCGTGCCGGAGGGAGAGTTCAGGTTTTCGGTGCCACGGGGAGTACGGGTGGTAGATCAGTAGCAAGCGCCTCGGCCACGCGTGCCGCCGTGGCTCGATCCATCCCCCCTTTCTGCGCAAGCTCGAGCGCGGCCCGCCCCAGGCTGCGGTAGAGTTGCGCGTCGTCGCGAGTGAGGGATTCGACGTGACGCTGGATCGTGGTCGCGTCGCCGCGCTCGACGGGTCCGGTCAGCGCCGCCGCGGGCTCCCGCGCCATCAGGTTCGCGAAGGTGCCCTCGACGAGGGGGCGCAGCGCGGCCCACGCGTCTCGGTCGGATAGCCCCGCGTGACGCAGCAGTCGCTGCGCGACCGCCTCCACCACCACGAAGTAGTTGGACGCGAACACCGCCCCCGCGTGATAAACCGCCTTGGCCTTGGTGGCGACCCGGAACGGCCGCATCCCGACAGCACTGGCGAGCCGCTCGGCGGCCGCGACCGCTGCCGGCATGCCTTCGACGGCCGCCCAGGCGCCGCGCAGGCGCACCGGTGCCTGCTCCGGGTCGGCGATCGTCTGGAGCGGATGCAGCGAGCCGAGCGCCGCGCCGGACGACACCAACGGCCCGAGCGCTTCCTGCCCCTGCACCCCCGAGAGATGGAGGATCACATGCGACGCGGTGACGGCGCCGGCCAGCATCTCGGCGAGCGGCCGGATGGCGTCGTCCGGTACCGCGAGAATGACGACGCCCGCTTCGGGCATCCAGCAGGGCGGCTCGCCGGCAGAGCCGACGTCAAGGGTCAGGGGCTTGGGAACGGACCGCTTGCGGCGGCCGTGGAGCAGGACGCGGTAGTCGGCGTGGGCGAGCGCCAGCGCCAGCCCGACCCCGGCCCGGCCGGGCCCGATGATGCCGACGACCGGGGGAGGACCGCCCACCTAGTTCCGGGTGGGGGGCGGCAACGCGGCAGCGAGAGACAGCAGATCCTGCGGAGACTTGGCGCGCCGCGCAAGCGCGAGCGCCTCCTGCACCTGGTGGTCGTCCGCGATGCGCCGCCGTGACTCCGCCGGCCGCCCAAAGGCGTAGCGCGCGACCTCGTACCCCAGCTCCTGGCCGACGAACCTGCGAGCGCCGGCGGCGGCGCTGTCCGGGATCACCACACCCCGCGCACGGAGGCGGCGCATCACCTCCTGCACCATCTCCTCGGTCACCGCGAAGCCGGGATCGGTGACATGGCCGCTCCCCTTCAACTCGAGTGCGTACGTGGACACCACGTCGCGATACATGGTGATCCTGTTTCCCAGCGCGCTCACGAACGCGCGCTCCGCCGCGCTGAAGGTGTCGCTCGAGACGGCGACATCCGGCCGGATGCCGCCGCCACCGTACTCCACGCGGCCGCGATCGGTGCGGAACACCTGGGCGGTGTCCACGGCGGTCGTATCCCGGCCTTCTTCCGCCAGCGCAACTTGCGCCTCCTGCTCCGATTCAGTGCGGCTCTTGCGCTGAATCGTACGACCGCTCGGCGTATACCAGCGCGCCGTCGTGAGCTTCAGCGCAGTCTCCGGCGTGAGCTGCCACAGCGACTGCACCAACCCCTTCCCGAAGGTCGGAGTCCCCACCAGGACCGCCCGGTCGTGGTCCTGAAGCGCGCCGGCGATGATCTCCGCCGCGCTCGCGGTGCCGCCGTTCACCAGCACGACGATCGGCAGGCCGGGCCAGCGCTGCGGCTTTGCGTCCCGGTACACCCGCGAGCTGTTCGGTGCACGACCGCGCGTCGCCACGACCTCCTGCCCCGGATCGAGGAACAGCTCACTGACCGCGATCCCCTGGTCGAGCAGGCCGCCCGGGTTGCCGCGCAGGTCGAGGATGAGCGACTTCATGCCCTTCTTCCCGAGATCGCCGATGGCGGTCGTCAGCTCGTCCGCGGAGGTCTCGCTCACCGGTGACAGCGCGATGAACCCCACGCGATCATCCAGCATCATCGACGTGTACACGGAGCGGATGTGAATCGTAGCACGGACGATCTTGAACGTGAGCGGCTGGGCTACCCCCACGCGCTTCACCCGCAGCTCGACAGTGGTCCCCGGCTGCCCGCGCAGCTCCTTCACCGCCTGATCGTTCTTCCAGCCTTCGGTCGAGCGGCCGTCCAAGGCGATGATCTGGTCTCCCGATAGCACGCCGGCGCGCTCCGCGGGCGTCTCCGGCAGCGGCGCGATCACGGTGATCCAGCCGTCCCGGACGTCGATCTGGATGCCGAGGCCGCCGTAGTTCCCCGACGTCGCCTCGGACAGCGCGCGGAAGTCATCCTTTTTGAGGAACACGGAGTAGGGGTCGTGCAAACGGTCGAGCAGACCGTCGATCGCCATCTGGTAGAGCTGCCGCTCGTCGATCGAGTCGACGTAGTAGTCGGCGACGCGCGACAGCACGTCCTCGAACAGACGCGCCTGCTGATAGACCGTACCGACAGGCTCGGCCTCGCGCTGTAACAGCCACCCGCCGGTGGCCAGCGCGACCACGGTGACGACGGCGACTAGGAAGAGCTTCCGGTGCTTCATGAGACCCCTCGAAGTGTGGGTGCCGACGCCGCCATGACCTCGCGCCACGCGGCGTCCTGCACAGCCTGCCTGGACTGCGACGCATCGATGTGGACCACCCCGGGCCCACCCGCCGCGCGGTACGCCTGAAGGACCCGCCGGTGGAAGGCGTCGCCCTGTCGCTCGAACCGGTCCCGGAACTTGCGCGCGCGGCGCTGCCGCGCGCGCCCGACCTCCACCGGAACGTCCAGCACCAACGTAATGTCGGGGATCAGGTCCCCCGTCGCCAGACGGTTCGCGACCTCGACCTCCGCCCGCGGCAATCCCGCGCCCGCCACCTGGTACGCCAGGGTGGAGAGGTCGAACCGGTCCGCGATCACTACCTGACCAGCGGCGAGCGCCGGTCGGATCACGCGCGTCACCAGATCGGCACGGGCGGCGAGCATCAGAAACAGCTCCGACGCAGGCGTCAGGGCGTCCGGCGAGGTGAGAGCCACTTTGCGCGCGGCCTCCGCCACGGGCGTGCCACCCGGCTCGCGCACCGCCACCACCGACCAGCCCTCCGCCTCGAGCCGCGTCACCAGCCAACCCGCGAGCGTCGACTTCCCCGCCCCCTCGGGTCCCTCGACCACGACGAACAGCGGTTTCATCGCCCTCAGGTCAGCGTGATGATGGGGCTCGCGGCGCCTTTCTTGATGCCCTCGTAGATCCGCGCGTTCATCCTCGCCATGAGCTTTTCGAAGTTGGCTTGCGCCGCGACCACCTGCTGGTACACCGCATTGGCTTGGGCGGTCTCGAGCGCCCGGTCGTACTGCTCCACTTGCTCCTTGTTCGGCTCCTGGCCCGCCTGCGCGGCCCGGTCGATTTGCTGCGCCACGCGCTCGACTTCGGCGAGCAGCTTCTGGCACTCGGCGTCCTCTTTCATCCGGTCAGTGGCCCGGACGAGCGCGCGGTATTCCTCGCTCTGACCGAGCAGGCGACCGAGCTCTAGCGCCTTGTCGTCGATCACCTGTGCTCCCCCGCAAACGCGAGGGCGTAGCGCGGCCTGCCGAACAGGTCTTCGTGGACGAGCGTGCGGTTCCAGCCGTATTCGCGGGCGAGCGCGCGCACCTGATCCGCCCGTCGCTCGTCGATCTCGAGCGCGAGCACCCCGCCCGACTCGAGCAGCGTACCCGCACCGGCGAGTAGCGCGCGGGTCGCATCCAACCCGTCCGCGCCGCTCTCCAGCGCCTCGCGCGGCTCGAACACCCGAACCGCGGGATCGAGCGCGGCGTATTCCGCCGTGGTGAGGTAGGGAGGGTTGGCGACGATCGCCCGGAAGCGCTCTCCGGCCAACGGCCCGAGCAGATCTCCGACGCGCAGTTCGACCGGAGTCGCGGGGCGAACCAGGGCCACATTCTCGCGGGCGAGCAGCGCAGCTTCGGGCGAGCGCTCCACCGCTACCACGCGGTCGAAGTCCCCTTCGACTGCAAGGCTCAGCGCGATACATCCACATCCCGTCCCGATATCCGCCGCGACTCCCCCCGTCCCTCGTCCCCCGTCCCTCGTCACCTGGAGCACGAGATCCACCAGTCCCTCCGTCTCGGGCCGCGGGATCAGCGCGCGCGCGTCGAGACTGAGCTCGAGCCTCCGATAGGCGACTCGCCCGACCGCATACGCAAAGGGAATACCGCTCGAGCGCCGCTGCACCGCTTCCCAGAAGCGCGTCGCCACGGCCTCCGCCGGCGCGTCGTCGCGGCGCAACCACACCTCCCCCCGCGCCACCCCCGCGACCGCAGCCCACAGGGACGTCGCCTCCCGCTGGCCGTTCCGCACCCCCAACGCTTCGAGTCGGCCGGCCGCGAGCGCGAGCTGCTGCGCGATGGACGGGCGGCGGGCGGCGAGGGCGTCAGGCACTGAGTCGTTCCCGCTCGCCTGCGAGCTTCAACGCGCCAATCAGGTCGTCCAATTTGCCACCCAGCACATCGCTGAGGTTATGAACCGTGTAGTGGATCCGGTGGTCGGTGATGCGATTCTGCGGGAAGTTGTAAGTGCGGATCTTGGCGGAGCGGTCGCCCGTGCCCACCTGGGCGCGCCGCTCGCGAGCGCGGGCGGCCTCCTGCTCCGCGACCATGCGGTCGAGCAGCCGCGAGCGCAGGATCTCGAGCGCTTTGATCTTGTTTTGGAGCTGCGACTTCTGGTCCTGACACTGCACCACGAGGCCCGTGGGCAGGTGCGTGACCCGGACGGCCGAGTCCGTGGTATTGACGCTCTGGCCCCCGGGACCCGACGAGCGGAAGACATCGATGCGGAGATCCTTCTCTTCGATCTTGATGTCCACTTCCTCGGCCTCAGGAAGAACGGCGACGGTTGCCGCCGAGGTGTGGATGCGCCCCTGTGCTTCCGTGACGGGGACGCGCTGAACGCGGTGGACGCCCGATTCATAGCGGAGGACGCCGTACGCCTTCGGCCCACGCGCCGCGAAGATGGCTTCTTTGAGCCCGCCCAGGTTTCCCTCCGAGAGCGACAGCACCTCCACCTTCCAGCCCCGGCGTTCGGAGAAGCGCGTGTACATGCGGAATAGATCGGCCGCGAACAGGGCCGCTTCATCTCCGCCGGTGCCGGCCCGGATCTCGACGATGGCGTCGCGATCGTCCAAGGGATCGGTGGGGGCCAAAAGCTCCCCAAGCTCGCGCTCCAGTCGCTCAACCTCCGGCTGCAGGCGCTCGACATCGGCCCGCGCGAGCTGCGACAGCTCGGGATCCCGGTCGTGCAGCACTTCCCGGGCCTGCGCGAGCTCCCGCTGTAGCCGCTCCAGGCGCACGTGGGACTGCCGGATGGCGTCGAGCCGCGCATGCTCGCGACCCAGCTGCTTCAGCTTGGCCGGATTCCGCGCCGTCTCGGGGTCGGCCAGCTCATGGGCGACCTCCTCCGCCCGCGCGAGCGCTTGGCGGAGTCGGGCCTCCATGACTCAGCTCCCGACCTTCTCTGTCCCGTATTTCCGGCGGAACCGCTCCACGCGCCCGGCCGTATCCACCAGCTTCTGCTTGCCGGTGAAGAACGGGTGGCACTGGGCGCAGATCTCCACGTGAATCACGGGCACCGTGGACCGCGTCACGAAGCTGTTGCCGCAGGCGCACTGCACGGTGGCCCGTTGGTAGGTGGGGTGAATCCCGGGTTTCACTGCTCGCATCCTTGCTTAGGTATCGACCCAGACGAAGGGCGGAAATATAATTGGCACCGGAAGTTGGCGGCAAGCGGCGTGCGGCGCGCCGAATTGACACGAGGCAGGTGAGCAGGTAAGCTTGCCCCTCCAACCCAGAAGGGCACTCCACGCTTGGCAGTCACCGACACTCTCAGGAAAGTCCCGCTCTTCAGCCAACTTGCACCCTCGGACCTCGAGCGGGTGTCGGAGATCTCCCGGGAGCGCGCCTATCCCCGCAACTCCGTCATCCTGTTCGAGGACGATCCCGGCGACGCGCTGTACGTCGTGGCTCTGGGGCAAGTGAAGGTCGTGCTCATCGGGGAGGACGGCCGCGAGGTGATTCTCTCAGTGATGGGCGAAGGCGAGTTCTTCGGCGAGATGGCGCTGGTGGACGACGAACCGCGCTCCGCGCACGTGATCGCGATGGAAGACTCGACGCTGCTCGTGCTCCGACGGGAGGACTTCCAAGGCATCCTCAAGCAGACACCCGGGATCGCGCTGGCGCTGCTGCGCGAGCTGTCCCGCCGGCTGCGGCGCGTGGACGAGAAGGTGGGCAGCCTGGTGCTGCTCGACGTAAACGGGCGGGTCGCGCAGCTCCTGCTCGAGCTCGCTGACGAGGCCGGATCGGAGCGGATCACCCGGCGGCTCACACACCACACGATCGCGCAGATGATCGGCTCGAGCCGGGAGACGGTGAGCCGCACCATGCGGGACCTTGTGGAAAAGGGGTACATCGATGTGAGCCGCCGGGAGATCGTCATCCGGGACCGCACGGCACTCGAGGCGTCGGCGGGGCGGTCGTGAGCCGAATCACGGTGCGAGGGTGAGGCAAAAGATTATTCTACGTGCCGTAATTTCAGTAACTTAGCCCAGGACAGGGCGTGCCCGATCGCGACGCGTATACGGTGACCTTCTGGGGGACGAGGGGCTCCATCCCCACCCCCGGGGCGCACACCGCGCGCTACGGCGGCAACACGCCGTGCGTCGCGGTCGAGAGCGCCAGCGGCGACGTCGTCATTCTCGATGCCGGCACTGGCATTCGGGCGCTCGGGTTGAAGCTGGTGGAGCGCCAGAACGGCGCGGTGAACGCGGAGATCCTGCTATCCCACGCCCACTGGGACCACATTCAGGGCCTGCCGCACTTCAAGCCGTTCTTCGCGCCCGGCAATCGGGTACGAATCTGGGGGTCGCGGCAGGGTACGACGTCGCTCGAAGCGATCCTGCGTCAGCAGATGGACCCCGCCGTGTTCCCGGTCCCGCTGGACGCGCTGTCGGCGAAGCTGACCGTGCAGCAGGTCGAGCCGGGGGAGTTCACAGTGGGCGCGTTCCGCGTGGAGGCGATCCGGCTGCGGCACCCGGGCACGACGTTGGGGTTTCGGCTCACGCCGGCGGCAGGTGGGTCGAGCATGGCGTACGTGACCGACAACGAGCTCGGCCCCGGGGGCAGCTACGGCACGACCGCGTCGTGGCGCAAAGACTTCGTGAAGTTTCTGACCGGTGTGGACTTCCTGATTCACGACGCCATGTACACGCCCGAAGAGCTCGAGGCGCACCGGGGTTGGGGGCATTCGACGTTCGAGGAAGCGGTGGCGCTGGCGGCGGATGCCGGGGTGGAGCGGCTCGTGCTGTTCCACCACGAGCCGGAGCACGGCGACGGGGCGATCGATGAGCTGCTCGCGGCGGCGCGTCAGCAGGCGCGCGCCGGAGGCCGGGGGCGACCTGCCGAAGTCCTGGCCGCCCAGGAAGGCATGAGGCTGAATCTCTGATCCGAGGAGACCGTATGGGTTCGCGTTTCACATTCGCATTGGTGTGCGCGGCGCTGCTGCCTCTCGCAGCGGGCGGGCTGGGGGCGCAAGCGCGGGGGGACACCCGCCCCGCTATCGCCGTGATGCCGTTCGACAACGGGGGCTCGTACGGCCAGGGCAAGGAGGATTTCGATGCCCTGCAGCGGGGGATCGCCGGCATGCTGATCTCCGAGCTCGCCCTCAATCCCTCGGCCCGCGTCGTCGAGCGCGAGCAGATCCAGAAGTTGATCGAGGAGCAGAACCTCGGCGCGTCGGGCCGCGTAGATCCGCAGACCGCGGCGAAGCTGGGCAAGCTGGTGGGTGCCCGCTACGTGGTGCTCGGCACGTTCATCGACTTCTACGGCGACTTCCGAGTGGACGTGCGGCTCGTCAACGTGGAAACGAGCGAGATCGTGAAGGTGGAGTCGGACCGCGCGCAGCGGGACCATCTCTATGACATCATCAAGACCGTCGCGACCCAGCTCATGAAGGACGCGAACCTGCCGGGGCTCGCGAAACCCGCCTCCGATCAGCGCATGAGCCGTCAGGTGCCCACCGAAGCGCTCACCTTCTACTCGCGCGCGCTCCTGTACCAGGACCGCGGCCAGCGGGACAAGGCCGTCGAGATGTACCAGCGGGCCATCGCGGTCTTCCCCGAGTACAGTGAGGCGGCCGAAGGGCTGAAACGGCTGAAGAATTCGTGACGCCTCCCCGATGGACGCACACACCCCGCTCGGCGACTTGACGGCGCGCCGGCTCTCCCGCCCGGGAGCGCTGGCGCGCTTCGCCTTTGGCGCAGTCCCGTGAAATACGTCCTGCTGCACACCCCGACGTGGCAGCCGGGCCCGCTGGCGTCGGTGCTCGAGGGCGCGCAGGTCCAGCGCCGCGAGGTGCGCCTGCTGCGAGACGTGGCGGCGGACGATCGCCCCACGGTACTGCTGCTCGACCCCGACAACCGCTCCCTCATCCCGCTCGACGCGCTCCGGGCCCTTGTGGACGCCGGCGGCGCGATCGTGGCGCTCGGCCGCCCGGGCGAGACGGAGGTGCCCCAGGAGATGCCGGCGGAGCTGCTGGCAGGCTTCGTGCGTCACCCGGCGGGCGCCCGCGAGTTCCTCGTTGCGATCCGCAGCGGGTTCCGCGAGGCGGCCGCCCGCGCCGAGACGGCACGCGCCCGCGCCGAGGCCGCCACGCGGAGCCGCGAGATCGGCGAGCTCACCCGCATCGGGGTGGCGCTGGGCACCGAGCGCGACCTCAAGACGCTGCTCGATCTCATCCTCACCCAGGCACGGCGGATCACGTGGTCCGACGCGGGCAGCCTCTACCTCGTCGAAATGAGTGAGCAGGGGACGAGACGGCTGCGGTTTCGGCTCACGCAGACGTTCTCGAAGCCCGAGGCCCCCTACGTCGAGTTCACGATCCCCGTGGACCGGACGAGCCTCGCGGGATACGCCGCCACGACGGGCGAAGCGCTCGTCATTGACGACGCCTATTTCCTGCCACCCGACGTCGAGTACTCGATCAACCGCTCCTTCGACGAGCGGTACGGCTATCGCACCAAGTCGATGCTCGTGATCCCGATGAAGGACCATAAGGAAGACGTCATCGGCGTGCTGCAGTTGATCAACCGCAAGCGGCAGTTCGACGCGGTGCTCTCCACGCCGGCGGAGGTGGAGCAACAGGTGGTGCCGTTCTCCCGGCGCACGGTGGAGCTGGTAACGGCGCTCGCGGGGCAAGCCGCGGTCGCGATCGAGAACAGCCGCCTGTACGAGGACATCGAGCGGCTGTTCGAGGGGTTTGTCCTCGCCGCCGTCACTGCAATCGAGCAGCGGGATCCGACGACGTTTGGTCACAGCGGCCGCGTCGCCGGGATGACGGTGGGACTAGCCGAGACCGTGGACCGGGCGATGAACGGCGCCTTCCGGAACGTCAAGTTTACCCGCGAGCAGCTCCGGGAGATCCGCTATGCGGGGTTACTCCACGACTTCGGCAAGGTCGGCGTGCGCGAGCAGGTGCTCGTCAAGGCGAAGAAGCTGTACCCCCAGGACCTCGCGCTCATCCGGCAGCGCTACGCGTTCCTGCGGCGCACGGCGGAGCGAGAGTTCTGGCGGCGCCGGGCGGAGTTCCTGGAGCAGCATGGCCGCTCCGGCTACGAGGAATTCCTCGCCGAACTCGGAGTGACGCACGCCCGGCACATCAACGAGCTCGAGCGGTTCGTTGAGGTCGTGACTCACGCCAACGAGCCCACGGTCCTCCCGGAGGAACGGTCCGGGGACCTCATGAGCTATGCCGGAAAGACGTACGAAGAACTCGACGGAGCGCTCCACCCGTATCTCACCCAGGAGGAAGTTCGGTACCTCACGATCCCCAAGGGGAGTCTCGATCAGACCGAACGGCTCGAGATCGAGAGTCACGTCAACCACACCTACCGATTCCTGCAGCAAATCCCGTGGACCCGGGAGCTACAGCAGATCCCGCTCATCGCGTACGGCCATCACGAGAAGCTGGACGGACGGGGCTATCCGCGGGGCGTGACCGGCGAGGCGATCCCCATCCAGACACGCATGATGACGATCAGCGACATCTACGACGCGCTCACTGCGTCGGACCGCCCCTACAAACCGGCGGTGGCCCCCGCGCAGGCCCTCGACATCATGGACGGGGAGGTCAAGGCGGGGCAGCTCGACGGCGGGCTGTTCAACATGTTCGTCGAAGCACGGGTGTTCGAAGCGCCGACCTGAGCCGCGCCCCGCTCACCGCCACGCGAGCAGCCGCACCGCTACCAGCAGCAGGAACGCGCCGAACGCGCGTCGCAGCGTCAGGTCCGAGAGTGACCCCGCCAGCCGCGCGCCGATGAGCGCGCCCAGGAGCAGCCCGGCGGCGATCACGACGGCGTACGGGACGTTCACCTGTCCGCGGCGGTAGTACTCGATGGTACCGAGCAGTCCCACGGGGAGGAGTAGCGCCGCGAGCGAGGTGCCGTTGGCCGCATGCTGACTCATCCCGAGCAGCAGCACCAGCCCCGGGATGATCACGATGGCCCCTCCTACGCCGAACAATCCCGACACGATGCCGGCCGCGAAGCCGATCGCTGCGACCAAGACCCACGTCATCGCCCGCCTCCTGTCTCAGGTTCGCCCCAGCCACCGCCGCCCGGAGTCTCGATCCGCAGCACGTCGCCGGGCGCG
>Ga0066683_10000886_pt1 | contig 10931 bp, 8 predicted proteins | sample GraSoiAngelo_132_FD_62296 | JGI IMG/M metagenome (GOLD analysis project Ga0066683, IMG submission 62296) | Grasslands soil microbial communities from the Angelo Coastal Reserve, California, USA - 14_0929_02_40cm | ecosystem: Environmental > Terrestrial > Soil > Grasslands | place: USA... | reverse complement strand
TGCCGGTCCTGACGAATGTCGCGCTGGAACTGCCGTTCCTGTTCGGGGGTGCGATCGCGACCGAGACGATCTTCAGCTGGCCGGGCATGGGCCTGGCCTACATCCAGGCGGTGCGGACCTTCGACTATCCGGTCCTGATGGGCATCCTCATCATCACCGCCCTGGTCGTCGTCCTGGCCAACCTCCTCGCCGACATCCTGTACGCGGTCGTCGACCCGAGGATCAGCTATGGATAGCGGCGCGACGCTCGAAGAGCTCGAGCAGAGGCCCGACTACGACGTCCAGCTCGAGTCGCTCAACCAGTGGCAGCTGGCGTGGCGCCGGTTCAAGCGTCATCGGATGGCGCTCCTCGGCTCGGCGCTGTTCCTCTTCATGGTCGTGGTCGGGCTGATCGGGCCGTTCATCATCCCGTACGACGACACGAAGATCGGGCTGCCCGACGCGAAGTTCAACGCCGGCCGGCCGCCCAGCATCGCCCACCTGTTCGGTGACACGGGTCGCCTCCATCGCGACGTCCTGACCCTCGTCGTCAACGGGACGCGTCTTTCGCTGCTGATCGGCGTCCTCGCGTCCGCGATCTCGGCCATCGTCGGGACCTTCGTCGGCGGCATCGCCGGCTACTTTGGCGGCTGGCTCGACACGATCCTCATGCGGATCGTCGACGCGCTCCTGTCGCTGCCGTTGCTGTTCGTCATCCTCGCCTTCAGCCAGTTCCTGGGCGAGGGCCACGCGAGCTGGCCCACGATGGTCCTGATCTTCGGGATGTTCGGTTGGCTGGGCATCGCCCGGCTCGTGCGAGCGGTGATGCTGAGCCTGCGCGAGGAGGACTACGTCGACGCCGCGAGAGCGGCGGGAGTCTCGGACGTGCGGATCATCTTCCGCCACCTCGTGCCGAACTCGCTGTCGCCGATCATCGTCGCGACCACGCTGGGCGTGGCCGGCGTGATCATCGGTGAGGCCTTCGTCAGCTTCCTCGGGTTCGGCGTCGATCCGGCGACGCCGACCCTGGGCAACATCCTCAGTGGCGCCCTCGAGTTCATCAGCCAGGGCAACTGGTGGTGGGCGTTCTTCCCCGGGGCGGCGATCGTCTTGATCGTCCTGGGGATCAACTTCATGGGCGACGGACTTCGCGACGCCCTCGATCCGCGCGCCAAGGTATGACGGCGACGGAGGCCGCCCGAGAGCGGCGCACGGGTGTCGGCGACGTCCTCCTCAACGTTCGCGACCTGCGGACGCATTTCGAGGTCATGGACGGCACGGTCAAGGCCGTCGACGGCGTCTCGTTCTCGCTGCGCCAGGGAGGCCGACTCGCCCTCGTGGGCGAATCGGGCTGCGGCAAGAGCGTCACGGCGCTGTCGATCATGCGGCTCATCGAGGTGCCGCCCGGGAAGTTCGCGGGGGGCGAGATCCTCTTCGAGGGTCGCAACCTGCTGAAGCTCAACGACCGCGAGATCCGCAAGGTCCGCGGCGGCGAGATCGCGATGATCTTCCAGGAGCCGATGACGTCGCTGAACCCGGTGATGACGGTCGGTGACCAGATCAGCGAGGCGGTCCTCCTCCACCAGCCGGTGAACCGGAAGGGCGCGCAGGAGGTCGCTCTCCAGTCGCTGGTCGATGTCGGCGTGCCCGATCCCAAGCGCCGCCTCAAGCAGTACCCGTTCGAGCTGTCGGGCGGCATGCGGCAGCGGATCATGATCGCCATGGCCCTCAGCTGCAATCCGAAGCTCATCATCGCGGACGAGCCGACGACGGCCCTCGACGTCACGATCCAGCGCCAGATCCTCGAGCTCATCAAGAACGTCCAGGAACGGACCGGGACGGCGCTGCTGCTCATCACCCACGACCTCGGCGTGGTCGCCGAGACGGTCGACGAGGTCGCGGTCATGTACGCGGGCCGCGTCGTCGAGACGGGGACCGTCGAAGAGGTGCTCCTGAGCCCGCGCCACCCGTATACGCGCGGCCTCCTCGAGTCGATCCCGTCGCAGGGCAAGAAGGGCCAGCGCCTGTCGGCGATCAAGGGCGTCGTGCCGAACCCGTTCCGGATGCCGAAGGGCTGCAAGTTCGAGCCGCGCTGCCCGTACGCGTGGCAGGCGGGAGCGGACGAGGAGCCGCCGCTGTTCGACCTCGGTCCGGATCGAATGTCGCGCTGCTGGTTGTACGACCCCCGCTACGCGGACCACCTCGCGGAGTACGAGGGCCGGGCACCGAAGAAATCCGCGGAGGTCGCGTCGTGACGGACGGCGCCGCCGCGGCCGGCCCGGCCGCCCCGACCGCCCCCGCCGCGGGCCCGAGGCCCGGGTCCGCCGACGAACGGAACGGTGAGGCGCTGGTCGAGGTCCGCGACCTCAAGACCTACTACCCGATCAAGGCCGGCATCCTGCGCCGCACGGTCGGCCAGGTCCGGGCGGTCGACGGCGTCGACTTCGAGGTCAGGCGCGGCGAGGTGTTCGGCCTCGTCGGCGAGTCGGGCTGCGGCAAGACGACGCTCGGGCGGACGATCGTGCGGCTCGAGAAGGCCACGTCCGGACAGGTCCTGCTCGACGGTGGCGACGTGCTGTCGTTCGACGGCCGCGATCTCAAGAAGATGCGACGCCGGATGCAGGTCATCTTTCAGGACCCGGTCGGATCGCTCAACCCGCGGATGCCGATCAGCGACATCATCGGTGAAGGGCTGCTCGCCCAGGCCGACAAGCAGAACGGCTGGGGCGAGCGGAAGGTCCGCGACAAGCGCGTGAGCGACTATCTCGAGGTGGTCGGCCTGCGCCGCGACTACACCCGTCGCTACCCGCACGAGTTCAGCGGCGGCCAGCGGCAGCGGATCGGGATCGCGCGCGCCCTGGCGCTGTCACCGGAGTTCATCTTCGCCGACGAGCCCGTGTCCGCCCTCGACGTCTCGATCCAGTCCCAGATCCTGAATCTGCTCATCGACCTCCGCGAGCAGTTCGATCTCACGTTCCTGTTCGTTGCCCACAACCTGTCGGTGGTCCAGTACATCAGCGACCGCGTTGGCGTGATGTACCTCGGCAAGCTCGTGGAGATGGCCGACGTCGCCGAGCTCTACGCCCATCCGCGCCATCCGTACACGATCGCGCTCCTGTCCGCGATCCCGGATCCGGACCCGCGCGTGAAGAGTCGGCGACTCGTGCTGACCGGCGACGTGCCGTCACCCGCGAACCCGCCGTCGGGCTGCCGGTTCCACACGCGCTGCTGGTTGCGACGCCAGCTCAACAACCCGGAGAACTGCGAGACGGAGGACCCGCCCTTCCGGGAGCTCGCGTCCGGCCACCGCGTCGCGTGCCACTGGGCGGAGAGCGTTGTCGACGCGGCCGTGGCCGACGTCGTCCCGACGGCCGACATCGAGGTCCCGACCGAGCTGCCGACGCCGCAGGACGTCGGGGCGCCGGTGGTCACCGAGATCGAGACGCCGAGCGTGACGGACGTGGTCGAGCCGGCCGAGGAGGCGGCGGGAACCGCGGGCGAGGCTCGACCCGAGGAGCCCCAGGGCCCGACGCAGGGCAGGGTCTAGCTAGGAGGCGTCGCCGCCGCTCGCCGCCGCGCCACGGAAGTGGCAGGCGACGAAGTGGAGGTTGCCGGCGTCGAGCAGCGGCGGCTCCGCCGTCGCACAGATCTCCGGGCCGCCCAGCTCTGCCCGGAGTTGACAGCGCGGGTTGAAGTGGCAGCCGCTCGGCGGGTTGACCGGCGACGGCACATCGCCGCGGAGGATGATCCGCTTCCGGCGGAGCTCCGGGTCCGGGATCGGGATCGCCGACATGAGCGCCTGGGTATACGGGTGCTCCGGCGCCCGGAACATCTCGCGCCGGTCGGCGAGCTCGGCGACCTTGCCGAGGTACATGACGGCGACGCGATCGCTGATGTGCTCGACGACGCCCATGTTGTGGGCGATGAACAGGTAGGTCAGGCCGAGCTCGCGCTGGAGCGCCTTCAGCTCGTTGAGGACCTGCGCCTGGATCGACACGTCGAGGGCCGACACCGGCTCGTCGCAGACGACGAGGTCGGGCTCGAGGACGAGCGCCCGGGCGATCCCGATCCGCTGGCGTTGCCCGCCCGAGAACTCGTGCGGGTAGCGCCGGGCGTGGTACGGCGCGAGCCCGACGAGGTCCATGATCCGGGTGACCTTCGCCCGTCGCTCCGCCGGCGAGCCCAGCCCGTGGATCCGCAACCCCTCACCGATGCTGTCGCCGATCGGCGTCCGCGGGTCGAGTGACGCGTACGGGTCCTGGAAAATGATCTGCATCCGGCGCCGGTAGGGCTTGAGGGCCGACCCGCGGAACGAGGCGATGTCGACGCCGTCGAAGACGATCGAGCCGGAGGTGGGCTCGATCAGCCGCAGCAGCAGGCGGCCGACCGTGGTCTTGCCGCAGCCCGACTCGCCGACGAGGCCGAGGGTCTCGCCGCGCTGGATCGTGAAGCTGACGCCGTCGACCGCTTGGACCGTGGCGACGGTCCGCTGGAGGACGCCGCCGTGGATCGGGAAGTGCTTGACGAGGTCGCGGACCTCGACCAGCGTCCCTCCGGGGGCGCCGCCGGTGGCGATCCCGCTCGCGGGGGTCGGCACCGGCTCGGGCGCCGCCGCCATCGCGCTCACGGCTCGGGCTCCGTCGGTTCCGCCCGGTCCTCGTCGCGAGGCGGCTCGACGATGGTTCCTGCGGCCGCTGCCCCGTGATCCGCCGCGGCGCCGGTCGCGAGGACCTCCTCCGCGGCGACGTCGGTCCGCGGTACCCAGCCGACAGGGCGCGGGATCGGCCGGCCGTTGGCATCGTGGTATAGCCAGCAGCGGACCTCGTGCCCGGTCTCCATCGGATGGAGACCCGGGTGGACGTCGAGGGCCATCACGTTGTCCTCGGCCACGCGCGACGCGCAGCGCGGCGCGAAGCGGCAGCCACGCGGCAGGTCGATCAGGTTCGGGACGTTGCCGGGGATGACACTCAGCGACTCCCGCACGTCGCCGACGACCGGGATCGACCCGATCAGCCCGCGGGTGTACGGGTGACGCGGCTCCCGGAAGAGCGTCGTCACGTCGGCCTGCTCGACGATCTCGCCGGCGTACATCACCGCGACCCGATCGCACATCTCGGCGACGACCCCCAGGTCATGGGTGATGAGGATGATCGCGGTGCCGGTCTGGTCGCGGAGGTTCCGCATCAGGTCGAGGATCTGGGCCTGGATCGTCACGTCGAGGGCCGTCGTCGGCTCGTCGGCGATCAGCAGCTCGGGCTCGCAGGCGAGGGCCATCGCGATCATCACCCGCTGGGCCATGCCGCCCGACATCTCGTGGGGGTAGGCCTTGAGGCGGCGCTCGGGGTCGGGGATGCCGACCATCCTGAGCATCTCGAGCGCCCGCTGGCGGGCTGGTCCGCGCTTCATTCCCCGGTGCAGCTCGAGCACCTCGGCGATCTGCCGGCCGACGTCCTGGACCGGGTTCAGCGACGACTGCGGCTGCTGGAAGATCATGCTCAGCTGGTCACCGCGGAGCTTCCGCATCTCGTCGGGCTTGAGCTTCAGGAGATCCCGGCCGTCGAACAGGATCTCGCCGGCCTCGACCCGACCGGGCCGGCCGACCAGGCCCATGATCGACAGTGACGTCACGCTCTTGCCGCAGCCCGACTCGCCGACGAGACCCATGATCTCGCCGTACTCGACCCGGAAGTCGATCCCGTCCACGGCACGGACCACGCCGTCGCGGGTATGGAACGACGTCTTCAGGCCGCGGACGTCGAGCAGCGGCCCGCTCCCCTTGGGCCGCTCCCGCCGCTGGCGCCGGGCGGACGCGGGGACGAGCTCCTCGACGACCGTCGTGTCCAGGTCCGGCCCGATCGTCGCCGGCGGAGCGGTCGTGGTGATCGTCGGCTGCGTGCTCACCGGTTCAGCCGCGGGTCCAGCGCGTCGCGGATGCCGTCGCCGAGCAGGTTGAACCCGAACACGGTCATCGCGAGGGCGACGCCGGGGAAGAACACGAGGTGAGGGGCGGTGAACAGGTAGCCGCGGTCCTGGCCGACCATCGATCCCCACTCGGACGTCGGCGGCTGTGCTCCCAATCCAAGGAACGACAGGGCGGCGACGTCGAGCACGGCACCGGCGATCCCGAGCGTCCCCGCCACGATCGTCGGGGTCAGGCTGTTGGGGAGAATCCGCCGGAAGACCAGACCGATCGGGCTCTCGCCGAGCGCACGCGAGCCAGTGACGAAGTCGCTCTGCCGAACGGACAGGACCGACGATCGCATGATCCGGGCATAGACCGGGATCGCGACGATCCCGATTGCGAGCTGGGCGTTGATCAGGCCCGGCCCCAGGGCGGCGACGATCGCGATCGCCAGGAGGAGGGCCGGGAAGACGAGCAGGACGTCCATCGTCCGCATGATCACCGTCTCGATGCGGCCGCTGGCGTAGCCGGCGATCAGGCCGAGCAGCGAGCCGATGACGATCGCGAAGCCGACCGTCAGGAAGCCGACCTGGAGCGAGATCCGGGCCCCATGGAGGACTCGGCTGAACTCGTCCCGGCCGTTCGCGTCGATCCCGAACAGGTGCTCCGGCGTGGTCGCCGGACAGCCGAGGAGGTGGATGCACGGGGCGCTCAGCCGCTTGATCCCCTGGTCGAACAGGACCTTGTCCGGGTTGTACGCCGCGACGACGTCGGCAAAGATCGCTGCGAACAGCAGGATGCCGAGGATCACCAGGCCGACGCGGGCGTTCCGTTGGCGGACGATGTTCGCCAGCGTGTCGCGCCACAGCGACGCCGTCCGCGTGGTCGTGAGCGGATCGATCAGCCGGTCGGCAGGGGAAGTGATCGCGGCCACGGCGTTCCTCAGGAGGGTCGGAGTCTCGGATCGAGGTAGGCGTAGCTGATGTCGACGATGAGGTTGATCACCAGGAACGCCAGGGCGATCACGAGGACGAAGCCCTCGATGACCGCGAAGTCGTGTGACGTGATCGCGTCGTACGTCGCCTGCCCGACGCCGGGCAGGCCGAAGATCGTCTCGGTCAGGACGGCGCCCGACAGGAGGCCGCCGATCTGCAGGCCGATGATCGTGACCATCGGCAGCATCGCATTCGGGAGCGCGTGCTTCCGGACGACCCGCCCGTCCGAGAGGCCCTTCGCCCGTGCGGTCCGGACATAGTCGAGCCCGAGGACGTCGAGCAGGCTCGACCGCGTGATCCGGGCGATGATCGCCAGGGGGATCGTCCCGAGCGCGACCGCCGGCAGGATCAGGTGGCGGAGCGCGTCGAGGAACAGCCCCCACTGCGCCGACAGCAGGCCGTTCACGGTGTACATGTTCGACAGGAAGTCGACGATGGCGCGGAGGATGCCGTGGTCGTTCTGCAGGCCCCAGCGGACGGCGAGCGGAACGACGGACAAGCCGGGCGTCAGGCGGCCCGATGGCGGCAACGCGAACGGCGTGCCTTTCAGCAGGATCGCGAAGGTGAACGCGAGCAGCAGGCCGAGGACGAACACGGGGATCGATACGCCGAGGTTCGCGAAGGCCATCGTGACGACGTCGACCGCCGAGTTCCGGCGATAGGCCGAGACGACCCCCAGCGTGATTCCGACGATCGTCGCGAACAGGAGCGCAAAGATCGACAGCTCGAGCGTCATCGGCAGTCGCTCGATCAGGAGCGCCGTCACCGGCCGCGAGTCCCGGAAGGAGTTCCCCAGGTCGCCGCGGGAGACGGACCCGAGATAGCTGACGAACTGCTGCGAGATCGGGAGATCGAGCCCGTGCGCGTGAGAGAACACGTTGCACGCGGCGTCGGTCGCCCGTTCGCCGAGCAGGATCCGGCACGGGTCGCCCGGCAGGATCCGCGTGATGGCGAAGACCAGCACGATCACGCCGAACAGGACAGGGATCGTGATGAGCAGGCGCCGGACGATGTAGGTGGTCACCCGTCCCTCGCGGAGAGACGGATGGGGCGCCCGGTGGGCGCCCCATCCAATTGGGCTACGTCAGTCGTTCGATCACGAACCGCCAACGGCGCACGTCTGCGCGCCGTCCTTGTCGAAGTTCGGGTTGAGGCAACCCCCGAACAGTGTCGGGAAGTACCAGTTCGCCCCGAGGTTTCCGACGTGGAGCGGATTCTTGACGTCCCATTGGGCGGCCATGGAGTCAACGACGTCGTTGGCGTCCAGCGTGCCGCCCTTCTGGAACTGCACGCCGTCGCGCAGCTTGCATGTCCACGACGTGAGATCGGCATTCGGGTCGCAGCTCGTCGCAAGCGCGGGCTCTGGGTCGAGGCCGGCGACCTTGTAGTTGTAGAGCGAATCGAAGATCTGGCTGCAGATCCGGAGCGCGTCGCCGTCACTCTCGTCACCGCAGTACAGGCCTGACGGCTCGCTGTTCTGCGACCAGACGAGCTGGGTCCGGTCGCCCGGTGTCATGACGAAGAAGTACTCGCTGCCGATCGGCGACGAGTGGGCGTTCTGGACGTCCTTCTTCCACGCGGTCGCAGACGCGCCGTGGACGAGCGGGACCATCGGGACGTGGGTCCGGACCTGGTTGTTCGCGTCGGTGTAGTCCTGGCCGCGCTTGGTCTGGTCGGACTCGGCCGCCCCGGCCGCCAGGGACTTGGTGAGGTCGTCGAACTTCTTCCCGAAGCCGGAGTTCGCACCGGTGCCGAAGTGGACGTCGAGGAAGTCCGTGACGTCCGGATAGTCGGCACCCCAGCCGAGGAGGAACAACGGGAACTTGCCCTGCGCCTCGTCGCTCAGATAGGTGTCGTCCTTCTCGACGACCAGGCTGATCTTGACCCCGATGTCGGCCAGCTGCGACTGGAGGTCCGTCGCGACCTGGGTCGGGCTCGGGAGATAGCTGCGGACCTTCGTCCGGTAGTGGAAGTCGTAGGTCTTGCTGAAGTCGAAGCCGGCGTCGGTGAGCATCTGCTTCGCCTTCGCCGTATCGGTCGCGTACCACTTGTCGCCGCCGCAGGCGAGTGGGATGGCACACGGGGTGAAGTAGTCCGCCGCCTCCGATCCGGGCGGATAGAAGTTGTCGGCGATGCGCTTCCGGTCGAGGCCCATCGCGATCGCCTGGCGGACCTTCTCGTTGTTCCACGGGGCCTGGTTCACGTTGAAGCCGAGATACAGGATGTTCAGCGCTTCGCGCGGCAGGATCTGCAGGTTCGGGTCGTTCTGAACCGTCTGGAAGTCATCCGGCGCGACGTTGTCGATGCCGTCGACGGTTCCGGCCTGGAGATCCTGGAGGCGCTGCGTGGCTTCCTTCGACCATTTGATCACGACCGTCTGGGCTTTCGCCTTGTCGCCCCAGTAGTTCGGGTTGGCTTCGAGCGTGACCTGGGCGCCGGGGACCCATTCCTTGAGCTGGTACGCCGCGGTGCCGTTGATCGCATCGTGGGTGATGCTCTTGTCCTTGGCGTGGGCGTTCAGCCAGTCACTGTCCTGGATATTGTTCGAGGCGAAGGCGATCTTCGACAGGAAGGCCACGTCGGCGCTGCAGAGGTCGAACTTGACCGTCAGTTGATCGACGGCGGTGATCTGCTTGAAGATGCCGGTGTACGTCGCGGAGTTCGATCCGGACGTGTACTTGGGCGGGTTGGCGCAGTCGACTGCGGTCTCCGGATAGGCCTTGGCGGTGAACGCCGCGGCACTCGCCGCGCTCGCGGCCGGCTGGCTCGCCCCCGTCGAGGGCGCGCCGCCCGAGCTCGGACTCGGGCTCACCGAGCCGGCACAGGCGCTGAAGACGATCGAGAGCACGCCGAGAGAGGCGAGCCGCGACCATCGCGTGGTACGGGACATGCCCTGTCTCCTCCTCAAACGGCTCCGTGTCCGGCGATCGTCGCATTCGATCCGGATCGGAGCGTCCGTTCCGCGCGCAATCGGCCCACGGGCCGCAGGTCGCGGGTGCCGCGCAGCCTAGCACGCAAAGGCCCACGCGTGGCCGTGCCTGACCTCATCTACGGGCGTCCTCGCGCCGACGTTCAGTTGGCGGTTGCAGCGGGCCGCGCCCCCCGAGCGGCTATCCTCGGGCCGTGCAGACGCTGACCGTCGCCCTCGCCCAGATCGCGCCGAGGCTCGGCCTGTTCGACGAGAACCTGGAGCGGCATCACACGCTCATCGCCGAGGCGCGCGGGCGCGGCGCCGGGCTGGTCGTGTTCCCCGAGCTCGGGTTGACCGGCTACCTCCTCCAGGATCTCGCCGCGGAGGTGGCGATCCGGCTCGACGATCCGCGCCTCACCGCGCTGGCGGCCGAGACGAAGAACCTCTCGGCGGTCGTCTCGTTCGTCGAGGAGTCGGCTGACCACCGCCTGTTCATCGCCGCGGCGCTCCTCGAGGATGGCCGGGTTCGGCACGTCCATCGGAAGCTGTTCCTGCCCACCTATGGCCTCTTCGACGAGCGACGGTTCTTCGCCGCGGGCGATCTCCTGCGGGCGACGCCGTCGCGGCTCGGGATCGGGCTCGGGCTGGCGGTGTGCGAGGACTTCTGGCACTTGACCGTGCCCCAGCTCCTGGCGCTCGATGGCGCCCAGATCCTGATCAACGTCTCGTCCTCGCCCGGACGCGACCTCGCGGCGACGAACGAGGTCGGGCTCGGGACCGCGACCTCGTGGCGGACCCTGATGCGGACCTACGCCCAGCTCACCACGTCGGTGGTGATCTTCTGCAACCGGGTTGGCGTCGACGAGTCCATCTCGTTCTGGGGCGGGTCGGAGGTGATCGCCCCCAGCGGCCAGGCGATCTTCAGCGCGCCGTTCTTCGAGGAAGGCCTCTTCACGGCCGATGTCCCGCTGGCCGACCTGCGCCGGGAGCGCCTGACGCTCCCGCTCCTGCGCGACGAGCGACCCGAGCTGGAGGTCCGCGAGCTGACCCGAATCGTGGCCGAGCGCGCCGGTCTCGCACCCGACACGACCGCCGACGATCTCGCCGAGGCCGGCCTGGACGTGGCCCCGGGCGACCCGATCCA